>Ga0210408_10005706_pt1 | contig 10894 bp, 6 predicted proteins | sample IncBWH4MmetaG_FD_155471 | JGI IMG/M metagenome (GOLD analysis project Ga0210408, IMG submission 155471) | Forest soil microbial communities from Barre Woods Harvard Forest LTER site, Petersham, Massachusetts, United States - Inc-BW-H-4-M | ecosystem: Environmental > Terrestrial > Soil >... | reverse complement strand
GCGCCAGATAGTGGCTGAGGCAGCGGCTGAGGCGGACGCGAATGCCTGAAGCTGCGCGCCCTCGTCACAACGAAGGGCGCCACAATAGCACTGCGTGACACCTGCTCATACCAGCAGGTCCCAATTGTTTTGGTGCAGCCAGCAATACCCTGATGGCGGCGCGCGCTTCCAGGATGGCGCGGCCAAGCTGCTCAAAATTGCGAGCCAGCTTTTCGAAATCCGATTCTTGTGCAGCAAGTTCGAATTCCTCCGCCGTCGCAGTAGCTTTCCAGGCTCCTATGCCGCGTGCAGAGCCCTTAAGGGTGTGAGCGAGGCGAGCCGCCGAGCTCGGGCGGGCGCGCTTGATGTGCGCCAATAGAGTGTCCGCTTGCCGGCCGAAGAGTCGCAGAACTTCACGCGCCAGATTTTCTCTTCACCGAAAGTCATCCGGTCGAGATGTGCGAGATCGATGGCAGGTTGCGCTCCGGCCGCTGCTGCCACAATAAATATCATGGCTCTGCCGGTCTCACCGCGTCCTGGGGAGGAGCGTGGCACTGCCCGGCTGGGGCGGCATGGGGCCTGTTGCCTTTCTGTCCGGCTGGAACATGGATGCGGCTGCCTTGCAGCGTCCAAAGCTCGTCGACAATGGTCAAGGCGGCGTAAACTGCGATTGCTTGCCGACCCAGGGTTCCATATCTGGTTCCGCAGCCCTCCCCTGGCCGGGTCACCGTCTAGTCCCCGCAAGATTTCACTGCGATTACTGTGGGTTAGTTGTTCCTGCCGGGGGGATCTCCGGTCCGATTCAGGCCGGTGCGGCAAGCCGACGACGTGCGTGCCGGATTATGTAAAGCATCAATTTGTGCTAGGACTGCGAGGGACCGCCCGCGTTAACGATGATTAAAGAGACCTTAACGAGCGGTTTCCTTCGGTCTGCCAAGCCGATAGGATAAGTTACGGCGGTGAAAGGATTGCGCGGCGCGTAAAACTGCCGGCTGCCCGAGGGGGACCGGGGGCGATTTCTGTTAGCGCGCTCGTTGCGCCGTCAGGAAAATTCCTGCCGCGGCTCTGGTCAAGCGTAGAACGAGGCGACGACCACATGGCGAACACTCCCAAGAAGATCAAGGATCCGACCGAAGCAGCGCTGTCGGCGATCCAAGATGCGCTTTCGATTCGGGACGAGGTGACGCCCGACTCGCAGTCCAGCGCTGCGCCGGCGATGGAGACGCAAACCGAGGCACCTGTTGCCGAAGAGGGGAGCTTCGAGCCGCCTTGGCGCAGGACGCGTCCCGCGCCGACCGAGGACCAGGAATTCGCACCGGAAGTGCACCCTCCGCAGGAGGAGCCCGCATTGCGCCGGCCGGCGAACGACGATCGGGAATCGATCGGACAGATCTTGCGCAGCCTGCAGCGCAGCCCGGCGCGAACCTCCTACCAGATCGCCACGGTTTTCGCCATCGCGTGGGTGGTGGTCGGCCTCATCCTCGGTTGGATGTACCTCCCGCAATTGGAGGGAGCGCTGTCTCCCACGGGACTGACGGCACCGGTATTGGGGGTGCTCGCCGCTATCTTCCTGGCTCCCATCATCTTCTTTTACGTGCTCGCGCACATGGCGTGGCGGTCCCAGGAATTGCGGCTCATTACGCAGTCCATGGCTGAAGTCGCCATGCGCCTCGCCGAGCCGGAAACGATCGCGCGAGAATCGATAGTCACGGTCGGCCAGGCGATCCGGCGCGAAGTCGCCGCCATGGGCGACGGCGTCGAACGCGCGTTGGCCCGCGCCGGCGAGCTCGAGGCGCTGGTGGCCAACGAGGTCTCGGCACTCGAACATGCCTACAACGACAACGAAGTGCGTATCCGCGCGCTGCTGCAGGACCTGGGCAGCCAGCGCGACACGCTCGTCGGCCAAGCGGCCCAAATCCGTGACGCGATCAACAGCGTTCATCTCGATCTGGGTCACGATATCTCGCAGATCAACGAGCTCGTTGCCGAACAGGTCAACGAGGCGTCGCGGCGGATCACGCATACCTTGGCCGAGAAGGCCGAGCACATCACGCGCGCTCTCGGCCACGCCGGAGATACAATGATCCAGTCGCTGGGCGAGCGCGGGGGCGACCTGCTCGAACGGCTCGAGGCAACCAGCCGGGAGACCGCGCAGGCGATTGCTGGCGCCAGCGACCGTCTGGCCTCCACGCTGAATTTCAAGACCGATCACATCGGCGATGAGTTTACCGAGATCACTGCCAATCTTCAGCACATGATGTCGGTGCGGCTCGAGCGCATCACCGAGGGCTTCGCCGAGAAGTCCACGGCGGTACTGGATATGATGACCAATCGCTCCCAGGAGATGACGGACCTCGCGATCGAGACCGGAAATCAACTCGCCGAGACCATTTCGGGCCGCATCGAGGAGGTGAATACTACCCTCAAGAACACCGGCGATTCGCTCGTCCTTGACCTCAGCCTGCGCGGCGGCGATGTCGTTTCCAAGCTGGAACAGACCGGCGCGCGCATTACTGACACAATCTTGCAGCGCAGCCAGCGGGTGAGTGACGAGCTGCGCGACAGCGTGGACTCCCTTGGCGAGATGATCGGCAACCGGGGCGATGCGGTGCGCGAAATGATCGCCGCACGGCTGCAGTCCTTCGAGGACATGTTCAATCACGGCGGTGCCGAGCTGGCTGAACGGATCGCGCGCGATTCCACAACGCTGGGCAACCTTATCACGCGCCATCTTGCCGAGTTCGACCGGACGGTGAAGACCTATGGCGGCGAGATGGTTGAACGGCTGGGTGAGCGTACCCAGGAGATCTCGGCCGCAATGCGCGATTACCTGGACAATTTCGATACCCGCGTGACCACCAAGTCGGCGGAGGTCACCGCCAGTCTTGATCAGCAGTTCGCACGCTTCGGCGATTCCCTGGATGGCCGCGCACAAACGCTCAACGAAGCGCTCGGATCGCGAGTGTTGGACATCGCCAAGACCATGGCCGAGGGCGGCAAGGAGGTAGTCGGCGCGCTGGACAAGCGCATCGCGGACGTCACCGATGTCATCAACGTGCGCGGCGCCAAGCTCGCAGAAAGCATCGGCGAGAAGATCGATGACATCGACAAGGCGCTCGGTGTCCACGCGATGGAAGTGGCCAACAATCTCGATACGCGCATTGGGCGGTTTGAGGAGCTCCTCGTCGGACGCGCCGAAACGGTGACCAGCGAGATTGAAGCGCGTACCCAATCGGCCGCAGAGCTCCTGGCCACCCGCACCGAGCATCTCAGCGGCGCGATCAAGAGCAGTGCCGGAGAGGCCGCGCAAGCGCTGGAGCAGCTGACCAATTCCACCACCCAGTCGCTCAGCACGCGCGTGGAGCAGCTCAGCACTCTGATCAAGACAACCACTGCAGAAAGCGAGCGCTCGATCGGCAACCTGACGCACTCTGCTTCCAATCTCATCGGCACCCGGCTCCAGCAGCTGAGCGAGGCCATCAAGACGGACGCCAGCGAAGCAGAACGATTGCTCAATCAGGTGACCGCCCATACGACGGCTGCAATCCGATCGAGCACGCACGATGCCGAGCGCCTGATTACCGGAATGTCTACCGGCGTGAGCAATGTCCTCAAGCAGAACGCCGGTGACGTGGAGCGCACGCTGCTCGCCTTGAGCGCCGAGGTCGCGCGAAATTTCGTCGGCAAGGCCGACGAGATCTCGACCGCCGTCAGCCAGCGCGCCGCCGAGATGACCCGCATCATCGACGACAAGTCAAGCGGATTGCTTGGCGCGCTGACTGCGAAGAGCCAGGAGTTCGCCGTTGAAGTGGGCCGGGTTACCGAGCACGCGGTCAAGGCGATCGAGGTCAAAGGCTTCACCTTCACCCAGACCATGATGGACAACAGCGAGCAAATCGCGCGCCTCATCAACGAAGCGAGCCATGCCGCTACCGGAGCGGTCAGTCAGTCGCTCCAGCAGCTTCAAAGCGACCACAGCAGCGCAACTCAGACGACCAGCGAAGCCGTCGCGCGTTCGGTCAAGGAGCTGCGCGAGACCGCGGAGATGGCCACGCAGGGCGCCTCGAAGACCATCGCGCGCACGCTGCGCGAGCTGCAGGATTCCACTCAGGCGGCGGTCGAGCAATCAAAGCAGAGCGCGTCCGCCGCGGTTTCCGAGATTCTGGAGACCCAGAACATGCTGCGCTCGGACACCACCGCCCTGTTCGAGCGCCTGCGCGAAGCCAACATTCTGCTGCAGGAAGTTTTGAGCGGTGCCCATGAGAACATGAGCGAGATCGAAAGCACGTTGGTGACGCGGGTTGCCGACTTTGTCTCCGCCATGAACGAGGTCGCGCAAAAGACCGGCACCGCAAACAGCGAAGTGGAGCGCAACATCACCGGCTTCCAGACCATGGCCGCGCAAACCATTTCGGATCTCACCCAACTTGCCACGCAGTTTGACGTGCACGGCCGTTCGCTGGCCGAGGCCGTAGCTCTGATCGATACCAGCAATCGGCGCACCGAGGGGGCGATCACCGAGCGGCGCAATTCATTGCAGCAGCTGATCGCCACGCTGGAGGAGAAGAGCAACGATCTTGAGCAACGGCTCACGCGCTTCGCGAGCGTGCTCGACGAATCGCTGGAAGGAGCAACTGATCGCGCACGCGAGATCGCCCGCCTGACCGCCGATGCGACGACAGGCGGGGCTCGGGCCATTGCCGAGAGCTTCGAGTCGATCCGCAGCAATGCCGAGGACGAGCGCAAGCGCACGGGCGAGGCCCTCCACGCGATCTACGAGGAGGCCAATTCCGAATCGAATACGATGTTCGCGCAGGCGGCCCAGCGTTTCGCCGATGTGCTCCAGGGCCTCAAGAGCATGGCCTCGGAGATGCAGCATGAGCTCGAGACCACGCGCGCCGAGCTGCGCAGGGGCGTGCTCGAGCTGCCGCAGGAGACCGCGGACAGTGCTGCCCAGATGCGCCGCGTGATCGTCGACCAGATCGAGGCCCTGGCCGAACTCAACCGCATCGTTGCACGGCATGGACGCGGCATGGATGCCGTTGAGCCCGCCATTCGGCGAGCTGAGCCAATGAATGCCGGGCTCCGCCGGGTGATGCACGATGAGGCCGAGGCCGTACTCACCAACGGCGGGCCGAGCGCGCCGACGATTGGGGGCCGTCGCGCGGAGGCACCTCCGGTCAGTCCTGCACAACCGGCAGTGGGGGGACGCGCCGGCTGGCTCTCCGAGCTGCTCACGCGGGCGTCACAGGAGCCGGAGCCTGCCGAGCCGGCAGTGCGTGAGGCCCCGCAGGAGGGCCCGCGCGCCGAGCGCAGCGGTATCGATTCTCTCGATTCGCTTGCGGTCGATATTGCCCGCATGATCGACCACGATGCTGCGGCCGAGCTGTGGGAGCGCTACAATCGCGGCGAGCGCAACGTCTTCTCGCGCAAGCTCTATACCCCGCAGGGCCAGCGAGCGTTCGAGGAGATCCGCAAGAAATATCGCAGCGATCGCGACTTCACGCGAACCGTCGATCGCTACATCAGCGAGTTCGAGCGGCTTCTCGAGGAGGTCTCGCGCGACGACCGAGGCCAGGTCGTGGCGCGGACGTATCTCACATCGGAGACCGGCAAGGTCTACACCCTGCTTGCTCACGCGGCCGGCCGCTTCGAGTAGTTGTAGTTGTAGGGTGGGTTAGTTTAGCCGCACAGAATCGGCTGTGACAGCCGATTCTGTGCGGCGTAACCCACCGCAAATGCGCCAACGGATCTGCGGCCGGGCGGCGCGGCGGCACCTTTCACTTCAAGAACAGGTCGTTCCAGAGCTTTTCCCATCGCTGCGCCTGCTCGATCGATTTGACCGGATCGATCATGAAGTAAGTGTGCGCGTCCAGCAGGGTCTTCTGGGTTCGACTGGATGGTACGCGGCCCATTTCGGCAAGGAGCTTCATGCCTTCGGGCGAAAAGACGAAATCGGCAAACAACAGCGCCGCGTAGGGATGCGGTGCGTGCTTCGCCAGGGCCAATGCTTGCGGACGCCCGATCAGCGGCTCGACCGCTACCCAGTCGATGGGACCGCCTTTGGCTTTGATCGAATCTGCGTTCCCGCTGTACAGCGTGAGGCACACCGCCAATTCGCCCGCAGCCACGAGCTGCGCGACGAGGACGTGGCCCTTGCGCATCTGCGGCTTGAGCGCCGCAAGCCTCTGAAAGAACTCCCGGCCACGCTCCTCGCCCACCGCGCCGATCACGCCGGACATCCAGTCGAAGTCCGTGGCCTCGAGCGAAAGCCGGCCATTCCATATTGGCGCAGCAAATCCCTCCACTGTCGTGGGCAGCTCCTCTCGTTTGATCCTATCGGTATTGTAGCCGGTCACCCAGAGGTTCGCGCGATCACTGAACCAGCGGCGATGGGCGGGCACAGCCCAGGCCGGGAGATCCGCGAGGTACGGGCTGTCGAACCGCGCAACGACCTGCTCGCGCGCGAGGGCTTCCACTTCCGGCGCATTGGTCTCTACCACATCCATCGTGCGATGATTTGCGCGCGCTTCGGTCAATGCGCGTTGCAGCACGTTCTCGCTCAATGCCCGCCAGAGCTGGACTTTGATCCCGTATTTTTTCTCAAAAGCCTGGCTGAGCGGCCCCGACTCGGTAGTCGCCATCGAGGTGTAGAGGGCGAGAGCTCCTTCCTTGCGCGCTTGCGCGATCAGGTTCTGCTCACGATCGGCGCCATGATAGGTATAGATCCCGGGAGCATCGGGATCCGCCGATTGCGCACTTGCCGATGATGGAAGGAACGCGAAAGCTACCAGGGCAAACAAGACCGGCTGTGCCGGAGTGCCCGGTCGAGACATGGCCACGGCTCCTTCTCAATGGGTTGCGCTCTTAACTCAGGGACAGAAGGCCGGCAATGAGCCGCCCTGCCCTCGCCTTGTCGGCGCGTGTCGAGCGCTGGCCGATCGCGGGATCGTTCGTCATCAGCCGTGGCGTCAAGAGCGAAGCCGTGGTGGTGGTGGCCGAATTATCGCGTGGGGATCATTGCGGGCGCGGCGAGTGCGTCCCCTATGCCCGCTATGGCGAGACCGTTGCCGACGTGGCGGAGGCGATAAGGGCGATGGCTACCCAGCTGGCGCGGGGGCTCGATCGCACCGGCTTGCAGAGCGCGATGCCCCCCGGGGCAGCGCGCAATGCCCTCGACTGCGCTTTCTGGGACCTCGAGGCGAAATGTGCGGGCCGGCACGTCCATGAGCTTCTCGGCCAAGGGCCGCCGAAGCCCCTGATCACGGCCTACACCATCTCGCTCGGCACGCCGCAGGAGATGGCGCAGCGGGCAGCGAGAGCCTCCGGCCTGCCGCTCCTCAAGATCAAGCTGGGGGCAGCCGGGGATCCGGCGCGAATAGCCGCCGTGCGACATGCAGCGCCGCGCGCGAGGCTGATTGTCGATGCCAATGAAGGCTGGACGCCGGATGATCTGGAGCAAAATCTCGCCGCTTGCGCTGCGGCGGGCGTGACCTTGGTCGAGCAGCCCTTGCCGGCGGATCGCGACCAGGCGCTCACGCGCGCGGCACGGCCGATCGCGGTGTGCGCCGACGAAAGCGCCCATGCGAGGAGCTCGCTCCCCGGGCTGGTCGGCAAGTATGACGCGGTCAACATCAAGCTCGACAAGGCCGGCGGGCTGACCGAAGCACTCGCAATGGCCGAGGAGGCCGAACGGCTTGGCCTCACGCTGATGGTGGGATGCATGGTGGCGACATCGCTCGCCATGGCCCCTGCTCTGCTCTTGGCGCAGCGCGCGGCCGTGGCGGATGTCGATGGGCCGCTTCTGCTCGCGTGCGATCGGCCGGATGGGCTTCGCTATGAGGGAAGCCTCGTTCATCCCCCTGCCAGGGCGCTGTGGGGATAGGCTGTTCCATATTTATCACACATTTCCTTTCCAGTATTCGCCTGGGGCGGCCCTCGTTCGGGGAAACGCGAGCGCCGTGGTTCAAAGGGGTGGGGGAAAGCATGCGAATTGCTGCGGTTCTGGCCGGCGCCGTCATGGCGGCGCTGGCGATCACGACTGCGCAGGCGACCGTCCGAATCGTTGCCGACCCGGGGGGTCAGATCGGGCCGTACCTCGAGCATCTCACGGCTTTGAAGGATTCCGGGGAGCGCGTGATCATCGATGGTCCATGCTTTTCCGCCTGCACCATGGTGCTCGGGGTGATCCCGCAGGAGCGCATCTGCGTGACGTCGCGGGCCAAGCTCGGTTTTCATGCGGCATGGAACCCCGGCGAGGACGGGCGTCCGGTGACCAGCAAGGCTGCCACCAAGCTGCTCATGGACATCTATCCCGAGCGGGTCCGCCTCTGGATCAAGGAGCGTGGCGGCCTCACTCCGCGCATGATGTATCTCACCGGCCGCGAGCTCGCCGCCATGTACCCCACCTGTAACTCCGCCACCGCCGCCGCGAGATAAGCGGTCATTTTGACGCGCCGCCAAGTCGGCAGAGGCCCACTTGGGACGAGCCTGTCATCCATAGCCAGGCGCCGTGGTTGCGCGTCGCCCGGCCATCGTAAGCGCACGGCGAGTGGCTAGAGATTCCGGACTCCCCTCGCGGCCGCGGAACGACGGAGCTATTTGATTGCTCAGCCCCGATCGCCGAGCAGCCAGGTTCCGGGGCGTCATGCAAAGCCCGGTGACGCCGTTTACGGACGATTTCAGCCTCGACCTGCCGACCTTCGAGCGGCTGCTGGATTTTCATGTCCGCACCGGAGCAACGGCCATTTCATGGCCGCACCACAAAGGCGAATCGCTCAGTCTCACCATCGCGGAGCGCAAGCTCTTTGCCGAAGCCGCGGTCCGCGTGGTGAACGGCAGAATACCCGTGACCATCCATGTCAGCGCGCTTGCCGTCGAGGACACGATGGAGCTCGCGCGGCATGCGCAGAAAATCGGCGCTGATGGCATACTCGCCATTACGCCCTATTTCTGGACCCCTTCGCTTCCTGCGATCGAGGCGTATTTCGTGCGCCTTTGCAGCGCCATCGAGCTCCCTGTCCTCTCCTACAACTCGCCCAGCTATCTCGCCGGCGTGGAGATTACCGGTGCGCTGATGTCGCGCCTTATCGAGCGCCTGCCCAATTTCGCCGGCGTAAAGGAGGCAAGCTTCAACAGCGAGAAATTCCTGGAGATATCGCGCGCCGCGCTTTCAAGCCGGCCCGACTTTGCGCTGCTGACCGGGGTTGAATATCTGTTGCCCTCGATCCCGCTTGGAGGCGTGGGCTCTTACTCCGCGGCGGGCTCCATCTGTCCCAATCTGTGCTCCCAGCTCTATCACGCCTGCATGCAGGCTGACTGGCCGCGCGCACGCGAGCTGCAGTACAAGGTCTCATGGTTGTGGCTGCTGTTCCGCGACCAATATCCTTCCTCGCTCAAGGGCGGCATGGTGATGATGGGACGACCGGTGGGACCGACCAGACCGCCGTTGCCGACAGCGAGCAAGCAACGTCAATCTCACATCCGCAGCGAGCTGGAGCGGCTCGGCATTTTCGACAGCGAGCCGCACGGCTGGTGATCGACAAGCGCGCTTCTTGAAAATGCCCGTCCTGACGCCAGGCCTGGTGCACACACCGGTGACGCCTTTCTCGCACGATGGCGGCATCGCGCTCGAGGTCTACGGGAAACTCCTCGATTTCCACGTCGCCAACGGCGCGCAGTCGCTGGCGCTTCCCATGCACATCGGCGAATCCGTCAGCCTCACCGATGGCGAGCGCCGGGCTCTGCTCGAATTCGCCATTGCGCGCATAGGCGATCGAATACCTGTCCTTGCCCATGTGAGCGAGAGCGGCAGCGCGATTGCCGCCGCGCTCGCGCGCCACGCAGAAAAGGCCGGCGCAGCGGCCGTGATTGCCACCACGCCGTATTACTGGACGCCGCCCGCAACGATGCTGATCGAGCACTTCATTGCAATCGGGGCGGCGACCGCGCTTCCGTTCTTCATCTATAACGCCCCCGAGGAGATGCGGGGGGCGCGGATCACGGCAGATCTATGCCGCGAGCTCATCGCGAAGCTTCCGAATTTCGCCGGGTTGGTCGATCTCAGCCTGGACTGGCAGTTCATGATCGAGCTCATGACCGACGCACCGCGGCTGCGGCCGGGATTCCAGCTCATCAGCGGCACCGAGCTGATGGTCTCGCCCGCCGCTATTGGCGCGACCGGCATGTTCGCTCCGCTCGCCGCAATCGCGCCCCGGATGGTACGCGAGCTCTACGATCTGTGTCGGGCAGAGAAGCTGTTCGAGGCGCGGACCGTACAGGAGCAGCTCGCTGCCTTGCGTCAAAGCATCAAGCTTGGCGGCGTTGCCGGGCTCAAAGCCGCGATGCGCGTGATGGGTCGCGATTGCGGCGAGCCGCGCGCGCCCGTGCTGGCGCTCGAGGCCGTCAGCTTGCAGCGGCTCGTGAGCGAGCTCGAAGCGATTGCGCTGCTGCGCTTCGAGCCGCGCGGCTGGTAGAGCGGGCAAAAGGCACGCCTCCAATACGTTGGCGCAACCAACCTCTCGCGCGCCGTGCCCACGCGGGCGGATCACACAATGCTCATCCCGCCATCGAGCACGAGCGTGTGCCCGGTGATCGCGTTCGCTTCCGGGCTCGCGAGATAACACACCGCGGCGGCGACCTCCTCGGCAGTAGCCAGCCGCTTGAGCGGAATGCGCGCGCGCATGGCTTCGAGATATTCGGGATCGCCGGTTCGGGCTGCGCGCGAGGGCGACGCCGTTTCAAGCCGGCCCGGCGCGACCGCGTTGACGCGAATGCCATGCTCGGCCCATTCGGCTGCGAGCATGCGCGTCATCTGGATGAGCCCGCCCTTCGATGTGCCATACACGGACCGCTCGGCCGCGCCGAGGAGCCCATGCACCGAAGCGATGTTGACAATTGCGCCGGGTCGGCCGGC
>Ga0210408_10005704_pt1 | contig 10897 bp, 13 predicted proteins | sample IncBWH4MmetaG_FD_155471 | JGI IMG/M metagenome (GOLD analysis project Ga0210408, IMG submission 155471) | Forest soil microbial communities from Barre Woods Harvard Forest LTER site, Petersham, Massachusetts, United States - Inc-BW-H-4-M | ecosystem: Environmental > Terrestrial > Soil >... | reverse complement strand
ACTGCCGTCCCTGGTAACAGAGGTTTTCGATCTGCCCGTGAGACACCGGCATCTGCAACCTTCGGCATCTTGAATTCCATTTGGTTTTCGTCGCTCAATGCCCACGCTTCGATTCCGCGTTGGCGCAGATCGCGGGCGAATTCTGCTGCGAAACCGTGAAGCGTGAGGACGCGCTTCGGTTTCACAAGGTCGACATAACGAACCAAATCGTTGTAGTCCGCATGGTCCGAAAGCGGGAACGCAGCGTCGACCTGGTAGCGATAGATTGCGTTCGGCTCCACCGCCCAACCGCTGATCATCGCCACGCGTTTGCGCGGAATTTTTTCGATCATCGGCGAATGGCTAGCGCTCGGCGGGCAGATGAGAACTTTTCCGGCTAGGTCGTTTTTGTTGTACCGAAGATACTTGCAAAATGACTGGCCGAATTGTTCGTAGATGCGCGTCATCTGAAAGACTGAGCCGTGCAGCATCGGAGTAAGGCCCGCGCCATCGAGAGAGCACAGAATTTCCTGCGCTTTGCCGAGCGAATAGCCAAGCAGCACTGGCACTGCGCCGTCCTCGATTGCGTCGCGAGCAAAGGCGACGATTTGTTCGATCACTTTCTCCGTCGGCGAAAACTGATAACGAGGCAGGCCAAAAGTGGTTTCCATGATCAGCGTATCCGCCTGTCGCCATTCCGCGGCTTCAGCCGATCTTCCGCGGCGCAATTTGAAATCGCCGGTGTAGAGCAATGTTTCATTTGCGTTAGAGAGAAACAATTGGGCCGAACCAAAGATGTGACCGGCTGGTAACAGCGTTAGATCGACATCGTGGACGCGTCGCTGTTCGCCGAATGGCAAGACGTGTTCAGTCCGCGTGCCCGGCATGCGCGCCTGCATCAGATGCGCGGTGCGCTCGGACAAAACCACTTCTTCGTGTGGCGCGATGTGGTCGCTATGTGCGTGCGAAACGAACGCGAAACGCTTCGGCTCCCACGGATCGAGCCAAAGATCGTGCGAAGGAAGATAAACTCCGCGCTCATAACGCACCTGAATCATTAGGAAGAATCTAGAGTTGGAAGCCGGGTAGTGCTATACGTCGCGTGAGTCGTATGCGAAAGAGACGCATGGCAAAATGGATGGCGGCGCTGGCAGTTGTCGCGGCTGCGAGTGCGCTGGCGCGTACCCAGGAACAACCCCGGGTGCTTGATCGCGTGGCCCCGTTGCCGATGGCGTTGAACGAGGATTTCCAGTTTCGCAAAACGAAGCTCTATCTCCTGACCGAGTCGGTGGACGGCGGGGACAAAACGACTCCCGATCAAAATGTTCAGACCGGTAAAAGCAAGGGCGGAAAACTTTCGAGTACCCAGCCGTCAACCAAATCGACGACTACGCAGGACGCGTCGATCCGGTTTGAACGGCAGTACCGGCTTTTTGGCGCTGTGACCAAGCTCGATCAGCGTGAGCGGACGGGAAATTACCTCGATTTTTTCTGGAAGGCGCGCCGCCTGGCGGATCTGACGGCGCGGTTGGAGTACAAGCAGGAGAAATTGCACGCGCATATTCAGGCTCAGGAAATCTTTTATCCGCAGGCGCGCGGCATGTACAAAACCGAATTCAAAGTAGTCGGTGATGATTACTTTGATGATGGCCGGGTGATTGCGTGGCGCTGTTCACTCATCGAAAACGGCCGAATCGTTGCCGAAACTCACTCCTATCTGTGGCAATAGGGCCCCGACACATGCCGGACGTGGTTTGACAGCGCTGATGTCGATCCTTGTATCGTTTAGTACTCAGCTGTGCAGTCATCGATTTTAGTGGGCGTAAACGGCCCCGCGGTTTGGGTGCGGGTGGAAGGTAAGGGCAACTTCCTCAACAGCGGGAGCCTGAAAGAATTTGCGCAAGAAATGGTCAATCGCGGTTACCGCGAGTTCATAATTGATCTGGAACATTGCGCGATGATGGATTCCACGTTCATGGGAACGCTGGCGGCGGTGGCCTTGCGTCTGAAAGAACTCGGGCAGGGACATCTTCATGTCATCCATTGTGGGCAGCGTAGCCTGGATCTTCTTTCAGGGCTCGGGCTGGACCAGATTTTCGAAATTCGCTCGAATGGCGCCGAGGCCCCGGAGTGCAAGCAAGTCAAAGAGAACGCGGCCGACGGTGCCGAGGCCCGCAAGAAAGAGACAACCGAAACCATGCTCGAAGCACACCAGGCCTTGTGCGATGCGGCTCCGGAAAACTTTTCCCGATTTAAAGACGTTCTCGACTATCTAAAGCACGACCTCCATCAAACAACGGCGGGGAAGTAATTGGCCACGCTCTCGCCAACGATTCTGTCCTGGCTGCTGATTGCCTGCTTCGCTCTGTGGGTTTTTACTCTGCTGCGCCAACGACGAAGCATTCGGCGACTGGAGCGTTCGCAGGAGGAAATGCAAATCGAGGAGACGCTGGTCTTCGATTTTCTTCACGGACTGGGCGAAGCGTTCAGCGAAACAATCCGGCCGGCGGATCTGCACCGTTTGATTGTTGAAGGCGCGACCCGCGTGCTCGACGCGCAGGGCGGCGCGCTTTATCTGACCGATCGAAGTGGAACAAAACTCGCGCCAACGTTCGTTTCCAAGGGTTGCCCTCCGCTGGTTGACGTTCCGGTCCACATTTTACAACAGGCCGCCTCCTCGCCGACCGCGTTGCAAAGTTTTCTGCGACTCCACACTCTCGGAAACGGTGAAGGTCTCCTCGGACGGGTCTGGGAAACTGGCGCTCCAATTTGCCTGAATGAACTCTCCGAAGCGCCCGAGCTGGCCAAGCTTCGCGACAGTTCATTGGGCGCCAGTTCGGTGATGGTGGCGCCACTTCTTTACGCCAAGCAAAACATGGGCGTGCTTGCCTTGGCCAACAGCAGAATGGGCGCGCCGTTTTCGCAGAACGATTTCGTAGTCTTCAAATCGATCGCCGAACAATCGGCTTTTGCTCTTTACAACGCGATCATTTATTCGGAAGCCAACGAAAAGAAACGGCTCGATCACGATTTGGCGATCGCGCGCGACATTCAACGCATTTTGCTGCCGGCGGAGTCGCCGAGCGTGAGCGGATTTGAAATCGCCGGCCTTAATGTTCCCGCGCGGCAGGTCAGCGGCGATTATTTTGATTATATCAAGGTCGACGACGAGCGGCTCGGTGTCGCCATCGCGGATGTTTCGGGCAAAGGGGTGCCGGCATCCCTTATCATGGCGATTTGCCGAAGCGTGTTGCGAAGCCAGGCCATCGGAAATCCATCGCCGGCGGATGTCTTGCAAAAGGTAAACCGGCAGCTTTACCCCGATATCAAAGAGGACATGTTCATCAGCATGGCGTATCTCGTGCTCGATCATGTCCGGAGCGCGGTCACTTTGGCGCGGGCCGGACACGACGCCCCGCTGCTTTACCGAGCGAAATCGAAAACAGTGGAACCATTGAAGACGCCAGGCATGGTCGTGGGCATTGACAGTGGAGACGTGTTCGACAGGTTAACTAAAGACGTCGCCGTGCCACTCGAGCGCGATGATTGCATCCTTCTTTACACGGATGGGATCACCGAGGCGCTGGATAGTGAAGGGAATGAATTTGGATTGGAGTCAACCATCGAAGCCGTTCGAGCCAGCGCAAACCGAGGAGCACAGGCGATCGTTACACGGTTGATCGACGATCTGCGAAATTTCGTCGGCTCAACCGCACAAAATGACGACATCACTTTGATTGCGATTCGAAAGACATGAAAAAAGTCCCCCTAACTGAATCCGGCGCGCAAAAAGAACAGTCGGACCATGAGCGAAGATCGACATCGTCAGCTGCCGAACAGATCGACATCCAGGATGAGATGGCCGGCATGCAGGCGAACCTCGACCGGTTTCGCGATTTGGCGATGCGGAGCCAGGCCGATTTCGAGAACTACAAGAAGCGGTGCGCTCGCGAAAAAGAGGAAGCGATCAAATACGCGAACAAAAGTCTGCTCGAGAAACTCGTTTCGATTGTCGACCACTTCGAGCTCGGATTGGAAGCGGCGCGCAACGTAGGCGAGAAATCGCCAATCTATTCGGGGATGAGTCTGGTGCTGAAGCAGCTCCAGGATTTTCTAAGTGAAAATGGTTTGCAGCCGATCGACGCTGTCGGCAAGAAGTTCGATCCGAATCTTCATGAAGCGATCGCCCATCAACCGAGCGATAAAGTTCCGGAGGAACACGTGATTAACCAGACGCGCCGAGGTTATCGATTCAAAGACCGTTTGCTTCGACCGTCGACGGTGGTTGTCTCATCGGGCCCGGCAAAGTAATTGCTTGGCAGTTCTCAATGGCAACGACGAAGAAGCGCGATTACTACGAAGTCCTTGGCGTGACGCGGAGCGCTTCGGTGGAGGAAGTGAAGCGTTCCTATCGAAAACTCGCGGTCAAGTTTCATCCGGACAAAAATCCGGACGACCCGCACGCCGAGGAAAAATTCAAGGAGCTCGGCGAAGCTTACGACGTGTTGATGGACGCGGACAAACGCGCGGCTTACGACCGTTTCGGCCACGCAGCTTTCGAACAGGGTGGTGGTTTTCGCGGCGGATTCCATGACCCGTTCGACATTTTCCGCGAAGTATTCGGCGGAAGCGGTGGAATCGGCGGCAGCATTTTCGAAACGTTCTTCGGCGGCACGTCTGGTCATGGCGAAGATCGACAACGCGGCGCGGATTTGCGTTACGACATGCAGATCACGCTCGAAGAAGCGGCCTTCGGCACGGAAAAGGAAATCGAAGTTCGAAAGCAGGACGTTTGCGACAAATGCAGCGGCACCGGCGCAGAGTCGGGATCGCGCACCATCAATTGCCCGGTCTGCGGTGGGCGCGGCCAGGTGGTCAGCTCGCGCGGCTTTTTCCAGGTGTCGCAGACTTGCCCGCGATGTCGCGGGGTCGGCCACATTGTGGAAAAACCCTGCCGGCAATGCGACGGCGAAGGCAGGGCGGAAAAACCAAGCCGGATTAAATTGAAAATTCCCGCCGGAATCGCGGACAGTTCACGATTGCGTTCTGCGCGCAATGGGGAAGCGGGAATTCGCGGTGGGCCGCAGGGCGATCTCTACGTCGTCGTCCACATTCAGGAACATCCAATCTTCCAACGCGACGAAGACAATTTATATTGCGAAGTGCCGGTCGCTTTTACGCTGGCAACGCTCGGCGGCGAAGTGCCGGTGCCGACATTGGAAGGAAAAGCGAATTTGAAAGTGCCGGCCGGAACGCAAAGCGGCCAAATGTTTAAGCTTCGCAGCAAAGGAATCGTGCACGTGAATGGACGCGAGCGGGGCGACCTTCTCGTGCGCGTGATGGTGGAAGTTCCAACGCGATTGAATGCCGAGCAGCGCGCGAAGCTTCAAGAATTCGCTGAGTTGTGTGGTGACGAGAATACACCGCTCAGAAAAAGTTTTTTCGAGCGCGCGAAACAGTTTTTCCAATAACCGCAGATTACGCGGGTTGGACCTTTTGACTGAAGATCTGTCCTCCGCGGCGCAACCTCGATCGTTTTTGCGCAACGCGCCGCGGCCTGGTGATGCGATCTCTTATTGTATGAAGGACGACCCTAAAATGACTCGCCAGCGGATGATCGAATTACTCAACGAAGATTTGGCCCGGGAATATCAAGCCATCATCGCCTACGTCATTTACAGCCAGACGTTGAAGGGCGCGGAATATAATTACATCGCGCAGGAGCTGGAGAAACACGCCGGGGAAGAATTGCAGCATGCAATCTTGATTGCCAAACAGATCGACTACCTCAACGGTGAGCCGACGAACAAGCCGAAGGAAGTGAAACTGTCGGACAAACCGAAAGAGATGCTGAAGTTCGATCTCGAAAACGAACGGCAAACGTTGACCAATTATCGCCAGCGCATCCGGCAGGCGGACGCGATGGGCGAGTTCGCGCTCGGCGAAGTGTTGCGCGAGATCATCGCGCAGGAACAGGAACATTTACAGGACTTGGCCGACGCGCTCGGCATCGACACGCCGAAGATCGAGTAGCATCGAGCGTCTTGCTTTCGCCGTGCTGTTCGCTAGAACGGCGGGATGGCCGATCAACCACCGTCGCTCCCGCAAACATCTTCCGCGCTGCCGCCTTCTCGGACTGAGCCGCTTGCGATTTGGAGTCTGGTGCTGGCGATTCTGTCGTGGTTCTTCTGTCTTCTTTTAGGTTCCATCCCCGCAATCGTCTGCGGACATCTGGCTCGTTCCAGGATTCGCCGGGCAAAAGGAGCGCTTCAAGGGATGAACTTTGCCTTGGCCGCTCTCATCATTGCTTACCTCGAAATCCCTTTCGGCGTGCTTGGTGGCATTATGCTGGTTGACATGCTTCGGTCGGACCGCGTGCGTTTGCATGATCTTGCCGGTCAGAAAAAGGAGATCGCGTCCGACGATGGAAAATTAAACGTCACGACGTCCGGCTTCTGGGTGAAAAAATCGGATCTTAACAAAGAGGCGAAGCTGCAACTGGCGCAGCAACATCACCGAATCACTCGGGAGCACATGTTGAAACAAATGACCAATTCATCGGCGACTGAATCGGCGTCGATGACAATTGATAATCATCCTGCGTTGCAGGACGAATTGAGTGGGACCGAAAGGGGTAAGAACGTTGTCTTCCTCCACACAACGGTCGATGAAGGAGATTCTTTCCAACAAATTCTGGCTTGTCCGCTGAAGTGGCGCTGGCAAAAGGAAAACGAAGAACTCCGCGACGCGACCACGAGCTTTCACGCCGAAAAATAGTTTCCGGTTCGAAATCCAATCGGATGCATCGTTTTTACATTGCGCCGGAAAGCTGGGACCCGCGTGATCCGATCTTGCGCGACGCCGAAGCGCATCATGCCCGCGACGTCTTGCGACTGAAACGCGGCGAGCGCGCCGTCCTATTCAACGGCCGCGGCCGCGAAATTACCGCTGAGATTGTCGATCTTGCGAAGGGAGAAGTGCGGCTTCGGAAATTACACGAAGGGGAGACCCCACCGCTGCGTTGCCGGATCACGCTTGGCCAAGCCATTCCCAAGGGAAAGAACATGGAGCTTATCGTGCAAAAGGCGGTCGAGATCGGCGCAGCTGAGATCGCGCCGCTGATTTCCGAGCGCACGATTGTCGATCTTGATAAAAAAGAAACAGAACAAAAACAGGCGAAGTGGCGGCAGATCGCTATCGAAGCGGCCAAGCAATGCGGCCAAAACTGGCTGCCGCAGGTCGGCACGCCACAGAAGCCAAAAGAATTCTTTTCCCACGTCGGAGGTTTTGATCTGCGCTTGATCGGTTCACTTCAGCCGGACGCGATTCATTTGAAGAAAATCCTCGCCGATTACGCCGAGCAGTATCGAGATCGTCCCCGAAGAATTCTGATGATGGTCGGACCGGAGGGCGATTTCACTCCGGCTGAGCTTGCGTTAGCGAAATCGCATGGATGTCAGCCGATCACGCTCGGACCAATTATTCTGCGCGTTGAAACGGCGGCGATCTATTGTCTCAGCGTGTTGTCGTACGAGCTGATGTAAGCGCCGACTATCCTCAATAAATGTAGGGCCGGGACAATTCGAATGCGTCTTGAATCAGCTCGAACTTCGGTTGGCCTTCCGCCGGCCACAGGACTTCGACGACGTCAAACCGGAACGTGATGTCGGGATTATCGAGCAAACGCAGCCACGCCAGGCCTCCTTTGGAAATACGCAATTGCTTTTGTCGATCGACCGCTTCAATTGGCCGGCCAAACTCTTCGCCGCTGCGCGTTTTGACTTCGACGAATACAAGCGTGTCGCCGTCGCGACAGACGATGTCGATCTCGCCGCCACGGCGATCTTTGAAATTGCGGTAGAGAATTTTGTAGCCGCGGTTGCGCAGAAAACGGCAGGCCAGTTTCTCGCCGCGTGCGCCGCGACGGAGATGTTCAGGCAATCCCTTCGAGCGCGAGAAGCGGTTGCGCCACCGGCTCGAAAGAGCGGCGATGGATCGGACAGGGTCCAAGTTCATGAAGTCTGGAGAGATGGAGCTCGGTGCTGTAGCCCTTGTGCTGGCCGAAGCAATATTCGGGAAATTGCGCGCAGAAGTCACGCATGATTCGGTCGCGGGTGACCTTGGCAACTACGCTAGCCGCGGCGATGCTCAAACTGTAGCAATCGCCGTCAATGATCGCAGTTTGCGGAAACGGAAAGGGAAATACTGGAAGCCCGTCGATGAGTACGTGCTCCGGTGCGACGACGAGCGCGGCTAGAGCGATTCGCATGGCTTCATGCGACGCGCGCAGAATGTTGATGCGATCGATTTCGAGATGATCGACAATGCCGACGCTCCACGCGATTTCCGAATTCGAAACGAGCTCGTCGTAAATTTTTTCGCGCAGTTCCGGAGCGAGCTGCTTGGAATCATTGAGCTTTCGATGTGGAAATTTTTCCGGCAAGACGACAGCGGCGGCGACGACCGGACCAGCCAATGCGCCGCGGCCCGCTTCATCCACGCCGGCAATTCGAACGACTCCGGCGGCGCGCAATTTCTTTTCATAACGAAATCCGCATCGCCGATAGGCCATCGGCGGCGAAAATACTGAAAATCTGAAAAACTGAAACGCCGAAATGCGGTTCAGCTAAACTTATTCGCGAACAGTTGTCGCTTCCTTGCCTTTGCGCCGGCGCAGATAATTCAATTTCGCGCGCCGTGCTTTGCCTTCGGTTTCGACGTCGATCTTCGCAATGCGCGGTGAGTTGAGCGGAAAAACGCGCTCAACACCTTCGCCGTAGGAAATTCGGCGAACGGTGAATGTTTCATTCAAGCCGCGGCCTTTTCGGCCGATCACGATTCCGGCGAAGATTTGGATCCGCTCCTTGTCTCCCTCCACCACGCGAGTGTGCACACGAATGCTGTCGCCGACTTTGAAATTGGAGCCGTCGCCTTTCTGCTGCTCTTTTTCGATGATATCGAGAATGCGGTTCATAAATTGCGCCGGGGGAGAGGGCGTTCACTTTGCTTCAAGGCCGGCAAAAAGCAAGGTGCGTTTGTATTGTCGATCCAGCGAATTATAATCGCGGTCTCTCGCGCTCGTAGCTCAACTGGATAGAGCGTTGGCCTCCGAAGCCAAAGGTTGTGGGTTCGACCCCCGCCGGGCGCAGGCTCGAGCGCGCGATCATCAAAAAGTCAGATCGGGCTCAGAGTAGTTGAGCTCTGCAGGCGTTGATTTGCCGCTTGAAGTTCGGCGATCGTCTCGTGGAGTTCGGCGGTGCGTTCCCGGACCGCGTCTTCCATAGCTAGCCGTTGGTTCTCCGCCGCGACATAGAGCCGGCGCATCTCCAACAGGTTGCGAATGCGCAGGAGTGCCTCGGTTTGACTAACTGGCTTAACCAAAAAATCAGTCGCTCCCGCATCGAGCGCGCGTGCTTTGGACTCTTCGCTGACATCGCCGGTCAGCACGATGATTGGCAAAAAATCCTCGGAGGCGTCAGAACGCAACGCGTCCAGCACGGCAAAGCCGTCGACGTCGGGCATGATCAGATCGAGAAGAACCAAGTCGGGATCGAAAGTGGCGCATGTTTCGACGGCCGATCGGGAGTCGGTAATGCCCATTACCCGGGCGTAACCGTGTCTTTGGAGCAGTTGCTCCAGCAGGGTGACGCTCATTCGATCGTCATCGACGACCAGGATCTTCATTCGGTGAAGTAGCGGTTCGGAGACCATATGCGGCTGTGGATGCCAGCACTTCTCGTTCCGGCGCTCGCCGAATGTCCGAGAATATGGTCAGGCAAGCGCTTCCAGCCGGCTGAGCAGATCTTTCTTGCTCGTCATTCCGGTGACCTGATCCCGAAGCTGTCCGTTCTTGAAAAACAGCAGCGATGGAATGGCGCGGATGTTGTACTTGAAAGAAAGACTCTGATTTTCGTCCACGTTTACTTTCGCAACCTTCACTGCGTCGGCCTTTTCCCGAGCGATTTCGTCGAGCAGCGGGGCGATAAGCTTGCACGGTCCGCACCATTCCGCCCAGAAATCTACCAGCACAGGCTTATCGCTGTTTATTTCGCGATCAAAGTTTGATTCGTCGAGATTGATTGTCGCCGAGTTGTCCGTAGCCATCAGGAAAGGTAATTCCAAATTTGGATAAGCAAAGTAGCGGCAGAAACAGCGAACAACGTCCAGCATAGCGGCATCAGGTTTTCGTCAATTCGCGAAACGGGCTGCGGGGCCGGCGAGACCGTGACTCTGGTGGTTGGCGTTTTCACGGCCGGCAAATCGATCAGCGGATGCGTTTTTGTTATCTCCACCGTCGGTTTGGTCGGTGGATCCGGGAAAACGGTGATTCGCGCCGTTTCCTTTTTTGGCGAATGCGCGGTTATCGGAGCGGGCATCGCTGCCGCGGCTGAGCGGACAGGGGACGAAGGTTCTGCTTGCGGCGCAGGAGGATTCGTTGGCGGTCGGCTCGGCAAATGGATCCGCACTGTTTCGCGTGACTGCGCCGGTGAGGGAGGCTGGGGATTTGCCGGAGGCGACGAAACCGTTATTCGTACCGTCTCTTTCTTCGGTTCGCCTGAATCAGCCATACGAGGTCGGACGTCGAACTAAGACGTTGCCTGACACCGTCGATTTTGTCACTTCTGAAGTTCACCGAGACAAAATAAATTTGCCCCGACCTTAGGCCAACAAGTCGTAGCCCCGCGCGCCGGTGATTGGCCGAATGACAAATTGTCCGACTATCGCCCGCTTCGACAGAATGACGCGGGCATCCACATCTGGCGCGTCCGCTTCCGTCCGGGCGATGAGCGGCTGATCGACCAGTACCTTCAATTCGCGGCCAACTTTTTCTTGCGCCATCTCATGCGCGATCTGTTGCTGGATCGACATCGCTGCGCGGTAACGTTTGTTTTTGACCTTCACCGGAATTTGTCCGGGC
>Ga0210408_10005703_pt1 | contig 10897 bp, 7 predicted proteins | sample IncBWH4MmetaG_FD_155471 | JGI IMG/M metagenome (GOLD analysis project Ga0210408, IMG submission 155471) | Forest soil microbial communities from Barre Woods Harvard Forest LTER site, Petersham, Massachusetts, United States - Inc-BW-H-4-M | ecosystem: Environmental > Terrestrial > Soil >... | reverse complement strand
GAACCGATCTCGGTGAACCTGAAAGATGTTGACCTGAAGGATTTCTTCCGCCTGATCCATGAGATCAGCGGTCTGAACGTGGTGCTTGATCCTCAGGTACATGGCACGCTGACCGTAGTGCTCGACGATGTGCCGTGGGATCAGGCGCTCGACATCGTGCTCAAGAACAACGAACTGGCGCGGGAACTGGAAGGCAACGTTCTGCGCATTGCTACGGTGGACACGCTGAAGCGAGAAGCAGACGCACGTCGCGCTCAGGTGGAAGCCGAAGCGCTGGCCGTGGAAAAAGTCTCGGTGACGCGTTTCCTGAGCTATGCCAAGGCTAAGGATGTGATCGTCACGGTGAAGAAGTTTATCTCGCAACGCGGAGACGTGGTTGCGGATGACCGCACCAATGCGGTCATCATCAACGACATTCCGAAAACCATTCCGGCGATTGATCGCCTTCTGACCCAGCTGGACCGTAAGACGCAGGAAGTCGAAATCGAAGCGCGCGTGGTGGCGGCAACTCGTCAATTCGCTCGCGACATCGGCACCCAGCTGGGATTTGGCTGGGGCGATGGCCACAGCGCGATTGGTGGCAATGCGGGAGCCGGGAGCTCGCCGACCACGGTCGGTGGTCTAACTCCGGGCTACATCACGACGGGAAGCGGAGGTGGTTCTTCTGGTGGATCGACGATCCCGTTGTTCTCGAACCTGGGCGTTACGTCGCCAACCAGCGGCCTGACTTTCATCAATGCCAGCAACACGGTTCGAATCGATGCGGTGCTTTCGATGGCGGAATCGCGCGGCTTGCTGAAAGTTCTGTCGCGGCCGCGGGTCGTGACCCAGAACAACATTCAAGCCTTCGTAAAACAAGGCGTACGCATACCGATCGTGACCCAGGCGCAGTTGGGTGGTCCTCCGACTGTGACTTACGTCGACGCTTTCCTGCGGCTGACGGTGACTCCGCAGATTACGTCGGAGAACACGATCTTCCTGAACGTGGATGTGGAGAACACGACCCCGAACTTCGGACAGGAAATTCAGGGCAACCCGGAACTGATCACGCAGCAGGCCACCACGCAGGTGCTGGTGACCGATGGCGGGACGGTGGTGATCGGTGGCGTCATCCAGACGCAGAACTCGATCAACATCACGCAAGTACCGTTGCTGGGCAACCTGCCGATCCTGGGCAACCTGTTCAAGCATACGCAAGTTAAAACCGACAACCAGGAGCTGATCTTCTTCATCACGCCGCGAATCATTCAGACGTAAACAGCGTCAGACAGAGCAGCGCAAGTTGAAGATTCGAGCCGCCGGCCTGAAGAACCTGTCAGGCTGGCGGTTTTGTTTTTGGGCGGCGACATCTGAGTAGTTCAGGCCGCAGATTTTCGCAGATCTGCTAGGATCTCAGAGATTTCTCACTGCCGTCATAACGGGATCCGAGTGATCGATCGTTGTTCACGCCAAGTACGTAGCATCCCTTCCCTGATAAACTCAGCAAGCCATGAACTTCCAGATGCGCCAGAAGAAGCTGCGGGAGCATTTGGCCATCACCCGGTTCGACGGGGTGCTGATCAGTCATCTTCCGAATATCCGGTATTTGTGCGGGTTTACGGGGAGCGCCGGGTTTCTACTGGTCGAAGAAAGTGGAAACGTTTTCTTTACCGATGTGCGCTACGACACGCAGGCGCGCGCGGAAGTGAAGGGCGCGAAGGTGGTGATCGCGCGCAAGGCCCTGTTGAGCGCGGTGGGCGAGTGGATGGCCACGCGGCGAAAGAGGCCGAGGGCGCGTGCAATCGGGATCGAGACGGAGCATCTGACCGTCGCGGAAAAGAAGCGGCTGACCGACCAGCTGCCCTCGGGCGTCACTCTGAGAAACGCGCGGGCTATGGTGGAGCGAGCGCGGATGGTCAAGGACGAAGACGAACTCGGCCGCATTCGAACCGCAGTGCAGTTGGGTGCGACTTTGTTCACGCGAGCGCTTGAAGTCATCCGCCCTGGCGCTAAAGAGTCCGAGGTCGCTGCCGAAATGGAATACGCCGCGCGGCTGGCGGGGGCGGAAGCGATGTCGTTTTCGACGATCATCGCATCGGGAGCCCGATCTGCGCTGCCGCATGGGAGAGCTTCTGACCGTCCCATCGCGGCGGGCGGATTCGTGGTCTGCGACTTCGGTGTTATACTCGCAGGTTATTGCTCAGACCAGACGCGTACTGTGTGGGTGGGCGCCGTTCCTGAAGAAGCTCGGCGGGCGTATGAGGCCGTAAAAGAGGCCCAGCAAGCAGGAATCGACGCCGTGCGGCCTGGGGTGCCGGTCGGCGAAGTGGATGCGGCCACCCGCAAGGTATTGCAGAAGGCGGGCTTCGGGCGCTATTTTACGCATTCCACCGGGCACGGGGTCGGTCTGGAGATCCACGAAGCGCCACGGGTTGCGGCCCGGGAGCGCGAACTTCTGCAGCCCGGCATGGTCATCACGATTGAGCCGGGAGTATACTTCCCCGGCAAATGGGGCGTGAGGATCGAGGACATGGTGGCCGTGACGGCGTACGGCTGTGACGTGCTGACACCGACCAGCAAGGATTTATTGGCAGTGTAGTCTTCATTGATTGAGATTCCAGGACTAAGATTCCAGCCGGACAGGAGGCACGGTCCGGCCTCTTCGCGCGTGAGGGTCGAGCGTGGCGGAGAGTGGCGGGCGGTCCCACCGTACACCAGAATGAATCAAAAAGAGCTGAAAGAACTCATCGAGTTCTTAATCGAAAAAGATATTGCCGAGTTCGAACTCGAACGCGGCGACGTCAAGGTGCGGATCAAGCGGGCGGGCGAGCATACCGTCGTGCACACCCAGGGGGAGCCGCGCTACTACGCCGTGCCTCCGGCAGCGCCTGCCGAGTTGGCGGCGACTGGAGCAGCGGTTCCTCCGGTGGCAGCGCCGGCGGCTGCCCCGGAAGAAGACCTGCATCTGGTGAAATCGCCGATTGTGGGGACGTTCTACGAGTCGCCATCGCCGGGGTCTCCGCCATTCGCCAAGGTTGGGGATATGGTCGAGGTGGGGCAGGTGTTGTGCATCGTCGAGGCCATGAAGTTGCTGAACGAGATTGAGTCGGACGTGGCTGGAGAAGTGGTAAAGAAGATGGCGTCCAATGGCCAGCCGATCGAATATGGGCAGGAGCTGTTTGCCATCCGGGCAAAGAAGTGAGGAAGATTGAGTAATTGGTAATTTTGTAATTGAAGAAGCCTTCGAGATTTTAAGTTACCAAATTACAAAATTACGAAATGCCCCCTCAGTCCCCACATTGAACCTGAAATGTTCAAGAAAATCCTAGTAGCGAATCGCGGAGAGATTGCCCTGCGCGTGATCTGTGCGTGCAAGGAGTTGGGAATCCGCACGGTCGCGATCTACAGCGAGGCCGACCGGAATTCGCTGCCCGTGCGTTTTGCAGATGAGGCGATCTGCATTGGCCCGCCACAGCTGGCGTTCAGTTACCTGAATATTCCCGCAGTGATCAGCGCGGCGGAGATTGCCAACGTGGACGCGATCCATCCGGGGTACGGGTTGCTGGCGGAAAACGCGAACTTCGCGGAAGTGTGTGAGACCAGCGGGATTAAGTTTATCGGGCCGCGTCCGGAAGTGACGCGGCTGATGGGCGAGAAAGAAAAAGCTCGGGCTGCGATGAAGCAGGCCGGAGTGCCGATTTTGCCGGGCTCGGACGGAATTGTCGCGTCCGATGGAGAGGCTCTGGAGTGGGCGAAGCAGGTGGGCTTCCCGGTGATTGTGAAGGCGTCGGCGGGAGGCGGTGGGCGCGGCATGCGCATCGTGCGCACGGAAGAAGAATTGCCGGGTCTGTTCAAGGCAGCGCAGGCGGAGGCGGCGGGAGCGTTCGGCAATGGCGATCTCTACATGGAGAAGTATGTCGAGCATCCCCGGCACATCGAGTTTCAGGTGCTGGCCGACGAACATGGCAATGTCGTGAGCCTGGGCGAGCGCGAGTGCTCCATTCAGCGGCGGCATCAGAAGTTGCTGGAAGAATCTCCCTCGACGCAAGTGACGCCGGAGTTGCGCGATCAGATCGGCGCGGTTCTGTGTACGTCATTGGCGGCGATTGGCTACACCAACGCCGGTACGATCGAGTTTCTGATGGACCAGGACCGGCGGCTGCACTTCATCGAGATGAATACGCGCATTCAGGTGGAGCATCCCGTGACGGAGATGGTCACGGATGTTGATCTGGTGAAGAGCCAGATAATGATCGCGGCCGGTGCGAACATGCGGGACGTGCTGCTGGGGCCGATCGTGCATCGTGGGCACTCCATCGAATGCCGTATCAACGCGGAGCATCCGGAGAAATTCACGCCGTCGGCGGGGAAGATCACTGCATTTCATCCTCCCGGAGGAACAGGAGTGCGCGTGGATACCGCGGCGTATGCCGAGGGCGTGATTCCGCCATACTACGACTCGCTGATTGCCAAGCTGATCGTGCGCGGCAAGGACCGGAATGAAGCCGTTTCCCGCATGACGCGGGCGCTGGAGATGTTTATCGTCGAGGGTGTTTATACGACGATTCCGTTGCATCGGAAGATTCTGGCGGATGCGGACTTTCGGGCAGGGAAGATCGATACGGGATTCATTGAGCGGTTCTTGGCGAAGAATGGGAAAGACTAGAAGTGAGTGGTCTCATAGATAGCATTATGGCCTGCTTAGGTTCCCCCAGCGGCTGAAGCCGCGTTTCTCGTGCCTTTGGACGGTGCGGCTAGAAGCCGCCACCCTTTCAAAGCCATTTATGAAACCACTAACCACTTCTAGAGTCTCGAACACAGATCCACCACCTAGACCATGATTCAGCTTCCTCGTCTTTACGCTGTTGTGGACGCGGTGTTTTTCTCCACCACAAAAGAGGTAGTCGAGTTCGCGGAAGAGCTGGTCGCTCGCGGATGCACGCTGTTGCAGTACCGCAACAAGAGCGGGAATGCTCGGGTCATGCTGGAGCAGGCGCGGGAGTTGCGCAGGCTTTCGCGGGCGAGGGCGCCCGCGCCACACGTGCTAAGGCTCATCATGAATGATCGGGCGGATTTGTGTTTGGCGGCGGAGTTTGATGGGGTGCACGTGGGGCAGGAGGATCTGTCTCCGGAGTCAGTTCGGAAAATCATCGGGTCCGAGCGGTGGCTGGGCGTGTCGACGCACAATCCCGAACAGATACAGGAAGCTGATTCCGCGGACTTCTTGGCCATAGGGCCGGTGTTTTCGACCTCGAGTAAAGACAAGCCTGATCCGGTGGTGGGGCTCGAGGGAGTGCGTCGGGCACGTGCTTTAACTCGCAAGCCGCTGGTGGCGATTGGGGGAATTACGCGGGCGAATGCGGCATCCGTGATCGAGGCTGGGGCCGATTCCGTGGCGGTGATCTCGGACCTGTTACGGGAGCCTCGAAAATCAGCAGAGGAATTTTTCCGCGTCTTGAGGTAAGGTAATCGTCGTTAGTCGCTGGTCGTTCGTCGTTTGCCAAGGCTCGTTGGCTAACGACGAACGTCGAACGGCGCCGTACCGTCCAGGAGGGTTCCTGAGTACACCGACTACACCACCGGCCGCAGCCAGCGACTGGGAAGTTCATAGTCATCAGGACCAGGAACTGGTCAAGGGTCTGGGCCTGACCAGCGCCACCATGCTGGTCATGGGATCGATGATCGGGTCAGGCATCTTTATTGTTTCAGCTGACATTGCGCGGGAGGTTGATTCGCCTGCGCTGCTGATCGGCGCGTGGGCGGTGGCCGGATTCATGACGATTGTCGCCGCACTCAGCTACGGCGAGTTGGCTGCCATGATGCCGCGGGCGGGCGGGCAGTATGTTTACCTGCGCGAGTCGCTCGGGCCGCTTTGGGGATTCCTCTATGGCTGGACCTTGTTTCTGGTGATTCAGACTGGAACGATCGCGGCTGTAGGTGTAGCGTTCGGCAAGTTTCTTGGCGTCTTCTTTCCTTCGATTTCTTCCACGCACTGGATTCTGCATCACTGGAAGGTGCCTCCTATCCCGATCGGGCCCATGGTGTTGGGCAATATGGAAGTGGGGGTGAATACGCAGAATCTGGTCGCGATCCTGCTGGTGGTTTTTCTCTCAGTGGTGAATATCTTCGGGCTGAAGACCGGAGCGCTCATTCAGAATGTTTTTACCGCTGCCAAGGTTTCGGCGCTGCTGGGACTGGCATTATTCGGGCTGGCGTTAGGACGCAACGCTACAGCGCTGGCTGCGAATTTTGGGGCGAATTTCTGGAGGAACGCGGGACTGGGTGCGCAGCATGCAGTACAGGTCGGTGTCGGCGGTCCGATCGTGATGGTGGGGACGTTGACAATTCTGGCGGTGGCGCAGGTGGGGTCGCTATTTTCTGCGGACGCATGGAACAACGTGACGTTTACGGCCGGAGAAGTAAAAAATCCCAGCCGCAACCTGCCGCTATCGCTGGCGCTGGGCACGGGCGTGGTGATTGCACTCTACATCGCCTGCAACTTTATCTATTTGTGCGCGCTGCCGCTGGACGGGATGGAAGGTGGCGTCACCATCCTGGCGCGCGGGATCAAGCATGCCGCAGAGGATCGCGTGGGCACGGCGGTTATGACCCAGATGCTCGGTCCGGTGGGCGGACTGCTGATGGCGGCAGCCATAATGATTTCCGGTTTTGGCTGCAACAACGGACTGATTCTCTCCGGCGCGCGCGTGTACTATGCCATGGCGAAAGACGGATTGTTCTTCCGCAAGGTGGCCAAGTTGCATCCTAGGTATAAAACGCCCGCGGTGTCGCTGATGGTGCAGATGGTGTGGACTTGCGTGCTTTGCATCTCCGGCAGCTACGGGCAGCTTCTGGATTACATTATTTTTGCCGTGCTGGTGTTCTACATTCTGACGATCGTAGGGTTGTTTGTGTTGCGCCGCACACGCCCTGATACCGAGCGGCCGTATAAGGCGGTAGGGTATCCCGTGCTGCCCGCGATTTATATTGGGATGGCTTTATTCATTGACGTGGTGCTGTTACGCTACAAACCGCAATTCACCTGGCCGGGATTGATTGTTGTGCTGCTGGGGATTCCGGTGTACTACGCGTGGTCAAGAAGTGCGCGCCCGAGTGCGAGCCGCGCCTGACTTCTAAGGAGAAACCAAACGGATGGCAAACCTGCTGGCAACCAAGCCGCTGAACCTGCTGATGGAAGAGGCCCGCGAGACAGGCGAACACAGCCTGAAACGGACTTTGGGAGTTTTTCAGTTGACCGCGTTGGGCGTGGGCGCAATCATCGGCGCCGGCATCTTTGTGATGGTGGGACTGGGAGCGCAGTATGCCGGTCCGGGACTCACGCTCTCGTTCGTTCTATCCGGCCTGGGATGCGCGTTTGCTGGTCTTTGTTACGCCGAGTTCGCGGCGATGATTCCGCTGGCAGGCAGCGCTTACACCTACGCCTACGCCACACTGGGCGAGCTGCTGGCGTGGATTATCGGCTGGGACCTGACGCTTGAATACGCCATGGGTGCCAGCACGGTGTCTTCGGGGTGGTCGAACCACTTCATCGAACTGCTGAATATCTTCCACATTAGGATGCCGCTGTGGCTGGCCTACGATTACTGGACTGCGTTGAAGACCGCTGAAAATACTATCGCCCGGCAGATGGCGCAGGCCGCCGACCCCTCCCTGGTGGTGGGCACGCAATCGTTTCTCGATAAGGTCAGCGCAATTACCGGCGCACAGTCTCCCGAATTGCTGCAGCGGGCGCACGAACTGCTGGGTGCTCCGCATCTGTTTGGGATGGAAATCGGGTTCAACCTTCCAGCCTTCATCATCGCCCTGGTGATTACGGCGGTTCTGGTCGTCGGGATCAAGGAAAGCGCGCGGTTCAACGCAGCCATCGTGACTATCAAGGTGGCGGTGGTGCTGTTCGTGATCGCACTCGGCTCGCACTACATCAATCGCGCAAACTGGGGTACAGACTGGCACTCCTACGCGCCTAACGGTTTCGCAGGAATCGGAGCGGGCGCAGCTTACATATTCTTCGCCTACATCGGCTTCGATGCGGTCTCGACGACGGCACAGGAAGCCAAGAATCCACAACGGGATCTGCCCATCGGTATGATCGCTTCGCTGGCCATATGCACTGTTCTCTACATCTCAGTCGCGGGGGTTCTAACCGGGATGGTGCATTGGCAGCAGATCAACATCGAAGCGCCAGTGGCCCGTGCATTCCTGGACCGCGGGTTATCCACGGCGTCCCACATCATTACGGTGGGAGCTTTGGCCGGACTGACCAGCGTGATGCTGGTGATGTTGCTGGGCCAGACGCGTGTGCTCTACTCGATGGCCAATGACGGCCTTTTGCCCAAGAAGTTCTTCGCTGCTGTCCATCCCAAATTCCGCACTCCGTGGAAGAACACGATTCTTGTGGGTCTGTTGGCGGCGATCGTGGGCAGCGTGACTCCTATCGCCGATATCGGCAGGATGGTGAACATCGGCACCCTGCTGGCGTTTGTGATCGTATCGGTTTCCGTGATGGTGTTGCGCTATACCAATCCCAGCCAACCGCGGCCTTTCCGAACGCCGTGGGTGCCGCTGATTCCAGTCCTAGGCGTGATTTCGAACGGGTACATGATGATCAAGCTGGGGAAGTGGAATTGGATTCGGCTGGGTGCCTGGCTGTTGATCGGCTTGGTGGTGTACTTCACCTACAGCGTGAAGCACAGCCGGGTACAGGCTCTGGCGGCGGGGTCTGGGCCGAAGAATACACCGTAAGCGAGAGTTTGCTTGAACGTCCGAGGGCTTCCGCACAGCGCGGGGGCCTTTTTGTTTTATAGTGTGGTCGAAGGAAGTGGCTAGTAGCTAGTGGTTAGTCACCAGTGGTTAGTCGCCAGTGCGGTACGGACGCTCCGCGAATATTTCTACTAGCCACTGACCACTAGCCACTGGCCTCTGATCTCCATGAAAATCATCACCGCACAAGAAATGCGCGCGATTGATCGCGCGACCAGCGAGCGCTTCGGCGTACCGTCGCTTACGCTGATGGAGAATGCCGGCGCGGCGGTGGCGGACTACGTCCTGTCGCACCACGCGGCCGCACGGCGGATCGTGGTTTTCTGCGGCAAGGGGAACAACGGCGGCGACGGTTTTGTGGCTGCCCGCCGTCTGCACCAGCAGGGAAAGAAAGTACAGGTCATTCTGCTGGCGGATGCTATCGAACTGCGGGGCGATGCTGCCGTTATGTTCGGCAAGTTGCCGTCCGCCGCGCTCGCAGTGCATTCCAGCGAAGAATTGAAGAGCGACCGGGTGCGGCTTGCCCTACCCGCCGATGTATATCTTGACACGATTCTTGGCACTGGCTTCAAGCCTCCGGTGAGCGAGTTATATGCGGACGCTATCGCCATCATGAATGCAAGCCAAGCGCCGGTGATCGCGGTGGATATTCCTTCCGGAGCGGATGCCGATGCGATGGGTCCGCAGACCGGCACCGTCGCGCGGGCGGACGCCATTGTGACTTTCACCGCAGCGCGTCCGGCGCACGTGTTCAGCTTGTTGACCGCGGGATCGACCTATGTGGCAAATATCGGGTCACCGGAAGAAGCGATCGTTTCTTCGCTACAGATGAATGTGATCACCGCGCGTTCGGTCGCGCCGTTGCTGGGGCCGCGGCCGGTCGACTCCAACAAGGGCAGCTACGGGCATGTGCTGGTAGTCGGTGGGTCGGTGGGAAAAGCTGGAGCCGCCGCGATGGCGGGAATTTCTGCGCTGCGTGCGGGTGCGGGACTGTCAACCGCGGCCGTTCCGAAATCCGTGTTGGCCACGGTGGCGGGATTCCATCCGGAGTTGATGACTGAGCCGCTGCCGGAAACCGAAGCGGGCACGATCGCGGCGAGTTCGGTGGAACGGGTGGATGCCCTTGCGCAAGGGAAGACCGTGCTGGCGATTGGGCCGGGGATTTCGCGCTTTCCACAAACGGCTGGCCTGGTGCGGGCGCTCGTGGCGAGGTGTCAGGTACCCTTGGTAGTCGATGCCGACGGTCTGAACGCGTTTGAAGGTCATACCGATCAGCTGAATGGGAAGGATCGGACGCTGGTGGTCACTCCGCATCCGGGTGAGATGGCGCGGCTGGCGGGTTGCACTGTCGCCGAGATTCAGAAGGATCGGCTGGGTGTGGCACGGAAGTTCGCGCGCGAACATGAGTTGATCGTGGTGCTTAAGGGGCATCGCACGCTGGTGGTGCGGCCCGATGGCGAAGCGTGGGTGAATACGACGGGCAATCCCGGCATGTCGACTGGTGGTACAGGCGACATTCTCACGGGCATGATCGCGGGGCTGGTGGCACAACATCCGAAAGAGGCGCTGGTAGCCGTTCTTGCTGCGGTACATCTGCACGGCCTCGCCGGCGATGTGATGAGTGAGAGCATGGGCGAACACTCGCTGATCGCTACGGATCTTCTGCAAGGCCTACCGGAGGCATTTTGGCGCACCCAGAAAACGGCGCAGGAAAAGCTGGTGCGATGGTACGGATGACAAGTTGGCCTTCGTGAATTCCGTATTCACCCGCGCTCTTGGTTTGTGAGTTACGTGTGCGTCTAGCGGCAGCGTCCCTGTACTCCAGGACAGTATCGAGGTAGTAAATACGCGCTATGTGCCCGCAGGGCAAGGGTTTGGAAGGCTCCAAATCCGGCGTCCAGAGCGGAATCCGGACGAGGGCTTCAGTAATCTATTACCGCATCGGGGACGGTGACATAGTGGTTTTGGCTATGACCCACTTCCCCCAACCGCACCCTTCGCGGCGCGCTGCCCGAGTCCAGCTAGGCGATTCCGTCCTGGCTGCGATTCGTTTAGAAGACGGCCGGCGCACCAAAGCAAAACTCCAAATCATCTCCGTGACCGGCGGCCTTTTGCGTCTGTCCCATCAACTGGGACA
>Ga0210408_10005702_pt1 | contig 10899 bp, 12 predicted proteins | sample IncBWH4MmetaG_FD_155471 | JGI IMG/M metagenome (GOLD analysis project Ga0210408, IMG submission 155471) | Forest soil microbial communities from Barre Woods Harvard Forest LTER site, Petersham, Massachusetts, United States - Inc-BW-H-4-M | ecosystem: Environmental > Terrestrial > Soil >... | reverse complement strand
TACGTGCGGACTGATGTCGCTGGCGGTCGGCTCGCGGCGGCGCGGCGCTGTCTACTTAGGCGCTCTCGCGACATTCGTGCTCGGGGCCGCTTTCCTCGGCCTGGAACTGCGCGAGTTCGCCAACATGGTCGCCCAGGGCGCAACCCCGCAGCGCAGCGCGTTCCTTTCCGCGTTCTTTGCGCTTGTCGGCTGCCATGGGCTTCACGTCACCGCCGGCCTGATCTGGCTCGCGGTGATGATGGTGCAGGTGGCAGTTAAAGGCTTCCGCGCCAACGTCCAGCGCCGGCTGCTGTGCTTCTCGCTGTTCTGGCACGCGCTCGACATCATCTGGGTCGGGCTGTTCACGGTCGTTTATCTGATGGGAGTCGCATCATGACCGATATCCGCTACGATCGTGCACCCGGAGATGCGTCGGCTGCGAGCGAGCCATCCGGTGTACTCGTCTACACGATCGGATTGGTCCTGGCCGGGATCCTGACGGCCACGTCCTTCTGGGTCGCCAACACCTCGCTCTTGTGGGGGCCCGGCGTGTCGATGGGGCTTATCGTACTCGCCATTGCCCAAATGGGAGTCCACCTGGTCTTTTTCCTGCACATCACCACCGGCCCGGACAACACCAACAACGTGCTGGCGCTCGCGTTCGGCCTTCTCATCGTGTTCCTGGTGATTGCCGGGTCGTTCTGGATCATGAGCGACCTCAACAACAACATGATGCAGGGGCCCGATCTGACGAATATGCGTATGCAGCACTGAGTGGAGGATCGGTCCGCGCCGAGGAGAAGGAGGGCTGAGCTACACCGTCAGGCTCAGCCCGAAGTGTCCGTACATCCCGAGCCTTCACGTCGCCCAATGGGCCGCCGGCGTATCTGCCAGTAGCGCAGGGAAAATGCCCGGATCAGGTCCGGCATGACGACGTGGGTGTTGAGAGATCATGGGCGATAACTCCGGCAACCAGGCTATCGAATACGGCATCGTACCCATCGACGTGATGGCGTCGATGTCGGGGCTCGATTTTGTCCGCGCGATCTTCGCGAGACGATTGCCGGAGCCGCCGATCATGCAGACGGTCGAGCCGTTCGACTGCACGGTCGAACCCGGCGCCGTCGTGATTCACAGCGTGCCGGGTCTGCGCCATTACAATCCGATCGGCTCGGTGCATGGCGGCTATGCCGCGATCCTCTTGGATTCCGCGATGGGGCTCGCGGTGCAGAGCACGCTGCCCGCGGGCAATGGCTACACCACGCTGGAATTCAAGATCTCATTCGTGCGCGGCATGAGCGAGACGAGCGGCGTGATCCGCACCAAGGGCTGCGTGCTCAACGCCGGCCGCCGCGTCGCTACCGCCGAGGCGCGCATTACCGACGCAAAGGATCGGCTGCTTGCGCATGCGACGACGACGTGCCTTGTGTTCGAATTTCCGAAGGGGAGCGCGAAAGGCTGACGTTGAATTGGAGGGCAGCCAAAGCGACTCTCATGCCGCTGGCGCCGTTCGCCGCTCTGTGCGGCCGCGACGGATCGCGATCCGCGAAAGCCAATTTGCCCACCTATGTGGCGCGGCATCTTAAAGGCAAGGAATGCTACATTGACGGACCACACTGAAAAGAGTTCGAGACGGGCCGACAACTCCAGCAAACTTGCGCTCGATCGAACACGCCTAGCCTACGAGCGAACCATGTTGGCCTGGGTCAGAACGGCGACCGCCTTAATCACGTTCGGCTTCAGCGTCCAACAGTTTTTTCGCATCGCGAGGGAAGGCGTCCCGGAAGGCAATGGATTTCTCGGGCCGCAGGAGTTCGGGCTCGCGATGATCATCATTGGATTGCTGGCGCTACTGCTGGCCACGCTGGAGCATAGGTCCGCTATGCAGACGTTGAGAGCGCAATACCCTGTGACGGAGCAGTACCCGAACATTCCTCTCTCGCGGGCGGGAATGCTTGCAGCATTGATTGCTATTCTCGGACTGTTGGTGTTGTTTTCGACGATAGTCCGTAAGTGACGCCAACAATCCTGGAAACAGATCGAGGGAGCATCCTAAGTAGCTGTCTTGACGTTGACAACCATCTCCAATTCCGTGGCACGCTCGACCGGCAAATCGGCGGGTCTCGTTCCCTTGAGAATCATGGCCACGTAGTCGGCAGCCTGACGGTAGGCGCAGACCGCAGCACGAACGACACCGCCGACACTCACCCGTCGTGCCCGGCACAAGAGCTTGCCCCGGACGTGATCAAGGGCCGAGCATGACGGGTGCGAGCCGGCAGCCGTTGGTGTGACTTAACGTCAGCGCGACGCACGGGAGTTTGCGTCGACGCTGGCGTGCGATGACGGTCACTCTGCCGCGAGCGCGCGATAATGCAGTGGCAGCCCTAGACGTTCCCACACGTCGACCAGCGCTTCGGCAAGCCCGTCGATCAGTGCGTCGTCGTGATAGGGCGTCGGCGTGATGCGCAGCCGCTCGGTGCCGCGCGGCACGGTCGGATAGTTGATCGGCTGGATGTAGATGCCGTGCTCGGCGAGCAGGAGGTCGCTCGCCGCCTTGCACTTCTCCGGATCGCCGACCATCACCGGCACGATGTGGGTGTCGTTGAGCATCACCGGCAGGCCGGCGGCATTGAGCACCGCCTTCACCCGTGCGGCACGGTCCTGCTGCCGGTCGCGCTCCCACTGCGACGTCTTGAGATGCCGGATCGCCGCCGTGGCGGCGGCGCAAATCGCCGGCGGCAACGCGGTCGTGAAGATGAAGCCCGGCGCGTACGAGCGCACCGCGTCGATGAGATTTGCGCTTGCGGCAATGTAGCCGCCGAGGCAGCCGAACGCCTTGGCGAGGGTGCCCTCGACCACGTCGATGCGGTCCATGACGCCTTCGCGCGCCGCGATCCCGGCGCCGGATGGCCCGTACATTCCGGCCGAATGCACCTCGTCGATATAGGTCATGGCACCATAACGCGCGGCGAGATCGCAGATGCGGGAGACCGGCGCCGTGTCGCCGTCCATCGAATAGAGGCCCTCGAACACGATCAGCTTGGGCCGCTCCTTGGGCTCAGCCGCCAGCAGCTCCTCGAGGTGGCACACGTCGTTGTGCCGCCAGATTTTTTTGTCCGTCCCGGCGCGTCGCACGCCTTCGATCATCGAATTGTGGTTCCAGGCATCCGACAGGATGACGCAGTTCGGCAGCAGCTTGGCGACGGTCGCGATGCCGGTCTCGTTCGAGACGTAGCCCGAGGTAAAGACGAGCGCCGCTTCCTTGCGGTGCAGCCCGGCGATTTCGCGCTCCAGTTCGACCAGCGGATGGTTGGTGCCGGAAATGTTGCGGGTGCCGCCGGCCCCGGTGCCCATGCGGGTAGCGGTTTCGACCATGGCGCCGATCACCTTGGGGTGCTGGCCCATGCCGAGATAATCGTTCGAGCACCAGATCACGACCGGGCGTAGCCCGTCCGGGGAATGCCAAATGGCGTGCGGGAATCGTCCGGCGATACGCTCGAGATCGGCGAAAACGCGATAGCGCCGCTCCTCGCGCAGGCGTTCGAGCGCCGCCGAAAAGAAACGATCGTAGGTCATGGTGTGGACGCTCCGAAGTTGCGCTTAGTGCATGATCCCGAAAAGTGGGTACCGGTTTTCGGCAAAGATCATGCACAAACAATAGGCTAGAGCGGGATGACGATTCGAAGAAAAGTCATCACGCTTTAGCGATCCAGGACTTGGGGCAGCTCAAGAACGGCCGAGACCAGCCGTTTGAGTTCGCTGCCGATCTGAGGAGAAGTGCCGTCCTTCACGATCGCCGTGCAGGTCATCCCGGCGCTGATGAGGACGCCCTGGGGCACATCCGTCAGGCGAATGCGGACGGGTATGCGCTGTGCGAGCCGCACCCAGGTGAAGTTCGGATTGACCGTGGCGAGTAGCTCGGGGCCGTCCTTGTTGTCCGGGTCGGTGATGCCCCGCGCGATGCCTTCGACCCGGCCTTGCAGGGTGCCGGCGCCGTTCATCAGATGAATCTCCACGGGAGAGCCTGCCACGATGCGGGGGATCTTGGTTTCCTCGAAATAAGCGTCGACGTGATAGGAGTCGCTGTCGATCAGGGCCATGACGCCTTTTCCCTGGGATGCATAAACGCCGGGGGCGAGGTTGTTCAAGTTCGTAACGAACCCGTTGACCGGCGCGCGCACTTCAGTGCGCTCGAGGTTGAGCGCGGCAACGTCGCGGGCCGCGGTCGACTGTTTATGATTGGCGGCCGCCGACTCGAACTGCTGCCGCGCGTTGTCGAGGCTCTCGGCCGTAATGCTGAAGCCCAGGGTCAGTTTGGCCCGTCGGTCGAGCTGCTGCTTGAGCATTTCCCGCTGCGCATACTGCGCCGCAAGCGAGGCCTCGGCATTCGCCAGCGCCAGGCGATAGCGATCCTGCTCGATCTTGAACAGGACATCGCCCTTTCTCACGAATTGATTATTGCGGACGTTTACATCGGTGACGTACCCGGACACGTCGGGCGCCACGGTGACGACGTCGGCGCGCACGCGGGCATCCCGGGTCCACGGCGAGTAGAGATAATATGACGCCATCTCGTAGCCGAGGAATACGGCAGCAGCGACGACGACGAGGGTGAGGAATAAACGGACCGCCGAATACATTGTTTTTACCTTTCTCACATGGGTGCCGAGGCTAGTCCGCCCGCGCAAAACCAGCAGACGAACAGGGACACCCGGGCCAACGCGGGATGCCAAAAGAGTCGATAAACGCCCACTCTCGTGAGCAGGATGTCGAGGATGATGAAGATCACCAGCGACCCGAACAGCCAGACGGCTATTCCGGGTACGAAGGCGCCGAGAACGTCGACTTCAGCGAACATCCGGGACCTCCCGCAACAGCAGAAGCGCTTTGAGCAGGCTCGAGCGGAGGACTTCGCAACCCGCGACCGTGGCGGCGAGCGCCTCGGTTTCGCGTTCGTCCTCGGCGCCGCGGGCAATGGCGAGCGCCCGACGGCGCAGTTCGCGCGCATTCCAGGCAGTCTGGACGGTGCGCCGATGGGAAGGACGAAAAAAGCTCACCGAAGCATCTGCGAGCAGGCGTGAGATTCCCGCGGTCATCGCCGGAGGAAGCCGCTCCGTCGCTATTGTTGCCCTTAGTTCCTCGACCGCGCGGGAGACCGACAACGCAGCGATGGCACCGGCGATGCAGGCGCGCGCTGCCGCCGGTTCATTCTTGAGACGGGCGATCGTCCCGGCAAGCCGCTCGTACAGAGCGCGCTCATAGTCCCCGACAGTGGGCGCCGCCGCAGAACATAGCCGGCCGAGCCGGACCAGCAACTGGCGGCGAAACCGCTTGCCTATTTGCCGCGGCGTCTCCGGAAAGAAGACGGCAAACAACACCAGCGCGAAGGCCATCCCTGTGAGAATGGCAATCGAGGTGTTGAGAAATGCGGAGAGATCGTAATTCATGACGTTGTCGATATTGGACCCCACCGTGAAATAGGCGACGGGGAAGACGCCGACTGGCTGGCGCGCAATGATGAAGCCGCACGCCAGCAGCAAGGGCGCAAGTGCCGCCGACATCGAGAAGAAGTCGGTCGCCATTGGCAGCAGCCCGTACACCGTCGCGTATACTGGGATGAACACAATGAGCAGGGTTGCGATGAGGGCGACACTGATTTTGACGGGTTGTTCCAGGCCGCCGAACAAGCTGCACATGACGGCAGCGACGATCACCGCGATCGTGCCGCTCGGCCACGCAGTTACGATCCAGAATGCGGAGGCAACCCCGACGGCAAGGGCGGAACGCATTCCCATCAGGGCCGCGGACAGCGGATCGGACCAGAGACCGCGGCCGGCATCGCCGGCGGCCGTTGTACCTTGGTCGAAGGCTGCGGCAGTCGCGCGAAGGCGAATCGTCGCTTCGGCGAGAGCGCGCGCGTCGATTGCATCGACGATATGGGACACGAGTTCGCCATTTCCGCGCGATGTGTGCGGCGCTGCACGGATCAGATCCGCGATTTGCGGAACGTCAGCGGCGAGTGGAGCGTTCTTTGGGCGGGCCATGCTCTCGGTCACGGCGCTCACGTGCAGGGCTGCGCCTGCCAGCTGGCGCAGCGCGCCGTTACGGACGCGGGCCTCGGCGCTTTCAAAATAAGTCGAGGCGCGCGTTGTCTCGACCGCAACGAAATCGGTGAGGAATTGCCGGCGTTCACCGGCGAGAGTCTGCCAATCAAGTCGCGTGACGGCCGCGGCAAGACGTTCGGCGCGGTGACGCAACGCCTGAACCAGGTCCAAGAGCTTCGGCATCAAGTCGCGCGGAAATACCAAGCGGGTAACCAGCGACGCGCAGACAATGCCGAGAATGATTTCGGTGAATCGCGCCAACACCAGCGGGAAGGCGTTGTTCGGGGCGAGGGCGGCCGGAATGCCGACCACGGCGACCGAGTAACCGGCGAGGAGAAATCCGTAAGAAGCGAAGTTGCGCAGCGCGGCAGCCGCGAAAGTGCACAGCCCGATCCACAGCGCCAAGGCGGCGAGGAAGAGTTCGCCGTGCTGGGATAGCCCAAACACCAGCGCGATCGACACCAGCAGCCCCGCGATCGTGCCGAGGATGCGGTAGAACCCCTTGGCGAGCACTTGGCCGCTGTCGGGCTGAGCAACAACGAACACGGTGAGGAGCGCCCATCTCGGTTGGTCGAGCTCGAGCCAGAAGGCAATGAAGAGGGCAAGGAGGCCGGCCACAAAGGCTTTGAATGCGAATACGGCCGCGACAACGGCGGGATTGTTCGCCCAGGGAACCGGTGCCGCGGGTGCGGAACGCGACGGCATGCCGGGGAAAGGGGTTGAAACACTTGCTGCCGTCATGGCCCGCTTCGTTCGCTTCCGACGCTCCCGGATCGGCGACTTCCCGACGCCCGCGATCGGCGACCTCGTCCTTCGTCCATCGCCCCGGCGGAGGGGGCGGCCGGGCCCCGGGGGGGAAGGGACCGGCCGCCGGCTATCCCGGCGTGGGGAGAAGGGATGGGGAGCGCGCCGGGGTGCGAAGCACTTGCGAACGCCGCCTGTCTCCGCGAGACAATTTGGTATGCGATCAGGCGCGCCGGCGCGAGTGAAGCTATCCAAATATCGGCAAATCGTGGCGAATGCCTCGCGAGCTGCAAAGCCACGGACGCAGAACATCACACGCCAGGACGCAGGATTTACGACGATTTGGCGGGATTTGCCGGCATTCATTCGGTTCCGCACACCGTTTGAGATAACAACCTATCGAGCATTTTTTGTTTGGCGGCCGGTAGCCGGAAGAGGGCCCAAAATGAACTTCACCGCCAGGAAGCGAGCGCAACAGAACGGCCGGCGCCGGCGCGCGCTGGAGTTGGCCGCCCTCGCCGCCGCGTGGTTGCTATGCAGCCTTGCGGCGGAAGCCGCCCCGTCCACATGCGCGCGCGAGCTCGGCAAGACCGACATCACTTTGATCAAGTCCGCCCTGCACCTGCGCGGACTTGAGCATGCGCCGGGAGACCAGCAATGCGCGGCCTATCGTCAGCATGTCGTCACCGTGGGTAAGGTCCGCGAGGTGTTCGAGCGCTGCCTGTCCGGCGCTGGGCGGGACGTCGACCTTCAACAACTCGCGGGCGCCCTCGACAACGCCAACGGCGTGATCGCGCGCGTATGCGACCAATGAAGCAACTCCCAACTTTTTTGCGACCATTTGCACCGTCTTTCGCCTCTTAACTCGAATAGATGTGCGGCGCCGTATAGGTTGGAGATTGCATAACGCGGCGCTTCGTACGCAGGGGCCGCGGGCGGCTGTGGAGGCACCGATGTTGCGCGAGCAGATGATCAATTTCCTGCAGGCGACGGTGATCTTCCTGCTGGTCACCAACGCCTTCACTATCGCGGCGGTCGTTTGCGCGATCCGCCTCCTGACCGGTGCGCCGTTGGCAAAACGGCAGGCGGCCGGAGTGATCGAGCGCAGGCTCGAACTGATGTTCCCCTCTAAAAGCTGATCGCAGGCCGCGCGGCTTCTTATTAGCAAGGATTTGTTCGGTGGCCCGACCGAGTTGGAGCCAACGTCGACGCGATATGAGCGTCGCCGCTTATCGGAGCGTGCCCATGAAGTTTACCCGGTTGGAACGAGCCGCCGTCACAGCGTGCGCGGCAGTGTTCTTGCTGGCCACCGCTGACGGGCTCGGGATGACCTGGGTCTGCCCCGTGAGCGGACCAAACAGCTGCTCCGAGCAAACCGCTACCAATGAGCGGACGATTTCCGCCACGACAGCAACCCCGGCATCGCAGCGGTCATCCGGGTTGCTCGGACTCTGCTCCTGGGATGAGCGCGCGCCCGATGAGCAACTTGCGGGCTTGACGATGTCCGTTCCGTTTGAGCCCCCCTCGCAACAAGGAATCCCCTGCCCGGTCGAGAACGGCTACACCGCAAAGATGACGTCGCGGCTCGATGTTCCCCGCGAATCACACAGAGAATGAAAGAAGAATCGCGAGAACGGTCGTGGCGACTCTAATGCGTCAAGCCGCTCGCAACGATTGCCATTGATCCGGCACGGTCGACGGCCGGTTGGCTGTCAGTCTGCTGCGTCACAACGGCGGCGGCTATGAGCGTAACGGTGACCGCGAGGGCGCCGAGGCTCAATCCGATTCTTTTCAGCGCCCTCTGGTCGGCCATTATCAAAATCCGCCGCTCGGGACGCTGACCTCGATATCGCTCCAATTCGTGGGCGGCCCATATCCCGAATCCACAGCGCCAGCGCCATGCCAGCCCGGTTGCCGTTGGTGGTGAGACTTGGCCAGGGTCTGCGTGGCCAATGCCAGCGTTAAGGTAATGGACAGAACTGCTGTTACTTTCGTCATAGGGATATCCGTGGTCAGGCGTCGTGAAGTCTTTCCGCGCGGCTCGCATGCAGTCGAGCAAGAAGTCGGTCTTGCGTGAGCCAGAATATCTGGTCCCCGGCAACTCCATCGTTGCTGATACGCCGCGCCGGCGGGCAATGCGACTAAAGCGGGCCAAATGGGATTAAAATCATGCAAAGCGAGAAGGCGGTACCGCGGGCCAACCGGCCCGACGCGATCGTATGCCCGCGCCGCTTTGCAAAATTTAACGATGCTTTATTGGCGGCTGACGGAAGGTGCCGGGTAGTGTCGATGCCAGCTGTAGGGGCACGTTTCGCGGATAGGAACGCCGCCATTGCCGCCGCGAGTCAGCCCTGGAGAGCGCCGTGACCAGACACATTCAACTTGCTTTCGCTCAGCGATGGGGCTGATTACGAGTGCGGCCTTCGCAGTGGCAACTACCCCCAGGGAGACGAAGAATGGCAACGAGGCATCTGCGCACAGCCCCGCTTGAAACCCCGACCGGCCTCAAGCCGGACGCGGTCAAGGACCTATCCGGAGCGCTCAATCTCGCGCTCGCGGACATGTTCGCGCTCTATCTGAAGACCAAGAACTTCCACTGGCACATGTCGGGGCCGCATTTCCGCGACTATCACCTCCTGCTCGACGAGCATGCCGAGCAGATATTCGCCGCCACCGACGACATCGCCGAGCGGGTGCGCAAAATCGGCGGCACCACGCTGCGCTCGATTGGCCACGTCGCCCGGCTAAAGCGCGTCCTCGACAACGACGCGGAGTTCGTCACGCCGCAGGACATGCTGGCGGAGCTGCGCGAGGACAACAAGGAGCTGACCGCGCGCCTGCGCGAGACCCACGACCTGTGCGACGAGCACGGCGACGTGGCGACCGCGAGCCTGATCGAAAACTGGATCGACGAAGCGGAGCGGCGCACCTGGTTCCTGTTCGAGACTGCACGCCGCAGCGAGGGGTAATCGTACGACAAGGGCTTGACGCGACGCCACGCGTCATCGCTCGGGACAAGTCCATTCCGCCAGGCGTGATTGAGAGCGGCTTTGAGGTAGGTCAGCACTCGGTTGGCGTTTGCCCGCCGCCGGCGGACCGCCTCGGCATCTTTTGCGTTGAACGATGCCGTATTGGGCTTGGCGCCGGGTCGGGAGCGCCAGTAGCGCGGACGCGCTGCCATGTCGCGATGCCAGTCGAGAAGACGGCGAGTCGTGGGCTTGCGTACTGGCATTGCACCGAGTTCAGGCAGAACGTTTCGACGCACAATGCTCTCAATTCCTTCGGCGCTCTTGCCTCCGCGCCGCCTATAATCCTCTACATAGTTGGCGAGCGCACGGGCGACCGTATACTGAGTGGATACTTGTTCCGCAGCGCTCGAAGATACCCAACCACAAGATGGGTGAAAGTCGCTCCCCGCGTGAGCGTCCGGGTCGGCCTTTGAGTTTGCTGATACTCAACGCTTCCGTGCCTTCCTGCCTCGAGACGGATTTCCATACGCATCCACTCCAAAAACCGTTTCGTCCACCAGACGCCAGTAAGCTTCGGCTACTTTTGGATTTTCGGCGAATAGTCCACTGGTAACTTGCATTTCAGGTCCGAACCCCGAAAGCGTGGCGGTAAGACTGACCATCATATAGTGGAACAGGATGGGATCGACCCGAGGCAGGAGATCCTGTTTTTGAGCCGCGACAATCTGAGGAAGCAATCGTTCCAGTAGCGGCGCCAATACCGTTTTCGCAACCCACTTCAGCCGCGGATTGTTGCTCACCGCTTCTTGACGCATGAACCGATGAAATTCTGGAAATGCGACGGTGTAACGGAAGAGCGTTGCGTATTCCTCGCGCAACCGGGCCAGCGGCGGCAAATCGGAGCTCTCCGGTGCCGAAGCATCCCAGCCGGTCTTTATCTGCGCGAATGCATGCTCGGCCGCCGCCCGCCAGAGAACGTCTTTGGTTCGATAGTGGTATGTGATGAGCGGATGTTGCAGACCGAGTCGACCCGCAATCGCGCGAATGCTTGCCCCCTCGAATCCTCGTCCAGCAAACTCCGCGATGGCGGCGTTCAGGATCGA
>Ga0210408_10005701_pt1 | contig 10902 bp, 7 predicted proteins | sample IncBWH4MmetaG_FD_155471 | JGI IMG/M metagenome (GOLD analysis project Ga0210408, IMG submission 155471) | Forest soil microbial communities from Barre Woods Harvard Forest LTER site, Petersham, Massachusetts, United States - Inc-BW-H-4-M | ecosystem: Environmental > Terrestrial > Soil >... | reverse complement strand
GTCGATCGCAAAGGTGCGGAAAATAACCAGGAAGAGAAAAAGATTATCGACGCTCAGCGCCTTTTCAATGAGGTAGCCGGTAAAGAATTCGATGGCGTGCTGGTATCCGGAGAACCACCATACGCCTAGACCAAACAGTAGCGACAGCGCGACCCACAAAAGCGTGGAACGAAACGCTTCTCGCAGTTCCACTTTGTGGAGACGCCGGTTGAATATCCCCAGGTCGAGCGCCACCGACCCCAGCACGAAAATATTAAACCCAATCCAAAGAAGGGGTGTTCCCATGACGGCGCGTGGCCCAGACTAGGGCATCGAACTGTGTGCATCTATTGCGTTCAGGTTAGTGAGCTCGATTCGTGCGTTCCGTCCGGCTAGAATCGTCACCGGAACGTCCCATCGCAAACGCGCGTCACCGGCTCCCGCTTCCAGGTTCAGCGTGCTGATCCAATACTTGCCCGCAGGCAAGTTGGTGACCGACGCGCGTCCATCCAGATCGGTATCGGTCTGCGCGACAAGAAATTTTGTTTGGGCCACCTCGGGAGCCACCCGCAATATGCGCTTTTTGTGTTCCGACTGGATTTGCGCCCACTTGGCCTGCGGATTCACTGCCGTCAACTCGAGTTCCATTCCACTCACCGACTCGGGGTGCGTCTGAATGAATTTTTTCAGCGCCGCGAGGTATTCATCATGCTGTTTTTGGTAGCGCTCGGGCCGGTTCTCTTTATCGGCATCGACATATTTGGGCTTGGGAATTCCGTTGGTGACGCCGCCGCTGTTGGTCCGCTGATACGCTGCCAGAAACTCCGGAACACGCAGGATGTCGTCTGCAGTGAGCAGGCGGTCCAGGTTCGGGGTCGTGAGATCAAGCAGGTCTTGTTTCCCGAGCCACTCCTTCAGTTGCGGTGAAACTTTCAGGTCGCTGATGAACTTTTCACGATCGGGAGGGGCGTCTTCCGCCTCGACCTCTTTGCAAATGTCTCGATAGCTTTTACTCAACACGTAAAACGTCACTTGCCGCGCGGGTTCCGGACGCGCCGCCGTTGGTGTAATTCGCGCCATGATGTCGAGGGTACTGTTCGTGGTTTGTGAAATGCCGGAACGCGCCGCGCACAGTGAACACAACCACAGGACCAGGAGCAGCGGGGACGCTCTTTTCATGGCCTCATCGTAGCAGATTGGCTTTGGGCCATATAGAAGAAGCGGCGGACTGTTGCGTGGGAACCCTCGAGGTTCTCAGAACAGCCGGAAGACCGCTTCGATGGTTACCCATACGGCGATAGGACGACGGGTAGCGTCACGCGCTGGCGTGAATTTCCAACCGCGCACCGTTTGCACTGCGCGTTCCTCGAGTCCATAACCGACGCCTCTTATCACGCGAATCTCCGACGCTCGCCCGTCGGTTCCCACCAAGACGCGCAGGGTCACGGTGCCTTGCATTTTTACTTTGCGCGCTTCGTCGGTGTAAATCGGATAGGGGCAAATATTGCAGACCGGCATGGAGACTCCCCGCGCGTACGGGCCGTCGCCATGGCCTTCGCCGGCGTCCGGACCTTCACCGTCACCCATCCCGCCTTTGTTGCCGGTTCCGAAGCCGCCATCTTTTCCGGGCCCCGCCGATCCAGTATCGGCGGGCACCCAGGGCAAACCGAGTTCAGTGATCGCCGGCGCAATCGGCGGCGCTTGGGCGTCCAGAATCGTAACGGGGACTGGCAAAAGATGAGCTGCGTTGTCTGGCAGTCGCGGCGCCGCCAACTGTACGGAGGAGTGTGGTGCGAGAAAGCCGCGCGTAACGGGGATGGAATTGTTCTCGCCGCCGCCCGCGGCGCGTCCGAGCGATGGGTGAAGCGAGACGTCATCGATATTCGGCGAGAACTGCAAACGGTTTTGCGCCAGATCGGTCATCTGTTTCGCGAGCGGCCTGGAGGTGTGCGTTTGCACGGCCAGCACCAGAATCGCGGCAAGGATTGCGGCGTGCGTCAGGAGGGAAGCAGTCTGCGCGCCTGCCTTTCCCGTCGGACTTAGCTTTAGCAAATGAATCGGAGCGCCTTGGGGGAATGAAGGAGAAAGGCCCGCCGGCGTGAGCAGCTGCCGGAAATTCTCGCGGATACGCGTCAGCCACGGATCCGATGGGGATGAGGGGTTGCCGCGGAGAAACGGAGCGCCCATGGATGCACCTCCACGATCGCCGAGACCCTGAGAGTGCTGGGAGTCGACTACTCAGGGTTGGATGTCTCCAGCCTAAATCTTTCTAGAGACTTGGCATCCTCTCCGTAGACCATGAGGATGCCGGCTGGCGAGTCAGAAGTGCTAAGAGGCGGGTTTGGTTGCCTTGAATTGGGTGATCACAGTCGCCTGGATTGAGAGCTCGAGTATGGCTTTGACACCCACCACGGGGATTTTTCCTGCACGTGTTAATTTTTGCCGAGTTTAAGGCTATTGTTTTGATGTACTTCTGTGAGTGTTCGTTCTGGATGAGTTAGGTCTACTTGTCGGCCGGACTAATACAACCGGAAGGTGACTTCAATCGGAACGATTGTCGCTACCGGTTTGCCGCCGGGTCCGACTGCGGCTTTGAACTTCCAGCCCTTCACAGCTTCGATGGCTTTTTCTTCCAGGCCCAGACCGGGTCCCTTGACGACCGAGATATTGACCGCACGGCCGTCGGTCGTGATGGTTACTTGCAATACCACCGTGCCCTGATACTTGGCCTTCCGCGCTTCGTCGGAGTACTGCGGAATCGGGCAGTAGAGGCAGACTGGGACGCCGACGCCGTTGACACCTGCTCGAAACGCACCGCCACCTGTGCCACCGCCTTCGCCAGGGCCGAGACCCCCGCCCGAACCGCTGCCGATACCCGTGCCGTTCCCATGACCAAGCGAATCCGAAAGCGCATTCGCCAGCGGATCACCCAGGCCGTTCGGCCCGTTAATCTTCAGGTCAGGAGGACCGAGAAGCGAGGGGTCCATAGCGAGTTTGGGATGCTCATTTTGAATCTTAATCTGAGGCGGAGTGAACTGTGTCCACTTGAACTTGGGCGGTTTGCCTTTGTTCGGTGGAGTCAGCGTGTGATCGTTCGCGCCGCCGCCACCCCCTGCCTTGGTGGCACCAGCCGGCAATTTGGCCATATAAGGCGAAATGTCCAATGGTGTTACATCGAGCTTGTTCTTCGCCGCAGTGGGTTGCTCTTTCCACCAGATGAGGGGAACCACGAGGAGCGCGATGACCACGATATGAAGGCTGAAAGCGATGACTTGGGTCCAGCCGAAGTTTTCGTCTTTGGACCAGATGTCTTTCACTTTTACCGGCTGAATGCCCGGAGGCAGTGGCGGCACCTTCGACGGGGAAAAAAACTCCTTGATGCGGTACCCAAATCCACCGAAATTCGCGCCCCAATTTACAGCCAGGCGGCTGTTGATCGGGCCTTTTGGCACGGGCCGCGAACGGAAGAAATCTTTCAGATTTTCGTTGAAGCCGCCGCCGTATTGGTCCGGCATCAGCGTGGAGTGCACGTTGGGGTTGATCTTGATGGGCTTTTCGGTCAGGAATTGCTTAAGGTTGGACCAGAAACCGTCGGTGACCACGCGCTCTGGAGTCTGGAAATCCGGCAAGGCGGAAGCGGGGACGGGTACTGCTTGCTGCGCGTTGGGACTCGGCGCGCCCGGCTTACTCATATCTGGCGGCAAAAGGTTAATAAAATTGCTTGGCACGTGTTCCCCTAACTCACCCCTACCTTAACTATAGACGCAGATATCCTCTATTCGGTGGTATCGCAGGTACGATTCGAGTGGGGCCGGATTGGTTGCACCCCCGTACCGGCTGACACCTGCTTCCGTTCATTGTAACATACGAGATTACGTTGCCTTCCGATGTTTCCCCACGGGACACACGTGAGGGGAATGACGGCATAGAAGGGAATCGATCCGATCGATCCATGGCCGAGCCACTCGAACTAAAGAAAACGCTCAATCTTCCCAAAACTGAGTTTTCCATGAAAGCCAGTCTTCCGCAAAACGAGCCGAAGCAACTGGCGGCCTGGGAAGTTGCGCAGCTCTACGAGCGCATTCTGGAAGTGCGCAAAGGAAAGCCGCTTTTCGTTCTGCACGACGGACCGCCCTACCCCACGGGCGAAATTCATCTGGGTACGGGGCTGAATAAAATCCTGAAAGATCTGGTGGTCAAAACCAAAAGCATGGCGGGGCACTATGCCCCGTACGTGCCCGGCTGGGATTGCCACGGTCTGCCGATCGAAACGAAGGTGGAGAAGGAACTTGGCGGAAAAGGCAAAGTGCCACCCGCAGAGTTTCGAAGCTTGTGCCGGGAGTTTGCAGCGCGCTACGTCGAACAGCACAAGAAAGACTTCAAGCGGCTGGGCATTTTCGGGCGGTGGCACGAGCCGTATTTGACGATGAACTTTGATTACGAGGCGGTCATTGCGGGCGCGTTCCTGGATTTCATGGAAAAAGGTTACGTCTATCGCGGCCGCAAGCCGGTCTACTGGTGCTTCCACGATTCGACGGCTCTGGCCGAAGCCGAAGTCGAGTACGAGGATCATGTCAGCCCGTCGATCTGGGTGAAATTTGCCGTGGCGGGCGCCGAGGCAGCGAAATTAAGTAGCGACGTCAGCGCGGTCATCTGGACGACGACCCCGTGGACGATCCCTCACAATCGCGCGCTCGCGTTTCATCCGGATTTTGATTACGTCGTGGTGGACACCGAGAGAGGTGCACTGCTCCTTGCTGCCGATAGGGTCGCGGCTTTGCAGGCGGAGTGCAGCATCAAGGATGCCAAGGTCCGTGCTACCTACAAGGGCCGCGACTTCGAAGGCATGAAGTTTCAGCACCCGTTTCTTCCGATTCAGGTGCCTGGTGTGCTCGCGACGTACGTCACTCTGGATCAAGGAAGCGGCATCGTTCACACCGCCCCCGGGCATGGTGTGGACGACTTCAATACCGGGCAGAAATACGGCTTGGAAATTGCCGCACCGATCAACGACCGCGGCGTATATCTGGAGGGCCTGCCCGAGTACAAAGGGAAAGACGTCTTCACCGCAAACCCGATCATCGTGAAGCTGCTCGGCGATCACGGCGCGCTGCTTGGCCATCACAGTTACAAGCACAGCTACCCGCATTGCTGGCGCTGCCATAATCCCGTGATTTTTCGAGCCACCGAGCAGTGGTTCATCGGTATGGACCAGGCGGCCCACGGTGCGAGCAAGAGCTTGCGCCAAGAGACCCTGGAAAAAATTCGCGGGGTGAAGTGGATCCCCTCGTGGGGCGAAGACCGCATGTACGAAATGATCGCGGAACGTCCGGACTGGTGTGTTTCCCGGCAGCGTTTCTGGGGCGTGCCGATCATCGTTTTTTATTGCGACGCTTGCGGAAAGCGGCTGGAGGATTTCACTGCGCTTCGAAACGTCTTGAAATGGTTTGAGAAGGAAGGCGCCGACGCCTGGTACAAGCACACGCCGGAAGAGCTTCTGCCTGCCGGAACGAAATGCTCCTGCGGCGCGACGAAATGGCGCAAGGAAAACGACATTCTGGACGTGTGGTTCGATTCCGGCTCTTCGCACCTGGCAGTTCTAAAAGGACCGGAGTGGCCCGCCGACGTCTATTTGGAAGGGCCGGATCAATATCGCGGATGGTTCCACAGTTCACTGCTGATCGGTATCGGTATTCGTAATAACCCGCCGTATAAGGGAGTGGTTACCCACGGCTGGACGCTCGACGAAAAGGGCCAGCCCATGTCGAAGTCTTTGGGCAATACCCTGTATCCCGCGGAAATTTGCGAACGCTGGGGCGCCGATCTCTTGCGTCTCTGGGTCGCATCGGTGGAATACCAAGCCGACGTGAAGATGAGCGAGCGGGTGATGACCCAGCTGAGCGAGGCGTATCGCAAGATTCGCAATACCTTCCGCTATGGGCTCAGCAATCTTGCAGACTTTGATCCGGCGCGTGACTCGGTGTCTAACGATCAACTGGATGAAATGGACCGCTGGATGCTCGAGCGTACGGCCGAACTGGTGAAACGATGTCGCGAGTGGTATGCGGGGTACGATTTCCACCGTGTCTATCACGCGATCCACGATTTTTGCGTGGTCGATCTCAGTTCGTTTTATTACGACGTCTTGAAAGATCGGCTGTACACCAGAGCGGCGAAGAATAAATCGCGGCGCTCCGCACAGACGGCGGTCTGGAAAATCACCAGCGCGCTGGTTCGACTGATCGCACCGATCCTCGTTTTCACCTCCGAGGAAATCTGGAAATATTTGCCGAAGACGCCAGGCGAACTGGAAAGCGTGCACATGTCTCTGTTCAGTGAGGAGGGTGAACTGCGAACGGACATTGCGCCGAAGCAGGTTGCGCTGTGGGAGGTGCTGTCGAAAGTGCGCGGCGAAGTACTGAAAGCGCTGGAAACCGCGCGCAGCGAAAAGAAAATCAACTCAAGCCTGGAAGCCAAGGTATTGCTCAATGCCGAGCTCGAACTCAAAGCCAAGCTGAAGCAGTACCTACCGTCGCTCCCTGAGTTGTTTATTGTTTCCCAGGTTGATTTCCTGACGGCGGGAACTGGGGACTATCGTTCCGACGCGCTCCCTGGCCTCGAAGTTACCGTTCAAAAGGCCGACGGCGCGAAGTGCGATCGCTGCTGGAACTATTCCACCCACGTCGGCGAAAACACGCGGTACCCAACGGTTTGCGAACGTTGCAGCGAAGCCCTCGCGGAAATCGAAGGGGCGACGGAAGAGGCGGCGGCACGGCGGTAAGCTTGCGGCGGTGGTCGCTGAGTTTGCATGGTCGCGTTGGCGTTTGAGATCGTTCGGCGATCCTTGTCGGATCGCCTCGGGATGTTTTTTGCGGTTGCGACGTTTGCCCGATTACGGTGCCTTACAGCAAGCGGCGGGAAGCCGGCAGCGTGCCCTTCGAAGCTCAGGGCAAGCCAGCTCCACTAGGCCTGCGTACAGTTTCTTGCAGAGGATTTGTGAGGGACGCGAGGGAGTACTGTGCTGACTATTCCAAAACGCCTGCGGTGGCTCTGGCTTACTCTCGGAATTGTTTTATTGGACCGCGCGACGAAAGCCTGGTTTGAGACGCAGACCTTCGAAGGCTGGCGCCAGGAAATCGTTCACAATTTCATCTACTTGGTGAACAGCCGCAACCCGGGCATCGCCTTCGGCGTGCTGGCAGACTCCTCGTCACCGTGGACACGCGTGTTTCTCATTGGAGGTTCGGTAGTCGTCATCGGCGCGCTTGCATGGCTGTTTGCGGCGGGGCACAGTGGCGGCACCTTGACCGCGGCGGGCCTCGCGCTGCTACTGGGCGGTGCGGCAGGCAACGTCACCGATCGAATCTTTCATGGCGCAGTCACCGATTTTTTCGAAGTGCGCTTCGGCAATTACCACTATCCGGCGTTTAACGTTGCAGACTCCGCCATCGCCATTGGCGCCGCGCTCATCATCCTGGACGTGCTGTTCGGCGCGAAACACCACGCGCCTGAAATTTCTGAGCACGAAGCAAGCTGACATTGCCGAGCGACTATTGACAGGCAACCGCGGCCGCATGCAGGAAAAGTCTTACCGCGCCGGCAGAATTTGCGTCGTCTGGGGCACAGCGGTGCTGTGCCCCTACAAGGGAGCTACGCCGCGAACACGATGAAGCACGCTTTTGTTGTTCTTCCTGAAGAAGCCGGCGAACGCCTGGATCGCGTCGTGACCTCCCATTGCCCGGGCCTGAGCCGCACCCGCGTGCAGGAACTGATCGAATCCGCGCTCATTCTTCTGAATGGGCGCGCTGTCAAAGGCTCGCATCGTCTTCACGGCGGAGAGCGCATCACCGTGGAAGCGCAGCCTCGACCGCCCGTGCGCGCCGAAGCTGAATCGATTCCGCTCGATGTCATTTACGAAGACGACGACCTTGTGGCGGTGAATAAACCCGCAGGAATGATTGTCCATGCCGGAGCGGGGAATCCGCGCGGCACGCTGGTGAACGCGCTACTCGGCCGCGGGCAGACTCTGTCGCAAGCCGGCGATCTGCTGCGCCCTGGAATTGTGCACCGCCTCGACAAAGACACTTCCGGCATCATCCTTGTGGCCAAAAACGATGCTGCCCACGCGAAGTTGGGCGAGGCTTTTCGCCAGCGCACGGTGAAGAAAACGTACCTCGCCTTGGTTGAAGGTCTGCTGAAGGAAGACAGAGGCCGCATCGAGTTCGCGATCGGCCGCGATCCCAAGCGCCGCGTGCGCATGACCGTGCGCCGCACAGCCGTGCTGGCCGACGCCCGCGAGGCACGCACCGACTGGCGAGTGCTGGCGCGCGTCGACGCGACAACGCTTGTCGAAGTCCAGCTGCACACCGGACGCACACACCAGATCCGCGTACACTTTTCAGCGCTGCATCACCCGGTCTTGGGGGACACGCTCTATGGTGGGGCGCCGCAATGGGAGGCGGGCAACGTCATTCTTCCGCCGCTCGGGCGCAATTTCCTTCACGCCGCGAAACTGGGATTCGCCCATCCGCGCACAGGCGCCTGGATCGATCTGCGCGCACCCCTTCCACACGCGTTATACGCTTTCTTGCAGCGACTCGCAGCCGCCGCGGCCGACGATCCGCGCGGAATTGACGCTGCGCTCGCCAACTACCTATAATCGATGCACATGCGCTCCGTATGGATCTCCGCACTCTTGGCGCTGGCCCTGGTCTGCATCGCCGCGAGCGATCGCGCCCAGCAATCCACTCCCACTTCGGCATCTCAGCAAGAAAACCCTCCACCTCCGCAGGCGCCGCCACCCTCCGTGCAAAATCAGGGCAAGATCACCCAGACCGTAAGCCTGGTGGATGTGCTCTTCACCGTTCTGAACCGCCGCAACAGGCTGGTGCCGGACCTTGAGAAAGACGATTTCAAGATTTGGGATGACAAGACTCCTCAGTCCATTCGGTATTTCAGCAAACAAACCGATCTTCCGCTGCGCATCGGCCTGCTGATGGATACGTCCAACAGCATTCGCGACCGCCTGAAGTTTGAGCAGGATGCCGCCACGTCTTTCCTGTTCTCGGTTCTCCGGCACAATAAAGATCAAGCGTTCGTCATGACCTTTGACGACGAACCGAGCGTACTGCAAGCGTTTACCGACGATGCCGGGCGGCTGCGCGACGAAATCGTCAAGACCCGGGCGGGCGGTGGCACCGCAGTCTACGACGCGATCTACACGGCCTGCGACAAGGAGCTTAGCCATCCTCCCCGGCCTCCTGGCGATCAGCCCGACGTCGTTCGCCGCGTAATGATCGTCATCAGCGACGGCGACGACAATCTTTCGTCGCACACGCGAGCTGAGGCTATCGAAATGGCCCAGCGTTACAGCGTGGTCATCTACACCATCAGCACCAGTACGGAATGGATCCAGTTATCGCAGACCAATCCGGATAAGCTGGCCGATCGCAAGACGCACCTCACCGAAGGGGACAAAATCCTCGCCGATCTGGCCGAGGAAACCGGCGGCCGCGCATTTTTTCCCTATCACGTCGACGACCTCGATCAGTCGTTTCAGGATATTGGCGACGAGTTGCGCAACCAGTATTCGATCGCCTACATTCCGACGAACTCGATTCTCGACGGCAAGTACCACCGGATTCGCATTGAAGCGCCCAATCATAAGGGCTATCAAGTACGCGCTCGCCGCGGCTATTTCGCAAAAGCCAACGCCAACACCTCGCCGAGTGCAGCGCCATCAGGCCAGTAAAAAAATGTAGTATGCGTAAACCTGTAGGGACTCTGTCAAATTTCGCGCTTCGATTTTCGAGCTTCCTCGTTCGCCCCTATTTCGCCGTATCACGCAGCAGTACAGCGTCTGACTCCGTGTGCCCGCGCTCGATAGCGACGCGTGCGCCGTCAACCGAGAACGCATAACCCGCTATTTGATCGGCGGTAAAGTGGGTGAGCTGCCGGTACGCCGAGCCATCCAACGGCTGAAGCCACAAATTGTCAACGCCCTTTTCGCGGACCCTGTAAACCACCCCTTTGCCATCGGGAGCGAATTTCAGCGGATTCGAGGCGCGCGGGTCGATGTTGTGATACGTCGTTTTCTTTTCCGCCATGCTGAAGATGTTGAGCACCAGCTTGTGATCGAGTTCGCGAACATCCAGCGTGGACACAAATTGGCCGTCAGGCGAAAGGCTGAACCCGTCCGAGGGTTCTTCGATGACCGTTTCCGGACTTCCACCCTCGACGGGGATGCGCTTCAAAGCTTGGTTCTCCTGCATTGCTATGTAGTAGACCCATTTGCCATCCGGCGAGCATTGCGGCGATTGCTCGTTCCGCCCGAAGGTGAGTTGTGTGGTGGCCGCCGTATCCATCCGCCACAAATTAACCGATGCGCCGCCACTTCTCGGGATGGCCCGAAACACCACGTATTTTCCGCAGGCCAGGGCTTGATCCGGGATGCGCTTGTCGCCAGAGATCAAAACTGTTTCGCCGCCATCGGGATGCACCAGCCGGAGTTCGTCCCCTTGCGGCACGATGAGTTTTCCGTCGGGCATCCAGTTCCAGTGATAAATGGGTTGGTGCGACATCAAGGCCACCCGCTGCAATTCATCGGGCTTGGATGCGGGCGCCACAGTGAGCTCGTAAATGAATTGACTCTCTTCGGCGGCGATCACTTTGCCATCCGCGGAAACGCTGGGATGGAAGTAGTCATTCGTGTCGGTCGTCAGCGTGCGAAATTCGCCATTGGGATAGCTCAGGACGCCCAATTGTCTCTGCTGTAAGCCGCGCTCCACCGAAACCGTGGACACCAGCAGACCATCGGTACCGGGCATCCACACCGGCTCGTAGTAAATGCGGCTTGGATTCAGGGCTACTTCCTCGCGCTTGCCGGTGGCCACGTCCACCGCAAGCAGTCCGCCCAGCGAATCT
>Ga0210408_10005700_pt1 | contig 10902 bp, 9 predicted proteins | sample IncBWH4MmetaG_FD_155471 | JGI IMG/M metagenome (GOLD analysis project Ga0210408, IMG submission 155471) | Forest soil microbial communities from Barre Woods Harvard Forest LTER site, Petersham, Massachusetts, United States - Inc-BW-H-4-M | ecosystem: Environmental > Terrestrial > Soil >... | reverse complement strand
TCAGAAATCTCCTCGCGGTGCACCCATCCACGGAATTGCACTACTCCGGCGCGAATCTGGGCAGCGCGCCCCTCGATCTCGGCACGAACCGGGCCATCCCCGGCGAACACCAAGCCTATCTGGGAGCGTGTGCTCTCGTCCAGTTTGGCATAAGCGGTGAGCAGATCGAAGATGCCTTTTTCTTTCACCAACCGTCCGGCACACAAGAAGTAGCGGTGGGGAAGGTCACGGCGGACGCGAATTTCATTCTGGTGCTGGCGAGCGACCTCCGCCTGCCGCGAGTAGAACGTGAGATCGACAGCATTCGGCGCGATGAAAATGGAGTGCTCCGCGACGCCCAGGGCCAACAGATAGTCTCGAGACGTTTTCCCGGCGGCAACAAATGTACGGCAGAGACGTCGAAAGCGCGCCTTCAGCAGTTCGACCAGGAAATGCTCGCGGCGCATGTCTCGCGCGGTGCTCTCCGACCACAAGATCAGTGGCATCGCGCGCCGCTTCGCCCACCATGCCGCCTGCCAGGATGCAAGGTAGCTGTAGCCGCCGCACAATACAGCCTGCGGCCTGGCCGCTTGCAGAGCGGAACTGACCCGCCCATTCAGCAGCAGGTTGTATTTGCCCAATCGGCGCCGCCATGAGGGCAACACTTCGTACGAGAACCGGATCTCGTCCTTGTAAACGTGCCACTGCCGCATGCTGGGATCGTTCTCGGAAAAAAAGATCACGTGCGGATCGATGTCGGCCCTCGCTGCCAACGCGTTGAAGACCGGGATACGATACGGTGCGATGATTTCGGTGAGGATTACCACCCGTGGCTTCATGCCCGCGACTCCCGGTAGATCCTCGCCAGACTCTCCGCCTGATGCGCTAGAGTCAACCGCTCCAGAATGGTATCGCGCGCGGCAGCGCCCAGGTTGCGGCGGCGAGTTTCGTCGTGCAGAAGCATGGCCAGTGCCAGAGTCAGCTCCTTCTCGTTGTCGGGTCCGACCAGAAAACCGTTTGAGCCGTGTTGAATGATTTCCGCGATTCCCTGACCGCGGCAGCCGATCACCGGCTTGCCAGCGGACATCGCTTCGAGATATACACATCCCAAACCTTCGTAGCGGCTGGGCAACGCGAAGACGGTACAGCGTCGCAAGGCGGCCGCGACCTGTTTGCGGGATTGGCGTCCGCAGAAAGAAACACGGTCAGCGATGCCAAGTGTCCCGGCTAGCGCCTGGAGCCGGGGGCGTTCGGGGCCTTCTCCGATGATTTCGCATTGCAGCGCGGGGGACTCGGCAGCCAGCGCAGCAACAGCGCGGAGCAGCAGTTCGTGCCCTTTGATTGGAATTAGATTTCCCACGCTGAGGACTGTAGGTGAATCAACCAGCGGATCGCTCCCTGGAGAGAACAATTTGGGATCCACTCCGTTGTATACAACCGAGGTGCGGCAACCTCCGCCTGTACCTTCCAGAACTTGCTCACGCACATGCTCGCTGATGCAGATCACGCGACGCGAGACACGATAGACGCGCTGCGAAATCCGGCGGCACCATTCCCCAGCGCGCCCGCCGACTTGTACGGTAGAAAACGCATCGAGTCCATGCACTGAGGCCAAGTAAGGAATGCCCAGTTCTCTATTCAAAAGCATGGCAGCGTGGCCGCAGGGCAACGGAGCATGCGCATGGATGAGATCGATGGGCTGTATACGGTGGATCGTACGCACTCGGGCCACGATACGAGCAAAGACGAAGGCGCCCGCGGTCGGAAGCCCGAAGCCACCGGGTAACGCAAAGTAACGAAGCCATTCGACTGCCATCGAAGACTGGGCAGGTCTTGATTTCGGACGATAGACTGGTTGGACCGCGAGAACTGTATTGCGGATGCCGATTTTTTCCAGCTCGTCGAGTGGTTCAGCAACAAAGCAACCTGCGGCATCATCTTGATCCGTTGGGTAGAACGGGGTGAGGGTGAGGACGTGCATCCTACTGTTCGGTGCGCTTCTTTGTGGTGAACTCATCAGCGCTCCGCGATGCTCCTGCGCGGCACCAGACTCAGAAAGATTTCTTCCCAGCGACGAGTAATCGGATCCCAATCAAATTTCTCAATGTAGGCCCGGGCGGCGCGACCCATGCTGCGTCGCAGATCAGAGTTCGCAATCAGTTTATCGAGGTGAACTAAGAGCTCGTCGTCTCCGCCACCCAGTAGTCCGGTCTGACCGTGCAGCACGGTTTCGGGCTGGTAGTCCTGGCGCGCGATCACGGGAAGGCCGCAAGCCGCCGCCTCCAAAATCACCTTGGGAGAGCCCTCCCAGTGCGAGGGAAACAAGAAAATGTCGGCAGCGCGATATTGCTCACGCAAGGCGTGAACATCCAAGTCCCGCGCGAACTGAACATTCGCCAGTCCTTCGCGGCGCACCCACTCCTCGAGTTCGCCAGCCATCAAGCCATCTCCCACAATCACGAACTCTGCCTGCGGGAAGCGGGGCGCAGCCCGCAACAGCAATTGTGGACCTTTGAACGGGCGCAGCGATCCCACAAAAAGCACACGCACCTTCGAATTCGCGGGGCGATCCCACACCGGAATGAAGAATTTTGTGTCGACTCCCGTGGGAACAACTTCGCTGGGGAGGCCGTACTCTTTCTCCAGGCTTTTCTTGACCGAGCAAGAATTGCTAAAAAGGAAGTCGCTGCGAAGGATCGTCCGCTCCCAGAGACGTATGAGTTCCGGTTTGATGGTTGGTTCGTTCCGGAGATCAGATTGTGACTCGACGGTGCCGATGATGACACGCTTGTCCAGCCATTTGGGCCTGAGAGACAGATACAGCCTGGCCGCGGGCGATGACTTCAAGTAGAAAAGAATATCGTGTTTCCCGGCGATGAACTCACGAAGAATCCGAAGTGTCTGCCGGCGACGTGGCAGTTGAATCAACCGTGTAGCAGGCCGCTGCAGCAGCCGGGCGTCTGGCTCGCCAACACAAAATGTGGTCACGTGGAAACGAGTGGGGTCGAGCCGGCTCATGATGTCGCGAGCGCTGGTCATCTGCGCATTGAAGGCATCCTCATCCGCGAAGCTGTCCACCAGAAGACGAATCGGATTCATGAACGCTTCCGTTCGTCGGCGAGTTGAGCGCCAATCGCTTTACGCAGCGTTTCTTCCGGCTTCCACCCAAGCGCGCGCAACCGCGCGTTCGACACCCATTGCTCCTGCACGGACGAACGCTCCTCAGCGCTGGGACGAGATCTCACTTCAATCGGTTTCACTTGCGCTAGATCCAGGAAAACGCTGACAATTTCGGAGATTGAAATCGAAGCGCCGCTGGCCACGTTGTAGACAGCTCCAGGCGTCCCGCACTCGGCGACATGCCACAGGGCGCGCACACAATCTCGCGCGGCGATGAAGTCACGCTTCGGTTTCAGGTCGCGCAGAGATAAGATTGGCGGCTTGCCCCGTTCAATCCCGACAATTTGCCGCGCCACAGTTCCGCAGAGTAAAGCGGCGCTCATATTGGGGCCGACCGGATTGGTCATCCGCGCCGTCACCGTCCACCCGCCGCTGCGGGCGTAGGCGAAGGCTTCTTCCTCGGCCGCATATTTGCTGTGCGCATAGCACCCTTCGGGAGCCGCCGCATCGTCCTCCGACAATGGCGCGGACTCTGTTCCTCCATAACCGTAGACGGCCGCTGTGCTGCCCAGCACAATCTTCGCGGTTGGTAACATCCGTCTCACGGCTTCAAGTAGATTCCGGGTGGCTAGGTGATTGTCGCGGAATAGGTCCGACTCTGTGCCATTGATCCGGCCCGCAAGATGGAAAATTCTATCGGGCCGGAAGCTTTTCAGCGCCGAGGACAATTGTTCCGTGTCACGGGACAGATCACATTCTGCCCGGGTCAGGCTCCGCACCTCAATGCCGTTGGTCGCCCGCAACTGGACAAGAAGATGCCCGCCAAGGAAACCTCTTCCCCCGGTGATCAGAACCCTCATGCCGAATTGCCTAAGAATTCCGAGCGCCGTTCCTGGAAAACCTCAAGCGCTTTTTCGTAGTCGGCCGGACGGCCGATATCGAGCCAGAAGCAGTTGCTCTGGTAGCACTGTATGCGCTCGTTCTTGTTCATCAAAACCTGCATCAGCTGCGGAATGTCGAGGTAGCTGTTCGGCTGGACGTATTGCAGAATATCTGCACGAAACGCATTCACTCCCATGCTGACGTGATAGCTCTGCACGGGTTTTTCGACGTAGCGCGTCAGCCGCTGATCGTCACCGATTTCGAGCACGCCGTAGTCCACCGGATTCTGCCGGCACTGGGTTGCGATGGTGGCTATCGCTCCATGTTTCCGGTGAAATTCCATGAACGCCCGATAATCCATGTTGGTCAGAGTATCGCCGTTGATCAGCAAAAAATCCGATTCCAGTCCAGGGATCAGCCCTAAGGCTCCGGCCGTTCCTAGCGGAGTATCCTCACGCACAAACTCGACCGGTCCGCCCATCCGTTCTCCGTCGCCGATGAATGCACGAAAAAGATCAGGAAGATAGCCGACTGCGAGAACCAAGCGGTCAAAACCCGCGGCGCGCAGTTGCCGTATGATAACTTCCACGACCGGCATGTCGCCAATCGGCATCAGTGGCTTGGGTAACAGCGTCGTGTAGGGACGCAGTCGAGTGCCTTTTCCGCCAGCCAGAATGACCGCCTGCATTTCAGCAAATCTCCTAAACCGCGTAGCTGCCGACGCGGTATGCGCCCATGTTGCCACTGATGTACTCGACCACTCGCCGCAGGCCCTCGTCGAGAGATACTTCGGCTTCCCAACCGAGGAGGCTGTGCGCACGCTCCGTCTTGGCGATGAGCAGTTGCACCTCACTGGCCGGTGGACGAACCCGATCCGCGTCCGCAAGAATCGGCAACTTGCGCCCGATAATGCTCATGATCGTCTGGGCAAGATCGCCAATGGAAACCCCTTGGCCGGTTCCCAGGTTGATGACTTGCCCCACGGCACGTTCCGCGATACCAGCGCGCAGGAATCCACGAACCGTATCCTCAACGTAAGTAAGGTCCCGAACCGGTTCCAGTGAGCCGAGGCGAAGCGCATCGACTCCAGCGAGCACTTGAGAGACGATGGTAGGAATCACAGCGCGCCCCGATTGTCGCGGGCCATAGGTATTAAATGGGCGCACCGTCACCACCGGCACGGCAAAACTCAAGTAACAGCTTTCAGCAAGTTTGTCGGCGGCGATCTTCGATGCCGAATACGGCGATTGGGCCTGGAGCGGATGCTGTTCATCGATCGGCGCATAGCGCGCGGTTCCGTAAACCTCAGAGGTGGAGGTGATGACGGCCCGCCGCACCGCCATCTCCCGCGCCGCCTGCAGCACGTTGAGCGTGCCACGAACATTGGTATCCAGGTAACTTTCTGGAGCCTCGTAGGAGTAGGGAATTCCAATCAGTGCAGCCAAGTGGAAAACAACATCACAGCCGCGGACCTGTTGCCGCATGAATTGCGCGTCCCGCACGTCCCCCAGGACAACTTCGACGGAGTCGCGAACCACAGGCGCCATTTGCTCTAAGTGACCCCAGCTTCCGCGACTGGTGTACCGTACCAGAGCTCTAACCCGCGCTCCCGCGCCCACCAGGGCTTCCACCAGGTGGCTGCCAATGAAACCACCGGCCCCAGTGACCAGCACACGAACATTGTTGTATCCCGGCTCGCTGCTCATCAAGTCTCTTTCAATTCAGGCTCATGCTGCGGGAGGTTCGGAGTCGACAACCGTGCCCATTCTAGCCGAAGTTCGCGGAGTCGCGTCTGCAGGCGCGCACCCCCATCTCGCTCAGCAATCGAACGGCGCAGGTGTTCACACGCGATTTCGAGCAGACGCCGTCGTACCGGCTTCTGTGCAGACACAGGTACGGGAGTTTGCTCGCGCGGATCCGCCTCCAGATCGTACAAGTTTTCCGCCGACGGGTCGAAATGAAGCACAAGCTTGAAACGAGCTTCGCGAACCGCCAGCACCCGCGGCCCCATGCGATGGTCAGGACGAAAGGGATTCGTGCATCCGGCTACGCATTCGGAAATCGCCGGCTGGTCAATGCTTGCGCCCTGAAGCACTTGCGGCCAGTAACTTCTCCCCCGGAACTCCGCGGGTACCGGAGCCTGAACGGCATCCAGCAGAGTTGGAGCGAGATGCAGCAGGCTGAACGGGAATGTCGGAAGCTCTCGCTTCTCCGCGCCCGGCACGCGCAGCAGGAGAGGCACGCGAATCATTTCCTCTCTCAGTTGCGAGGGCGGATGATAGCGGCCGCCGTGATCAAGAAACTCTTCTCCGTGATCCGCGGTAAACGCGAAGACGCAGTCATCCCAGCGATTGAAGCGGCGCAGGGCATCGATGAAGCGGGCCATCTGCGCATCGACCCAGCGAATGCCGGCGTCGTAGAGGGCAACTACCTTGTCGCGATGACGGGCCAATCGCTTCGGTCCAAGGTCCGAACGATTCCAATACGAGTTCAAATATCGCGCGCGAAACGGCGTGACCGGCCCCGATCCCATGAGATCGAGCGCCTTTTCGGTCGGATAGTAAGGGCCGTGCGGATCCATCAGATGCAGCCACAAAAAAAAAGGTCCTTCCCCGAGCGACGCTATCCACGCTCGGGCCTGGTCCACCATCACATCGGCCGCGGGAAAGCGCCGCAGGGTATCAAGCGACTTCACCGCCGGCGAGGCCAGACGCTGGCAATATTGAAAATAGAGTTCGTCGTAAACCGCACCCAGTGAGCCTGTCGCGGGACGAATCTCCTGTAACTTTCGATTCAGACGACTCGCCCAGCCTCCAGGCGCAACGAGCGCATTTCCTCCGGAGAGTGGAGCAGGCTCGGCATCCAGAAAATCCCGAAACATATCGAAATCGTAGTCATATCCGAAGCGCGCGGAAATGTAGGCGTTCGCCGCGCCAAACGATGCGGTTGCATATCCCGCCTGCTTGAGGACAGTAGCGAGACTTGGCTCGGCAGGAGCTAAGCCGAGCAAGTCCCGTCCGAGAGCAAGCGGATAGCGCGAGGCGAGAATTGCCGGAAAGGAATAGTAAGTTGGCGCCCCGGCGACGATCGCAGCTGGGAAGACGAAACTCTCGCGGGCCAGAGAGTCCAGAAATGGCGTGGTTGGCCGATTATAGCCCATGAAACCACAATGGTCGGCCCGAAGGCAGTCCACCGTCACCAGCACCACAGATTTCTGTTTGCCCATTTACGTGTCCTGTTCGCGTGCCGTGCGAGCTTTGGTGAAGCTTTTCTTGGTCACATTCACGCGCACCGTGCCCTGCGTGGTTTCGCAGGAGCCTTTGTTGACAAGGTCGTAGAGATTCTCATCGTGAAGATACAGCAGATCAGGATGCATTGCCTGCAATGCGGACAGCAACTGGTCCAGCAGTTCGAGAGTGCGGCTACGGAAATCTCGAACGGAGGAATGGAAATTGATGGAGTGCACGGAAACGATCGCCGGAATTCCACGGGCAAAACAATTCTCGGCCTGAAGAACACATGCGTCTACCGACAACGACGGATTTACCGCGGGCTCGAATTCCACGGTTCGGTAAAGATGAAGAATGCCCGAGCGGTCGAGGTATGGCGGAGTCAGGCTGCCTGGTCCGTTTTGGGCTATACGAATGCCGTGCTGCGCCCAGGCCTGGTGGGTGTCGTGGTTAGCCCGGTAACCCGGGGCGCACGCCGAACGCGGGAGCACAGAAAACACTTTGGCAAACGCTCCAACCGCGTGGCCAATCAGTTCCCGCTGTGTCTCCGCGGACAAGAACCTCTCGTCTTCCGTTTTTTCCGGATCCCAGTACTCATACCCGATCCAGGGCATGCGCCAGTGAATGTATGGCGTGCCGGCCTGCCACAACGTGCGCAGCAGATTCCCACGCTCACCAGCATCCGCCAGATGACGCTCGACTGCGGCATGGCAGAAGTGCGTGGTTCCATGCAAAGCCGGGTATAACAATCCTTCCGTAATGCCTTCGCGGTACGCTTCGAGCAAGCCGGGACGATTCCATCCTGCAGGAAAACCTTCCGCCAGTGGTAGAAGATGAATCTGGCGAAATTCCTCTGCCTTCATCTGGCCGAAATCTAGATTTGCCAAGATGAAATTCATTCCGAGGCAAGGAGAAGATCCCTCGGAGTCGCGATGACTTTTCAGCGTTGTCCGCAAGGCGTCCAAGTCATTCGATGTTTCCAGCGTGTAGAAATCATAGGGACGCTCGCCCAGCGCCAGCCCCGCAGGCTGGAGTTGATCCAGTCCTTCCTGATCGCGCAGGCCGACCCGTCCCCAATCGTCGCTCTGCAACAGTACGATGGGCCGATCGAAGTAAAAGCCCTCGACCGGAAATAAGTCCAGTGCGCGACTCCAAAGTCTTCGAACCAGCTTCATGGTCGTGTGCTCCGGTTCACTTTGCGAGCCCACGCGCTCTAGTTTGGGACAAGATTTCCTGCAGCGTCTCCATCGTCTCCATGAGTTTGGGTGGTGCAGTTGGCAGGGCGGCCGTCAGATGTAGCCTAGTTCCCGCAATCTCTCTTCAATGACGTGTTGCTCGGCTAAATCGGCTTGCGCGGCATCGTCCCGCGACAAGTCCTGCAGGACGAAAATCAACAATTCCTCCAGGCTGCCGAACTGTCCGCAGAATTTCTTTTCCACCACCGCGCACAACTCGGCGGGAAGCTGCACTTCGCGCATCTCGTTCATGACTCCACTCTGAGGATCGACAAACTAACGTGCCCTACCAGACAATTGCCGCAGTTTACCAGTTGCCTGAACTCGGCACTAAGCAAAAGCGCAATAGTAGTGAACACCGCGTCGGCGACTACGCCCACAACCAGCGGGTCTCACTTTTGGGCCAAGGCGCTGTAGTTGCCCGCAATCTGGTCGTTGTCGGAAATACTTGCTCTCTCCAGGGCTAGCCCGAGCACGTTTAAAAAGGGCACAACCGTGTGGTGCAGAATCTGACGGATAAATCCGTATTTTGCAAAAATGCTGAGGGCCCATGCGTTCAGTCGCAGGGTACCTCCGACGCTGGTAACTTCGGGGACGACTTCAACTTTCGAGAACGGGGCTAGAACGCTTCTCAATCCGGCGGGCAAATATCGCCAGTGCTCCTCATCCACCGCGCGGGGACAAATGGCGGCGACACTCATCATCAAATGCCCGCCTGGCTTCAGCACTCGATGAACCTCAGCGGCCGCCAGGTGCGGTCGCGGGAAATATTCGAAGACCCCAGTCGCGATCACCAGGTCGAAGGTGTCGGATTTGAAAGGAAGTTGGTCTCCCGTTCCAAGCACGTCCACAAGTGGGGTCTCCAAGATATCCAACGCTACATAGCGCTGAACCCGATGCTGGATCAGCGGACGGTAGGGCTGATAGCGGCCACCGATATCCAAAACCATGAGCCGGTCTCCCGAAATCTCCTCCATCCAGTGGCTGAGTATCAACCGCCGGCGGCGCTGCACCAGATAGCTCGGATTGGTGAGCGAGGGATGGAGCCGGGCATTGGCAATCTTCAACAATTCCGCGCGAGAGTGTTTGTCTTTCATTTCGCCTCGAGTGGGGTCTGAGCAACAGGAGCAGAACTTTCTCTCGTCACATGTCGCGAGCCTTGGCGCTGGGGAAGTAGTTGCGCAATTTGGACCAGATGGCGTCGGCGACGAGACGGTCATCAGCGTCAAGGCCAGACATAAGCACAGTGCCTAAGAAAAGGATGTAGCTGAGCATGGTGCTGAGTACTAGTACCGCGATGTCTGCCCTGACTGGGCGTAGCCCGATCCTGAGGCCAATGGTAGCGGCCACAACCACCGCAGTGGGCAAGGCAAGACGCCAATAGCTCCGATTGTAGGGAAATAATCCCATAACCTTCCTGACTTCCAAGAGGCACCAGCCGTTGGTCATCGCGTTACCAACCGCAGCGGCAACAGCGGCGCCGGCGACACCCCATGGACGGACCAGAAACAGGCATAAGGTTACGGTGACCACCGCTCCGACCAACTGAATTCTGACCAGCCTCCGCTCGTTTCCCGACATAAGAAGCAGAAATCCAACGGACCCGGTCGCACAGTTCACCAGTTGCCCAGCAGTTCCGATCACAAGGATAACCCAGCCCGCTTCGAAATCATGCCCGAAGATACGCATCAAGACTCGGGAGAAAATGATGACCACTGCGGCCAGCGGCAAAGTTAGTCCCGCGACCCATTTGGTTAAAGCTTGAAACAACCGGTTTAGAAGTTCCCTTTCGCCGCGTGCGTGCAAGTCGGCAATGGCCGGAGAAAATATCTGATTCACGGATTGCAGTGCGATGGGTACGAAGGCAACGATGGTGGCCGCGACAGCATAAACGCCAACCGAGCGTGCATTCAAATAAAACCCAAGAATGATCTTGTCGGTTTGCGTATAAAGGAAGCCCACAATGTCCATGGCAAAGGCAGCGGCTGCAAATGAGAACATTTCCCGCCGCGGATAGCGAATCCTCTTCAGAGTGAATCGAGCTGGAATAGGTGTGAGCTTGTACGTGGTCCAAACGAGCAAGAAGAGAACCACAATTGCACTGCCAACCTGAGCAAAGATGTAGCCCCAAAGACCCGTCCCCAGAACGATCAGAATCACTGTGAAAAGCATGCTCAACACACCACCTACGAAGTTCGTGATGATGGTTCTCTTCGCCACCTCCTTGAAACCGGTCAAGAGCTGACCAAAGAAACCGGTAAGAGCTCCTAGAAAAAGGATCAGAGCAAAAAGATCGAGATAACCTGCCAATGCGGGGGTGTGATAGAGGTTGATAGAGACCCAGTGACGCGCGAACACGACGCACGCAGCGAGCAGTCCATTTACGCCTGCCAGGATAAGGACAGCCCACGCCACAAATGCTCGCAGGTCTTCGGTGCGACCCGTGTTGGCGTAGG
>Ga0210408_10005699_pt1 | contig 10903 bp, 10 predicted proteins | sample IncBWH4MmetaG_FD_155471 | JGI IMG/M metagenome (GOLD analysis project Ga0210408, IMG submission 155471) | Forest soil microbial communities from Barre Woods Harvard Forest LTER site, Petersham, Massachusetts, United States - Inc-BW-H-4-M | ecosystem: Environmental > Terrestrial > Soil >... | reverse complement strand
GGCGACTAGATCTTCCTTGTGGAGCTGTTTGCTTTATTCGATGGCTGACGGAGAATTGTTCGCGAGTGAGAATCAGGCCGTAGGAATCACCGGCGTGGGCTCGAGGTGTTTGTGCTTTTTGTGCCCGGCTGCTTCTGGCTGAGCTTCTTGGCGCGCGGGATCCCAACGCAGAATTGGCTTCCGCGCGGCGCCGACTTCGTCAAGCCGACGGACACGAGTCGAGTGCGGCGCGGTCTTCACCAACTCGGGATTTGTGGCGGTTTCTTCGGCAATCGAGCGCATGGCGTCGATGAATAGGTCGCACTCTTCCTTGGATTCGGATTCGGTAGGTTCGATCATCAGCGCGCCGGGAACGATCAGCGGGAACGCGGTCGTATAGGGATGGAAGCCGTAGTCGATCAGGCGTTTGGCGATGTCCATGGTGCTGACACCATTTTTTTTCTGATGCGCGTCGCTGAAGACAACTTCGTGCATGGAGGGCAGGGAATAAGGCAGATCGAAAACGCCTTCGAGATGTTTCCGGATGTAGTTGGCGTTTAGCACCGCGTCTTCCGTGGCCTGCCGGATGCCTGGCCCGTACGCCAGGATATAAGCGAGTGCGCGCACCAACACTCCGAAATTTCCGGAGAATGCTTTTACGCGGCCGATGGAATCAGGCCGCACGGATTCCAGGGCCAGGCGTCCGCCTTCTTTTTCGACGAGGATGGGGACAGGGCGGAAGGGCTCGAGGATTTTCTTCATCGCCACCGGTCCAGCGCCCGGACCGCCGCCACCATGCGGAGTCGAGAACGTCTTGTGCAGATTCAGGTGCATTACGTCAACGCCAAAATCGCCCGGCCGCGTAACTCCGGCCAGCGCGTTCATGTTGGCGCCGTCCATATATAGCAATGCGCCTTTGGCGTGCAGGATCTGCGCGATCTCCGGAATGCGCTGCTCGAAGATGCCGAGCGTGGAGGGATTAGTGATCATCAGCGCGGCCACATCAGGCGTGACCAGTTCGCGCAGTTTGTCCACGTCAATCTGGCCGTGCGATTCCGACTTGATGTTCTCCACTTCGTAGCCGGCGATGACGGCAGTGGCCGGATTGGTGCCATGCGCGGAATCCGGGATCAACACTTTCTTTCGTGGATTTCCTTGCTTCTGAAGGTACGCGCGGATCAGCAGCAGGCCCGTCAGCTCGCCTTGCGCCCCAGCGGCGGGTTGCAAAGTGATCGTGTCCATTCCCGTGATTTCGAGCAGGCACTGTTCGAGCAGGCGCAGGATTTTCAGGCATCCCTGCGAAAGCTCCTGCGGCTGGTACGGATGCTCGGTGGCGATGCCGTCGAGGCGCGCTACGAATTCATTCACCCGTGGGTTGTACTTCATGGTGCAGGAGCCGAGCGGATACATTCCGAGGTCGATCGCGTAGTTCCATGTGGAGAGGCGCGTGAAGTGACGAATGACTTCAATCTCGCTGACTTCGGGAAATCCGCTGACGCCTTCTCGGCGATGATTTTCGCCGAGCGCCTCGGCAGGATCGATATTCGGGACGTCGAGCGGCGGCAATTCAAAGGCCCGCTTGCCAGGTGAAGACTTCTCAAAAATGAGTCCTTCAACCTGGTTGGTGTGGCGCGATGCTTTCTCGATTTTGCGATTCAAATCAGTCCTTGTGGAACAGCCCATCTTGGCTGTTCTGTGTTTTTATTTTCGGCGATCTCTAGACAGCTTCGCCAGCCCATTAGTGAGCACAGGCATGAGAGCCTGTGCTAAATGGGTTTTGCGAGCGCGCGTTTTAGAGCGCCGGCCAACTTTTCTATATCCGTACGCGTTGTCGTCTCGGTGACGCAGACCAGCGCTCGCTTGGTCAGTTCCGGGTATGCCGTTCCCAGCGCGACCGGACCAATGATTTTCTCGGCCAGCAGTTCCGCATTCACAATTTTTACGGAGCGCGGGAATTCGAGCGTGAATTCATTGAAAAATGGCGCATCAAACGCGCGCCGCACACCTGGAACCTTGGTGAGTTCGGCTAAAGCGAAGCGTGCTTTGGAGAGGTTTTGCTGAGCCATTTCGCGAAGGCCTTCCTTGCCAAGCAGCGTCAAGTGCACGGTTGCCGCGAGAGCGCAAAGCGCCTGATTGGTGCAAATGTTGGAAGTCGCCTTTTCGCGGCGGATGTGCTGCTCGCGCGTGGCTAGGGTGAGGACGAACCCGCGCCGGCCGTCCAAGTCGGTGGTCTGGCCCGCCAGTCGTCCCGGCATTTGACGAACAAATTTATCGCGCGAAGCGATCACGCCGACGAACGGGCCGCCATAACTGGGCGGCAATCCGAAGCTTTGCCCCTCCATGGCGACAATGTCTGCTTCCGCCGGAGGCCGCAAAGCACCAAGGGAGACTCCCTCGGTGATAGCGACCAACAGGAGAGCGCCAGCGGAGTGCGCGATGTCCGCGAGCCCGCGAACCGACTCCACACATCCGAAAAAGTTCGGCGATTGGACGACCACTGCGGCTACATCGTCGCGGATCGCGGACCGCACGGCTTGCTCATCCACCGTCCCGCTCTTGGAGAAGGGAAGCTCCTTGATTTGCAAGCCGGAATTTTTCGCGTAAGTCCGGAGAACGTCCCGGTACTCCGGATGCAAAGAATGGGCCACCAATACGCGGCGGCGCCCGGTGATGCGCTCGGCCATCAGCACCGCTTCGGTAGTCGCCGTCGAGCCGTCCCACATGGAAGCGTTGGCCACTTCCTGGCCGGTGAGCTGGCATATCAAGGTCTGAAACTCAAAGATGGCCTGCAGCGTGCCCTGTGAGATTTCCGCCTGGTAGGGGGTGTAAGAGGTAAGAAACTCACCGCGTTGGATAATCGCGTCGGTAACCACCGAGCGTAGATGATTGTAAACTCCGGCGCCTCGAAAACTGGTGTAGCCGCGGGAATTCTCAGCGGCGCGCTCGCCAAAATACTGAATGATTTCTGCCTCAGACAATGGCCCCGGAAGCTTTAACGCCTCGCGCAGCCGGTATCGCTCGGGAATGCTGGAGAAGAGTTGATCGATGGAATCGGCGCCTATGGCCGAAAGCATTTCCTCGCGCTCTGCCGGGCTTTTGGGCAGATAGCGCATCAGGCGGAGGCTTCCTTGCCCTTGTCGGCGATGAATGCCTCGTAGGCGGCGGCATCCATCAGGGATTTCACTTCCGCAGGATTTGCCAGCCGCACTTTGATAAGCCAAGCGCCGTTGTGCGGATCCGTATTAATTTTTTCCGGCGTATTATGAAGGTCCCCGTTGACCTCCGTCACCTCTCCGGACACCGGAGCATAAATCTCGCTGACCGCCTTCACCGATTCGACGGTGCCAAAAGATTTGCCGGCTGTCACCTTTGTTCCGGGCTTCGGTAGCTCTACGAAAACAACATCGCCCAGTTCATGTTGCGCATAATCCGTGATACCGATGGTGGCCACGTCACCTTTGGCGTCCACCCATTCATGCTGATTCGTGTAGCGATAATTTGCCGGATACGCCATGTGTTTGCTCCTTTGCGATTCCCGGCTCGCCGGGCGTCGAACTGCCGATGCTTAGACCGTTTTGGCCGTAGAAGAAGCCACGGCGTGCGGCGCAGCCTTTCGCGCTCGCTTGTAAAATGGAGTTGGAACCACCTGGGCTTTCGCTTTTTGGCTGCGAATTTCCACGTACACCGGCGTGCCAACTGCAGACATTGCGGGCGGAACATAAGCCAATGCGATATTTTTCCCCAGCGTCGGCGAAGGCGAGCCGCTAGTCACCACGCCGATCGTCTCGCCCTTCTCGTTGCAGCAGCAATACCCATCGCGGGCAATCCCGCGCTCCACCATTTCCAGGCCAACTAGCGTTCGCGTCAGTCCCGCGGACTTCGCGCGCTCCAAAGCCGTGCGGCCAATGAAGTCGCCTTTTTCCATCTTACAGTAGCGGTCCAGCCCCGCTTCCCAGACATTAATCTTGTCGCTGATCTCGTGCTCATAGAGCGCCATCTTGGCTTCCAGCCGCAGCGTATTCCTTGCTCCTAGGCCGCACGGAAGTATGCCAAACTCGCGCCCAGCTTCCATCACTTTGGCCCACACTTCTTCGCTGGTGGCTCGATCCGAGGGCACATAAATCTCGAAACCGTCTTCACCGGTGTAGCCGGTCCGCGCAATCAAAGTATTTTTCAGGCCGCAGACAGTGCAATGGATAAACCAATAATTCTTGATCGGCGCGAGATCGGCATCGGTAAGTTTTTGCAGCACGTCCACCGCGCGCGGCCCCTGAATGGCCAACTGCGTGTAAGTGTCGCTGAGGTCTTCGACAACACAATCGAACGCCTTCGTATTCTGGCGCACCCAATCGACGTCTTTCTCGCGCGTTCCCGCGTTAATCACCAGCAGAAAATCATCTTCGCCCAACCGGTGCACAATGACGTCATCCACAAACGTGCCTTGCGGATAGAGCATCGCCGAATACTGCGCTTGGCCGACGGCCAGCCGTGAAGCATCGTTCATGCTGATATGCTGCACGGCCGCAAGCGCGCCTCCCGGTGCCCGTCCAGAGTGGATTCGGACGTCTCCCATGTGGCTGACATCGAAAAGGCCCACGCTGCCGCGTACGGCCTTGTGCTCGGCGACCAATCCTCCCGTCGATGGATACTCGACAGGCATGTCCCAGCCGCCAAAATTAACCATTCTTGCGCCCAAACGGCGGTGCAGCGCATTCAGCGGAGTCTTGCGAGTTTCAATGACTGTAGGCGAGTTGGCGGCTTCCATTCCGATGGCTCAGGGCAGAAATCGATACTAGCATGCACCTCCACACGCGTCAAAGAAACGGGCAGCAAGCGCGAAAAGGCGTTGCTTGGTGCAAAATCCAGCCGGTGGCCGAAGGTTCAGTAAGAAATTCGCCGCATCAAAGCAACGCGCGTCTTGCCGCGAGTCGCCATGCTCAGGTACAGTTTTCCTGGAGGCTCCCATGCCCGCACCCGTCGCTTGCGTGATGTGCGATATGCCGGAAGAGCGTTGCGCCTGCGAGAAATATTGCACCATCTGCAAAGGCCAGCACAACGTGCGCTTGGGGGCCGACGGTGTTTACTACTGCCCGGATTGCCGGGAAGCCTGCGACGTTCCGTTGGCGAACTCCCGTGGACGCTGAATCGAAATCCGTTCGCATGCAAATTGAGGCGGATCCGCGGTTCGCCGCGGCCGCTGGCGGAGCTGCGCGTTATTTTGCGGATGCCGCAGGCCTGGAACCACCGGCGATTGCGGGCTGGCAAACGGCTATCGTGGCGGCCTGCAAGGAAGCCTTTGCGCACTTGACGCTTGAGCATCCACGCCTCGATGTAAGTTTCACGCGCTTGGTGGACCGCCTGGAAGTAGCCCTGTCTCGCGAGGGGGAGACCGCGCCGGCGGTGGGGCTTGATTCGCTAACTGGATTGTCCCCGCAAAGCGGCGATGCGCCGGATAAGCCGCGAGGGGGCTCGCCAGTCATGCGGGGAGTCGATCGCGTGCAGTACGAATCCAAAGACGGCACAGCCGTGACGCGGCTGACGAAATATATCGCTCCAACGACGCCGCGTTGCTAATGCCTGTAAGACCAGCGCGATTCCTTACATCTTCAGTGCGAATGTATTGTGCTTGATCAGCGAGCTCATTTGCTCGTCGCTCAGCGTCAGGTTCAGAATTACCCGCTCGCCGGAGGGCAAGACGCGCGCTTTGTCGAGCATGTCTGCCATGTCCGGATTGTCCTTGGCTTGATAACGCTTGTACAGCAAGCCCGCCTGCAGCAACTGCGCCATCGTGTTGGCATCTTCGGGTGAACCGCAGATTGCCTGGAATTTTCCATCGATGCCGCTGCTGGCGGTAACGTTGATCAGCATGTTTTGCATTCGTGAGACAAGCTTCGCGGCCTCTGGAAACTGTTCGATTTCCGGCGCGAGTTGTTGCATAGCCAGCCGCGTGTAGGCCGGATTCAGCACCGCCCACACTATTCCGTTGCCATTCGCTTCATTGATCAGGGGGTAGAATCTGTCGTTGCGCAGCAAGCCTTCTTCCACGCCGAAACGCACCTCCACCATCTTCTCCAGAACCGAACGATGGCCGAATGCCGCGGTGCTCGAGTCAATGAACAGAAAAAACAGGTCGCTGGGGCCGGAGCCGGTCCCAAAAGCGTATAGCGTATAGTTGCGGGCCTTGAACGTGGGAAGCTTCTGGCGCTTGAAATACGATTCCGTGGATTCCGGATTGTAATTCCCCAGGGCGACGCCAACAATTTGTTCGCCGGTTGGTAACGCAGACGCCTCCGCGCTTTCCTTCTTGCCCTCCGCGCCTTCCTTCTTGCTCGTTGCCATTTCCGCGACGAGTCCCCAGGCCAGCTCTTCCACTTGTGTGTTGGGATCTACGCCGGCCGAAGCCAGAAACTTTTCAAATTGACGAAACCGCTCGGGAAGCAGCTGCTCCTGTAGTTGCGGAAACCAAGGCATGGTGCGTGCTTTCTTCAAGTCCGCGTAGGCAAATTCTCCGACTTCCTTGGGAAATAGCGCGATGATGTCCGCGCCCAGGCGGTTAGCGCGAGCTGGCTGCGGCGCCAGCAGCGTTACGGCACCGAATGCCAGCCCGACCGCCGCCAGCTTGAAGAAGGCCGCCGCAGGTCTCGACTTTGTGGGGCCTCGAAGGCTAAATTTCATCTCGTTCTCCTGATCAATTTCGGCGATCAGCTCTGGCACTATGCGCTGATGGAACGAGAAGTTTCCGCCAGGCGCTCGCGCAAAGCAGCGCTCTTTGCTCGCATGGACGCTACGTAGCTCGCGTCGGTAATGCTATCAAGATTGATTTCCACGTTTGCCAAAGCTCCTCGCGCACCGGCCGCGGCCATCAGCCGCGCCACCTCTAAGTCTGACTTCATGGATGCCGCAGCGATAGATGCAAGTTGTCCCAGGCGTTCGAAAAGCGCAACGCTGCGCTCGGCTACTTGCAGCGGCACTTCCGCGGCGCCGCGTGTGGCGGTCTGAATGGCTTCGTCGCGCTTGCGCCTCTCTTCCGCGCTCTCTTGCGGCAATTTGTATGCGGCCATTACGGCGTCATACGACGCAGCGTCGCTATCGATTGCTTGTGCAAGTTCCGCGGCATCGCGCCGCAACTGGTCCAGCTCCTGGGAAAGCCGATTCACAAACGCCGCTTGCGATTTTTTGTTGCGCGATAGTCCCGCCACCATCTGACCTAGCGATGCCGCGAGCGCCGCAGCCAATGCGGAAACGCTGCCGCCGCCGGGCGTTGCCGTTGGCGCCGCCACCGCTTCCAAAAAAGGCTCGGCTAATCCCGCCAGCTTTCGTTCTTTGGCCGCCAAATCCAAAGCCTGGCCGGTCAGCGCGGCTTGCAATCTGTTTTCAAAAACTTGCGCCGGCGAGAAATTTTCTACTTGCAGAAAATAATCGGTTGCCATCTCAATCGCTTTTTTCGGTATCAGCCCGACAATCTCGCTGCCCACCGGAATCGCACCGTACCGCGCGGCTTCGCGTTTCACCATTTCATAGACGCGGTGCATCGGAGTCTGCTCGAAGTCAGTCAGATTGATGGAGACCTGCGCCAAGTTACGCGCTTTCAGCTCCACGCCCATCGATTTCACGTATCGCAATCCGCCGGAAGAGAACCGTATGGCCTTGGCGATTTTGTTGGCGATGCCCACGTCCGCCGTGTTGAGATTCACGTTGTAAGCAATCAGGAATTTGCGCGCACCCACTACTGTGGCGCCCGCCGTCGGATGCAGCTTTGGTTCCCCAACATCCGGCAATCGATTGTGGTCACGCTTCATTTCATCGCGCAGCCCTTCGAACTGGCCGCGCCGAATATTTTCCAGGTTGGTGCGTTCCGGCCGGCACGCCGCGGCCTCGTAAAAATAGACCGGGATCCGATAGCGCTTCCAGATTTCCTCGCCGGTGCGCCGCGCCAGCGCCACGCAATCTTCCAGCGCAATCCCCTCGATCGGAATAAACGGTACGACATCGGTGGCGCCGATGCGCGGATGCGCGCCGCTGTGCTTGGTCAAATCGATCAGCTGCATAGCCTTGCCGACACCCAGGATCGCCGCTTCGGCAACCGCATCGGGATCGCCCGCAAGTGTAATCACGCTTCGGTTGTGATCGGCGTCCATCTCGCGGTCCAACACATACACGCCGGGCACCTTGCTCATCGCCGCGACAATCGCGTCCACCTTGGCCGCGTCGCGTCCCTCGGAAAAGTTCGGTACGCACTCAATCAATCGTTTCGTCAAACTGGGTTCCTCGTTTTTGCGCCACATTCATCATAGGAGATTTTTCGCGGCCCAGCCACTCACCCCTGCTCTCTCTGAAAAATAGGCTGGCCTTGCTTCAAAGTCATCCAACACCTGTTCATGCCGAAGTAGTAGGGAATCTCGCGGTAGTCTTCGACGTCAAAGACGCCAATGTCCGCCTGCTTGCCGGCCTCCAGTGATCCAATCTGACGATCGCGGCGCAGCGAATACGCTGCATTAATTGTTGCTGCCGAGATTGCCTCCGCAGGAGTCATGCGCAGTTGCGTGCACGCCAGCGACAAGATCATCGGCATGCTCACCGTCGGACTCGTGCCCGGATTATAGTCGGTAGCCACGTTCACGATAGCCCCCGCATCAATCAGGGCCCTTGCCGGCGCGTGCCGCTTCAATCCAAGGTGGAAATCACAGCCAGGCAGCAGCGTCGCTGCCGTATTCGAGGCCGCCAGCGCGCGGATATCGGCGTTGCTGATGCGCTCCAAATGATCGCAGCTCGCTGCGCCCAACTCCACGCCCAATTGCGTCGCACCCGTGCGCGTCAGTTGTTCCGCATGAATACGCGGCAGCAGCCCGTTTTTCTTGCCCGCCTGCAAAATTGTTTTGGAATCTTTGCGCGAAAATGCTCCACGATCGCAGAAAACATCGCAAAATTCGGCCAGCTTTTCCGCCGCGACCTCCGGAATCAACGTATCCGTGAGCAGCGCGACATAGGCCTCGGCGCCCCTCGCTTTGTTGCGATACTCCGCCGGCACCACGTGCGCTCCGAGAAATGTCGACACGACTTCGAGCGGCTGCTCCGCGCTCAATTCCTGGTGTAAACGTAAAATCTTCAACTCGCTGGCCACATCCAACCCGTACCCGCTCTTAGCCTCCAGGGTCGTCGTCCCATGCGCCGCGAATTCCCGTAACGCGCTGTGCGCGCGCTTCTTCAGCGCCTCGCTCGTAGCTGCGCGCAGCTTGTTCACCGAATTCAGAATCCCGCCGCCCTTGCGCGCGATCTCCTCGTAACTGGCCCCCGCAATCTTCAGTTCGTATTCCTCAGGGCGGCTGGCCGCATGAATCAGGTGGGTATGCGAATCAACGAACCCCGGCATCACCGCGCGGCCGCCCACGTCGAGTTTTTCGGCAGCCCGTGCCTCAGTCAGTGCCTCGATCTCTGACCGCAACCCTACCGCCGCAATCACGCCGTCGCGGATCAGTAGCGCCCCGTCCTTAAGTATCCCGAGATTAGAAAGTGCCTTGCCACGACGCGGCACGCGCCCGCGAAGCGTCAGCAACTGCGAGGCCCCAGTGACAAGTAAGTTGGAAGACAAGTCGGAGGTATTATGCCCCAGTAGCACAGGCTTTAGCTGGTGCATACAATCGGCATCGCCCACGCACTAAGCCTAAGCGGTAGCCGCCTTTCCGTGATAGGCCGGCGCAAAAACATCCTGCACAAATCTCTCAAACGATGTCGGCGTAGTATTCTCCGTCGAGCGCGGTTCCTGCGCCGCAACGATTCCCGCATTCAGCGCTTTGTACATCTCGATGAATTGTCCCGCCGTCTTTGGAGGAATGCCCATCTGCATCAACACCTGCAGCACTTGTTCGTATGGAAACTGCACATAACGCAAATCCGGTTTGCCAATCCCGCGCGCAATGATATCGGTAGCTTCATTCATCGTTAAGTCGCGTTCACCGAGCAATTCGCGAGTCTGTTTTCCGGAAAAATCCAGCTTCAGAATCCGCTGCGCCGCGTATTCCCCGATATCTCGCGTGGCGATCATCGGGATCGCCAGATCAGGCAGCACCGCGTGCCCGAACATGCCCATCCCCTGAATCATCCCGATCGCCGCCAGGTTGTTCTCCATAAAATATCCCGCGCGCAGATGCAGCACGTTCAATCCAGTAATCGCGTTCAGTTTCTGCTCGGACGCGTGCAGCCCCGCAATCGGTCCGGTGCCTTCCGGCACATGCGCGCCGAAGCTGCTCAAGTGCACCGCATACCGCAAGCTGGAGTCCTTCACCGCCTTCGCGATCGCATCGCTTTCCCGTTCCTGGTCCGCCCGATAATCCAGGGAAGTCATCGACGGCGGCAGCAGCAAATACGCGGCCCGAGCGCCAGAGAATGCCTGGGTCAGTGCCGCGGCGTCGCTGACATTCGCAGTGAACGCCTCAGCCCCCTTGCGTGCAAATCGCTCCAGCCGGGTCGCGTCGCGCCCCACCACCCGCACCCTCTCGCCTTTCAACAGCAGGGAACTCGCAATGATCGACCCGGTATGGCCTGTCGCCCCCAACACTACATACATGAAGCCTCCTCGACGCGCCGCGCGCACAATACCGCGCCAATTCTTGCCCACTGCAACATAGACGTTATACCTAAAGAGTTGTTGCCCGCTGCCCCTGTTAATCCCTGCCCTTGCCCATTGGTACCTTTATCTCAGCCTTCTCCGCGAACCCCTGCGCCTCCGCATACCCCGCATCCACGTGCCGCACCACCCCTATCCCCGGGTCGTTGGTCAGCACCCGTTCGATGCGCGCCGCCATTTCTTTGGTACCATCCGCCACCGTAACCTGTCCCGCGTGCTGCGAATATCCAATCCCCACCCCGCCCCCGTTATGGATCGACACCCACGATGCCCCGCTCGCCGTATTCAACAGCGCGTTCA
>Ga0210408_10005697_pt1 | contig 10905 bp, 13 predicted proteins | sample IncBWH4MmetaG_FD_155471 | JGI IMG/M metagenome (GOLD analysis project Ga0210408, IMG submission 155471) | Forest soil microbial communities from Barre Woods Harvard Forest LTER site, Petersham, Massachusetts, United States - Inc-BW-H-4-M | ecosystem: Environmental > Terrestrial > Soil >... | reverse complement strand
GATGACAAACCTCCCGCGCACTGAGCTCAGCCTGCGCAGCCACTGCGTGTAAACAACCGCCCGCAACCGATGCGCTGCTCGAGGTGAGGCACCCACGCTAATTGTTAGCCGGCTTCGAAACTGGCGGGTGTGAATCTGACCTAGAAGAAGGCTCAACACCCACTATGTGGATGGCCGTAGCACTCTTGTCCGCCGCATCTCCGGTGAGATCAGTACGGGCGAGTTTCGGTATAACGAACTCCGCGAGGCGGGCGAGCAGATCCAGCGCCTTGGCGGGGTCACTCTCGGCCACTTTGTCGAACAGAGCTTGCACCTTCTCGGCGTTCGCTTCGACGAATGCGCTGAAGACATCCCGCACGGTGGCGGTTGCCTTATTCGGCGTTCCTTTCTGTCGGCCGCCCGTCTTTCGCCCGTGTGCCATCTACTTCGACACATCGGCTACTGCGTGGACGTCTGCGGCCGCCGTGCGCACCATTCACCCGTGCGGCTGCTCACTCACATCAAGAAACTGGACGATTGCTTTGGCCAGTTGCTGGTGCGCGTGATCTGTAACTGCGGCGCATGCCGTGAGATTGAACCGGAGGCCCTCGCGCGCCTGGTCGGCTGGAAGGTGACGCTAAAGGAGCTCGCGCCACGGATGCGCTGCTCGAGGTGCGGAAAGAAGGCCGCGGAGGTGGTGGCGGTTGCGCGACCCAGGCCGCGCGGAGTGCCGAAGAATCCGCATTGAAGGCCTCCCGACGCCCCGCGATTCGTTCGCGAATACGGTAGCTGCGGCACTGTTGCTTTGCAGCAAGCAACTTCCAACGTGCGATAGACAATCCTCGGATTTCGGGCGCCTAATGTTAGAAAAGACGCCCTTGCTGAACGCAGCAGGCACAGAGCTCACTGAAGGCCCGGCATGTCGGAGTCGCCGTATCAAAGGAGGCGAGTGCGATGGGAGCAAACCTCACGTATTACATCCGCGAGGGACTGCTGGTGGGTTCATCGATGGACGAATGTTTCACCTGTCCGCGTACTCCGGAGGTGGTGGCGGGAGCACGGCGCATGAGAGTGTGAGTTCGATGAACAATCCGTACATGGAGGGGTTAAAAACCACAGGAAAGGCCCACCTTGGACTCGCTGCTCAGCTTGTTCATCCGCGTTGGCGGCCCATGGGGCGCGACGGTTTCTACATTCACGGACGCGGGCCTCACGGAGCGACGGCTGCATAGTTCCCACAAACCATGCGCAATTTCAACAGCTCATGGACGCACTCAAGAAATCCGACGGCGGCGAGCTCGTGGTGCAAGAAACATCGGATGGAACCCGATTCGTTTGAATGTTGCCGGATGGGATGGAGCGCCTCGCCCTTTACTTCATTGGACCGCCCCGGTACAACTTGTCCTGTAACGACTCCTCCGCGGTGCCGCGATCGTTTTCGCGCGGTAGGCCCGTGACACCTGCGCGGAACAGGCAAAACAGAACGTACGTCCTCTATCGCGACGATGACGGAGCCTTCACTGGATCTAAATCACCCACAAGCCATTGATGCGGGAACCCTCTGATCCGCCGAGGAGGTCGCAATGCGTCACGCACTATCGCGTATGGTCAAACTTGGGTGCATCTGCGCTACCGCAGGGCTGTTGATAAGTTGTGCCGCCACGTTCAATTTTGTCTCGCCTGCTCCCAATGCAACTCTCCCACCGCCCATTGCGACCAACATCAATTGGACGGCCGACTTGCAATCGAATACGTTGGCTGTGGTCATCGACCCAGGTCCCAACGCAACTGACGTAACAAGCCAGTTTTCAGTTTCCGGCTCAAGCGCCACCGCCAATCTTCCGATTCCGGCGGGCCCACACACTCTGAGTGTCAGCGGAAACCTTTGGAGCTCGTACAGCCAGTCCTATCAGTTCACTTCGACGTCCCAATCCCTTACGGTGGTAGGCGGCCCGGATGCGGTACTGTGCAGTATCTTTGACGACGGCAATACAAACGAGGAAGGGCCGTCTAACTATATTCAATTCTCCGGCGGTCAAGCGTGCCTTTCAGTCGGGGCACCGAGCAACTGTCGCAAATGGTTCGGAGATTGCTCGACCGTTACCACTAAGAAAAAAGTGCATTTCATGGTGTTCGATGACGGCTACAGCAACATGAGGGGACCGACGGATGCGGTATACATGCGTTCGACGCCGCAGGGCTATCAGTCGTGCGAACCCGATGCAACCCCGGTAGGCACGTGCCGCAAGTGGTTTGGCCTTGCATACACGAGCGACGGGATCGATGTAATGTGCCAAGTGTTTAACTATAAGAATGGAAGCCCGTCCCCGCCAACTGATGCGGTTTATGTCCTGCCAGGACCCTCGGATCAAAACTCGTGTGCGCCGGCCGATCCTGCGGTGTTGCCAAATGGGTTCTGCCGACAGAATTTTGGCCATTGCCAGACCGTGACCGGCAGTGGCCGACCGATTACGTATCAGCTGACGGTCACTGGCACTCCGGGTCCGGACTGTGTCAATGAATCCCAACCGAATTCAAGCACCTTCGGCGATGGTTGCCCGGTTGGTAGCCTTGGTACAGTACAGTTTGGTACAGGCACGGACGCCGCGCATCCAGTTGTCGACCTGGTCTTCTCCTTTGAAGGTAATACCGAAAATGTTGTGCCGTTCTTTGCCGACCGGCCCTGTCTCCCGAATTGTCCGAACGATGGTATTTATGCGGCGCCCGGATTTCTAAACGCCATTGGCAGCGCTTCGATCACGATTAAGGAGCACGCTACTGGCAACGTGCTAGCCCAGGGCAAATTTTTGCCGTCCGCCGGCATCTTTGTGAGCGTTGATCAAGGCAACAAGGGTATCGGCTTTGGGTGTTTCGGCGTGATCCCGCCAGATCCGGCATTTCCTGACAAGATCGAACCGTTGTACCCGTACGCCCTGGTGCACGCGTCGACAGACTTGAAGTCGAATTTCAGTGCATCCGGCCTCGGGTTCAGTGCGTCCAGCAAGTCACTGCAGCTTCCAACAACTGCCGGCGTGCTGGTCATAAATACGGATAGTTTCAATACCTCCGCGAGCTTTAGCGCAACCCTGCATTGAGAACGTTAGAAAAGTCCGCCACACGGCCGGCGGCCTCAACTACTGTTGCAGGTGCGATCAGTCCGGCTGCCGATCACACCTGCTGATGCGCCCCAAAGGGTTCCATCTCAAAACGGCGCCCATCCCGGCACGCTGCGGCCCTGCTCGCGAGTTCCGACCCTCAAGTACTCGATTGCTTCCGATATTCCCGGTGCGCGTCATCTGTGACTGCGGCGCCGTGCGCGAAATAGAGCCCGAGGCCCTCGCGCGCCTCGTGGGCTGGTCAGTGACCACCAAGGAGCTCGCGCAGCGGATGCGCTGCTCGCAGTGCGGCAAGAAGGCCGGCATTTCTCCGCAAGATGAACCTGCTCGAGTAGTCCCGGGTCTGGCACCAAATACCGACGTGTCGCCAAGTTGGGACGTCGCCAGGATCGGACAGGGAGCGGATGAGCGCCCTCGCGAGTACCATCGGGCCATGAGTGTGAGGGAACACCTCCTGTATCAGGAGGCAAAGGCCGCTTTCGCCTGGCAGCGCTCGCCGCTCGGTCAGGCGTTATCCGCACACGTCAATGAGTTTTTCAGCTATCCGCGATTTGCCGAGATGGAGCCGGAGAGCAAACAGGAACTCGTCACCGACTTTCACCAACGCGTAAACGAAATTCTGCAGGCAGAAAACCCCGTAATCAAGCTACGGGAGTCTTTGGCTAACTACATGATTTTGCATGCTGAGCTTGCGGTCCTGTGTCTTACAGAGGAGGAGAAGCGCGACCAGTTCTATGCTGACTGTCCGTTCATCTCTGGCCAGCTCCACCGAGAAATCCAGAAGGCTGTTCCACACGTCGAGTTTCTCCGCGAAGCTAAATGTAAGTTCCCCGACGTAAGCGCCGAAGAGTTCGTGGCGCTTTGCAACGCCAGGTCTATATGGTTGCTTTTCTACGTCAACGGATTTAATGACGTACGTTACTATCTCAAGGACTGCGACAAGGAGGACTGGTTCCACCCCTTCAATCGAGCCATGATGATCTGGCACGAAGATTGGCTCAGAGGGAAGATGGGATTGCCATGTTTGCTGCCCGACAAACTCGATGAGCTGAAGTACGCCACGTTTGTGAACTTGGTGGTTGACGGCGCGCCAAACCCATACTGCGAGTGGGAGAGGGCGTGGGCTCATTCGCCACCCGGCTATGCGGTGGAGTCGCTGGACACGCCGCTTCAGCGTCATCGCCGTTAGATTTGGCTCCAAAGTCTGCCCCGCACCGCTGGGTAGCCGTTCCGCCCAAGCCAACCACCTCCCCACACTGTTACGCGACAATGCCGCCCGTCAGGGTTATCAGCGCCGCCCCTGATCAGAACTGCCGGCATTACTCGATTGGGATGAGTCCAGGCCGCTGGTCGCGCGGCGACTCGCGTTTGCCTGGACTACGGAACGCCTCGAGGATCGGACATGGAACGTCCCCTGCCCCGCGCTCGCACGCGAGTGTCAATGCGCTGAGTGCATGGCGCAACTTTTGGAGCGCCTCAATCTGCTGATCGATCTCAGCTACCTTGCGCCCGGCGAGGCGTTGAGCCGCGTGGCGGTCGCGCACGCGATCCAGTCGCAGCAAGATGGCGATTTCCGCCAAGCTAAAGCCTGCCTGCTGAGCTCGCTTCACGCTCTTCAATTGCTCCAGCGTCTCGGGGCCGTAATAGCGAAAGCCGCCCACGGGCCGCGCAGGCTTTGGCAGCAAGTCACGCCTTTGGTAATAGCGCACAGTTTCCACGCCCACGCCTGCCGCCTTGGCAAGCCGGCCGATAGTTAACTGCGGCCGCGACACAGGCTTCATTGAAACTCCTTGACTCTGTACCACGGTACGGACTCTATCCTGCGCCCGAGCGTGACCGGACTGCAAAGTCCGATTCGCGGAGCCAATTCATCCTTTCGCATACAACGGAGATTCGTATGAAATCTGAAACCAATCGACAGTCCCCCTGCGCCTGCACATCCCCAGAAAAGGCAAGTACCGGCGCGGAGAACGTCGGGACGTGCGCGTGTGGCACAGAGTGCAACTGTGGCACGGACTGCGCCTGCGCGACCGCGGAAGCTTGCTCGCGTTCCTGCAGCTGCGCCGGTTAACGCCAAGGCCAATCGAAGCCGGGGCAGGCCTGCGGGTTAGCCCCGGTTTCAACGCCCTTACCGCAGCCGGAACGTGTCAATGACTTTGAGACACCTGGTGTCATGAGATTAGCGAGCAAGTGGGTGTGATTGCGGGTGTCGTCGACTCCTTTTTCGGTGGGTTGATCCAGGCGGCGGTGGGCAGCGCCGGGGGCTTCGGTGCGATGCCCTTGAAGCGGATGGGATGAGCGGCGAACGCGGCATCGAGCGTGATGGCTCGTTGCGCGGTCATCGCCGCAGCGGTGCCGTCATGGACGGCGGCCGGCGCCATCAAGCCGATGCCGCCGTGGCGGTGTTCGTGGTTGTACCAGCGGAAGAAGCTCTGGCAGTGAGCGCGGGCGTCCTCGATCGAGCCGAAGCGGTCGGGGAAGTCGGGTCGGTACTTCAGGGTCTTGAACTGCGCCTCGGAGTACGGATTGTCATCCGAGACGTGCGGGCGGCTGTGGGTCTTGGCGACCTCAAGGTCGATCAGGAGCGCTGCGACGGGTTTGGATCGCATGCTCGTGCCGCGATCGGCATGCAGCGTCAGGGTCCCGGGTGCGATGTTTTCCTTCTCCAGGGTGTCGGCGATCAGTTGCTCGGCGAGCTCGGCGGATTCGCGCTGCGCGACCATCCAGCCCACCACGTAGCGGCTGAAGATGTCGAGGATCACGTAGAGATGAAAGCAGCTCCATTTGGCCCGGGCCCTTGAGCTTCGATATATCCCACGACCACACCTCGTTGGGTCGAACTGCGAGCAGCTCGGGCTTGGCATAGACAGGATGCACGCGCTGGTTGCGGCGCTCCCCGGTCTGGTTCTGTGCCGCCAGGAGCCGATACATCGTGCGGATTGAGCCGTGATAACGGCCTTCATCGAGCAACGTGGCAAACACCGTCGCCGGCGCCACATCGGCGAAGCGCTCACTGTCGAGCACACCGAGCAGCAGATCCTGCTCGGCGCTCGAGAGTGCCAACGGCGGCCGCGGCCGTGCACGCGGCACACACCGTGGACCGACTGCGCAATGGCGAGCAAGATCGCGGTACACGAACCCGCGGTTCAGCGCGAAGGCCCTGCAGGCGCTCTTGAGGCCGACGCGCACGGCGAGCTCGGCGACCGCTTGCATCACTCGTCCTCGCTCCTCTCGTCCACCGTCGGCAACCCCAGTGCCACGCACAGCTTTTTTTGGGCGTCGATAATAATCTCGGCGCGCTCGAGCTTGCGGCGCAGACGCGCGATGTCGCGGTTGAGCTGCTCGATCTGCCGGGCGGAGGGGTCTGGTTTTGGTCCCCGTCTCTTCGGGGCGAGCGCCACGCGATCGGACGCGTCCACCTGCTTGCGCCAGCTCGAGAGCATCGAGGAATAAATGCGCTTGCTGCGCAAGAACGCGCCGAGTGTGCCCGCCGCTTTGCAGCGCTCGGCCTCGGCCAGCAGCGCGCGCTTCTCCCCGGCGGAGAACTGGCGACGCCTCGCGGTCGCCACGACCTCCGGGTCGGGCGGCGCCGCGACCCTGGGTATCCCTTCACTCGCCCTACGGCCTCCTTCCGGGATGCCCAGGGTAGAAGTGGAGGGATCGCCGATCATCGAAGACTTCATTACTGCTGACATGAGTGGATACTACCTTTGGACTCTAAATTACCGAAGGCAGATGTCTCACTGCACATTGGCACAGGGGGATGGAGGACACCGTGACTTCAGTATCCGTCAGCGTCGACGTCCCTAGCCTGGAGGAAGGGATTCGCTTCTATGGCGAGGCCTTCGGGTTTGAGAAGGTCTCTGAACCCTATCCCGGAGTGGCCGTAATTCGCGCGGAGGGTGCACAACTTCTCCTGCTCGCAAAGGGTGCTGGCTCTACCCCTTGCCCTGCCCCCGGGGCCACGCGCCACTATGACCGCCACTGGACATTCGTTCACTTCGACTTTCACGTCGACGAATTCAAGTGTGCCTTAAAGCGAGCAATCCGTGCTGGTGCAACTCAGGAGCAGCTGTTTGAGGTTCCAGGTCGCCCTTCGGTTGCCTTCTGCTGCAATCCATTCGGACACGGTTTCTGTCTCATCGAAAACAGGAAAAGGTAGTGCTCGTACCGGGTCGGGAACCGTCGTAGACCGGGAATCCGGACCATGGGGCGCCGACAGGCGACTGCCGGGCCAAAAGCGGGCATCGATGATGCTCAAATGGCTGCCGGCAAGCGGCCGTTCACCGCTCGCCGTGGCATTCGGATTCTGGAACTTGCAGTCGGTAGGCCTCGGTTGGAAGCTTTTCCGCCGGCGACGCCTTAGTCAGAATCTTTCATCGGCACACCGCAGCGTGCGAGCACGGCCCGCAGATCCCGCAGCGGCGGAAACACCTCGTTGTTCCAGTCCGCGCCCTGCGAGTCATGCGCCCGCTGCTCGTGCTCAACGATATCTTTGTCCTCGCGAAAGATGTTCTCCGTAAACCAGGTTACGAATGGCCACACCGCGTGGATGAGCCCCGGGAGCCGCGGCTTCTTGACAGATAGATAGCCGTAAGTGCGATTGGTGCCTTGCTCGGCATCCAGGGGTGTGTAGCCGAGCCACACATCCAGTACCGGGTCGCTGGATTGCTGAATGTCCCGCCCGACCCAGACCTTGAGGTTCTGGTTCGGGTAGTCGGTACGGATACGCATGTGATCGCAGAAATCCTTCTTCGCCGCGCCGCGCTTGCGCATCAAGTCCATGATTACCTGCTCGCCGACCGAGGACCTGCCCGCGGTGCGGCTGAAGCTGTATTCGACCTCCGCCCAGTTCTCCCCGTAGTTGCGGCCGAGGCACCGCGCCCGGATGGGGCCCATCTGCTTACGGTGCATGAATTGGTGGTTCATGTCGAAGAGATTCTCGTGCATGAAGGTGTAGTGGCAGGCCACGTCACGATTCAGCCGCCGCGTCTTGTAGTCCTTGCGCTGCGATGAGCCCAGGCTGCCGGGCAGACGGCTCTCCGCCAGCGCAGGATCGCCGGGGAAAACGAAGATGAGGCCATCGATCTCGCGCGCCGGGTAAGCCCTCACGCCGCCGAGCGGTCGATCCGGCAACATATAGGGGACCGACACGCACTTGCCGGCGCAGTTATAGGTCCAACCGTGGTAATGGCACTTCAGCTCGTCTCCATTGACCACGCCGAGGTGCAGCGGTACCTGCCGATGCGCACAACGATCTTCTAGTGCGAAGACTTTACCGCTCGCGCCGCGGTAGAGGACGATCGGTTCACCGGCGAAGCGGCGCGCCAGGGTTTTTCTCACCTTCAGTTCATCGCACCAGGCGACCGGATACCAGTAATCCGGATGCGCGCCCACGCGGCGCAGATCGATGGGGTTGGGCGAATGGGGGGTGCTCAGCGTGACCACCCTCGATATATGGTCCGACATCTCAGGCTCCACCGGCAGAGGACTTTCTTGAGGGCGGTTTGACCCTGACAGCAGGCGGGGCGTGAGGTCTGTGCGATACCGCACAGTGAGTCGGGTATGAATAGCGCCACTCCGAGCGAACCATAGCGTGATCACACAACACTCATAGTTCAAGGTTCCCTGCTTTGCGCAGTAGCGCACATAACCCGGGGCGAGCGACACATAGCCGAAAAACAAGTACTTGGACGCCGGGCGCGGCTGAACATCATTTCCTGGCTCGGGGTCGATGGTGACGCTCAAACAAGGGCGCGATGTAGCAGCGAAACAGAAGAGCTGATTTTGAATGCCCGATACCGGACGGTCGTGACCGGCAGGTCAGGGTCAAGAAGCGCCTATTGGCTGATCGTTCCGGAGTCGGGCCAAAAGCCGATATCACTACGCGCGTTGGGATACCACGTGAGCGACCACGACTTCTTAGAGAAGCGGCCCGAGACACGGCTAGTGCAATGCCGCGGGCCGCCGGCGAAGACAAAGTCTATGGCAGGTTAGCGCTAATGGGACTCAACGCTTCATCTCGGCGAATTCGGCGTTTCGCTACTTCCCGCTCTTGGCTGGCGTCGTTGACGTGGCGATGACCTGCCACGTGCCGCCCTTGCGGGACCATACATGCAGGCTGTAATGGGCGTCAGCGCCCTTGGTGCCATGCGTCATAATGGCCGTGTCCTGATTAATGAACGTAACTTTGAAGTCAGTCGGCTCATAACGCGTGCCGGCGGGTCCCGGCTTCAGACCGGCGAGCTGCTCCTGCTTTCCCGTCACGCCGCTCTCGGTGACCGATACGACGTTGTTAGCGAGTAACTTCGCCGACACGGTCGTATCACCCTTGACCACGGATTCACCCCATTGCTTGTCCAGCGCTATGAGAGCGTCCGTGTCGTCAGCGGCGCGCGCGGTCGCCATGAACATGACCAGAATCGTTGCAACAGTGACTAAAAGGCTCTTCATGTTGATTCTCCCCTGTGATTCTGTGCTGCGTCCTGTGCAGCCCCCACCGGCGGGTTGCACACGATCAGCATCGCAGACGTGTTGATACGGACGGAGGGCGTGAGCCCGCTTTTATTGATACCCCCTTACTAAAGACCGGTGGCAAGTGTACGCCCCTGAGGTGCCACCTGCGCGCGTACCGCTCGAGACTAAGATGCGCTGAATCCCCTATGGCCGTTCCTGCTGCTTTGAATGACTTCTTTGGAGCGCGGTCAGTGTCGTGATCGGGTCAGTTTCCGCCCGTCAGTCGCGCCTTGTGCTTGCCGTCGCTGACCGGGCCAGGACCCGTCAGTCGATCACACACCGACCGGGATTCCACAGACCGGACATTCGCCGCTCGGCGTAAGATCCGTGACCGGCATGTGAGGACGGGGTTGTGGGGAATCCGCTTGCATTGAGCATCTAGGCCGGAGTCGCTTACGCGGTTACCGTATTTGCGATCGGCTTTCTTCTCGGAACCGCCCGAGTTCTGCTGCTTGCACCACGCGTGGGCTCGACAATAGCTGTTTCGGTCGAGACGCCCATCATTCTCGCGGCAAGCTGGTACGTATCGGGCATTTGGATGAAGCGCCTTGTTGTCGGCGCCGAAATTCGCACGCGCATCCTCGTCGGTGCTGTTGCCTTCGTCACACTAATGATCTTGGAGATCGCGCTTTCGATCAGCCTGTTTCACAGATCGGTTGGCGAGTACCTTGCCGGGCTGCGATCACCGGCGGGTGCGATCGGCTTTGCAGCGCAGGTCTGCTTCGCGACCTTTCCGCTCCTCAACGTAATCGCGCACCCGCGCTCGAACGCATCGAGTCGTGTGTCGCTCTAGGCCAGCAGCAGCAGTGCCTGAATGAGGACTGGTTCCGGGCGTTGACGGAAGATTGCGAGATCGCCAAGGCATGGCGCGCCGATTGCGATCATGGATGTCGCCAGTGGACCAGCCCCAACAAGGGGGAAGGTTGGTCTTCTGGCTAGCCACCGTGTGAATGCCGCGTGTCATCAGCGCGGCGGTAGAAGTCGATCGTTTCGGTCAGTCCCTGCTTGAACGGCGTCGCAGCGCTCCAGAAGCGCGTAGCAAACTTCGATGAATCCACGCGGTATGGCCGGTCCCACTGGAAGCGCATTTCGGTTAGCTCGCGGACATCCGCGTCGAATAGTCCGATCAGTGGCGCAAACGTTTGCGGTAGCACACTGAGGCGTGGCTTTGTCCCGATTAGCTTCGCCGCCAGTGTGATCAATTGCCGAAGCGTCTCAGTCGGCGCATTGGGGACATGCCAGGCTTCGCCATAGGCGTCGTCCGGCGCGTCGATCAGCGTGACGAGCGCGCGGG
>Ga0210408_10005695_pt1 | contig 10908 bp, 10 predicted proteins | sample IncBWH4MmetaG_FD_155471 | JGI IMG/M metagenome (GOLD analysis project Ga0210408, IMG submission 155471) | Forest soil microbial communities from Barre Woods Harvard Forest LTER site, Petersham, Massachusetts, United States - Inc-BW-H-4-M | ecosystem: Environmental > Terrestrial > Soil >... | reverse complement strand
GCTGGTCGACCACAGCGCCGCCGGGGTGATCGTGGTCGGTTCGGACAGCGAGGCGACGGAGGAGCTGCGCGAGCTGGGCACGCCAACGGTGCACCTGGCCCGCCGGCCCCGGCAGCCGGCCGGCGATTGCGTCCTCGGCGACGAGATCGCCGGCGGCCGCTCGGCGACCGAGTACCTGCTCGAGGCGGGGCATCGCCGGATCGCGATCATCGCCGGGCCGCGGGACGTGCCGTCTGGCCGCGAGCGGATGCAGGGCTACTGGCTCGCCCTGCAGGCGGCCGGGGTGCCGGTGAGCGCCGACCTGGCGCTGGCCGTCGCGCTCAGCCCGGACGCAGGCGCGGCCGCGGTCGAGACCCTGCTGGCGCTGCCCGCCCGGCGGCGTCCCACCGCCCTGCTGGTCGCGAACCACGAGGCGTGCTACGGCGCGCTGCCCGCCCTGCAGGAGCGCTCGGCGGCCATCCCTGGCGACCTCTCGGTGATCTGCTACGAGGATTCCCCGCTGGCGCGCTGGTGGCACCCGGCCATCACGGTTATCGACAACAACGCCCGCCAGATGGGCGAGCTCGCGGCCGGGCGGCTGCTGGAACGGCTTGACGCCGCCGACGGCGGCCGCAAGGAGTTCAGCGAGTTCCGGGTCGGGGCCCGGCTCATCGAGCGCGACTCGTGCCGTCCTCTGCCGTGACCACGGGGCCTTAACCACTGGGCCTTAACCACTGGGCCTTAACCACGGGGCGTTAACCCGGGTCGATGCCGAGGGCGGCGAGCTCGTCGGTCAGGCCGAGCAGCTCCCAGCGCAGCAGGGCCACGGGGACGTTGCCGTTGACCCAGATCGCGTCGTGCAGCCGCCGCAGGTCCAGGTCCGGACGCAGTCGCGCCGCGTCCGCGATCAGGCCGATCAGCTGGGTCTTGCCGACCTGGTAGGTGAGCGCCTGGCCGGGTGTCTCGGCGAAGAACGCGGCCTCCTCCCGGGCGGTAGCGGCGTCCATCGGGACCCGGGACGCCAGCTCGGCCGCTGCCGCTTCGATCGGCATGGTCCCGGTCGCGAGGCCCACGTCGACGGTCACTCGCAGCGCGCGCAGCCGCATGAAGTTGCAGAGCACCGTGCGGGTGTGTGGCGCGTCGTCGACCACGCCGCTGACCAGCATCATCTCCTCGTTATAGAAGGCGATGCCCTCGTTGGCGCCGGAGTCGTAGTAATGCCGGCGGACCGGCCTGGGGTTCCGCCAGGCCAGGGCCAGCTGCTGGTAGTGCGCCCCCTCGTGCAGGATCCCGGCGCGCGGGTCGCGGGCGTTGGCGGCGCGGAAATACGGCAGATCCGGCCCGGGCGGCGGCACGTAGGCTACGCCGTCCTCGGTGAGCCGGCCCGGCCCGGTGAGTTCGTCCGCCACGCCGAGGAAGGTCAGCGGGGACAGGTAGTCCGGCATCGGCAGGGTGAGGTAGTGCCGCAGCGACTCGGGCTGGCTCAGCAGGCCCCGGCCGACGTAGAACTGGCGCACCGCCGCCTCGTCGCGCACCTGCGCCCGGACCTGCTGGCCCGCGTCGGCGGGCAGCGGCGGCACCGGCACGTCCCGGTTGCGGGTGGCATGCAGCAGTTCGAGCCAGACCGCGCGCTCGTACTCGCGGTGCCCGATGCCGGCGATCTCGTCGACGGTCAGGGGCACGCAGGCGACCTCGCGCAGGAACCACTCGTACTGCCGCCGGCCGACCGGGACGGCCGGCGGCAAGGTGACGGCGCGGGCCGCGAGCCCCGCGCCGAACTGCTCCAGGGCGGCGCCGGCCTCCGCCCCGGCCGAGGCGAGCTCCGCCGCGGCGGAGGGATCGATCCTGGCCAGCGCCTGGGTACAGGCATCGATGCGCCCGGCGATACCGTCGAGCTCGGCCACGGCCAGCTCGGCGAACTCCCGCGCCGGGCGGGCCAGCGCGGCCGGCGCGTGCGACAGGGTGGCCGGGACGGCCCGGAGCAGCCGCACCACCTCCGCGACCCTGGCCGCGTCGACGCCGGGCCGGAGCAGGGCGTCGAAGACGGGCCCGAGCGCCTGGTCGGTCCAGAACCGGGGGATGCCCCGCACCTGCAGGATGTCGCTCTCCCAGGTCACCCTGGCCATCGCCGACCGCAGCAGGCGGTGGTCGACCCGGTCGGGCACCTGGTCCGGGCTGATCCGGGCCAGCTCGGCCTGGAAGGCGCCGAGTTCGGTGCGCCGGCGGGCGGCCAGCCCGGGCTCGACCTCGGGCAGCCACCCCGGCGGCCGGTCCAGGCGCGGGATGTCGTCACGCGTCCTCGGCTGCTGGCGGGCCCGCCAGGCCCAGAACCGCTCTCCCAGCTCATCTAGCTCACGCATGCGTCGAGCCTGTCGCGTGAGGGAACGTTTGCGCAACCGGGGCGCGTCAGTGATCGAGCAGGGTGCGGACGAAAACAGCGTCGCCAGCGGTCTTGTCACACACTCGTATCGCAGTTGCAACAGAACATGCTTGACCTGCGGCGCGCATCGGTGGGAACGTTTGCCTACTTATGCGTCTCCCGCCAGGCGATAAGGGGCCCGGCGATACAAGGGGAAGAGGGCCTATGCGACGTCACCAGTGGCTGGCATCGGGGTGCGTGATCGCGGTGGCCGCGGGCCTGACCGCCTGCGGCGGCAGCAGCGGCGGCGGGAGCGGCGGCGGCGGATCGACCACCTCGCCGGCCTCGTCCTCCCTGGTCGTCGAGACCGCCTTCGTGCTCAAGACGCTCGACCCGGCGCGGATGTTCGAGCCCACCGGGCTGATGATCGACCACGTCCTGTACGACACGCTGCTGACGTACAAGGGCTCCGACGTCACCACGCCAGTGCCCGACCTGGCGACCTCGTTCACCGCGTCGGCGGACGCCAAGACCTACACCTTCACCCTGCGCAAGGGCGTCACGTTCGCCAACGGCGACCCGGTGACCGCCGCCGACGTGGTGTTCTCGCTGATGCGGACCAAGAACATCAACGGCAACCCGTCGTTCCTGATGGGCGGCATCACCGCCACCTCACCGGCCCCGGACACCGTGGTGCTGACGAGCGCGACGCCCAACACCGCCATCCCGGCGATCCTGACCAACCCGGCGCTGGGCATCGTCGACCAGAAGAAGGTGGTCGCGGCGGGCGGGTCCGACGCCTCCGGCGCGGCCACGGCGGACAAGGCCGAGACAGCGCTCAACACGACGTCTGCGGGCAGCGGGCCTTACACGCTGACCAGCTACAGCAACACCACGCAGGTGGTGCTGACGGCCAATCCGAAGTACTGGGGCCCGAAGCCGAAGTACGGCAAGATCGTGATCCGCAACGTCCAGGCCAACGTGCAGAAGCTGGACGTACTCAAGGGCGAGTCCCAGATCGCGGTCGACCTCTCCCCCACCCAGGCGCAGGGCATGTCCGGCGTGCAGATCGTCAACGGCGCCTCGCCCAACCTGTTCTTCCTGCTCACCAACGACAACCCGAAGATCTCCAAGATCACGTCCAACCCTAAGTTCCAGCAGGCGGTCCGGTACGGCATCGACTACGCCGGCCTGGTCCAGCTGGCGGGCAAGGGCGCGGTGCAGGCGGCCGGGATCATCCCGAGCATGTTCCTCGGCAGCCTGCCGGCCGGCTCCGGCCCGGCCTACGACCTGGCCAAGGCGAAGGCCGCCCTGGCGGCCTCCGGCGTGGGCCACCCGACGCTGAACCTGGTCTATCCCAGCGACATCCAGGTGAACGGGCTCAGCTTCGGTGACCTGGCCGCCCGGGTGCAGCAGGACCTGCAGCAGGTCGGGATCACCGTCAAGCTGCAGGGTCAGTCGATCCAGGTCGCGCTCAACAGCTACCGCGGCGGCCAGGAGCAGATGGGCCTGTGGTACTGGGGCCCGGACTTCCCCGACCCGAGCGACTACCTGAACTTCCTGCCCGGAGCGCTGGTCGGGCTGCGGGCGGGCTGGGCCAAGGGCGCCGACCCGGCGCTGGAGTCGATGGGGACGACCGCCGCGGCCACCACCGCCAAGACGGCACGGCAGAGCCTGTACCAGCAGATCCAGCGGTCGATGAACACCACGAGCCCGTTCATGCCGCTGATCCAGCCGGCCCAGATCCTGGTCGGCGCGAACTCGGTGAAGAACCTGCAGTCGAACGCGCTCTGGCTCGTCGATCTCAGTGAACTCGGCTAGCGCGGCGTTGCCGATCAAGTGAGCTCGGCTAGCGCCACGGCTGCCGCGGCGCCGCGCCCCCGGTACGGGGGGCGGCACCGCGACCTGCGCCGCTTCCTGCTGCAGCGGCTCGGCACCGGCCTGGTGCTGTGCGTCGGCATCACGCTGGTCGCGTTCGTGCTCACCCACCTGGTGCCCGGTGACCCGGCCGCCGCCAACCTCGGGCAGCGCGCCATCGGCGATCCGGCCGCGGTCGCGGCCTTCCGCCACCAGTACGGCCTGGACCGGCCGCTGCCGGTGCAGTACGTGCTGTACCTGAAGAACCTGCTGCACGGGAACCTCGGCATCTCCGAGCAGAGCCACCGGCCGGTCCGCGCCGACCTGGCCGAGTACATCCCGGCCACGATCGAGCTGGCGCTGTTCGCGATCGTGCTGTCCCTGGTCATCGGGATCGGCCTGGGAATCGTGGCCGCGGTGTTCCGTGACCGCTGGCCGGACCACCTGATCAGGGTGCTCAGCCTCGCCGGGGTGTCGATGCCGGTCTTCTGGATCGCGCTGGTGGCGTTCTACCTGCTGTTCTTCAAGCTCGGCTGGCTGCCGGGCGGCGGCAGGCTCGACCCGACGCAGAACGCTCCCACGCACCTGACCGGGATGTTCACCGTCGACGCCGCGGTGCACGGGCAGTGGACGCTCTTCTGGTCGGCGCTGCGGCACTTGCTGCTGCCCGGGCTGGTACTGGCCATCTTCACGGTCGGCATGCTGACCCGGTTCACCCGGGCCTCGATGCTGGAGATCATGGGCAACGACTACGTGCGGGCCGCGCGGCTGAAGGGCCTGCCCGAGCGCACGGTGATACTGCGGCACGTGCTGCGCCCGGCGCTGGTGTCGATCATCACCGTGGCCGGGGTCGCCTTCGGCAGCCTGCTGTCCGGCACCGTGCTGGTGGAGAACATCTTCTCCTGGCCGGGAGTCGGCCAGTACGCCTACCGCAGCGCGGTCAACCTGGACCTGCCCGCCATCATGGGCGTGAGCCTGTTCGTCGCGCTGGTCTACATCGTGGTCAACCTGGCCGTCGACCTGCTCTACGGCGTCATCGACCCGCGGATCAGGCTGTCGTGACCGTCCCGGCCAGCGCTCCGCTGGATCCGCCGGACCCGGTCGCGGCCGTGGCGCGGCGCCGCCGGCTGCGCCCGGTGACCCCGGTGCCGTGGCGCCGCCCGCTGGCCCTGACCGGCGTGGGCGTGATCGGCGCCTGGGTGGTGATCGCGATCTTCGCCCCGCTCATCGCGCCATATAACCCCCTGGCGCAGAAGTTCGCCATCCTGGCCCCGCCGTCGGCGGCGCACTGGTTCGGCACCGACGAGCTCGGCCGGGACGTGTTCTCCCGGGTGCTGTACGGCGCCCGGATCACGCTGCCGCTGGCGGTGATCCTGATCATCGCGGCCATGATCATCGGGGCGGTGATCGGCGGGATCGCCGGGTACTTCGGCGGCTGGGTGGACAACGTGCTGATGCGCGTGGCCGACCTCGTGTTCGCCTTCCCCGGCATCATCCTCGCGCTGGCCATCGCGGCGGCGCTGGGCCCGCAGCTGCGCAACGCGGTGATCGCCGTGGTCTTCGTGTCCTGGCCGTCGTACGCCCGGCTGGTGCGCAGCCTGGTGCTAACCGCGCGCTCGGCCCAGTACGTGGTGGCCTCCCGGCTGCTCGGCGCGTCCGGGGTGCGCATCCTGTTCACCGACATCAGGCCCAACGCGGCCGGCCCCGTGCTGGTGCTGGCGGCCCTGGACATCGGCAACGCCGTGCTGCTGCTGTCCGGCCTGTCCTTCCTCGGCCTCGGCGCCCAGCCGCCCACCCCCGAGTGGGGCGCGATGGTGGCCGAGGGCGCGCAGAACTTCAACGACTGGTGGGTCGGCATGTTCCCCGGCCTGGCCATCCTGACCGTCGTGCTCGCCTTCAACTTCATCGGCGACGCGCTGCGCGACATGCTCGACCCGCGGACCGCCCGGGCGGTGCGGCCGTGAAGGAAGCACCGTAATGGACGAACTGCTGCGGGTCGAGGACCTGACCGTAGCCCTGCCGACCCGGTCCGGCTACCACAAGGCGGTCGACGGCATGTCCTTCGCGGTGGACGCCGGCGAGGTGATGGGCATCGCCGGGGAGAGCGGCAGCGGCAAGACCATCACCGCGCTGTCGCTGTTCGGGCTGCTGCCGCACGGGGCTAGAGTGACCGGCTCGATCCGGCTGGACGGCATCGAGCTGACCGCGCTCAGCGGCAGGCAGCTGCGGGACATCCGCGGCCGCCAGATCGCGATGGTGTCCCAGGACCCGGCCACCTCGCTGCACCCGATCCTGCCGATCGGCACGCAGCTGACCGAGCACATGCGGCACCACCTGGGGGTGAGCAAGGACGAGGCGCTCATCCGGGCGGCCGGGCTGCTGCAGACCGTGCGGATCCCCGATCCGGAGCAGGCGCTGCGCTCGTACCCGGGGCAGTTCTCCGGCGGCATGCGCCAGCGCATCGCGATCGCCGCCGCGCTGGCCGCCGAGCCGCGGCTGCTGGTCGCGGACGAGCCCACCACGGCCCTGGACGTCACCGTGCAGGCGGGCATCCTGCGGCTGCTCGACCGGCTGTGCCGGGAGCGCGGCATGGCGGTCATCGTCATCACCCACGACCTCGGCGTGATGTCGGCGACGGCGGGGCGGCTCTGCGTCATGTACGCCGGGCGGCTGGCCGAGGCCGGCCCGACCGCCGAGCTGCTGGGCCGGCCGCGGCACCCGTACACCCGGGGGCTGCTCGACGCGCTGCCGCAGGAGGGCGGCGCGTCGCTGGTGCCGATCGGGGGCAGCCCGCCGTCGCTCGGGCAGGTGCCGACCGGCTGCCCGTTCCACCCGCGCTGCCGGTACGCCCGGCCGTCCTGCGCGACCGAAAGGCCGGACCCCGAACGGATTGCCGAGGAGCACCTGCTCGCCTGCCCGCCCGACCCGCTGCGGACCCCGTCATGAGCGACACGGTTCTCGAGCTGGCCGGGGTGGCGGTGGAGTACGGGCGCCGCGGCCAGCGCCTGCGCGCCGTCGACGGGGTGGACCTCACCGTGGCCCGGGGCGAGATCGTCGGGCTGGTCGGCGAGTCGGGCTGCGGCAAGTCGACGCTGGCCCGCGCCGCCGTCGGCCTGGAGCCGCTGGCCGCCGGCGCCGTCACCTTCGAGGGCCGGGCCGTCGCCTCGCTGGGGCGCCGGCGCCGGCCGGAGTTCCTGCGCGGCCTGCAGATGGTCTTCCAGGACCCGTACGAGTCGCTCAACCCGCGCCGCAAGGTCGGCGAGATCGTCGCGGACGGCGTCCGGCTCGGCGGCGGCAGCCGCAAGGACGGCCTGCGGCGCGCCGCCGAGGTGCTGGAGCGGGTCGGGCTTCCGGCCACCGCGGCCGCCAGCTATCCGCATGAGTTCAGCGGCGGCCAGCGGCAGCGGATCGCCATCGCCAGGACGCTGGTGACCCGGCCGTCCTGCCTCATCGCCGACGAGCCGATCAGCGCCCTGGACGCCTCGGCGCAGGCGCAGATCGCCAACCTGCTCAGCGAGCTGGTCCAGGATGACCTGGGGCTGGTCCTGGTCTCGCACGACCTGTCCGTGGTTCGCCAGGTCGCGGACCGGGTCGCGGTCATGTACCTGGGCCGGATCGTCGAGATCGGCGCGACCGACGTGGTCTGGGGCAATCCGCGGCACCCGTACACCGAGGCGCTGGTGGCGGCGATCCCGCGGGTCGGCGCCGGGGTGCTGCCGACCGACCTGCCCGGTGACGTGCCCGATCCGGCCCATCCCCCGGCCGGCTGCCGGTTCCACCCGCGCTGCCCGCTGGCCCAGGACAGCTGCCGCGAACTCGACCAGCGGCTGGCCCCGGTGCAGGGCCGCGAGATCGCCTGCCATATCAGATCGGGAGGGGGCCCGCCCTGACCTGGTTCGTCAACGCCCGCGTGATCGACGTGCTGACCGGCGAGCGGCATGACCGCCGGGCTATCGAGACCGCGCCCGACGGCACCGTGGTGCAGGTCGCCGCGACCGCACCGCCCGGCCAGGACGCGATCGACGTGGCCGGGCGCTGGCTGCTGCCCGGGCTGATCTCCTGCCACACCCACCTGTCGATCGTGTTCCCGTTCAGCGCGACCGACGAGGCGGAGAACCCCGCCATCACCGCCTACCGGTCCGCGACCCGGGCCAGCGAGGCGCTGCGGGCCGGGATCACCACGATCCGCTGCGTGCACGAGCAGAACCGCGCCGACCTGCTGCTGCGCACCGCGGTGCGGCGCGGCTGGTTCGCCGCGCCGCGCATCCTCGGCGCGGGCCGGGCCGTCTCCACCAGGGGCGGCCACGGCCAGGGGTCGGCCTGCGCCTACGCCGCCGGGGAACAGGACTTCTACCAGGCGGCGCTGGCCGAGCTCGCGGCGGGCGCCGACCACGTGAAGATCTTCATCAACGGCGGGCTGGCCGGCCCGGACGAGCATTATTCGCGCCCTGAGATGACCGACGGCGAGATCCGCGGGGCGGTCCGGGCGGCGGCCGAACACGACACCTACGTCGTCGCGCACTCCGGCGAGCCGACGGCGATCCGCCAGGCGCTGGCCCAGGGGGTGCGCTGCTTCGAGCACGCCTACCGGCTGGACGACGAGACCGCGGCACTGCTGGCTCGCCCGGGCGTCTTCCTGACGCCGACGCTCTGTGTGACCCGTTCGGAATCATGGATGCGGGACCGTGGATTCGAGGAGCACTCGATCCGCAACGCCGGCCTGGCCGCGGACGTCCACCTGGCCAGCGTCCAGCGGGCCATCCGGGCCGGTGTCACCCTGGTCAACGGCACCGACATCCCTCCCGGGGACCTGGTCGACGGGACTCCGGCCGCGGTGCACGAGCTGCTGCTGATGGCCGCGGCCGGGCTCTCCCCGCTACTCAGCCTGCAGAGCGTGTCGGTCAACGCGGCCGCGCTGCTCGGCATCGGGGACCGGGTCGGGCAGATCAGGCCCGGGTTCGCGGCCGACTTCGTGGCCGTGGACGGTGATCCGCTGGACGACCTGGCCGCGCTGCGGACGATCTCGCTCGTGGTCCAGGGCGGCCGGGTAATCCGCGAGGACGCGCCATGACCGAGCGGTTCGCCGACGGCGGGGAGGAGCACGCCGGGTACAGCCGTGCCGTCCGCCGCGGGAACGTGGTCACGGTCCTGGTCGAGATCGAGGCGCAGGCGGTGGTTCCGGCGTGAGGTTCTCGGTGCGGGTGAACAACGACCTGGGCTTCGCCGAGCTGCTCGCGCTGGCGACCGCCGCGGAGGAGGCGGGCTTCGACCAGCTATGGGTGTCCAACGACCTGTTCCTGCGCTCCGCGCCGGTGCTGGCCGGGGCGCTGGCCGCGCGGACGAGGCGGATCGGCCTGGGCATCGCGGTCATGAACCCGTACTCGGTGCACGTCAGCGAGCTGGCCATGGCCGCCGCGACGGTGCAGGAGATCAGCGGCGGCCGGTTCCTGCTCGGGCTCGGGGCCGGCGCGGCGCAGTTCCTCGGCTGGGCCGGTATCGCCAGGACGCGGCCGCTGGCCACCACCGGGACGGCGCTGGCCGTGCTCCGGGCGCTGCTCGGGCACCGGGACGTGGACGCGGGGCTGCTGCCGGACTGGTTCGGCCCGGACAGCGTGCTCAGGTTCGGTGTGCTGCGGCCGGTGCCGGTTTACGTCGGCGCGATGGGGCCGAAGATGCTCGAGCTGGCGGGCCGGCACGCGGACGGCGTGCTGCCGCTGCTTTACCCGCCCGAGCGGTACGCCGCGGTGCGGCGGCAGGTACTGGCGGGCGCGGCGGGCCGGCGCGAGGTCGACCTGCCGGCCTGCTTCTGGGTCTCGCTGTCCGGCGATCCGGCCGCGGCCCGGGCCGCGCTGGCCGAGAAGCTGGCCTACTACGGCCCGTCGATCCCGGCGGAGGTGCTCGCCCCGGCAGGACTGCGGCCGCAGGACTTCGGGCCGGCCGCCGCGCTGGCCCACGGCGGGCAGGCGGCGGCCGGGCTGATCGACGACCGCATGCTGGCTCTCGGCGTGGCCGGGGACGCGGGCGACGTGCTGGCCCGCTGCCGCGTGCTGCGGCGGCTGGGCGCCCGGCACCTGTCGTTCGGCCCGCCACTGGGACCGGACCCGGTCGCGGCGATCCGCCTGCTCGGCGAGGCGGTGCTGCCCGCCCTGACCTCGGAGGATTTCTCGTGAGCGCTTCGGATGACATGCCCCGCGAGCCAAAGGGCCGCGGCGCTCCCTGGACTGAGGAGCGAGGGACGAGCGACGAGGGAAGGGAGTGCCTCGAAAGCGGCCCGGAGGCGAGCGGGGGAAACACTGAGCTGTACGATCTGCGGGTCACCGTGGACTCGATCGGGGGGCGGCCGGTGTGCGGCCTTTCCGTGGGCGACTACTTCGAGGTGACGGAGAGCTCGCGGCTGCGGCTGCCGCCCGGCGGGCACTTCTGCGTGTACGCGCTCGCCGCCGTGCTGCCGCTGCTGCCGGCCAAGCAGCGCCAGCTGCCCGCAGCCGACTGGCTCGAGCAGGACAGCCTCGTCGCCTGCCCGGATCCGGAGGAACGGCTGGTCATGCGGATCACCCGCACCGGCAGGCGGTCGATGCGTTCGTCCGACCTCACCTGAGCGTGCCGCCCGCGAATATGAGCAGGGCCGAGATCGGCATCGCCTTCCAGACGGACAAGCCGCCCGGCCGGTACGGCGAGCTCGCCGCCGCGGCCGAGGCCCACGGCTTCGACGT
>Ga0210408_10005694_pt1 | contig 10909 bp, 17 predicted proteins | sample IncBWH4MmetaG_FD_155471 | JGI IMG/M metagenome (GOLD analysis project Ga0210408, IMG submission 155471) | Forest soil microbial communities from Barre Woods Harvard Forest LTER site, Petersham, Massachusetts, United States - Inc-BW-H-4-M | ecosystem: Environmental > Terrestrial > Soil >... | reverse complement strand
ACCCATCCTTTCGCTTCCAGAATGGGCAGGAGACGCGGAAACCGATCGGTGAATAGTTTCCATCCAATTTGGCCCTGCATCGTGTGGCAGGCCCTACAGAGCGTCGTCCACTCGTGCTCCTCCCAGCCAGCTCCGCTACCTCTTGTCTTAAAATGAGCACGATCAAGCCCCTTGTGCTTCTGGCACGCTTGGCACTGTCCCGTCATTTCCAAACTCCTCGTTCATTTCGTCGGCAATTGATTTCCCAGGTGTCACATCCCTAGACCCGTCTAAATCTGGGGCAGTATGGAAATCGTATTCCGCAATTGGGACACCCACGATAGCATCGGGGAATTCAAATTTAACCGCAAGATTCATAGCCTTACGCATGAGCATTACTTTCGTGTGTTTCATCCAAGGGGAGTCTTCGTTAGGAATCTGTTTCCCCGTCTTCTGATTATTTACGTATTCGGCTTTCATGGCCGGATAAAAGCCTCCAGCGGTAGCCTCGTCGATGGTGTAGGTGAATTCGTTTTCAGGCCGACCCTTTCGTTTAATCTTACAAACCCCCGCGAACGGTTTCATGTGTAAATTTTTATTGGCAGTGCAAATTTCTTTGTAGTCAGAATCCAAAATTGAGACACGCTTCATTTCAATTTGTCCGGTCTGCTCCGCTATTGCCCCAGGAAGCTCACCGAAAATTGAAAGTGTTCCTTTGATATCGGCAATATTATTAATCGCAAGCTGCCATTTTTTACCCATTAAAGAGGTTGCTAGGTTGGCGGCCGCAATTTTAGCGGGAAAGGTTTTAAACCTAGTTGGAAATCCTCCACCCTCTGCTATCGCTGTAATTACTGATTTAAACTCCTGATGGTTTATCGGCGCAAGGGCCATATTTTCATCGAGGGCTATCGACTTTGGTTTTTCAACCACCTTAAGCTCAGCTTTAGGGGTCTCGGTTTCCTTGATCGGCTCTGTCGTTTCCATTTTTTGTTCCTTTCAAAAATAGTTTATAACTCGAATCATTAAAAAAATAAATACTTAATTAAGGAAAGTTTAACTTAGCAAATTCTCCCCAATACTCTATTGCGGCCAAATCATATGCTTGCGCCGCCGATATTGCCTCACTATATCGTCCTAAACATTTGGTCTTTCCATGCTGTTGTATTTTAGCTCTATACTTTTTATTAACTCTATCGAAACTCACCCCCTTAAATCCAGTGGTATTGTTTTTACACATCTTTTTGTTCATCATTTGCTGATGCTTCGTAGCCTCTCTAAGATTGGCCCATGAATTATCCATACGATTATTATTTATGTGATCTATTGTTTCTAATGGCCACTTGCCAGTCATATAAAGCCAAGCCAGTCTATGGGCAGGGTAATGACGATTTTTAAGGCTTATCTCAAGATACCCGTTTGAATTTACATATCCTGGTTTTAATTTTCTCCCTGGTCCCGATTTTAACCATAAAAATATCCCTGTACTTGGATAATATTTTAATACGGATTTAACAAATTCTAGGGTAACTAGTTTTTTATAAATCATTTATTTCCACCGGAAGAGAGGGATACTCTGGAGGTGAAAGGCCAACAATTTCGTCCGGATAGCCTGGATAGATTCCAGTTTTTAAACATTCAGCATATATACCCATAAGATGACTTCTCCATTGTTCTCCAATGGCTAGGCAGCCCATATCGAGATTGTAAGGGATTATTCCGTATGACCCAAAGTTCTCCACCGCCAGAAGTGTGATGTTATCTGTTTTGGAAATCTTAGCCAGTTTCAGGCAATGAACGTAATGGGCAGCCCCTAGGATATAAAACCTCTTACCCCATTTATCGGAAAATATTTCCTGTGGAAAATCTCTGGCGAATTGCCGGGTACTTTTGATGTCCACACAATAACCAGAAGCAGAAATAAAATCAGGACGGCATTGTAGAAGTATTCCCGTTTCTTTATCTTCAACGAACAGAGATGACTCTCTGATAGAGCCCTTTAGCATATTCGTTAACAGACGGCTATTTTTAACCGACTTCGCTACCCCGATTAAAACAGCCAGCTCATCTTGAGTTACAACAACTGCATCCTTTGCTAGAGATGCGTACCAATCTTTTTTGGCTTGTTTAGCTTCTCCAGATTGCGTACTGTCACGACCGTCCTTAGTTTTCCCAGTGAAAACAGGCTGTACAATGTACGTGTCCATAAACTTTTCACCGTTCTCAAACAGTGAGTGAATCAATCTACCAAGATGTTTGGCCGGGGTATCCTCATCCGGTTCATTTTTAGATTCTTTAAAATACTTCGGGCTTATTTTCAGCTTGCCCAAAGAGCTGGCCCTGAACCCCGGCTCTGCCGCGTACTGTTGATAATCCAAACCAATAATTAATTTCCCTAATTCCATTTCAACTCCCTAGTGTAAATCACATTCTATAAGTGGTTCATTTGCGTTCAAAAAATAAACTCCCTGATCCAAACATTTTTTGCATTTAATATCCGGTCTAGCGGCCACCATTGCTCTTATGGTCATTTGAAAATTGGTATAATCCTCGTCACTCAAGTTATCATCTAATTTTCTACGAGCGTAAGTTCTCATCATTGAAATATCTTTAGGGGAGAAAATTGATCCGTCCATCGGATGCATATCCTCAATACGAGTAGCCATTTTTTCATTCCTTCGAAATCTTGAAACAATTTCGTGAAACCATTCTATTTTTGGTGGCTTATCGGACCACATAACTTTATCAATGCACTTAGAAAAATACGTCTTAGACAAATCCATTACGATATTGGCCAATACTTTGGTTTTTGTTTTCGTATAAAACCCTTTAAAATTCTCGTTAAGCCTTCTAATCTCCGATTCAAATTCCTCTGCTGTCATCTCGCTCCTTCCAAATTTCATCCCAGTCTTCACGACTTAAACCGCCTGCATTAAACTGCTCAGATGTCCCTGTTTGAGGATCTAGCCAGTCTTCCCAGGTTGATAAGAATGTATCGAATTGTTTTATGTACTTAGGTTCGGTCCCGTCCTTTGACAGTTTCGCTTTATAATTTGCGATAGCCATTTTGATACGATCAAAGTTATCAGGATTCTTGAGAATTGTTCTTAACCTAGAAAATCCTGCCTTCTTTCCAATCTTTTTTGGATACAGTGAATAAAGCTCACTCGCTCGAACGTCAGTTTGAGCATATGTATTTATTTCTTTAGAGAAGAGTGGAGTAGAGAAGAGTAGAGAAGAGGCTTCGGTTTGCTTGCCAACCGCTTGCTCCCGCTTCGCCCCGCTTGCCGCTAAGTTATTAATATCACTACGTCTCGTTTTTCCAGATTTTAAACCGCCTTTACGCCCAGCCTCGACCCTTTGCAGTAACCAATCGAATTGAGACTCAGCGCCACAAACATGAACTGACCCCTCAATTATTTTGGCCAAACCGACCTCAATAATTTCACTTTTAAGTTCTTGAGCGTCCCATTCAGACTTAGGAATTCGAGACCTATCTTTTTTCCAATGTTTTTGACCCAATGACCAGGCCAATATTAAGGAGCCGAGAGCCGCCTCTAAGGAGCCTAATTTTGCAATTAGTTTAATGAACCTACGATCCTTATAAAGATCATCTTCGATGTTTATGCGAGCCAAGTTGATACCCCCAAGTAGCAATCCGTGCTGTTTATTTTGTTTACTTTCGGGAGGTAATTAAATAGAGTGCTTTTTAAAGGCGCCTTGCTTGATTCTCCATAGAGCAAACGTGTCTGAGATTCATTAACTGCAACCTTGAATCTCAAAAAACCCATCGGGCCCGGCACGGCCCAATGAATTTCAAATTGAAATTATTAAACCCCCTGTAGGGTGTAAACCACAAAGTTATAACACACAGTGTTACTTACCATTATATTTTTCATTGTCCATACCTAAAAAGTCTGTTTTTAATAGACCATGTTAATCCAAGATTTGAAGCCTAATCCCAGAAATCCCAGAAAAATCACAGAGGAAAAGCTCGAGTTCCTTCGGAAAACCCTGAAAAAATTTGGTGACTTAGGCTGTATTGTTTTTAATAAGAAAAATGAATCCCTGGTAGGAGGTACACAGCGCTCCAAGGTCTTCGATTCTCAGATCAAAGTGGTAATAGAGACCAAATACGATAAGAAAACCAAGGTCGGGACGGTGGCTGAGGGGTATATCGTTTCAAACGGTGAGCGCCACAAATATCGTGAGGTCGAGTGGGATGAGGATACCCATAAGGCCGCCACTATCGCAGCCAATAAAATGGCCGGTGAATTCGACCCATTGGGTTTATCGGAACTGATGAGAGAGTTAAACGAGACCGGTTTCGATCTTGACCTGACGATGTTCAACGAAATCGAAAGGGCCAATTTCCTGGCCGATATTTTGGATCCAAATAAAGAGTGGCACGACGTAATGCCGGAGTTTAAACAAGAGGATCAATCGGCAGAACAACAGATCACGATCAATTTCAAATCCTATAAAGACGTAGTTAGATTCGGGAAACTTATAAAACAAAAGCTAACCGAAAATACTAGGAGTATTTGGTTTCCGAAAGCGCCTAAAGATGTCGAAAAAAAGAAATACAAAAACAAATAAGTTCGACCCCCAGCATCCCCTATATATAGTGAGCAAGGGCCGTTCTGAGTACATGATGACCAGCAAAGCCCTAACGAGAATGGGCGTCGATCATTTTATTGTCGTCGAGCCTCAAGAGGTAAAACTTTATAAGGACTCGATTAAGAAATTAAAACTACGAACGACGGTAGTTGAACTAGATATGGGTTTTAAAAATAAATACGAATTGTGTGACGAATTTGGATTAACGAAATCAACGGGGTCGGGGCCGGCAAGAAATTATGCTTGGGAGCATTCAATTAAATCCGGCTCGACCCATCACTGGGTTATGGACGACAACATTCGATGGTTTAGGCGAATCAATAACAATCAAAAAGTTATACTCGAAAGCGGTTCAGGGTTCAGAGCGATGGAGGATTTCGCTAAGAAATTTATAAACGTCGCAATGGCAGGGCCACAGTATTCGTTTTTCTCTCCCAGAAAAGAAAAATACAAACCGATCATTTTAAACACCAGGGTATTCAGTTGTAATTTTATTCGCAATTCTGTTCCGCTTCGTTGGCGTGGTCGATACAACGAGGACATAATCCTCTCGCTCGATATGCTGAAGGCCGGTTGGTGTACACTATTATATAGAGCGTTTACACAGGACAAAATGATTACCCAGGCCATGAAGGGCGGGAATACGACGGAACTTTACGAGGGAAAAACCCTTTCCAAAGGCGAAAAATATTCCAAGACTGGAACGAACCAGAAATCTATTATGCTCCAGAGACTACACCCAGAATACGCTGAAGTCGTTTGGAAATACGATAGAGTTCACCATAAAGCTAACCTACGATCCTTCCAGAAAACTAACCGACTTATAGTCGACCCTACGTGGAAACCGCCCCAGGATAAAGAATACGGGTTAGAGCTTAAAGCTACGTAGGTTTTAAGTTGATACAATAATTATTATTTTAATGATTTTTCTAAAGATGTGTAATATACTGTTCTTAATGGAGGTATTGATGGATTCCTTAACAGCATATCTAGAAGTAGTTGGAGTTTTGGTAATAATGGCGGTGATGTATTTTTTCTTAACAAGGGGTTCAAAATGAAACCATCAGTAATAATGGATACAAAATATCATGAAGAGATTGAGACTCTTTACACCGATTTAGTACTTCTAAGAATGTATCATGAAATGGTCGATTATTATAACAAGGCCTCTCATGGATTTCAGATTGAGGATCTTGAGCGAATCCCTCATTCACGAATTAATGATGAGTACAAAAAACAAGGCGGCAAACATCAGCCCCTTACAATTGGAAGTTTAAAGCGTGCCCTTATTAAAATGTACCGCGACCCAGGGACGGGTCTTTTATTAAAGGATGATAAATGAAATCAAAACGCGAGAACCGTATCGCCAGAAAAAAGCGGTTTTACCAAGACCTTAAGGACGAACTGGCAAAGAGGCCTGACGATAAAATACTGAAAAAACAAATTAAGCGGTTTGAGAGTGACCCGGAAGTAAAGGAGACCCATGAGTAAGAAGCAAGAAGAGATCTTAGCCGAAGCGATAGATATAATTAACGAGAAGCCGTTTTTGAAATGGAACTATAAAATGCAATATAGAAATAAACTTCATCGGCTCGAGGGCTCAGTTAAAGCCAGAACAATGAAAGATGCCATAACTTTAATTGTCGATGGTACTGATGAACATATATTGGATCTTTTTAGTCTCAAAATAAATGAAGACGGCCTATGGTCGGACTTCCAAAAGACACTTGACCGCTTTGGCTGTGATTGATAGGTAGAAATAATGAAAAAAACCAAGAAAGCATTTAAGAAATTTGAGCCCAAAAAGCCTGAAGTAAAACTGTCGAAACTTGAGGCCGAAGTGTCCAAGTTTAATTCTGATTTTGTTAAATACTGCAAAACCAAAAAGGGCGGTGATAAGTGAAAGCAAAAATGATTGAATTTCCAGACCAATTAAAGGCCAGAAAGATTCCCGCCACCTACGTTCAGGCATGGGTCGATGACCGGCTGTGGATTCCCGTATCCCTTGACCTAATTCGACGTAAGATCAAAATTAAGGAGTTTTTGGAGCTTTGTGTTAAGCTATACATCATGAAGTACCTACCAGAAACGGCCAGAAAGCTGGACCTTAAATAGGGGGTTACAATCGGGGTAACCAGAAATCGAGAAGTCGGTCTAAACCATGAAGCTGTATTCGAAAAGCTGGCTCAGCTCAACGGCTATTTCGTTATCAAAAACCATCATACATGTAGGTTCCTGCCAAACGGACACGTCCAGGTTATTAAGGGCCAGCTCGATTTCACCCTGATCTCGTCTGAGGGTCAGGTCGGCTTCTTTGACTGCAAATCTTATATAGGGCGCGTCAATTTCTCCCAGTTCGATGAGAACCAATTAAAGCGGGCCATTCAATACAATCAATTAGGCGTCTCCTCCGGGTTCATAGCCCACTTTAGAGAGTCCGATCAGGTAGTTTTATTAACCGGGGCTCAAATCGTCGCCAAGGGCCCGAGAAGCTCGTTTGGACCGGAGGATGGGATAGCCCTGGGGTCGGGGTACGATTTTAATGTGAAGCTGGCTATGAAGTTGATTCCCCAGAGCGATGGGTTATAGGCTTGCTGAGAACAGTAAAGGAACAAATGTACCCTATTTTCATTCCCTCAAGGGGCCGCTACGAAAACAATATAACGGCCAATATGCTTTTGAACGTCTGTCTGCCGTTTTATTTGGTTGTTGAGGCTAAGGAATATCAAGCATACGTGGATAAATTTGGTAAAAAGAGGGTTCTGAATCTAGGCGGTAGTGACTATGGAGGGGTGGAATTCGCCCGTAACTTTATCAAGAAATACGCTAAGGAGAAATTAAAGGCCAAAAGGCATTGGCAATTGGACGACGATATTGGCGGCCTAATGGAGGTACAGAATAGGGTTACATTAAGCACAGATGTAATAAGGATTCTCACCAAAGCAGAAACGTTCGTAGACCAATTTAAGAACATCGCAATCGCCGGACTATCGAGTAACGTATTTGGTCGTCTTTCAGAGCAACCTGTCAAATTCAATAAGTTCGCCTATACCTGCATGTTAATCAAATCTGACCTTCCTTATGAATGGATTAAAGGAGTGGAGGATGATTTGGATTTTAACCTTCAATGTCTGACCGCGGGATGGTGCACAGTTCAATTTTCGATGTTCCTTTTCAAATGGACAACAACTGGGACTCTTGCCGGTGGCTATACCGATCTGTATGCGGAGGGCCGACGGCTTAAACGACAGCAAAATACCCTAAGAAAGTGGCCTCAATATTTAACCAAACTGGCACCTAAAAGCAGTGGCGGTTACAGGATAGTTACGAATTAGGTTTGGAAAAACTTTAAACACCAACCCATAAAGATAAAATGAACAAATCCCCAGGCCGGCCATTTTCAAAAGGTGTATCTGGTAACCCAGGCGGTAGGCCTAAAATGGACCCAGAGCTTAAGGAGCTCACCCGACTGACCGCTGAAGAGTTTATTGGTCTCTGTAACCGATTCCTTAAAATGACCATAACTGAGCTTCTTGAGGTCACAACGGTAGGTAGGGATCCAGTTTCAGGCAAAGAACTACCAAACCTCAAATCAAACATGCTTGAAATGTTGGTCGCCTCAATTATTCGAAAGGCCCTAGTTGAAGGGGATGAGAAAAGGCTTAATTTTCTTTTGGATCGAATGGTAGGCAAGATCGTTCAACCTTTAGAACACATGGGTAGTATTAACTTGGAAGAGCGAGAGGTCATAGAGGTCTCTTTCTCGTGGGGCAATGAAACAAATCAAGGTCAAATTCAGAACACCGACCCGGCCACAGGAAAAACTTAGACAATCCACAACTCGATTTAACTTTGGGGTATGGGGTCGACAGTCTGGGAAAACCACACACGGTACGGAAAAGATGCTTTGGAAGCCTCAAATGGGCCCAATCTACGGCATTTATTGGTATGTCCTTCAGACCTATGGGGCAGCAGAAGTAGCTTTTCGTCGTTATTTGGATTTTTATCTTCAGTGTCGGGACCTATTTGAAGACCGTCCCCATTTTTCTGACCTACGATTCAGACTTAAAAACTCAGATCGATATATTTTCTTTAAATCAGGCCAAAACTACCAGGATTTGCGTATCGAGACCCTTAACGGATGCATTATCGACGAATATCGACAGCAGCACCCAATTCTGTGGCCTCAAATTATCCGTCCAATGTTGGGTAGAACCAAGGGCTGGGCTGATATTTTAACCACCCCGAACGGATACGATCACTCTTATGATCTTTGGCAGTCCGTTGAAAATGATCCTGAATGGACTAGGGTTCAGGCACCATCTACAGAGGCGTGGTGGTGGACTCCGGAAGAGATCGCATCGGCCAAACGATCAATGACTGAGGCTGAGTTTGCACAAGAGATCGAGGCCGAATTTAGAGACCTCACTAAGGGCAAGGTCTACGTCTGTCACTCTAAGAAAAACCAGCTGGATTATACCCCATTTATTACCTCAGATCCTGAAAGACTGGTCAGTGATAAATACCCCATCTATTTGGGTCTCGATTTCAACCTAAGCCCCATGAGTTGGCATCTGGGTCAGTGTGATCGGGAAAAGTGGTATTGGTTTGATGAGATTCACCTTGAACGCTCACATACTCAAGAGGCTACAAGGGTTCTGATCGACAGGCTGAACGCCATTCGCGATCGAGGGTTAATGAAATGGGAACCAAACCTTGTGATCTGCGGGGACGCTACGGGATCTGCGGGTCAAAGGGCGGCGGCCGCACAATCTGATTATGATATTTTATTGGCAGGTCTGAGACAGGCCGGGTTCACCTACGACAACCGAACCCCTGCCGCCAATCCACCGGTTAAGGACAGAGTCCAAACCATGAACGCGCGCCTTAAATCAGCATCAGGAGACATCACATTTTTCTACAATCCTGTTACTTGTCCGGCACTTAAGAAGGACTTTGATCGCGTTGTTTGGAAAGCTGAAGGGGTTCTGGATGATGGGGTTATGAAGGACTTGACGCATGCTTCGGATTCGGTAGGCTATCCAGTAACTAGAATCACGCCGCTTAAGTCCATACTCAAAGAAGTGGGTAAGCCAATCGTGATCATCCGCTGAAAGGAATCAAATGAAATATTTATTACTCCTGACATTAGGTTTAAGCCTGAATGTTTTCGCCGCAGACAATTTTGATGTCACAACCACTGGAGACGGGAAGGCGATAGTCGGCCAAATGCTGATTAGCTCCTCCACCCAAACCTCCATAGCTGGCTCAGCATCAAGTTTCAGCTTGCTTTCAGCACTTACCGATCACAGTAGGGGAAAGTATAAAGTCTACAACAGCACAAATAAAAACTGCTACATCCACGAAGGCAGCGGGGCCGCGACTGCCACTAACGGTTTTCTTGTGATGGCCGCAAGCGGATACTACGAAGAGACCGGAGCCACCTGGCAGGGCGCTGTGACTGCAATTTGCGACGCCGCAGTTTCAGGCAATTTGTTTGTGACTGAGGAGAAGTAAAATGAAATTACTTTTATCCCTATTATTATCGGCAACGATTGCCAGAGCCGCTTATTATCCACCACCGACAACCCAAGCTGTCTCATCAGTCAACGGACTTACTGGCGCTATAGTTCTCAGTCTCACGAATATCCAAGGCCTAAACAATGTCTACGTAGACGCTTCAAACTACACCACGATTGCGGCGGCGATAACCTACGCTGAGTCTTTGAGTGCAGCCAATAGCAGTCCTGGAGTTGGTATTATAGTTCCAGCAGGTCAGTTCACTGAAAACGTGACCATTCATAAAAACGTTTCGCTCTACGGAGCTGGGATTTCCAATACCTACATCACATCGGTCACGATCAGGCCAACTTCAAACAGTGTAGCACCTCAGACAATTACCATCAGTGACCTGTCGATCAACAACGCCGCAAATACTGGCTTCCTAACTGTCGATAACCAAACGACTTCTAACAGTGGTATTTATAATCTGTCTATGCTTTCGACGAGCGGTTATACTGCCTTGGGCGGCCTGACACTTAATAATGTTGGTGTTGGCACAATCATAGCCAATAACATAACCAATTTGAATCTGTTCAACGTACAATGTAGTGCCCCTACCGTGACACTTCTAAACGTCAACATCGTTGAGATCACTGGCGGCTTTATCAACTCAACTGTCGCGATCAACGGAAACGATGCGGGAACTGGGGCAGCGGGAACCTCAACCACAGTCTATATAGATACCGGCGTAATGATCGGAGCTATTGCTGTCACGAAAGTAGGCGGAACAAACAACCCTAGGTTTGTA
>Ga0210408_10005693_pt1 | contig 10910 bp, 10 predicted proteins | sample IncBWH4MmetaG_FD_155471 | JGI IMG/M metagenome (GOLD analysis project Ga0210408, IMG submission 155471) | Forest soil microbial communities from Barre Woods Harvard Forest LTER site, Petersham, Massachusetts, United States - Inc-BW-H-4-M | ecosystem: Environmental > Terrestrial > Soil >... | reverse complement strand
GCGTACGATGTAGCGCTGCTCAATCCGAGTGGCGCTGAACTTTTCCGCACGAGCGCCACAGCCAGACTCGAAGACCACATTGTGGTCTTGCGGGCTAACCTCGATCTTGCCGGCGTGTCTGCGGGTTCATATTTCCTCGGCGTCCGACAGCCTGGCCTTGAGTGGACGCGGTTTCCTATCCGCCTGCTCTGAACGCGATCCCATGAAGAAGAAACGAAAGCCAGCCAAGAAGAGTCGGCCCGCAACAAAGCCGAGAGTTCAGAACGAACGGCTCAAGGGTTGGAATGAAATCGCCAGTTTTCTCGGTCAACCGGTTGCTGTGGCGCAACGATGGGCGAGATCAGGCATGCCCGTGACGCGAGAAGGCAGGTTCATGTATGCCTCTCGGGAGGAATTGAGCGAATATCTCGGGCGCGAGGCTGGGCTGGACGTACCCGTTCACATCGCGACAGAAAACATGGATTTGTCCGCTGATCTGAAACGTGCTCTTGCGTATGCGCGAGCTGGCACGCAGGACAAGAAAAAAAAGCCTAAGCGATAGGAAAGATGTCGGTTTTTTTCGCAGTATAATAGCGGTAATCGTGAACCGCTCTTCGTCCCCGGAGGTTCTGCCATGCGGATTCTCGTTCCCTGGAAGCCAGTCGTTCTCGTGTGGGGATTGCTGAGTGGGATGATCTTTTTTGGTTTCGTTGCATCTTCCTTCCATGAAGGAAAGAACCCGTTCGCGCCGAGTGCGATGAAGGCGGGGATTACGCAAACGGCGCAGCAACCAAATCACTCGCACAAAGCGGCTCGTACTCCGACTCGATAAGATCTCGACGATCTCTTGCTGCTCATTCGTCTGCTTACTCTTTTCGATCACGTCCTCGCGCGACGACCTTGCCCAATATTTTCTCCAGCTTTTGCTTCAAGATGACCTCTGCCGGAGATCGTCCTTGACGGTTGAGCCATGAGAGGAAGTCCTTCATTTTCACTTCATGTTTGACGGCCGGCTGCTGGACAAGAACGCTCACCGTTGTGAATCCCTGGCCGATCTCTCCTACCCAGTTGTCCTGCTGCAACGCGGCGAGAGCCGTGGCGATCGCTTCATAAAGAGTCTCCGCACTCACCTCGATAGAGTGCTCAACGTCTTGGACATCCTTGACCGCAACAGTGCAGTTTCTCAAGACCACGCCAATAGGCTAGCATATTCGCCTTGTGTTCGCCGTGTGTCGCGATACCGGGCAAGGCAACCTGCGCCTGGCGGGAGCGGCGGCAATCACTTCTTCTTCAGCCACGGCAGGTTGGCTTCTTGATAAGCAGCGAACTCGCGCACGAATTTTTCAGCCCATGCTGCCGCTGCCTCAACCACGGCGGGCAATTCCTCCGCTTTATACGTGAACTTCTGCCAGTGCCTGTGCTTGGCATAGGCATCCTCGAACATCCATGTCGCGCCTTTGCCATCCTCCTGAAGCACAGCCGTGACGCATTCCGCGACCTTGGCAACGTGCGGAATCTCGTAGAGGTGCCCGGAGGCCTCGCTATTTTCGATAACCACGAATTTCGCTGACAGCGCATACCGGAGAACCTTCTGTACCACGCTTTCACCCGCCTTGTCCGGCTGTTCCTTGATGATGTAGGTGTAATATCCAAGGTCCTCCAGCTTCGCCGCGATGTTCTTCAAACGCTCAAGCGGGAGACCGGCGCTGTCTTTGCCGAGGATCAGCACCGAATCCGAATTTTCAAGGATTGAATCAGCGCGTTTGTACACAAGATCGAACGCGGCTTTGACCGATTCGATCGTGGCTTCGGCTGAGGTGTCGCGCGGCAATCTCAGATCCCAACGGACAAAGATATGAACATCCTCATCATCGCGTGAGGGATTCGACAGGGGGTGCCCTTCGCGCGCGAGCCGCCGCACGGCGCGTTCCATCGACTCCGCAAAAGCATAGGCGGAAAACTTGTGTTCCCAGTATTTCGTGTAAAGATGTTCTTCGATACCGCAGACAAGAATGTCATCCTCGCGCGCAATGGTCGTGTCCGGAAAATAATTGTCCATCACCCGGACCGCGACATCTTCCGGCATGTGCGCCAGGTCCAGCGATTTTAATTGCTCAATTCCAATCGGGTCCGCGTCCTCACAGCGAAAGCTTTCCCATTCGTCCCCGACTGGCGACGGCCCGTCTTCGAACTCGTCTTCGGACATAATCTCTCCTTAATTTCGTCATCCATCCTGCCTCACGCTGAGCGCCCGCGACGCCTCGTCGCTGCCCTTACAATTGAATCATGAGTCCCTCTCCGCTCTCGAACGTGCCGGAAGGCCCTGTCTGCATCTATTGCCAGGCCACAGGTGTCCCGTTCAGCCGGGATCACGTCATCCCGGAAGCTTTCGGCAAATTCGAGAACAACTTTGTGCTCAACTGTGTCTGCGGTGCGTGCAACCAGTTCTTTGGTGACCAACTCGAACTCGTGCTCGGTCGTAACAGCCGGGAGGCCATCCTGCGCTTGCACCATGGCGTGAAGGCTCCCGCCGGCGCGGCGCAGCTCAAGTACGACAATGCCGAACTGACCGTGGGTGATCCGGGGCCGTGGCGCGGCGCCCGGATCATGCTCGCCGCCGATCCCACGGGCACGAAGCTCGACACCCGGCCGCTGCCTCAGGTCGGTTTCAAGAACGAAGGCGAAACCGCTTGGAAGTGGGTTTCGGAAACCGCGCTGACAGACTCCATCGTGGACCCATACCGGAAGTCCACAGCGCTAATTCAGGTTATCGGCCCTTCGCAAGACGATATTGACCGTCTCACAGCAAAGCTCAACACGCTTGGCATTAACTTCAACCGCAAGGGATCGCTCCCCCATCCTGCAGGAGATGACGGAACGATACTGACAAAGCTAGCCTCCAAAGTTGAAGACAGAATCCTGCGCGCAATGGGAAAGATTGCCGGCAATTATGTCGCCTACATTCACGGCGCGGCATTCTTTTTGCGGCCTGATTTCGACGATTATAGAAATTGGGTGCGCTATGGAGAACTTCCATTGTGGGAGATTCCCCCTGTCGTCGTGGTTACCACGCCTGTACTCGCTCTCGACTCGCCGCAGTGGCGGCAGACGACCGGGCACCTTGTCACGTTTGATTGGAACAGGCAGGGCGACGGTCTGTTCGCGCAGGTCAGCCTCTTCAATGATCTGAATTACAAAATACTCTTGTGCCCTCGTTATTCCGGCTTGCTGCACGACATCAGGACCGGACACCACTTCGATCTGCAAAGCCGCTCGATCTCCGCGCTAGGTGCCGCCACGCTTGCAGGCTAGTGAGCCTAATGCGTGCGGTTCTCCCGCCGCGGCTCAGTTTTCGGTGAACAACAAAGAAAGAGGATGAATTTAAGTTTTCGTGGATGGCACGAGCAAGTTCGTGGTCTCGTTCCACACCGATCACAAAGCTTTTGTGACTTCGACCGCAGTCTCAAGCTGGGTATCTCTTCCCGCCTTCAACGTGTCACGAGAGAGTTCGACGACGAATTTGGGCAAGATACCGTTGTTTTCGAGCATACGACCTTGCCATGTGAGGTAGGCGGCGACTGGCAGACCGAGAATGTATCCGTGTCCGACCTTATATGCGCTGCCGCTTAGCAGACGACCGGGCGTTTTCGTTCCCACGATAGTTGCCAGATTATTTTCCTCTGCGAAAGCTGAGACCATCTCGCCGGCGCTCGCGGTGTGCTCGTTCACCAACAGCACGACTCGACCGTGGAATCGTCGCTGGCCGAGTCCTTCCGTAACCACGAGAATAGATTTTTCAACGAAGGCATATCGGGCTGCTAACCATATGAGAGTTGCCTTGTGGGACGGAATCCGCCCGAATCGAGTCAATTCCTCACGACGATAACCGCGCTCGCGACGTTTCCGCGTGAGACTGTAGCCAACCTCAAGTTTTCCGGGTGTCAAATAGCTCATCAAGCGTAGTCCGCCGATTCCTCCACCAGTATTGCCGCGTAGATCGACAATGAGCCGACTGCACCCGTCGAGGGCGGCGACGCCGCGGTCGATGTCCTTCGCTACGTCGATTCCGATAGCGCCCGGAAACATTGCGACTCTCAGCAACCCAATTTCGTCGCTGAGCCGTTCGGTGGTGACCGGCTGCGGCGCCGTAACCGGGTGTTTCTGGGATTTTGGCATCGGCAATTGAACGTTAACCTTCTGCACTTCCCCGTGGAGCTTTTCAATAAGAAGATTCGCGGATTCGCCAACGGAGAACGTCAGGTCATTTGGGGGCAGAACCTCGCGTCCACCGCATTCGAGCAGCAGATCGCCCGGCCGTATCCCGGCTGCGAACGCTGGTCCACCTTGATGTACGTCTTGGAACATCCAGCGCTCACTTCCGTTCACCCCGAAGGGGTGTAGAGTCGCATTGATTGCGTGGCGGGCGGGAATATTCCGCATCCCGGCATGACGAAAGCCAGTGTGGCTGGTCTTGAGCTCCGCTACTAGTTTGTGGACCTCTTTCTCAAAAGCCTCTGCGTCGGCACACGCCAGGATCTGATCCCGACGATCCCGAGCCAAAGTATCCCAATCCACGCCGTTCATTCCGGGATCAAAGTGTTTGGTAGCTACAAGGCGGCATACCTTGTCGAAAATCTTTGTGCGCTCTTCGAGAGTTAAATTCATTGCTGTTTGATTCCAATCGGGGTTGAAGTCTCTCCCACGGCCACGAATGCTGCCCAATAAAATGGGCTCACTTGGTCGCCATATTTCGCGAGCAGGTCGAGCTTCGCGTCTCGCAGAGCCGAACTGGTATCCTCGCCTTCTCCTAGTCGCTGATAGAAGCGATCCATCAGCGCACTCGCGAACGTGTCGTCGGCGCTCCACAAACTGGCGACAACCGATTTCGAACCGGCTACCAAGAACGCCTCCACTAGATTGCTGACGCCCTCTTGTCCCTGTAGTTTGCCTACACCGGTGTCGCACGCGGACAGCGTAGTCAGTTCGGCATTCAGACGCAATCTGACAATCTCGCGTACCTGAAGCAAACCGTCATCGCCGGATTTCGGGTCTGTACCCAAGACCAGCGCCGAGCGCTCAGGATACTGCGTGTCTGCGAACCCGTGCACAGCCAAGTGCAAGACACGAAACTGGTCGAGTGGCTGCTTCTTGAATGCAGTTTCAGTGGCGTCTTTGCCGAGCAATATAACCGCGTCCCGTCCGACAAGTTTACCGATTTCCTCGACCTCTTCGCGAGTCTGAGGAAGATCGTGAAGCTCCATGCCTGAAAGATCCGCCATGCCACGCAAGATTCGCCCTGGAACCGTGGTTGGAGGCGGCAATCTCTTACCGGCACCGCCTTGATTTTCATAGGCAACATCACCGATACCCAGAAAAGGCCGGGGTGCTTGCTCGTGGCGCTCAACGCGCCTTAGAACATCAAGAACGGTGCCGGATGGCACATAGCTTATGACGTGAGACTTCAACAAATATTCTCCGGTGTCGTCCCGAAGAGACTCAAATGGCAGCAGGTTCAACACTCCATCCGGTGCAATAATCATTCGCTTTGCCGCCGATGCTTCTGGGACTGAGCCGAGAAGCAGCCCAAAGAGCTCCTTCGAGGCTTCTACGCCAGTACGTTTAGCGTGAACTTCATCGACAAATTGGTGTGTCAATTCTTCAATTCGCTTGCGTCCCGCCGGCAGCGTGAGAATGTGTGCGGCCCCATGAGTGACGGAAACACAGAAGGAGTTTGGGTCATCCAACACATACTCCAAAAGCACCTCATCTGGTTTCAAGTCGGCCTGCACACTCTTCAATGCCGCGGGCTGCACTGGAAGACGCTGGTTGGGAGCGTCACCTCTCGTCCAGGCCAAGCCTAAGCGTCGCTCATTTTCAACTAGATCCTCAAGCAGCTGTTCGCGCTGTACCGCAAGGTTGGTTTGCATCAGCCGAGTTTGAAGATTCGAGATGTTGGTTTCCAGCTCTGCCGTCTGTTCTGATTCCGTTGCTTGAATTTCGCTGCGGTCTTCAAGGGCCCAATCGAGCGTTCGTCCCCGAACGCGTTCCAGGACCCTAAAGGCGGCGGGCGCTCCTCCATTCCTCGCGACCAGTTCGAAATGTTGCAAGTAGGTCTGGCTCATCGCTGCTGCAACGGAACTGTTCCAATACGGCTCATCGACGCTGATGAGCATTCCTTCAATCACATCTTCCGCTTGTTCGTAGAGAGCGTTAGCTTCGGCAGGATAACCACGACGCGCTTTCAAATCAGCGAGGATGGTCAAGTTGCGAGGGACATAATAACGATCGCCTACCCGCTGACTCGCTGCTAGACCCTGTGTGGCGCGCGCGTCAGCGGTGTCTAGATCTCCACTGTCGCGATACAGTTTCGCTAGTTCGAACATGGCGTCGGCTTCCATTCGGAAGAATTGCACTCGGGTTGCGAATTGCCCGGCTTCTTCCAGAGAGGCGATGCCCTCGCGAGTCTTCCCAGTCTGCGCCGCCAGTTTTCCGAGCAGGATGAGCAACTGTGCCTCATGCCCACGCTTCTGCTCGGATCGGGCTTTTGTTAGCGCATCCTCAAGCACTTGTTTCGCCTCGTTCGATTTCCCAAGCGACACCAGTGACTGTGCTTTTCCTTCATACGCCATGAACGGAAGTCCTGAGTCTGGATTAGATTCGGCAAGTTTGATGGCTCTTTCAAAGAATTTCAACGCCTCTGCATGTCGGTTGACTTCTTCGAATCCGGTTCCGATTAACTCCAAGAACCGTACTTGTCCCCCGGTATCGCCACTGGCCATCGTGGACAAGAGCGCGCCACCCAAAAGCCTAGCTGCCCGTCCGGGGTTTCCTTCTAGGAAACCAATGAGACCAAGTTCGCCGGAGGCCCTCGTCACCCATTGGTTCTCGCCTAAGTCCTTTGCGATGTCCTGTGCTTCCAGCCAATCGCGCTTTGCAGCGCGGTAGTCAATCTCGATGTCTGTGTAGCCTTTTGCGATCAGGCACCACAAATGGAGGCTCGGGTCGTTTCGCACTACCGGGCGTTGGATTTGTTCATTCAGAAAATGTGACAGCTCTACAAAGGACATCGTTTCGGCGTTTGATCGGAGTCGCCCCACCTTGGCCCAAAGCGCATTCCGCGTATCACCCTTGTTGGCAAACAGATTCTCCGCTTTGGCATAAAGTGGTGCCGCTTTCGGGCCATTATTTAGCCAGAACAAACTGTTTGCTTCAGCGAGAAGCTCTTGCGGATCATTCGACGTATCGCTTTCGGTTCGTTCTGCACCACGGCCCAGCCGCTTCTCGGCGGACCGAATGCTGTGAATTCCTATAGCGCGTCGGTACAAGAAAGCAAGAAGACCCACTAGGAGAAGGGCGACTGCGACCGTTACTCGTCTTGGGACACGTATGCTCACTCAGAAGAACCACGCAAAATAGGGAATCTACGAAGTAAGAGCGACGAGCGGCGCAGACGGTGGCGATTCGGGTTAGAACCCTAAACCTTTTGAATAGTTTCTCAACTGCGACGAGAAAATGAAAGTCTGTTTCCCTAAACCGCCTGTCTGTCGAGCGCTTTGGTGCAGGCGAACCGGCAGGATGGTGGTCCTGGAGTTGGCTCCATAAGGGCTCGCCAATTCTTGGCAAACGACAGAGTGCATAGCCTGCTATAGTGACACTTGGGGCGGTTACGTCCTTCTCCTCTTTCAGGTCCTCTGACCTAAGCCAGTGCATCTGAAGTTCTCCCACACCTTAGGCTTTTCAGAGAGTAATCGCCTGCCCTTCCCCTTTTTGGGTGCGGCACTCGACAAGAAGGTCGATTTCATGAACGCAACCCACGTTTCCTTTGGGCTGTTTATCGTGCTCTTGACAATCCTGCTGACCCATTGGATGCGCAAGCTCACACCGCTTTGTTCACGTTTACGCCGAAAGGATGTAGGAAATGAAAAACATCAGATTTGTCGTGTCTGCTGAGTATAAGGTCCGGCAAGAGATAGGAGCTTTCGCAAAAGGGATGCTGAACATCGTCGTATTGGTCGCAGCGATTGCATTCCTTGCTCAAACGGCAGTATCGCAAGAGGTAGGGACACACGTCTCGATCGTGTTGCTGCGCCCCGGTGCCACCTCTCTAGGTCGTCTGCCAAACAATCCCCTGAATGGGTTTCAAGAGCCACCCCGAAAGTACAACCCTGCGGATCCACCATCAAACCCAAACGCCGAATCGGGCACGATGGGTGGTCAGAACGATGTGAACAGTAAAGACTGGGAAGAATTTGAAAAGAGGTTTGACCCGAAGCCATCGCCGTCCCCTTCTCCTTCGGGTAGCAAATCTTCGAATGCTCCGACAGACGATTCCGGCAATGGTTCTCAAGAGCCACCCCGAAGGTACAACCCTGCGGATCCACCATCAAACCCAAACGCCGAATCGGGCACGATGGGTGGTCAGAACGACGCGAACAGCGATGACTTTAAACGACTCGATAAGAGCAACCCTCCGAAACCGGAGCCGTCCCCATCTCCCTCAGGCAGGATGCAAATGCTGTCTTATGCCCACTTCGACAACATGGCGGTGGCTCCCGCTGTAGTGGATCGCCCAGGTGTGACACCTGCCACATCAGATAATTACGCCTCATCAGTAAGATCGCGGGCCATCGCAGTCATTCAAAAACTGCCTGCGAGCGTTGACGTCGCCCTGATTTCGCTCGATCCCAAAGGGGCAGTGACAGTTCAGACTCACAATTCGAACGACACGCAGATTGAAACCTCGAAGAACAAGAAGCTAAGCGCTCTTGCGAAGGAATTCGCAGGTCTGTGGTCAAATGAGCTTTCAATCCGAGCAGGACTTCAAGGATCTAGCACATCACCTTACCAAGTGTTGTTAGTGAGATCGGTCTCGACGACGGATCAGTACGGCGCCGCTATCCAACAAATGGACACGTCCACCGCAAGCGAGCTGACCGACCACGTCACAAAAGTAGCTTCTGAGGCGCTCGCTAAGGTGTCAAAGTAAGCCAACATCCACAACTCAAAACCGCAACTCGGTGACCAAACGAATCGAACCAGCGTGCGTGTCTGCTGGCTTCCATCCCCGATCTCGTTGACAAAACACCCCTTGAGCACATAGCCTAGCAAGGCGAACAAAAGGCGAATCTATATGCTCTCGGCTGCGGCAGTCCGGCAACAGATCGAATCGTCCCTAGCAGCCCGCATTCCCGCAGCGCTGTCCGTCCGCTTTCAGCATACCCCGGAGCTGATACCTACTGGCATAACCGAGGTAGACATATTGTTGGAGGGAGGTTTGGCCCTTGGTAGCCTGGCGGAAATCGTCGGCCCGACGTGTTCCGGTAGAAGCACGCTCGTATCTTCCATTTTGGCCGGAGCCACGAGGCAGGGAGCAGCGTGCGCGTATGTAGATGTGGCGGACGCGTTCGATCCTCTCTCTGCCGCTGCGATTGGAATCCATCTCGGGCGTCTGCTCTGGGTGCGTGTCAGCCGGACTGAGAAATCGGACAAGCAAGTATGGGCGTCTCTCGATCGGGCGTTGCGCGCAACGGACTTGTTGCTCAATGCCGGAGGGTTTCGGGTCATCGTGCTCGACATGGGGGATGTCCGTGCCGAACAAGTTCGGCGCGTGCCTTTGGCTTCGTGGTATCGCTATCGGTTGCAAGCAGAAAAGTCTCAGGCGCTTTTTCTGCTTCTGGCGCAAACCACGTGCGCGAACAGTTGCGCGTCAGTGGTTTTGCATTGCAGCGAGGCGGACGAGCGGTGGGAATATGCGACAGGAAACCAGAACGGCTTGCCTCTGCTGACTGGGCTTCAGTACAGCGTTAGCGCAGATCGCAAACGTGCCAGCGCACGCGAGTTCATTCATCCGTTCGGCAAGAAGCCGGTGTCTGCTGTTCAGGCTGTCTGGAAGCGAACGAGCCTATGGGCGAGATGAGTCATGTCTGTGCCGGCGTATCTGTGTCTCAATGTACGCGATTTTGCAGCGCAAACGCTGGCACGCCTCCAGCCCGAGTTGCGCACACGTCCTGTGGCCATTTTGGAAGGCGACCCTCCACTTGAAACCGTGTTCGCGCTGAACCAACGGGCACGAATTCTCGGACTTGAATCAGGGATGAGTAGGCTGCAAGCAGAATCCTTTGAGGGTGTTTTTGTGTCCTCAAGAGTGAGACAGCAGGAAGATTCGGCCTTCGTCCTTCTGATGAAATCTGCGGATCAGTTCTCGCCAAGAATCGAGGTGCTCGCGTGTCCCACAGAGAGCACATCCCAAGCAACGCTAATTCTCGACATTTCCGGCTCGGAGCGTCTATTCGGCTCCCCTGAACGGATCGCCGCCGGAGTGCGATGCGACGTTGAAGCCGCGGGATTTGAAGCCAGTACTGCAAGTTCGTGCAACGCTTATGCCGCTGTTCTGGCGGCGCGTGGATTCCCTCGAACTACCGTCATTCCTCCTGAGCATGAACCAACAATCCTGTCCCCTCTTCCTCTCTCTGTTCTTGAGTTAGAACCTGAGCAGGAAGAAACCTTCGCGTCCTGGGGGATCAAGACACTGGGCGCACTTGCCGCGCTGCCCCAAAAGGCGCTCATCGCACGGATTGGGCAAATGGGCTACCGGCTCCAGGCGTTGGCGCGTGGCGAATATCAACACCTGCTCGTGCCGGTTGCGTCGTCCGCAGATGCCGTTCTAAGCGAAAGCACAGTGCTGGAACATCCGGTCGATCTGCTGGAGCCGCTGCTATTTGTCCTCAGCAGAATGCTGGAGCAGATCATTGCGCGCGCGGCCGAACGCGCTCTGGCCATCGCCTGTGTGGAAACAAGGCTGGTGCTGGATTGTGCGACACGCAAAGAACATCGTCGAGTGGTTCGTCCTGCCTTACCCGAGTGCAGCCATCACATACTTCTCAAACTGATTCAACTTGATTTGGAGATGCATCCGCCGGAAGCGGCAGTCA
>Ga0210408_10005691_pt1 | contig 10911 bp, 8 predicted proteins | sample IncBWH4MmetaG_FD_155471 | JGI IMG/M metagenome (GOLD analysis project Ga0210408, IMG submission 155471) | Forest soil microbial communities from Barre Woods Harvard Forest LTER site, Petersham, Massachusetts, United States - Inc-BW-H-4-M | ecosystem: Environmental > Terrestrial > Soil >... | reverse complement strand
ATAATGGCGGCCTTGATGCGTTTCTGTTGAAGGCACGAGCCGAAAACCTCTCGCCGCGCGCGCTCGAATTGAAGCGCCAGATCCAGAGGAAGGCGGCCGCGCCTGCCAACAAGGCGGGCTGAGCTTTCATCGACGATCCAAGAGTTTGGCACGGCCGGATCGCACGATCCGGCCGTTTTGCGTTGGCGCGTTCAGCCGCTCATTGCGCCGAGATACCGTATCGCCGAGATGCTCGGCAGGAAGGTGTAGGCGCCGCCTTTGGTGGTGACGAACCGCGGCAGTCCGCGCAGCCGGATCGGTTCGCCTGACGGCAGCGGCAAGTCGAACCAGCTGGTGGCAGGCTCGTTGGCGCCGAGCAGCGGATCGTTCGAGCCGGTGACGCGCGGATCCTGCAGGCCAAGGTTCAGCCAGTCGCACGACATCGCCTCGAATTGCGCGCCGAGGTTGGCGCCGATGAAATTGCCGAGCAGCCCGCGCTTCGGCTCGTTCGGATCGCGCGGTTTCGACGGATCGTGGACATAGGCCGGTCCATAGGGCATGCCGCGCCGGACCAGGCGCCGGCTGTGGTTCGCCACCCGTTGCACGATCTGAGCGCCGCGCGGGTTGCAGCGGCGGATATGGGCGCCGTAAGGACAACGCGAGGTGGCGCCGTAATCGAAATTGGTCCGGCTCACATCGGGCGACGGATTGGGCGTGTCGGGTGACAATGCCAGCGGCACGCCATTGCGCCAGCGGCCGCACATGTTGGCGGCGACCAGCTCGCGAAGCGCGTCGCGACGCGAGAGGCCCGCGCCTATCTTCGCTTCATCGCCGGGCGGCAGCAGCGCATCGACATCCCGATGCTTGAGCAACGTATCGGCGGCCGAGGTGAGATAGTCCTCGAAGCCAACCACGTCCTGCTCCAGCACCCGAAAGGCGTTGAAGCTGCCATTGTGTCCGAGCGCCTCGGGCTGCGGCACGCGCCATGTCAGACCTTCGAAATTGGTCTCATATCCCAATAGCACCGTGCCGAGCGGCGCCATCGGCTGGCTGTCCCAATCCGGATAGTTGTCGGTGCCGTGAATTTCCGCAAATTTCGGCTGCGAGATGTTGTCGGTATAGTTGAAGTGCACGTAATCGCCGTTGAAGCACCAGCCGTCGCGCGCGGGCTCCAGCAGCTTGAGGCCCCATTTGTCGGAAATAGCGGCGCGCTGAAGGCTGTCGAGCCGGGCGACGTCGTCGGCGTAGATCGATGCGATGAGATGGATCCGCGCCGGTTGATTGAAGGGTTTGTCCCAGTTTTCCGGCGCACTCGGCCCGGCATCCCCGAGCTTGATGGCGCGCTTGTTCATGCCCTCGATGAACTCGGTCGGGAAGCTCGCGAGCGAGGCGGCAGGCGTGCCGAGCGCCCGCAAGCCCGGATAGGTCAGGCCGATGTTGAAACAAATGTCGGGCTTGGTCTCCCAGGGTTCTTCGGTCGTGATCTGCGGAACCCCGTCGCTGCCGGCAAGACAGGCGGTGAGCCAGCGGCGCGCCGCGATGGGTTCGGTGATTTCGATCATCAGGTACCGCACCCGCGGCTTGCGGTAGCCGCGCAAGATGTTGCCCTGCACGTCGGCGGGATTGAACGCGGTGCTCACCAGCCCACTCCGAATCGTTGGCGGACCTGGGCCGCGGAATAACCGGGATAGGCGCGGTAGCCGCTGCCCAGCGACACGTTGCGATTGACGTTGAGCTGCAGGATCAGTTGACGCGGCAGCTTGCGCAGATCGTCCTTGCCTCCTCCGGCGTCGCCGTTCACCGCTTCCTGATCCCGCAGGATATCGGTCGCGACATCCGATACCTGAAACAGGTCGTGGTCGTGCACCCAATCGATGAATTCATCGACGTGCTCTGCGGACGGGATCACCTTATCGCCGCCTTCGACCAGTCCCACCACGGCGTCGAACACGCTGCCGATGGTGACGATGAAGTCGCGGATGTAATTGGTGAAATCCCCGTCATAGACGGAGAACATGCAGATATTGTCGGCGACGATCACGAAGCGCGCAAAGTGCACGGTTCCGACATTGTCGAGGCCGGCATAGATCTCGTCCTTGTTCTGGGCGATGGCGAGCGCGGCAAGCGCGCGGCCGACCGCCGATTTGTCCTTGAGCGGCATCACCAGGTTCATCATGCGCTGGACATTGTCGCCGGGCTGCACCGATGGCCGCGGGCCGCCTTCGAGACGCTTGACCGGCGTGCGCCATGCCCAGATCGGCACCAGGATCTTCGCGGCGATGAACTTGAACAGGGAGGTGGTGGGAAGCCAATCGACCAGTCGATCGAGCCAGCTTGCGTCATTTGCTCCGTTGCTTGCTCCGTTCATCGGCATCACCTTCACTTCGGGAGAAACGGGCATTGCGTGACGCCCCGCCGCTTGCGCGAATCCTCGTAGGCGTCGCGGCGGGCTTGCAGCAGCGGGTCGGCGGAGGGTTCGATGCCGGGCACGAGGCGCCACGGATTGAAGCTCATCTTCTCGCAGTCGGCGAGCTGATCCGCGGCGATCTCCGTTAGCGTCAGCGTGCCCATCACGACGCGCACGCGCCTGGCCGGCCATGGCTGGCACGGATCCTCGAGCACGTCGCCGGCCTCGCCGATCATCATCATCAGCATCATCCGGGCCGGCCACTGCTTGAGCCGCGCGCGCAGCTCTTCCTGCAGATAGCTGTCGACCGGCGCCTTGGTGGTATCGGGTTTGGTCTCAACGCCGGCGACCGGCTTCCAGGAAAATCGAACCGGGCGGCGAATGCCGTCGGGACCCACCACGAAGAAAGTGTGCACGGCGTGATAGACGGCGCGGACATAGCTCACGGGCGCGCCGATCATTCCGGCCTGGAACACCGCGAGCTGGGCGAAGCGGTGCTTGTCGGCATAATCGAGCGTGCCGGCATCGCCGCTTTGGGTCTCCCCCGGCGGCGGGTTTGGAAGCGGCGGCTTGAGCGACAGCATGTCGACAATCTTGCACCACGGCGATTCCCGCTTGACCTTGGTCTGCTGCGCACTCTTGGTGAAATCGAAAAACTCATCGACGCTGCGCACGAAGAAGCCGCCGAGCGTCATCGCAATCAAATCGGTCGCACCGCCGTCAGCCAAATGGAAGCGGGTCGCCATTCCCCGCACGTCGTTCCAGCCGTCATGCTGGGCGGGACTGCCCGATCCGTTGGAGAATCGCACCGTTACCTTGACGGGATCGGGCCTTGGCTGAAAGTGCTCGGCGATGCAGTAGCTGCGCGCCACCTCCGACGGCTCGAAAGTGCCTTTGACCCCGATGCCGATGGTGTGGATCGGCCTTGTCCCGGCCTTATGATCCGGGAAATCGGCAATGATGCTGTCGACAAGCCGCTTGGCCACGGTTGGATCGACCATGCCCCCTCCATTGCGTGCGGACCGGCACACCCTTGAGGTGGCAGCCTCGCCTCTGCTCAACCTGTGCTCATTCTTCGCCAGACGTCAATGATGTACCTTCGGGCCTCCGCGAGGTCAAACTGTGACCCGCGGGCCGCAGCCTCTCCGAAGGCGCCTTGACCGAGCCGCAGCTTGGCCTTTTCGACGGCGTTCCGGGACGCCCGGTCCAGTTTGAGCGGCGAGGCTTTTAGCGCACCCGCCAAGACGGCCAGATGCTTGTCCGCCTCGAGCTCCAGGAGCGGCAGGATCAGCGAGCGGATGGTGAGCCAGGTGTACAAAGTCGCGCCATGGCTCGGAAGTCCGATCAGATAGCGGACATGGATGGCGAGCGCTTCGGCCGGCGCAGCCTTTGCGGCCTCAAGATCGGCAACCGACTGCTTGACCCGGTGAGCGCCGAGATGATTGCCCGCCATGACGGCCCATTCCGCGGAGGCCTGGTACTCATCGATCGCCTTTGCGGCGTCTTGGGCGACGCCGCCGCGCGCATAATAAACGTATCCCATCAGGGTGGGCTGCATCGCGGGCTGTGCGATTTGGGTGGCTTGGCTGACCAGATCGCGGGCGCCGTCCAGATCTCCCATCCGCGCCTTGACGCGGGCCGCCATGCACAGCGATATCACCTCGCACGCGCTGTTGCCCACGTCTCGCGCCTGGCTCGCCGCGGCCGCAAGGTGCTCGATGCAGCCTTTGGTGTCGCCTGACCATTGGGCCATCTGGCCGGCGACATGGGAAAGCCAGCCCTGACTGGTTCCTTGACTGGTGCGCGACCGCGCAGCTTCAATCGCAAAACCCCGCGCCAGAAAGGCTGCCGCCTTGGTCTGATTGCCCTCGTCGTGGAAGGCGTGACCGGCGGCACCGGCATAAAATAATGGCGCCTGCTCGAGCTCGTCGGCGCCCGGCCGCGCCACGATCCGCTCGGACCAATTGCCGGTTTCCGACCCGCGGTGCGAATAGTTGAACAGGAACAGCGGCGCGGCGAGTTCCGCCGCGAGCTTCAGGTCGCGCGTGATGGCCCGCTCGAAGGCGGCGCGAAGATTGGACATTTCGTCGTAAATCGCATTCGCGGCCTTGGCTTCATTGACGGTTGCGATCTGAAGGCCGAGCTGCCGGCAGCGCGCCGCATAGACCTCGCAATGGCGGGCCTCCACGGTCTGCAGCGGGGTCGCCTGGTCCAGCATTTCGCGGGCAAAGCCCTGCACGGTCTGCAGCATGCGCAGGTGATGACGGCCGGTGTCCCGCGCAAGCAGCGAGGTTTCCACGAGCTCATCGATCCCGCGCAGCACCTCGGGCTCGCTTTGGATGTCGCCGGCGCAGACCGCGAGCGCCTGCTCTTCATGGAAGGAGCCTGAAAATACCGACAGGCGTTGCAGGACCTGGCGGCTGTTCGGATCGAGCAACTCGTAGGACCATTCCAGCGTCTGCCGCAGAGTCTGATGGCGGCCGCTGCGGCGCCGGAATATGCTCGCTTGCAGGTCGAGCGGTTTTGTCACGCCGCTTTCGATGCTGGCAAGGCTATGCCGCCGCAACTGCGCGGCCGCGATCTCGATCGCGAGCGGAATACAATCGAGATTGGCGCAAATCCGCTCGATGACGGCAAATTCGTCCGCGGTCGGCTGAAACCGCCGATGGCCGAGGCGGGCCCGTTCCTCGAACAAGCGCGCGGCCGCGGACGGCCCGGGGCCGCCTGCGCCCTCGGTGCGAGAATCGAGCGAAGAGACCTCGTAAAGGGCCTCGCCTTCGACCCCCAGCGCGCGGCGGCTGGTGTTGATCAGGAATAATTCGCCGCAGGCTGAGCCGAGCTCGGTGACGGCGTCCGCGACCGGATCGAGCACGTGCTCGCAATTGTCCATCACCAGGATCGCGCGCGTATCGTGCAGACGTTCGAGCACCTGGATGCGCGGCTCGGTGCCGGGAACCGGCAGGATCAACAGCGCCTCGGCGATGACGGGCCAGACCTCGCTGTCGCGCTCGAGCGCGGAGAGATCGACCAGCCAGGCGCCATCGGGGAAGGTTGCTTCCAGCGCGCGGGCAAATTCGATCGCAAGCCGCGTCTTGCCGATCCCGCCGGCGCCGACCAGGGTCAGCATCCGCGACTCCAGCGCCACTTGCGCGAGCTCGTCGAGCTCCCGCTCGCGGCCCAGGAACGAGCTCAAATTGGCCGGCAGGTTGCCTCTCGCCGTTTCGCGTTTTCCCCCGATCGGCGGGAACGCGTTCGGCAGGTCGGAAGCCGAGACCTGGTGCACGCGGATAGGCTCGATGCCCTTGAAATGGTGCTCGCCGAGGTCGGAGAGCTGGAACGGTGTCGGCAAAAGGTCGGCCGCGAGCCGCTGCACGGTGACACCCGACAGCAGGATCTGATCGGCGTTGGCGGCGCTCTGCAGGCGCGTCGCCGTCGGTAGCGCCGGGCCGAAGAAATCGCCGTGCCCGCGCGCCCGGGTTAAGCCCGTGTGGATGCCGAAGCGGACTTGGAGCCGCCCCGTCGGGCCCCAGGCGATGCGGCGCATCTCGCGTTGCGCCTCGATGGAGGCCATCACGGCATCGAGCGGCCGGTCGAAGATCGCCAGCACGCCGTCGCCGGTGGAGCGGAAGGGGTCGCCGGAATGGCGGCGGATGGCGGCGTGCAGGACCCTGTCGTGGAGATCCATGGCGTTCATCATGTCGTTGGGATAGCGGCGCGACAGCGCGGTGCTGCCCACGATATCGGTGGTGAGGATCGTCCTTTCCCGGACGCCCGGCGCTTCCGACGTTTCGGTTCCGGTCACGATTTCGAACTCGGCCACGAGAAAGCCCTGCCCTATTTCCGGCGCCCAAGGCAAAACAACAAGCAAAATGGGTACCGGTACGCGCCCCGTCTTAAGGTCGTAGGTTCGAGTTTAGAAGACGGCCGGCCCGGTACCGAACCATTGCCAGGGGCCAACGGTCTCAAAAGCCCTGAAGATACGGCAACTAGAGGGCAGCCGAGTTCTACGTGAGATCGCATCACACTGCAATCGATCGGTTGACATCCGATCGGACGATAAGGGCGACCCGGGCTATCGTATTATGACGGGCGGGCGAGATGGGTTTTTGGCGACAGCGCGGGGTTTGTGGCCGCCCGACCGGTGGGTAGGAGGCAAGGCGCCGGGCTCGGAAGGAAGCGGCGCGGCATGACCTTCAAGCGGCGGCACGCCCCGTGACCGGCGTGATCTTCTTAAGCTCTTTTCCGATCCGGCTCTTCGCCGTCCGCATGTCGAACTCGTTTTGCAAGTTCAGCCAAAGCTGGGCCGAGGTGCCGAGCGCCTTGCCAAACCGCAGGGCGGTATCGGCCGTGATTGCGGTTTCTTCATTGGCGATTCTTCTCATGCGGGTGCGCGGAACCCCGCACGCCTTTGCGAGCGCGCCTGCCGACAAGCCCATCGGCAGCAGAAACTCCTCCCGCAGGACTTCGCCGGGATGCATCGGTGCAAGTTGCCTCGCCATATCTAACTCTCCTCTGGTCGTCCAACTTCACGTTCTTGATTCCAGCGTCTAGCTCCTTCAGCAAGAATTTTCGTCTCGCGCCCAACCCAAATCAGACGAGTCATCGCGAGCCAACGGGTCGCGCGAATGCGCGCCCCGTTGGCTCCTCGCAAGGACGATCTCGCAGGGCTCCGTTGCAATGTGATACGCTGTGTGACTGCCCGACGGGCAAATCACGTCGCTTTCATATTGTGGCGTGTCTAGCCCTTCACGCAAAAATATTTCTGTTTTCCGGAAAACCCAAATCAGCCTATACTCCAGCCATCCCGCTCCTCTAGAGGGGCGCTCGCGATCGTCACGAACGTGGGGCGGGATGCGTGGACGCTGATGGCGCTGACGACGAAGGCGCGAGAGGCGGACGGCAAAATCGTGTGGTCCTGGCACCCGTTGCTGGTGTCAAGTCAGCGGAGGTGCGCGAGCCCGACCGGGCTGGCAAAACCTTGATCCGCTGGCGACGGTGACAAGACGAATTCGTCGCCGGGCAGAGCACGCTATAAGCCGTTAAAACCATGCGCGGGGAATGCCGGGTGATTCCGGTGTGACCGTGGTGACTTGCTCGTGTGCTTTTTTATTTTTGCACGCGAGGCTGCGGGTGCATGGAGCGCCCGGCATTCCCTGCGCCCTCTTTCAGGGGACGGGAGTCAGGAGTCAGGCCAAACCTCGCGCGAAACATGCGGCGAGATCGCGAAGTCATGTCTGCAAACAAGGCAGCGGCGGCACGCATGGCTCGGCCACAATCCCTACTTGCCTGCGGCCTGCGGCGCCCCGCCCGCGGCCGGCTTGCCGGGTGCGCTCGGCGCAATCACCTTGGTGACGACGTGCTCCCTGAGCAATTCATCCTTGTCGGGATACCACATCCCGGAAGGCGTCGCGCTGTTGGCGCGCTCGGCGAACGCCTTGCTCAGGCCGAAGCCTTGCAGCCTTCGAATCTCCTCGGCGATCGTGCCGCGCCGCTCCGACGTCGTCATGCCGCGAAACGCCGGCTGATGAAAGCCGAGCCGCGCGCTCGACAGCAGAAAGCGTTCCTTGCCGCCGAGGAACACGATGGTGCAGGCCGACAGGCAATCCCTGACGACGAAGGTCGACAGCGAGCGCGCCTTGATGATGTCGGCCATCCGTTGCGCCTCGCGGATCCGGCCGCCGATCGAATTGAGCCGGATGGTCTTGACCCCACCCATCGCGTCGAGAAAGCCTTCCATCTCCTTGGCGACGCCGAAGGTGATGCCGCCGGAAAATTCCAGCATCTGTCCGTTGGCGAGAATATGGAACTGATGCGGGCCGACCTCGGAATCGCCGGTGACGATCTCGAAAATGCCGGCGAGCTGCGGCGCGCCGACGGTCGCGAAGCTAGCGGTGGTCTGGATCACGCCGATCACGATCATGGTCTTGGCGGCGCCGCCCCAGAACGATTTTCCGCTCCGCTTGTAGCGCGTGGCCGAGCGCCAGACACCGACCGCCTGCCATGTCGTGAACAACAAGACGCAGAGCCAGATGGCGCCGAGCGCAACCAGCCACAGCAGCGGTTTCGCGTCATCCTGCCGCGCGATGACAATTCCGAGCCCGGCGATGGCGGCGCCGATGGCGACGCCACCCAAAACCCCGTTCAGCCAATAGGACCTCGGCAGCGAAAGCTCACCGCGCCAGTGCCGCGCGAAATAGTTTTGCGATGGCGGTTTCGGCAAAGGCGGCGGCGTTGCCGAGGCCGCCACCGCGGACGGGGCGGCCTGCAAATTTTCGACACTGTCTGTGAGGTCGGACAAGATTTCGAACCCAGCCGGCGCCCCCGCCGCCTATGGCCAGCAATGCTGCGCCGGTTCGATTGCCCTGACAACGGGCATCTGTTTCGTCATGGCCGGATTTATTCCGGCCATCCACGTCTTTTTGTTGCTTGTGAGGCCAGGACGTGGATGCCCGGGCATAGGCGAGCGGAAGCGACGCCGTCCTTCGGACGGCTATGCCCGGGCACGACGGAAGAGGCGGTTTTCCTGGCCGCTCGCGACCTAGCTCAGGTTTGTCGCAATCGCTTCATAATCGGTGAAGACGACGTCGCCTTCCGAAAGCTCCGGACCGTAGGCGGCCTCGAATTTCTTCACGGCCGCGGAACTCGCATGCGCCTTGTGGGCCGCCTCGTTCTCGAAGATGAAGAAATGCACGAAGCGGGTCGGATCGTCCTGGCTCTGCCAGGCAAGATAAAGTTTTGTGCCGGGCTCATTTGCCCTGACATGGGGGACGAACTCCGCAATCGCCCGCTTCACCTTCTCGATGCCGGACGGTTTTACGCGGTACTGCGCGATGGTTTGGATGGGCATTGGGTGCTTTCGTTGCGATGTGAAGGGATGATGAAACACGATTTCGTCAAATCGTCATTCGCGCCAGCGCGGCCCCGGATTCTTGCCCTCGACGTAGCCCTTGAGCCTATGCATCAACTCGCCCCAGGTCGAGTTGCAGGCCGCTACCATGTCGGTCGTCTCCTTCCACCCGCTTTGCGTAAAGCGCAGCAGGCTGCCGCCATCTTGCGGCTCGATGCGCCAGGTCAGTGTGGTGCCGTTCCATTCGGGATTATCGCCATGGCATTTCCAGACCACTTGCCGCGGCGGATCGAGCGCCTCGATGGTCATCCGGAAGGTCATCGCCCTTTTTTCGAAACCGAATTCGGCTTTGCCGCCGACCTTGTCCTCGGCAACCGTGTCCGCCGTCCACCAGCCGCGCAGTCCCGCTTGCGTCGCGAGCGCGCCGTAAACGCGCGAAGGCTCAGCCTCGATCGGAATCAAATGGCGAATTTCGGCCATAGCAGGTCCCCTCATTTTGCGAAGCCTGTGAAATGCCGCCGGACGGCGAGCGTTTGTAGACTATGCACGGTGGATGCTTTGACTATTGCCATTCAGCCATATTACGCTACCCCAATTGTTGTGAAGTTTCACAATCCGGGAGGCCCGATGTCCGGACGTGACGAGGCCCTGATTGAGGATTGGGAGAACAGGCTGCACGTCAATGAGCTGGCCTGGCGCATTCTCTCCACCTTGAACGAACGAAAATCCGAGGTGCAGCGCTGCGCGCTGGACGGGCTGCAGCGTGAAAATCGAGACTTCGAACGCGCCGCGAGCGCACAATTCCGCGAGGAAGCGCTCGGCCATTGCAACGATATCCTCCATCTCATGCTTGCGATCGCCAAAGGACAAGCGGCCGGGCTTGGTCCCGACCCATTCCACTTCGTCCGCACCCACGCCGTGCGCCGCGCGCGCCAGCAATTCCCGCTGGCCGGCTCGCTCAATGCCTACCGCCTTGCGCACAAGGGCTATTGGGAGCTGATGCGCCATTCGGTCGGCAACGCCGCGACCGCCGAGACCGAGAAGACCGAATGCCTGATGATCCTGTCGGAATTCCTGCTCGAATTCTTCGACCGTATCAGCGGCGTCATGACGGACGCCTATATCGCCGAAGAGAAACTGATGATCGCGCGGCGCACCCGCGCCCATGTGGCGCTGATCGAGGATCTCCTGCACGGCCGGCAGCCCGGCGATCTCGATGCGCAGGCTCTCTGCGAGCGCACCGGAATCCGCTCGGGCGCGCCGGTCGCGGTCGTGATCGCGCGCATCACGCGGTCCGGCAATGACAAGGCGTTCGACCGCGCCTTCGAGCTGGAGCGGCTTTCGCAATGCCTCCACCGGGCGTTGACACCAGAACCCTTCGGCCGGTTGATCGATATCCGCAGAGACGAAGTCTTGGCGATCGTCGCGGGTTGCGCGGATACGTCGAGGGGCGTGCTGAAAGCGCTGAGCGCAAACGCTGCGGAACTTAGCTCCTGCGCCGGCATCGGCATCAGCCTGGACGCCACGGAGATTTCGGCTTTGCCGCAGGCCTTTCAGGAAGCCGAGCGCGCGGTCGAATTCACCGGCGCAAAGCGGCCGATCATGCATTTTGCCGACATCGATCTGATGGAATTTCTGGTGCGGCGGCCGGATGCCGCCGCGCGGCGGCTGATTCCAT
>Ga0210408_10005690_pt1 | contig 10913 bp, 10 predicted proteins | sample IncBWH4MmetaG_FD_155471 | JGI IMG/M metagenome (GOLD analysis project Ga0210408, IMG submission 155471) | Forest soil microbial communities from Barre Woods Harvard Forest LTER site, Petersham, Massachusetts, United States - Inc-BW-H-4-M | ecosystem: Environmental > Terrestrial > Soil >... | reverse complement strand
AGCGAGAAAGACCGCCGAGGGTACCATGAACTCTACGTTGGGAGTTTCGGTGACGACTCGGATTCGTTCGAACTTGCCTTTCTTTCCGCCGTTGCCTGCGAACGAGAGCAAATACTGATTTTCGAGGTGGCCTTCGATTTCTTCGAAGTACGGCTTCAAGGTTACGGGAACGCCGCTACCGAGATAGTACGACTCGGCTCCGGTTTCCTCGGAAAGGCGGCTGAGATTCGATTGGGAGTTGAAGACACGGAAGAAACGGCGACCGACGTGTCCGGCATCCGGATAGTAGATCGTCCAGACGTTGATGTTCTTTTTCTGTGCCTGCTCGACGGTAGAATCGAGATCGGGATCGACGGGATCGAACCCGCCACGGAAGTAGTCAACGCCCGACGAAATCATGATGATCGACCGGCGATCACCGCCATGGTCCGGCCAGCGCTTGATCCAGTCCTGAACGGAAAGATAGGGACTGCTGAAGCTGCCACCAGAACCTAAGGGTATGCGCAAAGCTTTGGCGGCTAGTGCGTGATCGTCGGTGAAATCCTGCGCCACGGCGGCTGTGCCGTTTCGAGAATAGGCGACCGCGACATAAGTGGATTGGGGTTGCGCTTCAATGAAGGCTTTCAGATCGTTCCACTGGCCGGCGACTTCCTGATCCAGCGAGTCGTCGATCAGAATGGCCAGAGAGAGCGTTTCACCGCGCTTCCAGTCCGCCACCTGTACGCGTTCCTTGCCCTGGAATAGTTCTACATCATCCTTCTTGATTGGCGGCGGAGCCTGCTTTTTTCCGACGGCGGTGACCGTGGCGGTGGTGAAACCGCTGGCCGCCGCCCGTCCAGGCGCTGCCTGAATCAACATGAGTGCTACGGCGGACACAGCCAAACAGGCGAGCGTCCGCTTCGACCGAGATATGCTTTTCATCAAAGTATCCTTCCTCTCATCCCTGTTTATTAGATGCAGGAATGGGTGAAATCGCGTACATTCCGTGTGGCGTTGGGGTACTTTGTAGCCGCAACGCCAAGGCATCGTTTTGAGCAAAACCACGTGATCCGAGACAAGCTCGGAACAAGTTCAGGAAAACCAGGGGTGAGGGGTGAAGGCTTATATCGGAGCGATCGATCAGGGGACGACGAGCACGCGATTCATGGTATTTGACCGAACGGCGCGAATTGTTTCCGTGGCGCAGAAAGAGCACGAGCAGATTTTTCCGCGACCGGGATGGGTGGAGCACGACGCGCTGGAAATCCTGCGGCGAACGTATGAAGTGATTGGTGAGGGACTGGAGAAGCGCGGCTTGCAGGCGTCGGACCTTGCGGCGATTGGAATCACGAACCAGCGGGAGACAACCGTGGTATGGGACCGCAAGACGGGCCGGCCGGTGGCGAACGCTTTGGTGTGGCAGGATACGCGAGTCGCCGAGGATGTTGCCCACTTCGCCGGCAACGGCGGGCAGAATCGCTTTCGAGCACAGACAGGCTTGCCACTGAGCACGTATTTCAGCGGATTGAAGTTGCGGTGGATTCTGCGCAATGTCCCGGAGGCACGTGAACGAGCTGCAGACGGCGAGTTGCTGTTCGGAACGATCGACACGTTTCTAGTCTGGAACCTTACCGGCGGGCCGAAGGGGGGGCAGCACGTTACCGATGTAACGAATGCAAGCCGGACGCAACTGCTCAACCTGAAAACACTGGATTGGGATGCCGAGATGCTCGCGGCGTTCGAGATTCCTCGTGCGATGTTGCCGAGCGTACGATCCAGCAGTGAAGTTTACGGAATCGGGACGCTTGCGGCGATTTCCGGGGTGCCCGTCGCAGGAATTCTCGGAGATCAACAGGCGGCACTGTTCGGTCAGACGTGTTTTCGACCGGGCGAGGTGAAAAATACCTATGGCACCGGCTGCTTTTTGTTGATGAATACGGGCGAACGCATCGTGCCGTCGAAGTTCGGTCTGCTGACAACCGTGGCTTACAAGTTCGGAGACCAAGCGGCTCATTACGCGCTCGAAGGAAGTATCGCCATAACCGGGGCGTTGGTGCAGTGGCTGCGGGACAACCTCGGGATCATTGAGAAGAGCTCGGATGTCGAGACGCTCGCGCGAACCGTGGAAGACAATGGCGGCGTTTACTTCGTACCGGCGTTTTCCGGACTATACGCGCCGTATTGGAAGGAAAGTGCGCGCGGTGTGATTGCAGGATTGACGCGATACGCGAATAAGGGGCACCTGGCGCGAGCGGTGCTGGAAGCTACGGCATTCCAGAGCCGCGAAGTTGTCGAGGCCATGGAAAAGGATTCGGGGATTTCGCTGGAGTCGCTGCGTGTAGACGGCGGGATGGTTACGAACGACCTGCTGATGCAGTTCCAGGCGGATATTTTGAACCGCGAAGTGATCCGTCCGGTGATTCAGGAAACGACAGCGCTTGGAGCGGCGTATGCGGCGGGACTTGCGGTGACGTTTTTCTCGGGTCTCGGAGAACTTCGCTCGAACTGGGCTGTCGATCACACCTGGAAACCACACGCCCAGGAACGGGAACGCGAAACGTTGTACCGGCAGTGGAAAAAGGCAGTTACGCGGTCATTCGATTGGGTGGATGCTTGAAGAGAGGATAAAAACAGATGACATCGCCATTCCTGGGTGAATTCCTGGGCACCATGGTCCTGGTGCTGCTCGGCAACGGTGTTGTGGCGGGAGTGGTGTTGAAGCATTCGAAAGCGGAAGCGAGCGGCTGGATGGTGATCACTGCAGGGTGGGCGTTCGCGGTGATGGCGGGAGTGTTTACAGCGATCGCGTGCGGCAGCAGCGATGCGCATCTCAATCCGGCGGTTACCCTGGGCTTTGCGGTGCGCGCGGGAAATTTCGGGAAGGTAGCGCCGTATATCGGGGCGCAAATGCTGGGCGCGGTTGTTGGCGCGACGCTGGTTTGGCTGCACTACCTGCCGCACTGGAAAGAGACGCCGGATGCTCCGGGGAAGCTTGCTTGCTTTTGTACGGCGCCCGCGATCCGCAGCTTGTTTCCAAATTTGATCAGCGAAATTGTGGGAACGTTCGTGCTCGTTTTTGTGGTGGGAGCGATTTTTTCGAAAAGCGTTGCGGCGGCTGGGCCCGGCGGTTTGGGACCTTACTTGGTGGGTTCGCTGGTTTGGGGGATCGGGCTTTCGCTCGGGGGCACGACCGGATATGCGATCAATCCGGCGAGAGATCTGGGGCCGCGCCTGGCCCACACGATTTTGCCGGTGGCGGGGAAGAGCGGGTCGGATTGGGGTTACAGCCCTATCCCCGTCATTGGACCTCTTGCGGGCGGTGCAATCGCTGGCTGGCTGCTTCGGATCCTAGCAGTAAACTGATTCTTTATTTACTCGAGACTAATGTCTTTGGTCGCGGATGGAGTCACGATTCGATGCTGGACCAGCACTAAGGGCTGTCGAACCACCTCTCCTCCCAGAATTTTCCCGAAACCGGCTTCATATATTTTCGAGACCGATCAACGAATAGTGCAATGGGAGCGTTTGTGGGATCTATTAAACCGATCTGTCCGAGTGAGGAACCAGGAATCTCATCTCGCGGCTCGATATCATCGGGGATAGGACGCAAACCAATCACCAGTGGCAATCCTTGAAGGAAGTCGCCGCGCCGGAATTCGCGCGACAAACCAGCGAAAATGATTGACCACAAGATTTTGCTTCCACGTCATGCGTGCGGTCTGTAATCGGCGCCGACATAGAACGCAGTCCCCACATCAACAAATATCTAAAACCAGCATTTGGGAGGCGCCAACTCAGCGAAATCCAGACCGACGACATCCAGCGTTTTGTTGTCCAAGTCCAGACCGGAGTGCCCAACAAACACAACATCATTAGATCCTTCCGCACGATCTGGAAGTCAGCGAAAGCCTGGGGCTATGACCGCCACAATCCATTCGAGGATCTAATCCTGCCCGCCATGGTCAAGTCCGAGCAGCGATATTTTACCGAGGCCGAACTTTGCCGGATTTTGTCTAGGCCCCCGAGCCGGACAAAACTATGTACTGGCTGCTGGCGCCCAGACGGGACTCCGCATCGGGGAGGTTTTGGGCCGGAGACTGCTAGGAACTCAAAAAAGAAACATGGACCAAACCAAAAAGGCACCGGCAAATGAATTCCAGGTTTGGATGCTCCGCTCGCCAGTTCTCTCATTCGCCCCGAGGACGAGGCGTTTATATCTCTTGGACGTCCCAATGGAGCTACGTCTAGACACACGCCCAGCCAATCAATACAATGCCCCCGCTTTTCACCAAAGGATTGCTAGCGGTGGGAGCGTTAACCAAGCCACGTTGCCTGAATCCTTGCTGACGTAAGGCCAGCGAAACTCACCAGCGTAGTGCTGAGTCGTCCGTGCCCAGTTCCACGCATCGGACCCTACCCGAGTGCGCGGGAGTGGTGTGCCCGCGCTCGTTTGCGAAAAGGTCTGTAAGGCGAATACGAACACGAGTGAGCGCAACCGCTTGGCAGTGGCAGGGCTCGGTTTTGAAGCACCAGCCAAAAGTCATTGCGTGGATGCGGGAACTATTCAACGAGTTCGGCGGAAGAAAGTGTTTTACACGGACCTGGCCGGAAAAAGGAAACAGCATCATAAAAAGCAAAATTCATAAATCCTGGCGTTTTTCCAAACGAGGGAACAAGCGTGCCAACGAGAATGGCGGGTCTCCTGTTGGGTCTGGACTGGCGACGGTTTATCCTCTCCAGCAATTGTTTCGTTGTAGCCATCATCTTTTGCGGCTGCGCGACTGGCAGTTCTGGATCCAGCGGTTCTCCGTTTGAACAACTGGCTGGATTTTCCGTAACGCCAAATACCGCAGTTCTCGAAACGAGACAGAGCCTGCAATTTATCACGACTGGCAGTAGCGGAAGCCTGGTTGAACTCACGTGGAAGGTAAACGGTGTGGCCGGGGGATCGGAGACATTGGGAACGATCACACCATCGGGAGTTTATACGGCGCCCTCGTCCATTCTGACCGGGACCGTGTCGGTGACGGCCACGAATAAGGTGTCCAACGCCACAACCAGTCCGGCGCAAGTATCGTTTATTTCTCCCAAAAGTTTCGCGAGCGGGATGGTTTCGTCTTCAAACCATCCGCAAGTGGCGCTTTATAACATCGTGGCGCCGTTGGGAGCAACCGTACAGGTTCAGTTCGGGACGACGACGAATTACGGACTAACCACGTCGGCACAACCAGCACCAGCTACGGGGGGTTCCACAGGAGTCCTTGTAGCGGGCATGCGAGCGAATACCAAATATCACATGCAAGCAAGATTGCAGTTGGCGAGTGGTCAACAAGTCATCGATGCGGATCACACTTTCACGACGGGAGATTTGCCCGTGGAAATGCTGCCGGTTATCACTGTTCCGCGGGCAGCAGGAGCGAGTGCGGCGCCTGGTATAGAATTGGTTGATATCTTTGATCTGAGCAATGCCACCAAACTTTTAGCGCTCGCAACAGATCTTGCCGGCAACGTGATTTGGTATTACCCCTTGAACCCGGGAGAAGTTCCTTACCCGATCAAGCCTCTCCCCAATGGCCATATGCTAGTGGTCGTAGCCGGAACCAGCACCGGTGAGATCCGGGAGATTGATCTGGCTGGAAATGTGTTGTATCGGCTCTCGATCGCAGACGTCAACAAGGGGCTCACCGCGATCGGCGCTTCGTTTCAGGCGGAAAACTTTCATCATGACATTGCAAAACTGCCAAACGGACACATAGTCATTCTGGTGAACTACACCCGGACATTCAGCGATCAGCCAGGATTTTCTGCGGTGATAGGCGACGCGCTGGTGGACTGGGATCCTCAGGCACAGATGCCTGTATGGACCTGGTCGACCTTCGACCACATTCCCTTGACTCACGACCCTGTCAGCAACACCGACTGGTCTCATGCGAATGCCATCATCTATTCCCCTGACGACGGAAATCTGATCCTCTCGATGCGAAACCAGAATTGGGTGATTAAAATCAACTACCAGGACGGAGCCGGCGACGGGAGTATCCTGTGGCACCTGGGGCCCGACGGTGATTTCACCCTTCCGAGCGGGCTGGCACCCGCGAGGTGGAATTACGGTCAACACTATCCGACAATCCTCAGCCCGAACAGCACGGGCATTTTCCAAACGATGATCTTCAACAATGGCAACAACCGTTTGCTGGACGCCAGCAATGACGTTTGTGGCACTCCGGGGTTCAGTCTTTGTTACAGTAGTGTTCCGATTTTCGAGCTTAATGAGTCGGCTAAAACTGCGCAGGTCCTCTGGGAGACAAATTTGTCTCCGCACTTCTCGATTTGCTGCGGAAACGCGTCAGTATTGTCGAATGGAGATGTCGAATATGACGTGGCGTTCGATGTAAACACGCCAAATCAATCATACATACAAGAGGTGACGCGGGAACAGACTCCGCAGCTTTTGTGGCAAATGAATGTCGCTGCTCAAGTTGTCTACCGAGGATTTCGGATACCCAGTCTCTATCCGGACGTTGAGTGGACGCAGACTGCCATTGCACGCGCAAGCGCTACTGCAGAAAAGCCACCTGAGAGCTTGGCCGTCGAACACTGAAGCCAAAAACGCCATGCTCAAGAGATGTCGCGGATAAAGAAACCGAGGGTATCTATCTAAATTCTATTGCGAGGGTGTCACTATGAAATAGCAAACACATGAAAGCTTTCCGGTAGTAGTCGTTCACCTCGCTCTTCTCGACTTGGTGAATAATCGAGCAACGAATCGGTCGTCGATTGGTGGGAAAAACGACTTCGCGATCTCTTCATGCAGCAACGATCTCAACAGCCGCTCCGAGGCAATCGATGGGCACCCCAACTCTGAGTACAGCTTCTAAAACTTCGGCGATATCTCCTTCAGAATCTCATCCACCGATCTTGCGGATCGGTCGTATCGTATGATCCGCTGGTGCGCGCTTCTCTGGAGTAATGTAGTTGAACATTCCTTCTTGCTGGTCCTCCTCGCCGCGCACTCGCTCGTCTCCTTGGCCTCCTCCTCTCAGACGAGCCTCTCTATATTAAAGTTGCAGTGAATCGGGATTTTTTTTAACAAGCTGCTAGACTAGTCGGCAATCCATTGCCAACTGGGCGTACCGCCAGATGCGTAAGTCAGAGTAATGTTCTGGTTTGCTGGTAGGCGAATTGGCCCGCTCACTGCTCCACCCCCAGGCGCGGTTACCCCCGTTAGGGTGGTGCCGTTGATTGCAATCGTTATCGGATTGCTTCCGGAAGTGATGTACACCGTGACGTCGTAACCAGTGCTGTTAATTTGCGATCCGGCACCGCTCGCTGGGAACGCTGGTGCTGTGATCGCGCCGACTGGGTTGTGTCCGAAATTGTTACGAATCACGAATCCAGTGAATGAACTAGCGTTGTTGAGTACTCCCCCATGAAGATTTCCCGCAACGTCGTTGCCTTCCATTATGATGTTGGAGTAGCCCGTCGTCTGGCCTGCCAGACCGATGCCAATGCCATATCCTTGGGTCTTCACGGGCTGATCGTCGTAGGAGTGATTGCCTCGGATGATTACGTCCGAAATAGCGGCCAAATTGGGACCCCCGGGTTGAAGGTACAGACCGATGCCTGCGTTAGCGCCGGGTGTCTGCTGGCTGTTATTCTTTGTCGTATTGCCTATGACTCTTACTCCCTTTGATGGTGCTTGTGTGTACACATCAACACTGATTCCGGCGGTGGTCGCACCTTGGACAAAATTGTTGGTGATACTTATGTCGTTGCCACCGAGACTGATACCAACCACGTTTGTCGAAAGGATGGGCGAAAGGTAGCAAGTGTTGGCGTCCACTTCACCGTGATTGGCCGGCGGCGCATCCCCAATGCAGCCAGTAGGCAGGCCGATCGAGGATGGAAACCCACCGGTGTAATGCAGAAAGTTGTGGTCGACCGTGAAATCGCTCCAGAAAGCCAAGTCCACCAGGTTGTCCTGCTCTGTAGGGCTCGAGATAATGAAATTGTCATGGATATGGGCTCCCGCGGAACCTAGCACCCCTCCGCCGAGAGCTACGCCGAAGCCCTCGATATTGGTAATGATGTTTTGTCCCACGTCAACCTGACCACCGCCAGGATAGGACCTGAAAAAAGCAAAATTCTGGCTACTATCGGAACGGTTGCCGATGATACGGAGGCGCAACGGCTGCTGGATGAACAGATTGGCACAGGCGAAACTAATCGCGCAGTCCGAGAAAGGATTGCCCTGGTTATCAAATTCGCTGTCGGTGATAAGCCAGTCGGTAGGAAAGTTTCCTGCTCCGATCACATACGACGCGACGTCACTATTCGTGGAATTTACAAAGCGCATTCGCTGAATGGTGAGTTTGCTGAGGGCACGGTCGGTAGCAACGCTATCGGACGGACTACTAATCCCTGTCCCTCCTTTGTTGCCGTCAAGAGCAAAATCCGAAAGAGTTACGCCGTCGGAGCTAATCAACAACATCTGGGTTCCTGTGGATGAGTTCTTGCGCTTCAGCGTGGTGCCAAACCTTCCCGCGCCTTGGAGCCAGATACTGGAACTGATCCTAACAGTTGCACCAGGATCTACGATGCACGTTCCGGGCGGCATGATAAGCGTAGCGTTGCCCAGTCCAGGGTTTGCAGCGGAAGTCAGGGCCGCCTGCAACGCCGCTGAGTCATCGGTCAGGCCGTCGCACTTCATTCCCGTAGCGAAGACTGGATTTATGATACACGTTCGTCTGATCGCACATGCGTCAGTTGTTTCGGGGGCCCTAACCGGTAGCCGCCTGGACGTCTGTCCAAGCGCACTGCCCAACGAACTCAGAACTACCAACAATGCTGACATCAGGCAACTCCTCAATAGAACCTCCATGGCGAGACTAGTGTTTGAAAACTTCGACTCTTTTCTTGGGAGACGAGGTACTTGGACAGCTTTACATAACCAAGTGTGGTGAAAGTATGGTCGTAGGCTTGAGCTGCCTTTTGGATCAGAGATGTCTCTCCTGCCGGCTAGGCAAGCAAGCGCGTGAGATATTCGCGAAGAGGCTGACGAAGGAGCGGATCCCCGAGAGACAGCTCAATATGAGCCTTGAGGTAGCCCAAGGGTTCGCCGGCATCATAGTGTCGGCCTTCGAAGCACAATCCTAGAACAGAAGACCTTTGGCAAAGTACGTTGAGAGCATCCGTTAGCTGGACCTCACCACGCGCGTCAGGACTGGTTTGTTCGATGGCGTCCCAGATGACAGGTTCCAAAACATAGCGGCCGAAGACTCCGAGACGTGAGGGAGCGTTAGCTCCTGATGGCTTTTCGACTAGCCCAACGATACGGACCGTCGCAGCGGAAGCGGCCGTCGTCGAGCGCGGGACCTGAACAATGCCGTGGCGCCCTACTTCCTGCGGTTCAACCTCCCGAATAGCCACCACACTTCCACATTGATTCTTGTAGGCGCCTATCAGTTGGCGGGTCACCGGTTCGTCGTTCACCATGATCACATCAGGAAGCAAGACAACGAAGGGTTCATCGCCAATTAAGGGCCTCGCGCAACAAATTGCATGAGCAAGTCCGAAGGGTTGCTGCTGTTCAACATATTGGAGATCGACTAGTTCTGTCAGGCGGTGTATGACCGCCGCTACTGTAGTTAACTGCCGGTCCCGCAGAAACGATTCGAGGGCAGGATCTGGATCAAAATGCGACTGGATGAGAGATTTGCGATTTCGCACTACAAGAATCGCGGTCTCGATCCCGCTGGCAGCTGCTTCTTCGATAGCATATTGGATCAGGGGCTTTCCGGCCACTGGGAGCATTTCCTTCGGGAGGGCCTTTGTCGCAGGAAGCATCCTTGTGCCGAATCCCGCAGCCGGAATCACCGCTTTCACGATTTTTTGAGGACTAGGCACAATGCGACCTTGTTCGCGACTTGTGGATCAGGTTGTTGGGGGTGTGAGTCAATCGGCAAGTTGGAACGGAAATTGCTACACTCTAGCTTCCGGCTGGACAGATTCCCATTTCATCTCGGCGACTCTCAATTTTGGGTGGGAGACCAGTAGGTGCCAAATCATGGCCTGAAAGGACTCGGTATGCGGAGTGATGGTCGATGGATTCACGACCGGAATGAGGACACATGCATTTGCTACCTGGGCCGTATGGCCGCCGTCTCGACCGACAACTCCGCAAATGGTAGCTCGTACTTCACGCGCGTATTCCAGCGCACGCACCAGGTTCCTGCTGATATTTTTCTTGGCGTCACCGCCGCCGACGGAAAAGACGAATACCATATCCGCTTCATTTAACCTCGACCCGCGAAGCCAATTGGCATAGCACGTGTCCCAGCCTTCGTCATTCACTCGAGCGGTCAATTCGGATACGTTGTCCGAGGGCGCATACGCCTCGATCTGGGCAATTTTTCTGAAGTCGCAGACGGCGTGAGACGCGTGCCCTGCGCCACCACCTACACCCAACAGAAACAGCCTGCCCGAGCGTTCGCGCAGGTCAAAAAGCAAGTCCGCGGTACGCTCCACGGCGGATTGATCCAGCTGTCTCAGGATTTCGGAGGCTTCCTGAACATATTGGGCGACGTAGTTCATCAGCTACCCTCTCTTGATTTTCAGTTGATAAAAACAGATCGTGAGGACAGAAATTATACTTGCGCCAAAAAACAGGGAGACGAAAGTGTGGCGTGAGCGGTTCCGTTGATCTCCGATTGAATTGCCTGGGCCGCTTCCCACAAACTCTTCGCCACCAAAGCCGGGCGGATGTTGGGCGCTTCGGTGAATTGGCAGATTTCGCACTTCCACCGGCCGATAAAAATGGATCGGCAACCCGCGCGCTCCGCAGCCTGCAAATCGGGAATTCCATCCCCGACCATGTAGCACTCTGCGAGCGTCACGTTGAGATCAGCAGCCGCTTGCACCAGCATACCGATTTC
>Ga0210408_10005689_pt1 | contig 10914 bp, 10 predicted proteins | sample IncBWH4MmetaG_FD_155471 | JGI IMG/M metagenome (GOLD analysis project Ga0210408, IMG submission 155471) | Forest soil microbial communities from Barre Woods Harvard Forest LTER site, Petersham, Massachusetts, United States - Inc-BW-H-4-M | ecosystem: Environmental > Terrestrial > Soil >... | reverse complement strand
GGGCGCCGTTTTTTTGCCACACTGCGAACTACCACACGTGGCAGGCGTTCTCCGCCACCATCGGTTGCCCGGCTTTGCAGCCCCATGCCTTTTGGAACTCAGGCATGTTCTGCACCACGCCATTCACACGATACTTGCCCGGGGAGTGCGGATCGGTCAGCACCAGTGCGCGAGCCAGCTCTGGACGCCGCTTCTCGCACCACACGCGCCCGAAGCCGAGGAAAAAACGCTGCTCGGGCGTATAGCCGTCGATCTTCCGGCCCTCTTTGCCAGTCTTGTCGTCGGCGATCATGTGCTCGAGCGCTGCCAACGCGATGCGTGCGCCCCCATTGTCGGCGGTGTTCTCGCCCAGCGTAAGTTTCCCGTTCAGCTTGAGGTCATCAATGGCTATGAAGTTCGAATACTCGTCAGCGACGCAGCTGGCGCGTTTCTCGAATTCCTTGCCGTCCTGCTCCGTCCACCAATCGTTGAAGTTGCCCTGCGGGTCGAACTTGCGGCCTTGGTCATCGAAGCCGTGGGTCAGCTCGTGGCCGATCACCAGGCCAATACCACCGAAATTCACGCCGTCGTCCATAGCCTTGTCGAAGAAGGGAGGCTGCAGAATGCCCGCGGGGAAAACGATTTCATTAAAGGATGAACTGTAGTACGCGTTCACGGTGGGTGGAGTCATGCCCCACTCCTTGCGGTCAAGTGGCTTGTCGATCTTGGCAATCTGACGTTTCGCTTCGAACGCATTGGCGCGTGCCACGTTCCCCAGCAGGTCGCCAGGTTGGATCACGACTGAACTGTAATCGCGCCACACCTCGGGATAGCCAATCTTGTTGCGTATAGCATCGAGCTTGACCTTCGCCTGCTTCTTGGTATCGTCGCTCATCCAGGAGAGATCGTGGATGTCCTCGGCGAGAGATTTCTCCAAAGCGTCGACCATCTTAAGCATCCGCTGCTTGCCTTCGCGACCGAACGCCACGTCGACATATCTCTGCCCCAAAGCTTCGCCGAGTTCACGATTGGTAAGTTCCACGCAGCGCTTCCAGCGGGGCTGAATCTCTTTCTGGCCGGTGAGCGCCTGCCGGAATTTGAAGTTGGCGTCGACGAACGGCTGGGAAAGCCAGGGCGCGGCGCCGCTGAGCACATGCCAGCTTATGTAGGTTTTGAGCGCGTCGAGCGATTCCGAGTCGAGGACACCATTGACCTGCTTGAAGAAATCAGGATTGACGACATTCATCTGGGTGAAGTTGGGCGCGCCCGCGGCCGCGAAGTAGCGATTGAGGGAGAAGTTGGGGCCCAGAGCGACCGCTTCGTCGCGGGTCATCTTGTGGTCGCGATTTTTGGGATCGCGGCGGAGCGTGCGGTCCATCGAAGCCTTGGCCAGCGCGGTCTCGATCCGAAGCACGGTCTGCGCGGAATCCGCGGCCTGCTGCGGGGTCTGACCGGCGAGAGTAAGGGCCCGGGTGACATACTCAACCAGGTGCTGCCGCATCTCCTTCATCTTCGCATCATCGTCTTTGATGTAGTAGTTGCGGTCGGGCAGCGAGAGACCACCCTGGTCGATGTAAGCAATGACTTGGTCCGCGTTGTGCATGTCAGATTGCGAGTAGAAGTTAAACAGGGGGCTGGGGCCCTCGATGTGGACGTGGGCGATTTCGTCGATGAGAGCGCCCTTGTCTTTGACCGCAGCCACGCGATCCAACTCCGCCCGGACGGGCGCGATTCCCTTGCTTTCGACGGCCTTCTCGTCCATGCAGGAGCCATACAGGTCCCCAATCCTCTGATCGACCGCATTGCGGCTGGCGCCTCCGGCCGCGGCTTTCTCCAGGATGCCCCGCTCGATGTCAAGATTGTGTTCGTGGATCTCGGCGAAGCTGACCCACTGCGACTGGTCAGCGGGAATCTCAGTGCTCTTCATCCAGTTGCCACAGGCGTACTGGTAGAAGTCCACGCAGGGATCGAGCGTCTTGTCGATGTTGTCGATGCTGAAGCCGGGAGCGGGCTTGCTGGAACCGGATTGAGCGAAGCCGGCGGCGGACATCCACAGCAACAAGACGGGGATAAGGCGACACACACGCATGGGGAAGTTCTCCTTTGATTGGGCAGCGGTTGAGATTCTAAGCCGGGCGCTTGTATGCAGGCAAGCAGCGGAGCACACCGGCGGCGGACATTGAACGCGTACGCCGCCCACGCATCGAAAATATGATTGCACGCGAGAATGCATTGCCAAGAAGTTAAGTTGTACTTGATTTCTGATTCTCTTTCCTCTAGTTTGCTGCTCTTGATGCGGGCGATCGGGGCGGAGTGGAAACTTCGACGGAGGACTGGCCGCCTGAAGGCAATCGTGGTTTCTGGAATCTAATCGCCACCGACAAGGAGAATCTTCCATGCCCTCAAAAGTTTTGGCGGTCGCCGCGGTTTTGGCCTGGTTGTTCGGAGTAGCACTGCTGGCAGCGCCAGCCAAGTTTTATGCGCCGACGGGAATGGTGTTGACGCCCATGCTTGCCACACTTGCCCAGGCGCACGGCGCGACGCTCTTCGGATTGGGCGTCGTGGATTGGCTCGCGAGAAAAGCGGACAGGCAGGGCCTGATCGCGGTGTTGACCGGCAATCTTGTCGTGCAGGTGTTGTCTCTGGGGGTTGTCTTGTGGACGATGACGCTTGGCGCTGGTTCGGCGGTCGCGCCCGGTGTGGTGATCCACGTCGTGCTTGGTGGATTGTTTGCCGTCTCGCTGAGGAAGGTTCAGAAAGGTTAAACCAGACCTGCGACGTGGGGAAGCAACGTCAGCGGCCGCGCCCCGAAAACTCACGTAACCTTGCCGGTACCGTGCCACGCAGCTAGCATCAGAACATGCTCAGGGTGACTTCATTCTGGTGGCCGTGGGGCGTCGCTCTAGCCGGGTGGTCTATAGCCAGCGTTGCGGTCCGCGGTATCCTTGGCATAAAAAGACTCCAAAATATGGCTGCGGCGGCCCATGAACTAGGTTTCACCTACACGGCATGGATGGGACCAGAGTCGGCTCCAAAGTTTCAAACCGCGCTTTTTCAAGAACATTCCGGAGCCGCGCTCAAGAACCTGATGACCGGCAACTATGGTGGGCTGGACGCTCTGGTCTTCGACTACTCCTACACAACTGGATCGGCGCAGAACTCGTCAACCGTCGGGCACACCGTCGCCCTCTACACGCAAAATGTTGACTTGCCTTCCTTCACGTTAGGGCCTGAGAGCCTTGCGGAAAAAATTGTCGACGCGCTTGAGCATAGGCGGGTGGAGTTAGATTGTCCCCCGAGTTTTTCACGACACTACGCTGTGCGTGGCCCCGAGAAGGAAAAAATTCGGTTGTTGTTCAACGGCAACGTCATTTCGCTGATCGAGAGCCTGGACTGCAGCAAGCAGTGGCACATTGAAGGAGCAGGCAAGACGCTGGTCCTGTACCGTTATCGACGCCACGTGAAACCCGCAGAGCTTCGGGACTTCCTGCAAGAAACCTCATCCATTGCGCAATCGTTTTTCGCTTTCTGTAGAACAAAATCCAACTAGCTTTACTTCGGTCCACTGACAGAACCCCGGCGCCAATCCCACAGGCATTGATTGTTCCCGCAGGCCACCATCCTTTAACCTACCTCGCATGCGGGTTTTGATGATCGGCGGCACAGGATTCATCGGACCGTTCGTCGCAAAGCCGCTTTGCGACCACGGTCACGAAGTGACGGTATTTCACCGCGGCCAGCACGAGTCTCTTCTTTCGCCGAACGTGCGACAGTTCCGCAGTGAGCAGGCGGCCATGCCGGTTCTGTCGTTCCCGCCAGATCTGCTGCGGGCGGATTTTGAAATCGTCATTCACATGATCCCCATGGGAGAGGCCGATGCCCGAGCCGCCGTGCAGGCATTTACCGGCCGCGCAGCGCGGCTCGTAGCATTGAGCAGCGGAGACGTTTACCAGGCCTATGGACGCTTTACCGGCATCGAGCCGGGCTCGGTTGAAAGTGGCTTGCTGACCGAAGATTCTCCGCGCCGGAAAATTCTTTATCCATACCGCAAGCAGGCCAAGTCATCCGAAGAACTGAGTTACTACTACGAAAAAATCCTGGTTGAGGATCAGGTTCTCGGACAACCGCAATTGCCGGCGGCAGTTCTACGGTTGCCCAAGGTCTACGGACCCGGCGGAAACGCAAATCTGGCGACGGTGTATGGTTACCGTGACCATCCTCATTGGCGATGGACGCACGGATATGTGGAGAATGTTGCGTCCGCCATCGTGCTTGCAAGTCTTCATCCCGCGGCTGCCAATCGCGTCTACAACGTGGGAGAGGCGCACACGCCAACGGTCGGGGAGCGTCTGCAGAGTCTGCCGCCGTCCGCGCTCCCCGTGATGGCAGCCGATGGCCACGACTTCCGCCATGACCTCGCCTATGACACCACGCGCATTCGAACGGAGCTGGGCTATACCGAACCGATTTCCTACGAAGAAGGTTTGCGGCGGACGTTGGATGCCTACAACAGCGTCAGCCCACGGGTATAATCGAGGCTCACAGAAATCTTCGCGAGGTTCAGTGGTCATGACTTCTACGAATGGCGCTTCCAGCAACGGCGGCAACCGCAGCAACGGCCACAGTGTCTCAAAACCGCGCGCGGATTGGCTTACGCGCCGCCAGCAGTCGAACACTGACGGCAACTTCTCGCAGATGCACTACGCGCGACAGGGCACGATCACCGAGGAAATGGGATTCATCGCCCACCGCGAGAAGCTGACCCCGGAGCTCGTCCGGGACGAAGTGGCGCGCGGGCGCATGATCATCCCCGCGAACATCAATCATCCGGAACTGGAGCCGATGGCGATCGGCGTGGCGTCGCTGTGCAAGATCAACGCCAACATCGGAAATTCTGCGGTCACTTCGGAAATTAACGAAGAACTGAAAAAACTGCACACGGCCGTGCACTACGGCGCCGATACGGTGATGGATCTTTCCACCGGCGGCGATATTCACCAGATTCGCGAAGCCATTCTGCGCCACTCGCCTGTGCCCATCGGCACCGTGCCGATTTACGAAGCGATTGCCCGCGTCAAGCGCGTAGAAGACTTGAATGCCGACGTGATGCTCGAAGTGATCGAAGAGCAGGCGGCGCAAGGCGTGGACTACATGACGATCCACGCCGGAGTCCTGATCCAATATCTGCCGCTGATTTCGAAGCGCATCACGGGCATCGTGAGCCGCGGCGGCGCCATTTTGGCGCAGTGGATGGCGTACAACCACAAACAGAACTTCCTGTACGAGCGCTTCGACGACATCTGCAAGATTTTCAAGAAGTATGATGTCAGCTTTTCGCTGGGCGATGGCCTGCGCCCCGGCTGCGTCGCCGACGCCAGCGACGAAGCCCAATTCTCCGAACTAAAAACTCTGGGCGAGCTGACCAAGAAAGCCTGGGAGCACGACGTGCAGGTGATGATCGAAGGTCCCGGCCACGTCTCCATGGACAAGATCAAGGAGCAGGTCGAAAAAGAAGTTGAGCTCTGCTACGAGGCCCCGTTCTACACGCTGGGGCCGCTGGTCACTGACATAGCTCCCGGCTACGACCACATCACGTCCGCAATCGGCGCGGCCATGATCGGATGGTACGGCGCGGCCATGCTGTGCTACGTGACTCCGAAAGAACACCTCGGCCTGCCCAACGAAAAAGACGTAAAAGACGGCATCATCGCCTACAAGATTTCCGCCCACGCCGCCGACATTGCCCGCGGACGCCCCGGTGCCCGCGACCGCGACGATGCGTTGAGCTATGCGCGGTATAAGTTCGATTGGGAAAAACAATTTGCCTTGTCGTTGGATCCTGAGACCGCGCGCTCCATGCACGACGAAACCTTGCCCGACGACTACTACAAAGAGGCGGCCTTCTGCTCCATGTGCGGTCCGAAATTCTGCTCGATGAACTATTCGTCCAAGGTGGACGAATACAACAAGCAGGTGCATGGGATCGAGAAGAAAGATTATTCGGAACTGGTGGACAGGCTGGTTTCGATCAAGTAGCCACGACATCGGAGTTGGTGGAGCGGCTGGTGTCGATTAACTCGCCGCGGTCGGCTCGAAGAAGGCCCAGTGTCTGCAAAATCCATTTGCTTCGAGGCCATGTTTAAGCTATCGTTTTAGATGACCGCCAGCGGGGTGCATGCCTCCTCGGCGGTGACAATTTCCTGCGGGGTTCGCCTCCAGGCAAAAAGGAAAACAAAAACATGGTTCTCACGATTCCTGCTTCCCAAGAACATCTACGTTCCTTCAAAGACCCAAACCGTTCCAAAATCCGCATAATGCACGCCTTGGTAGGAGTGAGGCATTGGCCAGAGGACGTTCCTCTCGATCCTGACCCGCGCGTACCCAAGGTTAAAGGTCCCGTGGTCAAGAAGATCTCGGGCTCTCTCAAGAGCAATGACGGTCGCTTCCACCTGCTAAATCGTGGCATTACGCTGTCCGTAAAGGGTGTTGAGTTCGACGCAGAGCAGAGCGTAATTCGGCTGAACATCCCAGACAAGGATTCGTACGGGATTATCGACGGTGGGCACACCGACCACGCAATCGTGAACACCGTCCGCGCGCTACGCGAACAGGGGGACGACGAGCCCCTTCCGAACCAATACGTTCACCTAGAGATCCTTTCCAGAATTGAACACGATCTTGCGGACATAGCGGAGGCCCGAAACTACAGCGTTCAACTAAAGCCGTGGTCACTGGCGGCCTACCGGGAGAAGTTTGATTGGTTTCTCGACGCGTTGGGAGACGACTACCGGAGACACATCAAAGTCAGCGAGAACGACGAGCAGCCCATAGGAGTTCTCGACCTGATCCAAATCATGTGTGCAATTAACCCCGTGCTCTATCCCGCTAACAGCACGTCGGTTAACGAAGCGTACAAGAACGTCGGCAAGTGCCTCGGTTACTTCATAGACGACGAAGATCAGTACCGTTTTCGTGGCCTTGCCCCAATCGCACGAGATGTGCTGAGACTCTATGACTATGTCCGCTACAATTGGAAACGCGCGTACAACAGTGAGGACGATCTAGGCAGGCGGGGCCGCTTGGGCGCTAGGAACGTCATGCATACCCGCCAACGCAATCGATCCGCCCTAACCACCTACTATTTCCTCGACAAAACTCCGGTGCAGGGGGAACTCCCGGTCGAAAAGGGATTTGCAATCCCCGTCATCTCGAGCTTTCGCGCCCTGCTGGAACCTAAGGGAAATAAGTATGTTTGGTACACCGACCCGTTCAAGTATTTCGATGAGCACGGGTCACACTTGGTGAAATACGTTATGACAGCAAATGACCTATCCGGGAACGATCCCCACCAAGTGGGACGTGATTCGCAGGTTTACACGTCGCTCTATTCTGAGGTCCGCAGGTGGTACCTCGAAGGCAAAGTTGCCAGCCTCGAGGCAAGGGAATAGAAACCGAAACACCGGGGTTCCCTGTTTTCGCGTCCGTTGCGAACGATGGGAAACTCCCGTTGAATGGTCCGGCCCACGACGGTACGATAAGCTGAGTGCCCCACTTCTCGCTTCCTTTGCGAGAAGTGGGATCGCCTCCTTTACAAAAACGCCGACAAACTAGCCCAGGACCGGCGTATCCTAGCAGTATGGCTGTGAACTGGATCGAACTCGCGCAGAAGATGGCCCAGGCTGCCCGCGCTGGCGTGGTTATTGAAAGAAAGCGCTTGCAGGAAATCCTTGCTGAGCGACAGCGGAAACAGCAATCCCAGTCTTCCTCGCCCTCCCGTTGAAACGTCCCAGACTGACCATCATCGCCGGGGCCAACGGTTCCGGCAAGACAACTCTGACAGGCTGGAACTCGGATGTCTTCCGGGCGATTCCCATCCTGGATCCGGACACAATCGCGAGAACATTGCAGTCCACGTCGCCCGCAGCATTTCCGATTGCGGCCGCGCGCCAGGTTTTGGCGTCTGCGAAGGAACATATCAGCAAGCATGAGAGCTTCGCCGTGGAGACGACGCTGGCCGGAAAGCACTATCTGCAAATGATGGTTGATGCGCGTGTTCGTGGTTTCGAGGTCGTGCTGGTCTACATCGGGACAGAAAATGTAGAGATCAACCTCGCTCGAATCAGAAATCGAGTTCTCGCGGGTGGCCATGATGTCCCGGAGAGCGATGTCCGCCGGCGTTACCAGCGCAGCTTCAAGAGTCTTCTGATAGCCCTACCGCGCGCCGACCACACCATCCTGTTCGACAACTCAACCGAGGAAGGTTACCGGCTGGTCGCAGTGCTCGGGCCGTCTGAAACTCAGTGGTTCGAGCCTGCCCCAGATTGGGCAAAGGCAAGCCGTAGCCACATTTCTCACTGAAACGGGTTGGCCACTACAACGCCGAAATATTTCTGGCCGGGGTTGAAGTCTTCAGACCAGATCCTTTCACAACCGGCACGTTCCGCCGCAGCGACGATCATGCCATCGTAGAAATGTAAGCCGTATGCAGCCCTCGCTTCGACGGCTCGCCGTATGGTGTCATGATCCGGAGGGATGAGGCGAATCGGCGCTAAGGTGTCCAACAACGCGATCACGTCCGCAGAGGACGGCGCGGGAATGAGTTTGTGAAGGAGTGTGGCGGCAAATTCCGCAAGAACTTGCGTAGAAATGACCAGCCCGCCCGCAACCGCTCGTCGAACCAAGTCCTGCGCCACTGCTTGTTTTGCCGGGTCGGTGACGTCGTAGGCGTATACCAGGACATTCGTATCCAGGAAGTCAGGACCGGGCATACAAGTCTTCCCGTTTCCAGGTTTTCTTTCCTAGGCGAAACTGGAACTGGCTGAAGCTGCGTTCCAGCGTCTCCCGTTCTCGCCGTTTCCGGCCGGAAGCGGCCTGCTCGGCAGCCAACTGCTCCAAGTAGGCACGAACCAGACCGGTAAGGGTAGTGTCGCGATCCACCGCGATCTTGCGGACATCCTTGACCAGTTTTTCGTCAAGGGACAGCGTGATATTCATTAACCCATAATAAGGGAAACCCTTAATCCGTGCAAGTGTCGCTGCAGCCACAACGTGGCTGTGTACAACGAAGATTCAACAGTCCGACCGTATGACGTCTAACCTTGCCGCATTCACGGAACAACCGGATTATGGTCAAGGCGGAGGCGGTATTGATGAATGCCGCGATAATTGGCCTAAGCCATTTGTTATCAATAATTTGACCTCTAAGTTCCTTGGCATCAAGATTTTGCAGCCACTTTTGCAGACCCCGCGCCAGTCAAGGCTTTCAAGAGGGGGTGGGGGAGGGGTACACCCCGAAAACACAGATTTCCTGGAATGAACCTGCTTCACGAGTGGTGTTCGAAGGCAATTCCAAGAGTATTTTTCAGCGGATTTCCACAGCGGCATTTCGCGGGCGAGGGCGCCCGCGCCACACTACCCTACTTCGCTTCCAGCGTGATGTCTCCCACCGAGACGTGCGCGCGCAATTCGTACTTGCCGTTGCCGTGATAGCGCAGCGTCTTGCCGAGCCAGCCACTGGTTTCGCCGTAGCCGTCGCTGTTCACGTCTCCGATGCTGGTGCTGGCGTGCACGTTACGATAGCCGCTGCGGCTGTTCTCTACGCGGATGTCTCCCACGTTCAACTCCAGATCCTTGTCTCCCTCAACGTCTTCCACCGTAAGGTCGCCGACCTTTTGATGGATGTCGAGGTTGGTGTTCTGCGGGATTTCGAGTTCGACGTCGACCTGCGTGTTGGTGCCGGGTGCGTGGAATTCAATGCTGGCATCGTTACCGCGGACCTCGAAGTCAACATGCGCTTCTTTGACGTGGCTCTCGCGCCGCGACTTGACGGTATAGCGCAGTCGAATCTTGCCCGAGTCGCCGCGCCGGACTTGCAGGTCGCCTACGCTCAGGCGCACGTGCAGGATCCCACCAGCGGCGAAGTCCCGCACGTCCGTGTGCGTCTCTTCGTATTTCCAGTCGGAAGCCAGAGTGAACGGAACCACTAATAGACCGAACAGAATCGTTAGGTAGATCACTCTCAGGCGGATTGGAGACCTTCCAGGCATGGAGTACCTCTGGGGCGTAGGAACGCCTGAATGAGATACGCGGGCAATGCGGGTACAGTTCCCAGAAAATTGCATCTTGCTTTCGGCAGGCACGGGCTAAGCCTGCCCCCAGCGAAGTCGAAGGGAGTGCCCGCGCCACATGGCCCGCTTAGCGATATCCGTCCAGCACCTTGGTCGCGCGGTCAAGGGCAGCCGTCAAGACAGCAATCTGTTGTCGCGCCCGGTCCGAATCGCCCTTGTCGAGGGCTTCGTTCACTCCGGGAACCACGACTGCCGCGTACCCGGTGTATTCGCCGGGAGCGTAAATGGAGTGACGAAACCAGGGACGGCGCGGCAATCCTTCGGGTATAAGGAGCGCCCGCTCCGCCCCGAGCAGCGCCTGGTTCAGGTGCGCGGCGTCGTGCGGCGGATTCTTCTGTTTCGACAGAACCTTGGCTCCCGCCTGCTGAAACCGTTTTGCTGCCGTCAGCACATCATTGAAATCGAGAGCCCGATCGCCAAACTTGTTTTCAGCTCGCTTCTTCGCCGCGTCGAGGTAAGCGGAAATTTCCTTTCCGTACTCTTCGTAGTCGTAGGGCAGGACATCGGCATCGGCCATGCGCAAAACTTCCAGGCCGAATACACGCGCCATCTGCTGTTCGTAGACGAAATCGGGATCGGCAAACTTTTTGAACCATGCAAAATTGTCGAACACCGAGTGATAAACGCCGTAGGACCCGCTGGAGCCGATGTCGGTGGCGGGCACGCCGAGGTGCTGTAGAAATCCGGTGTAGTCGGATCCGCTGCCCAGGTCCCCGACAGCAACGTCGCCTTTGATTTGGGCGGCCGGCCGGCGCGAAGGGTCGCCGCCAAGAGCGTCGGTGGGTAGCATGGTGGAAATTGCTGTAGG
>Ga0210408_10005688_pt1 | contig 10915 bp, 19 predicted proteins | sample IncBWH4MmetaG_FD_155471 | JGI IMG/M metagenome (GOLD analysis project Ga0210408, IMG submission 155471) | Forest soil microbial communities from Barre Woods Harvard Forest LTER site, Petersham, Massachusetts, United States - Inc-BW-H-4-M | ecosystem: Environmental > Terrestrial > Soil >... | reverse complement strand
ACCGAGAGGTGCATCGATAAAAGATGTGCTTTGCACTACGGCCAACCATCCGGCAATCAGCGCCCCGACATTCTCCCTCGTAACCGAAAAGTACTCGCTTCCGGGTTGGATGAGTGGTCGAGAGAGCAGCAAGAACTCGAAGCACTTGTGTTCCAGATACTCCTTCTGCCACTCCAACCACCAAGGCGGAGCCACGGGATCAGCGGCCTCGGCATCAGAGGGCAGCCCTTGAAAATATTGTTGCGCTTGCCGCAGTAAGCTAGCCATCTTGGGTTGGCCATGTGCCGCTGGTGCCTCAATCAAGTCACGAAGGTGGCATTCCCCAATCCGTATCTCGGGAAAGTGTGTCAGTACATCGCGTGCGGTGTGCCAATCAGGAGCACAGAGGAAGTCATACAACCGCGCCATCTCCCGCAGCAACAGCGATTGTGGCAGTAGGAAAGGGGAGTCTTGCTCGGTCAGCACCGGTCCGGAAGGGCACATATTTTCGGTCCGCAATGTTAGTGGATGCAGCAGCAGAATGAAAGTGTGGGGGGAAGGGGTCGGAATCCCGCCTGCAGAGCTCCCTATCTGCTTCTTCGATTAATCACCCATCGTAACTTTATCGACGGCCAGTCGCTTGGAACGCGGCGAGCCATCAGATTGTCCCTGTTCTTGTACCTGCCACAGGTACGAAACCGTCCTGTGTGTTCGATTGTTTGCTCTGGTTGAGGTTATCAGCGACGAAGAATCTTCAAGGACGCAGCCTGTCGAACTTCGATCATGGCTTTTGTAAAGGCCGTAGACAAATATGCTTTCGAAATAGTCGCTGCTTTGAGCGGTACAGGCACGATCTTAAGCAGACAGTTCGTGCTGCAGAAGTTGGTTTGAACTCCTGGCGCGGCACCGGGGTTCATTCAGCCATGAACAACTACCCGACGAAGGCAACGGTGCAAGCGGTAAACACAGACACACCGGTTGCGAGACAGCTTAAAGTACTTGTCACTGCACTCGTGGATAAACTCCGGCTGGAGACGAGACGGTGGCCTCGGGAACAATAACTGTGGATTGTGGCACAGCGCCACGCGGGATTCTGCCCAGTGCGAACTGGTCGTGTTTGCAAGTAAATCGGCATCGTTTGGAAACAGTGATTTTGGCACAGACCGTCGTTTCGCGACGCAGCGATCCTGCTACGAAGATCCTTCACTTCCATGTCACATGGCCAACTGGCCCGCGCGCGACGCCAATTTCTTTTTTTCCAGGATAAAGACACCAGGTGTCCCTTTACGCAGCCTCGGCTCGTGTGCCTCACCACTAACTGTTTTCAGTCGCCACATCAGGTAGCCAGCGCGCTCTCGCGTAAGCAAAAAAGCACCAACCAGAGATGGCTAGGCACTTTCAAGCTCGGGGCCAATTTCGACTCCAGAGTGCCTGCAAATGACAGTTTTCACCACTTTTAGGAGAGTTGTGGTGCAACGGGCTATGTTTTCAAACGGGGTCGATCTAGAAGTATAAGACCCGACAGCTCAACTGGGGAATTCAGCCTTCCATTGATGTAACTTTCCTGCTGTTTTCAATCGTCGCGCGAGGCCAAAACTTCTCTCCGGATAGCCGCACTAGGTGATGAGGACAGGGCAAGAACCTTTTTTCAGGTTCGAGCCCACCGGGGTCCTTTTCTCGGAAACCTTCTCACCGAAATCCAATACAAGGAGCAAATCAATGTTGCAACTGATGCAGTCCAACCATGCGCCGGCCTCAAGCGAGTCCGGATTCCTCGACCGCAAGTGGAGAGCGATCCTCTTTTACTTGGAGAAGCGCTCGTTTGAACGAAAACTCGAATCCATCCTCGGGGCGGCCGCCGGACATGAGGGCAACTCATTGCCGGTCGGTGATTCCCGCTACCAACTACTCCACGTTAATGCGAATTCCCTCTGCGCGGAATTCGCTAAGCGATGGAGCCTTGACATTGATCTGTTGAAGGCTCGCATTGCTGGCGTGGCCAAGTTGGAACGTCTTTCCGTCCCGCCAAATACGATGAACTACACCAGGCTCGCCTGCTTTGGCTTGGTCACCATACCACTGCTCTGCTTCCTCATGGGAGCCGTCGCTGGCCTAGTCAACGTTGGCTTCCATCTTGTAGGAGGCAAATAGCCATGTTCATTGCACTGATCGCCGCTACTGAAGCCTTGCTGTTTTCGGCGTCCGGGGCCAAACGACACCGCGCACGAACGCAGCAGGTACTGATGGGCAACAGCCTGGACCCAGGCCGTCGTCTGCCTTTTATCGACGGATACCTCCGACGGAAGGCCGCGGGGGCAAGCAAACCCCACGTATTCGTTGCTTCGAAATTGGCAGAGGTCTGTAGACACGCTGTCAACACAAAATCGTTCGAATACCTTCTCTTGCACGTGATTCGAACGGCCAACCTCAAACGTCGCAGCATGCGATTCATTTCACAGCGGAGGATCACTCTATGAACTTAACACCATCGGCGAAAGGTTCGTTCTTCGCTGGCATCGGACTGTGGTGCTTGATTTGGGCGGCGCTCTTCAAGGCCGACGAAATCGCAGAACTCGGTGGCTTCGAGCGCTGGGTCAGCTCAGATCGATGCCTTCGCTGGATTAGCAAACACAGGAGCACATCGCTAATTGGAACTGAGTTGGTCAATTACACGCACACGGGTCTAGACCCATTGGGCGTGACTTTCGCACTCGGGGGAACCCTGGTGAACGCTCTGATGATCTACCTGCTGCTTCCTATGCGAGACGGGGCAAGGCGAGGTGGAGAGTTGCGCAACTTGTAGTTAAACAACAACCAGCTCCAAAGACGAAAAGGACGGCTACCCACGCCGTCCTTTTTTCATTTTCAACACCGAAAGGAGTCTTTATGTCGAAACAGCAAGTGGATCTAGGCACACCGGAACTGATCGAGCAAGTGATCGGCTCCGGTCTCTTCTCATTTGACGACGAACCCCATTTCAGTTGGCGAGGCTGTGAGCATTGCGCCGATGGACTAGGTGCAACCGTTTATGACCTGCAGGGCTGTCGCGGCTTGAAAGATCGGACGTTGTACGAATTCGAGGTCTGCGGTGACAGCATTAACTCGCTCTACTACAGAACGGAGGAAAACTGACATGCGAACGAAAATAACGCTTTGCGGGGAAGTGGCAGGCACCATTTGGATGCCCACCGAGGAATGTACGAAAGCATTTCACCTCGAACTGATCCGTATTCCACGCGACAGCAAGACTCGCACGTATCCAGGCATAGCACCTCACTCCATAGAAATCACGTGCCTGCGAGATGCCTTGCTCCACCTCACGAATGACGGCGATTTCCAGTCGTGCGCCATCAGTTGGGCACGGCTGGAGGTCTCCCATTACTTCGAAAGTGAAATTCGCGGAAGCGGTACCACCATGACTCACACTCGGGTGTGGGAGCTACGTGGCAAAGCTCCAGACTCTGATTGCTTCACAGAAGAACCTAACTCTAGCAGTAACCGGTCCTGAAGCGACGAACGAAGTAATGCTGTACGTCCAGCCTCAAACGGACAACCAGCCTCTACGAATCTACTCCCAGTAATTCGTTCTCGCATTTCCTAGCACGCGATCCCTCACAACACTTTGACGATCTGAGCTGGCAAGCGTGCCGGCCCAAACAACAACACAGGCCCGGAATCGGCAACGATTCCTTGCCTTTTTCTATGCGGTTGATTCCGCAACTGGAGGATTCACTATGCGTCACGTTTTTCCGAATCACGAAATACCACATCTCTGGGCACATCAGTCACAGGATGAAGCCCGCAATTCTTCAAGCACTTTCTACTTTGTTGGCCCGACCATTTACAGCTATGGCTCACACTTCCCGATCGCTCGGTATGTCACGAACGATCGAGGCGAGCGAGCAATACTTTTCACGACCGCCCATTACTCGGTAACGACTTCTGGGCACTGCTCGGGGGTAGCTCGTGCGATTCCGACCAATGTCCCAGTTTTCCATGTTGCCCACGTGGAGAATGGCTCGCCCGATCTGCCAAACCACAAGGATAACGTTGAAAACTACCTGCATCGACTCTCGGAACTGCTAGGCAAGGCAAAACGTGCTCGTTTATATCGCGGTCACTACGAGCGGGCTGCGCTTGCATTGCGCGACCAGCTACGCCGCTACATCGCGTTCTTTGACGTGCAAAGCGTCACCATTCCAGAGAGCGCTGCACTAGACGCACTGCAATCGTGGATTGCGGCGCATGCGGAAGAGGATCGGCAGCGCAGGGAATAAAGAGCAAGACTTGCAGAAGAAGAACGCCGCAAAGAGCAGGCCGAACGTATTGAGCGGTTCAGAGCTGGAGATCCGCACGTCAGTTATGTCCCAGGCGTCTCACCCATGCTTCGCGTCGCAGGTGATGAAGTGCAAACCTCGCTAGGCGCGCGTTTTCCTGTCTCGCATGCCGTACGAGCGCTGTTACTGGTATCGCAAGATACGGGAATCTGGTGGAGAGTATGTTCGCGTCGATCATACCGCCCATCTTGGGCACTATGCCATCGACCGTATCGAGTCGGACGGCACGGTACACGCTGGCTGCCACATCGTAAAGTGGGACGAAATCGAACGCATCGCCCCACAACTTGCGTCCTCGTTGCCATCACAGCGATGAGCGGCTCAAGCTAGTGATTCCGACCACCTGCCCGATACTCCCCCATTCCTCATTCAGTTAAGCGTTCAGAATGCAGTTTTTTCAATCCCTTAAGTCCACAAAGGAGGTTTTATGTTCGCTGCAGTATTTGTGTGCTTGTTGCTGTTGTTTGCCTTGTTCATCCTTGTAGCGATTGTGCTGGTGATCAAGGTAGCTCAGTACATCTTCGTTAGTGCGGTCGAGGAGGTTCGCGGTTCTTCCGATAAAGTGCAAGAGCACAAGTGGAGACACGCCAGTGCTCTGGAGCGCGAGAGGATGGTCCGGAGGGCCTGCGGTTGGCGCGTTATCGGCAGAATTGCCGGTGCTGGTGCACTGATCACTGGCGCAGTCGTCGTAACCTCACCCGGACTTGTATTCGGCTCTTGTTTGGCGGCGTGGCGAATGCTGGGGCCGATCAAGCAGGAGATGCGAGATGCGTGTGCGTATAGGTCGACAGGCGCGAAAGACGAGCCCCGTTATTAGTCATTCGATAGCACCTTCTGACCACAATCTACGCCGATGAGGAATGTCACACCTTCAGACGCAGAATCTGGACGCAATGAAGCAAAGATTGAAAACTTCCACCGCTTCGCTGCTGACGAGATTACAGCTGGCTTCGGTGCGGTCGAACGTTTGCGAGTAGAAGATCGGATAGTCACAAACGCTTTCCGTATATCCCTCCAGCGCTTTGCCATCTCCCGTTGATTTAGGCATAGCCTACAGAAACTGGCTATTTGCCCCATTCTCTTGGCGCGAGGGTGGTACTCGTGATTGGGGCAGGGATCCTGGAGCACTTTCCTTATTATTGTCGTGTCCCACTCTAGCGGGCGGGTTAGGGCCTATAAAGCCGTCTTCGTTTATAGGGACAAGCATTTACCGTACCTCCGCCATTCCGAGGGGCTTTTCCGCGCTGGAGACCCCTTCTAGAGTGGGCTTTCCACGCTTCTGGAAGCCAACCGCAAGGAGCTTTGCCCGGTGCTCCGGGGAGAGTTGCCGTTTAGGGCGGACACCCGCAACTTTGATCGCCAGTCGCGCCTCTGTCGGTCGTGTGAGTTGAAAGACAATGCCCCTTCGTCTTCTGCGTTTTGCCGCAGGATCATCCCAGCGGCAAGGCACTTCTTGCGAATTCCACTCCAGCGACGGGGACGGCTATCGTCACCGTCACACAGCATCATTACCCCAAGTTCGGAATCGCTGTACTCGTAGAGATGGCAGCCGAATTGTCCGCAAATCACCGTTGTCCCGTCAGTTTCACGGGATGTACGGAGTCGGTTCTGCTCGGCGAATGAGTGGATCAATTCTTCACGATTCAAGACAGCACTGGTTAGCATGGAAACACCTCTAGAACTGGATCGGGAGTTTGCAAGGACTGCCGCTTGACATCCTGGCCTTTGGGGTGACGTCAACGAGAGCGCCCCACTAACTGCGCTCTGTACAGCCATTACCGATTCCGTTGCGGACCGGCTAATCCTCTATCCTCGCGGCTCCTGGGAGACAGAATGGCGAGAGGTTAAATCCGAAAACCTGGCAGTTCTCAGCTCATATGATTAGATTACCATTTATTATCACGCTACCAAAGAGCCGCACCAACAAGAATGTAGCTTTGTAACTGTGCGGGTAAATGTCACAGTCGAGGACGGCTCCTAAGGCGAGCCGTAGCCGGTATCGGATCGCCACATACGTCAATGATTGGGTGCTCCGTCCGGCGCTTCAGGTATTCAGCGCGGAGCTTCTTTTTGAGCCGTCCGCATGATTTGATGCGGCCTTCTTTTATCTTGTCGTAGTGATGACGCCGAGGCTTACCGTGGCATACAGGACAACTCTTGTCCGCAATCTCAAGAGCCGGATTGCAGAACCATTGAACCAGCACGTAACGATGACCGTGCTTGTCGTGACCCTCATCTGCGATTATGCAACCGTAAATCGAGCCGCCAACACTCTGTCCCACAAGTAGCGGTCCGAGCACGTGGTCATACTTGCCGTCTTTGTGCTTGCGTTTACGTCCCATTTCAAGGCGCTCCTGGCGCTCAGAACAAGGTGCAATCTCCCCCAGAAGTTTATATATAAATACGCTCGCAAATCCTGACTTTTAGGGTGAGCGGACCGGCCCTATGGCCGTGTCCGCGTTGGTGAGCAGATAAGCATAGGCCAACATGCTTACCTATTTAAGCGAAGCATATATGTTCATATACATAGCCGTTTGCGTGTTGAGCGGTTGGCGCGGACGTAGCATAAAGCTCCTAAACTTCGACCCCACTCGCTGAGGTTCCGCATAAAAACAACGGGGAGAGGCGCCTTGCGGCGCTCTCCCTACTCGCACGACACCGCTCCTTTTTGCTTCATTGTTGTCCTCCGCCGAGTATCTCCTCCATTGAGGGACCGTCATCCTCGCTCGGCTGCGCACTCGGTTGAGGTTGTGGCGGTGGCTCTATGTCCTCTCGTTTCGGGCACTGTATTTCCCTCGTTTCCTTGATTGCGTCACAGATTGCTTTCTGCATTTCACTGTAGTCTTTCCGCTTGGAAATATAGAAGGGTGCGTGCGTGTGTCTCCGCTTGTACGGGGTTGTAAGCTCTGCCTCTGTCCGAAGACGCGAGACTCTAAGACGGCTATACTGCCTGTCGATGTCCTCAAGTGCGAGCCATGAGTACGTCACTCCGTCTATTACCATTGTCCCGCTATATGAGTTTGTACCCCAGTTCTCCTCATCTAAAACGGTACACACGGCCTTGTAATCAATCATTGTTTTTCCCTCTGCTCTCGTGTCGGCGATACTGGCTGGCGAGCGTCACCCTTCACTCGTATTTCGGACCACTGATATTTGTAGTCTGGCACTTCTCGAATGGTCCGGGGCTTGCCGTCCAGTGCTCTACCGATCTCGTCAATGCCTTGCTCATCCTTCCGCGCACTCACCTGCTTAAAGAAGTACGCAACTCCTTGTTGCTTCGCGGCGTGGTACAGGTCAATGGCCCAGCGCATATCCATAACGTGATCCCTCCATTTAGGACCGCTGAGTCCGCCCACAAGGATCTGATCAATACCGGTGAAGTCTGGTTTTGGTACGGCTCCAAATAACGGTTCCATGCTCAAGAACCGTCTTGCAGCGTTCACTCCACGCAATGCCTTGGTATTGCGACGGAAATCCTCGGCGTTTAGAACCGATGTTCCGAGCCACACATTTGGATAGCCGTCATTCCAGTCTTCTGGGAGTGTTTCGGAGAAACGTTCCGGTATCTTGGTCAGAACCATCCAGACCAGGTGCGGAGTGAGCTTTGCGATCGGCCAGAACTGGTGGCGCCAATCTTCGGCTTGCCGATCATTGAAATCCATTAGCGAACCACAAAACACGCGAACGGCTTTGTTCAGTGCAGTCGCTTCCCGCTCCCACTGCCACGGCTGGCGCCAGTACTTAGGCGAGGTGGAGATCACCTCTGAGAAGGTTCGGCCTCGCGCAGTCTCCATTCTGTCGGCATAACAGAGGCCCAGCCTTGCTAGAGCGCAGCGTTCACCGGAGCAACCGCGCCAGGGGTTGAATGTGTTGTGGCACCAGGCGATGTTGGAATCTCTCATTGTTCCCTCACTTCCACGATCGCGCCTGGGAGCAGATCCTTGGCGATCTCCCGAAAGAACATCTCCAGCTTTGCCCGGAAGTCCACTGCATTCCTCAGAGGTAAAAAGTGCGCTCGCACTTGCGACGTGAGGATCTGGTAGCGCTCTTCGGAATGCTCAGCTGTCGTGTAGACTTTCGGCTTCGCTTTGGTCTTAGGTTGGCTATTTTTTTTCTTGTAGTCGGCAATCAGGTTGTATGCGGTGCGCTTTGGAATGCCCGTTTCGCGAAGATAGGAGGCGAACTTCCCACCGCGTCCCCGCTTCACCAGTTCGGTCTGCAGTTTGGTGAGAGTCTCCCCGAGTCTTTCGCGATCTTCCGCGAGTCGGCGCTCACTGACTTGGTACGCGCGCCAGCATTCCTTAAGACTTGATGCGAGCGCTTGGTCACTGGTGGTAATGGTGCCAGACGGCACTATTTTCTGATGGTTGTGGCTGTCATCGCGGCACTGAGAAGGCTTGGGCTCCGAGCCATCGCGAAGATCCCTAATTCTCTTGGAATTTGACATGGGCAAAGTCCTATTTCTTAGAGTTTCTAGGACTTGCCTCTAGATCAGCCCGAGGACTGGACCGCTAAAGCGTGGAAGCCTGCCGATGCTGACACTCGCCAGGGCCAGCACAACGCCGGCCTTCATCGGGATCCCCAAAGAGGACCTTAATACCACAAAATAATTATATCAGAGCACCTGCCGAAAATACGCCACTGCCAGCTTGGAAACGCTTCGGAGCCGCCTAGTCCCAGAAGGGCGTCGTTATGACGGCCATCCAACTGGAAGGCCCGCCGGTTGCCTGTTTTGGAGCCTTGTGGGAAAATAAAGTATCGGTTCCTGGAAACCCGCACAGGCCGTGACCCTACCACTTCAGAGCCCTTGACGGGACGGCTCCTTAGTAAAAGGAGCTGTCTATGCCGCTAATGACTCTGCGCCAGTTCGCGGAACGCTTCAATCTCACCCAACTTCTTGACCTTGTCCAGGTGCTCAGCCTTGAGGACGCTGACCGTGACAGGTCGACAGAAATCCTTCAGGAGGAGCTATCTGGTCCGGAAGGCTGTATCTGGTTCAACCGGAAACACTGTCCTGACACACTTCCGAAGGGACTCGTTTGTCAGAAGTATGACGGAAGCACCAGCTACACAATGAAGTTCGACGCTGAAGGCAATAGTGAGCTGTCTCACCTCGTAGCACTGAGGCTGGTCAGGTTTGAGGAATGATGCAGCCGGTCGTGGAGCCTTATGTCGATTCCGAGAGGGCTTCGGCCTTTTTGGGAGTCGCCAGCAGGACCCTGAACGAGATGGCTCGTAAAGGGGAGGTACCAGCGTATCAGTGGGGCCTCGGAAACCAGCGCCGGACATGGCGTTTCAAGCTTTCTGAGCTGGACTCCTACATGAAGTCCAAGGTAGGATCGCCTGGCCGCCCACCTCTTCCGAATAGGAGGAGAAAATGAAGAAGGTGGGAAGTTACGGAAGTGGTTTCTTGACTCGAATCAAGCGGTCTGCCGGAGACGTTCTGGCTTATCGCTGGCACGATAACGGCAGAGAGAGAAAGAAAATCCTAGGACCAGTAAGCAAGTTCAAGTCTGAAGCCGCAGCGTGGAAGGAAGTTGACCGCCTGAGGCTGGGACAAAAGGGAAGTCCTGAAACCGTGGAGCAGTTGGCTCAGCACTGGAAGGAAAAGGAGAGCAGTAGACGCGCCTTCTCCACCAGCGAGACGATTTCTGGATACTTGGCGAACTGGGTTGTTCCAGCCTGGGGTTCTCGCTTGCTGAATGAAATGAAGGCTGTAGATGTCGAAGACTGGGTCGCCAAGTTAGATCTGGCACCGGGCAGCAAGAAGAAGATTCGTGACATCATGCATCTTCTTTATGAGCATGCAATCCGCTACGAGTTCACAGAGCGCAATCCCATCAGCAAGGTTCGTCAGGGTGGAAAGCGACTGGGAACGCCCACGCGACTGGACGTGAAACAGTTGCGGGCGCTACTCGAAGCACTGCCAGCTCGTGAGAGGCTGATGGTGTTGCTAGACTTCGGAACTGGTCTTCGACGTGGAGAGTTGAGCGGAGTGAAGTGGCAGGATGTTGACTTCGAGGAAAGAGTGCTTACGCCAATGCGCAGCATCGTGCAACAGCACATTGGAGACGTGAAGACCGAAGCTTCGAAGAAGCAGATTCCGCTCGATGGTGCCCTGGTTGCTGAGCTGCTTGCGTGGAGGCAGGAAACCCCTTACGCTGGAGACGGCGACTACGTCTTTGCCAGTCTCAAGAAGAAAGGGAAGCAGCCCTACTGGATGTCGAAGATTATGCAGCTCTACATCAAGCCCGTCGCTGCACAGCTTGGCATTCCACTGAAAGGCTGGCACACTCTCCGCCACAGCTACACCACGTTGCTCAGGCAAAACGGAAACAATCCCAAAGTTGTTCAGGATTTGCTGAGGCATGCGTCGTATGGAATCACGATGAATGTTTACGATTCAGCGGTGTCGGATGAGAAGAGGGAAGCCCACAGCGGAGTGATGAGGCTGGTTGCAACCCGTACTCGAACCCGTACCGGGACTGAGGATGGTAGAATGGCAAGTGCTTGATTCCTCAGTGGTCCCCGTCGTCTAGCCCGGCCTAGGACATCGCCCTTTCACGGCGGTAACACGGGTTCAAATCCCGTCGGGGACG
>Ga0210408_10005687_pt1 | contig 10915 bp, 8 predicted proteins | sample IncBWH4MmetaG_FD_155471 | JGI IMG/M metagenome (GOLD analysis project Ga0210408, IMG submission 155471) | Forest soil microbial communities from Barre Woods Harvard Forest LTER site, Petersham, Massachusetts, United States - Inc-BW-H-4-M | ecosystem: Environmental > Terrestrial > Soil >... | reverse complement strand
CGGCGCGCATCGCGCGCGCGGCTTCCGCACCCACCGTCCCGGCGAAGTAAACATCACAAGCGTCCGTAGGGGCGAGGCATACCTCCCCCTGCGACAGAACGGATAAGGCCTCCGTAGGGGCGACGCATGCGTCGCCCCGCGTCAACAACAACGCATGTGGAGAGAGGGGCGAGGCATGCCTCGCCCTGCGACAGAACGGATAAGGTCTCCGTAGGGGCGACGCACGCGTCGCCCCGCATCAACAACAACGCATGTGGAGAGAGGGGCGAGGCATGCCTCGCCCCTACGAAGGTCAGAGGGTCATCCGGCGCGCAGCAGCCGGATCGCCTCGTCGCGCTCGAAGATATAAAGGAGATGGCGCAATGCCTGCCCGCGTTCCGACGCGAGCGCTGGATCGCGCGCCAATATCAGCGCGGCATCGTCGCGCGCCGGGCCGACGAGCTTGGCATGCGTACCGATGCGGGCAACGCGAAATCCCGGCATTCCCGATTGCCGCGTACCCAGGACGTCTCCTTCCCCCCGCAGCTTGAGATCCTCCTCCGCGATGCGAAAGCCGTCCTCGGTTTCGCGCATGATGCGAAGGCGCGCTTTTGCGGTCTCGCCAGGAGGAGGCTTGTAGAGGAGCAGGCACGTGGAGCGCTCCGCACCGCGTCCGATGCGGCCGCGCAGCTGATGGAGCTGCGCAAGTCCGAAGCGCTCGGCATGCTCGATCACCATGACGGTTGCCTCGGGCACGTCGACACCGACCTCGATGACGGTGGTGGCCACCAGCAGCCGGGTCTCCCCGCTCGCAAAGCGCGCCATTGCGAGATCCTTCTCGACCCCTTTCATGCGGCCGTGAATGAGGTCAACCATGGCGCCGAAGCGCTGGCGTAATGCGTGGAAACGCTCCTGCGCCGCCGCGAGGTCGACGTTTTCGGATTCTTCTACGAGCGGGCAAACCCAATAGGCGCGATGCCCGGCGGCCAATGAGCGGCCGACTGCTTCGACCACTTCCTCGGTTCGATTGAGCGGGATGGTGCGGGTGTCGATCGCTTGGCGTCCGGCCGGCTTCTCGCGCAACTCCGAGACATCCATGTCGCCGAAATAGGTCAGCACCAAGGTGCGGGGGATGGGAGTTGCGGTCATCACCAGGACATCGACGGCCTCGCCTTTGCGGGCAAGCGCAAGCCGCTGGTGCACCCCAAACCGGTGCTGCTCATCGACAACTGCAAGTCCAAGGTCGCGAAACTCGACCTGCTCCTGGAACAACGCATGCGTTCCCACCAGAATGTGGATCTCGCCCAGCGCGAGCTGTTCGAGAATGGCGCTGCGCTCGCGACCCCGTTCACGACCGGTCAGAATGGCGACGTTGATCCTCGCGAGAGTGGCCAGGGGCGTGATCGTGTTGAAGTGCTGCCGCGCGAGAACCTCGGTCGGCGCCATCAATGCAGCCTGGCGGCCGCCTTCGATCACGGCAGCGCACGCGAGCAGCGCCACCGCCGTCTTGCCTGCTCCGACGTCGCCCTGGAGCAGTCGAAGCATGCGTTGCGGCTTGGCCAGATCGGCGACGATGTCTCCCACCGCGCGCGTCTGTGAGGGGGTCAGCGAGTACGGCAGCGCCTCGATCAGCTTTTTCCTGAGGTGGCCGTTGCTTACCGTCGCTCGACCGGCGGGGCGTCGCACCTGTTCCCGCACCAGCGCGAGCGCAAGCTGGCCGGCGAGAAACTCGTCATAGGCCAAGCGTGACCACGCCAAACCCTCAGGCAGGACATCGCTCGGCTCAGGCGGACGATGCAGCACCCGCAGCGCCTCGGCGAACGTCGGGAATCGTTCCCGCGCCACCCATCTCGGCTCCTGCCATTCAGGCAACGCGGGTATGCGCGTGAGCGCTGCATCTACTGCCTTGCTCACCGCATTGAGACTCAGTCCTTCGGTCAGGGGATAGACGGGCTCAACCAGCGGAAGCTTCGCCACATCGGCCTCGGCGATGATGCGGTCCGGATGCACCATCTGTCGCATTGCATCGTAGAGCCCGATGATGCCGGACACGTAACGCCGCTCGCCGACGGGGAGGAGCTTTTGCACGTACTCCTTTCGGGCGTTGAAAAATGTGAGAGTGAGGTCGCCGGTCTCATCGCTCGTATACACCTGATAGGGGGCACGGGGCCGCTGCGGCGGCGGCGGCCGATGACGATCCACCGTGACCGCGACGGTGACAACGGTATCGAGCGGCGCATCGCGCAATTTCGGTCGGGCGCGGCGGTCGATCACGCCGCTGGGCATGTGGAAGAGAAGGTCGACAACGCGAGGCTTGTCGTCTCGACCGAGTAAGCGGCCGTAAAGCTTTTCGAGTTTTGGTCCTACGCCGGGCAGCGTCGTGATCGCAGCAAACAGCGGGTTGAGCACGCTAGGCCGCATGGAAGGTCATACCGCAAGAATCAGGGATATCCAGCAATCCGTGCACGGCAGGTCGAAACGCAGCCGTGCGAGACCGCAACTCTGGTGGGAACTCGGCGCTCCGCCTACGCGGACCATGGCACTGAACGCATCCTGACCGACATAGGGTTAGCGCTGGGACCGGCGCCTTCCGCTGACATCCGCTGTCAGGCTGGCTATATCATGCTGGCCCGGCACCGTCCGGGCTTTTGGCGTTTGCCGGAGACACGCAAAAGATGGTCGAAGCGGCCCCTTCAAATGCAGACCTCGAGGTCCGCCGGCGCAAGCTTCTGTTTCGCGCCTGGCATCGTGGCATGCGCGAAGTGGATCTCATCATGGGACGCTTTGCCGATCGCGAGATCAGGGAGTGGGGAGCCGAGGAGCTTGGAGAGTTCGAGCAGCTCTTGGAGATGGCGGACCCGGAACTGTTCGCGTGGGTGACCGGTCAGGCCGATGTGCCGCGCAGCCTGGACACTGCACTGTTCCGCCGGCTGCGTGATTTCAACCAGCAGGGCTGCGGTGCACGATGAGAATCTCGCGCACTCCCATTGATCACATCGCACCCGGTCGTCCGCTCACATTCGCGGGGGTGCCCGACGGGGCGGAAGGGCTCGTGATTGCCGATCTGGCGCGCGCATTGGCAGCACGCCGCGATGCCCCGGCGGTGCCGCTTGCAGTGGTGTGTCGCGATGGGCCGCGGTTGGCAGCTTTGAGCCGCGCGCTCGGGTTCTTTGCACCTGATCTCCTCGTCGCTGAATTCCCGGCCTGGGACTGTCTGCCGTATGACCGGGTGTCGCCGCATTCGACCTCCGTCGCCCAGCGCATGACCGCGCTGTCGCGCTTGGCGCACGCCACGAAGGGCCGCCGGCACCCAACCATTCTCCTCACCACCGTCAATGCCGCGGTGCAACGCGTGCCCGGCCGACAATTTGTGCGCCATCAATCCTTGTCGGTTGCGCCGGGTAACGTCCTGGCCATGGAGAGCATTACTGCTTGGCTCGAGCTCAACGGCTTCGCGCGTGCATCAACAGTGCGCGAGCCTGGCGATTACGCGGTGCGCGGCGGAATCATCGATCTCTACGCGCCGGGGACCGCGGAGCCGGTGCGACTAGACTACTTCGGGGACACGTTGGAGAGCATCCGCACCTTCGATCCCGAGACTCAACGCACGACGGGCCAATTGCATGGTCTTGATCTCGTTCCCGTCGCCGAATTCCAGCTCTCGCCTGATACGATCAAACGCTTCAGGCTCGGCTATATCGAGACATTTGGTGCACCTGCTCCCGACGATCTGCTGTACCACGCGGTGAGCGAAGGCCGGCGACATCCCGGCATGGAACACTGGCTGCCTCTGTTTCACGAGCAACTCGAGACGTTGTTTGATTATCTCCCGGGCTCCTGCATCGCACTGGAGCCGCTCGCAGAGGACGCTGCCCGGGAACGGTTGGGACAGGTGCAGGACTACTACGAGGCACGCCAGCAGGCGCTTGCGCAACGCGGGTCGGGACCACCCTACAAACCGCTGCCACCCGACAGGCTGTATCTGCGGGAAGAAGAATGGCACGAGCGGATTGCGCAGGAACCGCTGGTGCGGCTCACGCCGTTTTCCGTTCCGCAGAGCCAGGAAACGGTGATCGACGTAGGAGCCAAGCAGGGCCGTAATTTTGCTGCGGAGCGCGCCGAGTCAGGTCGCAACGTGTTCGAGGCGGTGGCCAAGCACGTGGCAGCGCTGCAGGGAAGCAGCAAGCGCGTCACCGTCGCGCTGTGGAGCGAAGGTGCGCGTGAACGCATGTCGCACGTACTCGGCGATCATGGCATCCCTGATCTCTCGCCGGTGGCCTCCTGGCACGAAGCCATGCGACTGGCCGGCTCGCGCATTGCGCTCGCAGTGCTTGGACTGGAAAGCGGGTTCGAGACTGCCGACGCGGCCGTCATCAGCGAGCAGGATATCCTGGGCGATCGGCTGGTCCGCCCCCGACGGATCACACGACGTGCCGAGAACTTCATAGCCGAGGCGACGAGCCTTGCTGCCGGCGATCTGGTGGTTCACGTCGATCACGGGATTGGCCGCTTCATCCAGCTGCGCGCCATCGAAGCAGCCGGCGCGCCGCATGATTGCCTCGAGCTGCACTATGCGGGCGGGGACAAGCTGTTCCTGCCGGTCGAAAACATCGAGCTTCTCTCACGCTACGGTTCGGAAGAGACCGACGTTGAGCTCGATCGGCTAGGCGGGAGTGCTTGGCAGGCGCGCAAGGCGCGCATGAAGAATCGGATCCGTGAGATCGCAAATGAGCTGATCAAGATCGCGGCGGAGCGGCAGCTGCGCGAGGCGCCGCGGCTCGTCGCGGAGGAGGGACCGTACAACGAGTTCTGCGCCGGTTTTCCGTACGAGGAGACCGACGATCAACAGGCTGCCATCGACGTCGTTCTCTCAGAGCTTGCCTCCGGCCGGCCCATGGACCGGCTGATTTGCGGAGATGTCGGGTTCGGCAAGACCGAGGTTGCGCTGCGTGCCGCCTTTGTCACGGTCATGCAGGGCAGGCAGGTAGCGGTTGTGGTGCCGACGACGCTTCTTGCACGTCAGCACACGGGTACATTCACGGAGCGCTTTCGCGGCCTCCCGGTGAAGATTGCCCAGGCCTCCCGCCTTGTTTCCGGCAAGGAGCTCACCCGCGCGAAGAAGGGCATCGCCGACGGTACCGTCGACATCGTCGTGGGCACCCACGCGCTGTTGGGCAAGTCGATCAAATTCCGTGATCTCGGCCTTCTCGTCATCGACGAGGAGCAGCATTTCGGTGTCGCACACAAGGAGCGGCTCAAGCAGATGCGCGCCGAGGTGCACGTGCTCACGCTGACTGCTACCCCGATTCCCCGCACCTTGCAGCTCGCGCTCTCCGGAGTGCGCGAGCTGTCCATCATCGCATCGCCTCCCATCGATCGGCTCGCGGTGCGCACCTTCGTATCGCCGTTCGATCCCGTGATCGTGCGGGAAGCGCTGTTGCGCGAACGCTATCGTGGCGGGCAGGCGTTTTACGTGTGCCCCCGGATTGAAGACCTCGCGGGCGCCAAGGACTTTCTGGACAAGCATGTGCCGGAAATGCGGATTGCGCTCGCGCACGGCCAGATGCCCTCAACCGTGCTCGACGACGTTATGTCCGCCTTCTACGACGGCAAATACGATCTCCTCCTTTCGACGGCGATCATCGAGTCCGGTCTCGACATTCCGAACGCGAACACGCTCATCGTTCATCGCGCCGACCGTTTCGGGCTTTCCCAGCTTTATCAGCTGCGCGGCCGGGTAGGGCGCGCGAAGGTGCGTGCCTATTCTCTGTTCGCGCTCCCCGCCGACCGCAAGATCACACCACAGGCGGAGCGCAGATTGCAGGTATTGCAGTCGCTCGACACGCTCGGAGCCGGCTTCCAGCTCGCCTCCCACGATCTCGATATTCGTGGTGCCGGCAACCTCCTGGGCGAGGAGCAGTCCGGTCACATCAAGGAGGTCGGCTTCGAGCTCTATCAGCAGATGCTGGAGGAGGCAGTCGCAGGTCTCAAGGCGGGGGTCAGCGTCCCTGCTTCCGACAAATGGTCCCCGCAGATCACCATCGGCGCTCCGGTCATGATCCCCGAGGAGTATGTCGCAGACCTGCCGGTGCGGCTTGCGCTCTACCGCCGGTTGGCTGACATCGATGCGGAACGCGAGATCGAGGCTTTCGGGGCCGAGCTCGTCGATCGTTTTGGCCCAATGCCTCGGGAGGTCGAGCACCTGCTCCAGGTCGTACGGATCAAGATGCTCTGCCGCGAGGCCAATGTGGAGAAGATCGACGCCGGTCCGAAGGGTGCGGTGATCTCTTTCCGCGAGAACACCTTCGCGAATCCCGACCGTCTGGTTGCCTTTATCCGCGATCAGGAGCGGGGCGCTCGCGTGCGGCCCGATATGAAAGTCGTGTTCTTTCACGACTGGGAGAAGCCAGAGCAGCGCCTGCGCGGAACGGCCGCAATCCTGCGCGACCTCGCCGCGCTCGCGCAGCCAGCCGCAGCGGCTTGATGCTTACCGCATAACTATTCCGCGGCTTGACGGCTGGCGTATTCCTGGGCCGCGCGGTCGATCGCCCGGACGAGATGGTCCGGCGTCTGCGCCCCTTGCACTGCAATCACTCCGCCCAGGACAAAGCAGGGCACGCCATCGATGCCCGCCTCCTTGGCAGACTCGGCTTCCTTCGCGACCCGCTCGATATCCCGATCGCTGGCAAGGCGTCTGCGGGCCTCCGCGGCATCGAGCCCGCTCGCGGCGGCGGCTTCGACCAGCACATCGCGATCGGAAAGGTCGCTGCCTTCGGTGAAATAGACGTCCATCAGCCGTTGCTTCATGCGCCCGGCATTGCCGGTCTCGCCGGCCCAGAGAATCAGGCGGTGGCAGTCGAGCGTGTTTGGCTGTCGCGTTATCTTATCGGGCGCATAGATCAATCCTTCGGCGGCTGCCGCGGCGGAAACGTGTCCCCCGATGGCGCGGTAGCGCTCGGGAGAGCCAAACTTCGTAGTGAGATACTCTTCCCGGCTCATGCCTTCGCGAGGCACCCACGGATTGAGAAAGTACGGTCGAAAGTGCACTTCGACCGGAATATTGGGCCGAAGCGCGAGTGCTTTTTCCAGCCGGCGCTTGCCGATGAAGCACCACGGACAGACCACGTCGGAGATCATGTCGATCGGCAAAGTCATTGGGGGCCACTCCTGTTGGAGTGGAATATATGCCGATTTGCGTTGCGGTGAAACCGGGAGCGCGCGGCCCACGCCGCGCCGATTTTAACCCGCGAGGCCCCGTGAGGGACATGCGACAGCAACTTTGGGGTAGGCGCCGACGCGCGCGACCAGCGTGCTCACGTTGTCCGTGGGCTTGAACGTGGCGAGCGTGATCGTGGGCCGAATGCTGCGGCGATCGCGACCGGGCGAAACCATGGTCTGGCGAAGAACGCTCGCAATCCGGCGGGCCACGACATGGGCGCTTCGCAAATCGGTTTCAGTGAAGGCTGCAAGGATAGAGCCGTCCTGCTCCCGACACGCGAAGTCGATGTTGCGCACCAGCCGACTGAACAAACGCGCGGCGTCGAGGTGGGACCTCCCATCAGTGACGCCCTCGAAAGAGAAGCGGGCAATCGAAAGAGCCCGGCCCGCGTCTGCCGCCTCGTCCACGGCGCGGTCGAGGTCCTGCCAGAATGCATTCGTCTCCAGCAGTCCAGTTTGAGGATCAATGACCCCTTCGCTTTCGAGCGATTTCAACAGACGCTTGAGATGACCCTCGAATGCCTGCTGCCGCACGAACGCAAGAACACGCTCGGCCAGGAGGACAGGAGCGGCTTCGACACGGATGAGATTCGGGAGTCTTTCCTCGTCGCAGGCATTGTTATTGAGCATGCCCACGGGAAGGTCGCGGAATTTCTCTGCCAGCTCACTGAGGAGCGCTTCGACCCCGCGCGGCCCCAGACCATCCCCGATCACCACGCCGTCGATCTCGCGCGCATTGAGATAACGCGTGGCCGTTTCAACGCTGAAAGCCCCAATAAGACCGACCCGCTCTCCGAGGGCGACCGAGAGGGTAGGGTACGATCCTCCGCGGCCCACGCAAAGCACTGTGGCGCCGGCGAGCAGATTCGCAGGAACGGCGATTTGCCTGTTCGGGTCGCTTGCTCGCGCGCGCCGCAGTACGGTTGCATGCAGGGACCTGATACGCAGGGCCGAGCGCAGCCGCGCGACTAACCGCTCGGTGGAATCGTCAAGCGCAATCGGCAGGGCACCCGGCAGGGATGGCGTGCCATCGCGCTCCACCAGGGCGATCACCGGCATGATCGGACCTGCGCGCTGTTCTATGCACTGGCCAAGCGAGCGGACATGCCGGGCAGGGGGCTTGCCGTGTGGATCTGCGATGGCGACAGCGACGGGCTGAATTTCTGCGAGCGCTGCCGGAGCATCCGCCCAGGGAGTCTCCACAACAGGGAAAGCGCCGGCAGCGCCGAGAATTTCGAGCAAATCGGCCGCCGAGGTCTCGGCGACAACAACCATCGGGCCCAGAAGTGCCATGAGTTTGAAGCCGGTTGAAGCGTGCGAAAACGCGCTACCCTAGGCTATGGCTGTTAACGCCGCGTCAATGAATGATTCAGGGGTACGCTCGTCGCATGCTGGCAGCGCCGTAATGTGGGCAAAATCGTCTGACGTGTCGTCCCCGCGTGGGCACGGCGCAACGCAATCAGGCTTGCGTCGACTGCGTAAACTTGTCTACGTCGATTTTGCCCACGCGGGAAGGACCGAGCAGCGCGCGCCTTTGCCCATCTACAAGTCTGGCAGGCAGGATGCGATGGCGTAGTGCGAGCGACGTTGCGATCCGTCCGGAGCTTCCATGCCCGCCTGCATCGTGTTCAATTCCCGCGGCCGATTCGACCTTCCCGCACCCACGCGCTCCCCATGCATGTCCTCAAGGCCATTTTGCTCAAGCTCGTTTCGGCTTTGCTGTTCGCGGTCATGTCGGCTTTGGTGAGGTTTCTCGGGGAGAAGTACAGCGTCGGCCAAATCGTCTTCTTTCGCTCCGCCTTCGCCATTCTCCCCGTCGTGATCATTTATGCGCTACGCAACGAGCTCGCTGCGGCGGTCAGGACCCAGCGGCCTTTGGGACATGTCGGACGCGGTGGCATCAGCATTCTGGGGATGTTCTGCAATTTCTCCGCGCTCGCGCGCCTGCCGATCGTGGACGCGACCGCAATCTCGTTCGCCTCGCCCTTGATTACGGTCGCACTTGCGGCACTCCTGCTCAAGGAGCGCGTGCGGATTTATCGATGGTCGGCTGTTATCGTCGGCTTCATCGGGATTCTGGTGATGCTCGCACCCTATTTCGATCCGGCTTTGCATGTGGAAACGGCCGCAAGCACCGTCGGCCTGATATTCGCAATCAGTGGAGCCGTGTCTAACGCGGGGTCCGTCATTCAGACGCGCCGCCTGACCCAGACGGAGACCACGTCGTCCATCGTGTTCTATTTCTCGCTGATCTGCGCGGTTGCCGGTCTTCTGACTTGGCCCTTCGGGTGGCTCGTGCCGACGTGGGTCGAATTCGCGGCGCTGGTTACCATCGGCCTATGCGGCGGCCTCGCTCACCTCTTTCTCACCGAGAGCTACCGTCTCGCTCCAGCCTCGCTGGTGGCTCCGTTCGACTACACGTCGATGGTATGGGTGTTCCTGCTCGGCTATTTTTTCTTCAATGAGCTTCCGAGCGTGTTTGTCCTTGCCGGTGCCGCGATCATAGCCGCGGCCGGGTTGTTCGTGATTTGGCGGGAGCGCCAGCTCGGCTTGCAGCGGGTCCGTGCGGCGGAAGGAGTGCCTACAGGCGCCTAATGATAATGGATCGTGATGGTCGCGACCTGATCGCCGAAGTGACGATCGACAAATCCGAGAAAGGCCTTCAAGAGCCCTCCCTCCTCCTGCGAGTTGGCTGAGCGGATTTTCGCTCTCACCAATTCGGCAGGCTCCCGGGAAAGGCTGACCGATCCTTTGAAACGTTTATGGCTCCATGTCGCGGCACCTGCCCGCGCCGGCCCTTTGCGGGAGAAGGTGCCGCGGCCTTTCTTGCGGATCTCAGCCTCTCGCTTGACCAAGCCGCCATAGATGGAAGACTTTCCGAAAGGCGTGATCTCGACGATTTTCATCGGGTATCTCCCGGGGCCGAATAGTCAAAACGCCTTGAACGTAATGATAGTGCGCGTGTCCTGGATGCCGGGGATGGTCTGCACCTTTTCGTTCACAAAGTGGCCGATGTCGGCCTTGTCCTCGACGTAGAACTTAACCAGCAGATCGAAATCTCCTGCTGTCGAGTAGATTTCCGAGGCAAGCTCGGCATCCGCGAGCTTGTTCGCAACGGCGTAGGACTGGCCGAGCTGACACTTGATCTGAACAAAGAACGGGACCATTCGCCCCTCCGGCCGCCCGAACGCGGCTGCATGCAATCCAGCAAAATCGCGCCGCGTTGACAAGACGAGCAGCGACCCATTTCGGCTCTTGCTGCACGCGCAACAGGCTCTTAGATTTGCGGGGCAATCTCAATGGGGTGTCCGGCGGACGTGCCGCCGGGCTGAGAGGCACCGAGCCAACCCATCGAACCTGATCCGGATCATGCCGGCGGAGGGAGCTTGAGGTGCAAATGCTCGCATCAGACTACCCGACGCCTCAACATGCTAAGCTGGCGATCGACGCGGTTTTGCGCGTCCGCGAGAGGCGCCCCCGGATCCACTGCATTACCAATGCGGTCGCGCAAAACTTCACGGCGAACCTGCTTCTCGCGGCTGGCGCCATTCCATCAATGACGGTCGCTCCCGACGAAATTGCTGATTTCGTCGGAAGTGCAGACGCGCTGCTGGTCAATCTGGGCACCTTCGACCGCGAGCGGCGCGAAGCTGTGGAAATCGCGGTGAAGCAGGTCGTCAACGCAGGGCGACCCTGGGTGCTCGACCCGGTGTTTGTC
>Ga0210408_10005685_pt1 | contig 10916 bp, 7 predicted proteins | sample IncBWH4MmetaG_FD_155471 | JGI IMG/M metagenome (GOLD analysis project Ga0210408, IMG submission 155471) | Forest soil microbial communities from Barre Woods Harvard Forest LTER site, Petersham, Massachusetts, United States - Inc-BW-H-4-M | ecosystem: Environmental > Terrestrial > Soil >... | reverse complement strand
GCGCTGTTGCCAGGGATAGTGAGCTCAATGTGTATCTCGATGCTGGTGATTTTGAGCAGGCCCTCACCGGCAGAAGCACGATTGTCTTTGAGCTTTGCGCTTCTTGCACTCGTACTGGTGGCTCGGGAGTCTGGGGTGGAGAAGGCCGTCTCGGTAGTTGTGTTCTTTCAGTTGTTGTCGCTTGCGAGGGCGTAGAGTCGTTGCGAAGAAGGTGGTAGCGACCACGGGTCCCCGGGCGAACCAGCACAGGTACGAAAGATCCAACCATTCGCAATGTCGGCTCATGGCAAGGCCAGCAAGAGGACGTTCATGGCCCGCAATGTCCTAAAAGATCACCCGGGTATTATCGCAACCGGCGGCACTATGGAGGAGGTGGGCACGACACGCAACATCCCCGGCATCAACAGGCAACTCGCCGCCATCCAGAACGGCGCAGAAGCCCCTGTGCTGCAGCTCCCCAACCTCCACGGCGACATCATCGCCAAGGCCTATCTCTCAGAAACCGCGACCAGTCTCGCGTCCACCGCAGACACCAGCGAGTTCGGCGTGCCAACAACCAGCCTCCCATCGAAGTACTCGTGGCTCGGCGCCGGCGAGATCCCAACCGAACTACCATCAGGCATCATGGACATGGGCGCCCGCTCCTACGTGCCGCAATTGGGACGCTTCCTGCAACCCGATCCCCGACCCGCGGGCTCCGCCAACAGCTACACCTATACCTTTGATGACCCTGTCAACACCTTCGACCCCACAGGCGAATACACCGCCACTCCAACCTGGGCCATAGAATTCAACAACCAACAAGCCCACGCCGCGACAGAAGCCTACGAAGCAGCCATCCGCCGCGCCGCAGAAGAAGCAGCCGCCAAAATAGCCGCCGAACGAACAGCACGTGAAGCAGCGTGGGCCGCAGCCCTCGCCGGACCCATATTCGGTGGCGAAGAAGGCGGTGGAGGCGAAGAAGAATGGTACGAAGAAGAATGGGAAGAAGAAGGCGGCTATGAAGAAATTGCCTACCGCCACGGTGAGGAAGAATCCCACATAGACTCCGCGGTGCTAGTCGAGCCGCTGACCAACGAAGAAGGCGGTGCGACTACGACGTTCGGCTCCCCTACGCCGCTGTGCGAACCGGGACAGAAGGCCCCGTGTGCACGCTTCGCGTACCGGAACGGCCCTCACCGGCGGTCACGGCCGTACAATAATGGGGAAAAAAGTGGGTCGCGGTGCGTACAGTACGGAGGCCACTGGCAAGGTCATACGTGTGTCGGCGTTAGGAGTCCCAGTGGAGAAGATGGAAACTCGTGCCGGATGATAGGCGGCGTTACCGCCCCTCTTGCTGCGTGCGTCATCGCACAGCGTAATCCTCCTATACGGAGGACGCTCAGAAGTCGTGCAAGCTCCTTATACGCGATACGTCAACTTGTGGGATGAATTTAAGCACGAAGTTGGGAGAGCTTGGCACTGATTCAGAGGCACGCGCCTGCCCAGTGACACACTGGGTCAGTGAACAGTGGCGTGCCTTTAAGGGAAAAGTGTCTCTGCTATGTCCACCATTTCAAATGCGAGTAGGTGGACAGTGTCTTGAACCGTCGATCAGCTTGAGGGACTTCTCAACGGCCGAGGGATAAGGCCCGGAAAGCTGTTAACCGGGGTGCGACATTGTACGCCAAATGAGCCAGAGAAACAGAAGAAACAGACACACAATAACCCCCACGAGCCATTTTTCGGTAGCGTTGTGACTCGTAAGGCCGCGGACTATCGCGCCAATCAGACCAACGAGTCCCAACGGGACGATGGGACTCCAGCGACCACGGCCCATGAGCATTATTATAGCGCCTACCAGTCGGCGGAACCGAGTCGTTGTCTGTGGCTGTCGTTGTTGCCGTTCGGTCTCGGTCGTGGGTGCCGGTCGTCGCCGGGGTGCGTTGCGGCGCTCGATACGGGACTGCGCTTGGTGTGTCTTGGTCAATGCTCGCACTTATCGGGTGGTGCCATGTACGCGCGACGTCGGTGGATTTCGAGGCCACTGCATGAACGGTAATGCCTGTAAACGTCGTCATCACGGCGGCGGCGGGCACCACGGCGGCACGCCCGAAGCAAAGACACGGTGCCCTCCCGGCTATTATACGATACCTATGTCGACGTTTGCATCAAGTTTGAATGGCCGTCTGGTCCTTCGCCCGCGCCTGGCTATGGGCCAAATACGTACCCATATCCTGAGCCAGTCCCCTGATCCTGTGAGGTGATGGTAAGCAGCATGAATATCTTTGAAGTGATATTGAACGTCTTCCAGAATGTGGTGATTACACCCTGGTATCACGCGCGGGAGCGTAGACGTCGCTCTAGACGTTGAGCATCGCGGCGACCCCGGCGAGTGTCACTTTGGACGATGAGTGAGTGCTGTGAGCCGCCTCTGGGTGAGACGCGTTCGCGTCAGTGGACGGTGCGCTATGCGCTGCTGGCGTATGGCGCATCGTGGGTTTTTGCTGGCTGCGTTTCTCTGGTTGCGTGGCTGCTGTTTGGGGTTCATAGATGGGGTGGCGCGGGTGCCCTCTGGTTCGATGTGGCGTGGCTTGCGTCGCTGGTTCCCTTGTATCGGGCTGGTGTGCTGAGCGCGGGCGCTTTGGGGCTGCGTCCGGCGCCTGTTGCGCGTTCGGCTGGTCTCGCGCTGCTCGTGTTCGTGTCGGCCACGGTGTTTGATGCTGTGTGGCGATCGGCGCTTGCGCTGGGGTCTGTCTCTAATCCGTTCTCGGGTATCTCGGGCAAGGGCACGGCCACGATCGTTCTTACAGGCGTGACCGCGGTCGTGAGTCCGGTGGTCGAGGAGGTATTCTTTCGCGGTCTTTTGTTTCGGTGTTTCCGTAACCGCTTTGCGCTGTTGCCGGCGAGTGTGATGATTGGGGTGATGTTTGGACTGGTGCACACCGAGTATCCGCTGGCAGTGCTGCCCGAGCTAGCGGTCTATGGGGCGCTTCTGTGTGTGCTCTACGAGTACACGGGGTCGCTGTGGCCGGGCATTGCGCTCAACGCATATCTCGACGCAGGTGGTTTCGAGCAGGCTCTCACCGGCAGGAGCACGGTCGTCTTTTGGACTTTCGTGCTTCTTGCGCTCGTGCTGGTGGCTCGAAGTCTGCGGCGAACAACGGCGTGAGGTCAGGGTGGATCGGCACGGAGAGGTCGCTGGGACGTCGGGGAGTGGGCAGCTCGAGACCCAGTTCGGTTCGGAAGGAGCCGGAAACGGACAATTCAAGAACCGTGAGGCATACAGATCACCCCCCGACGCGCCCCCCGCATGCGGCGGCGGTGGCGGATGCGCCTGTGAGAACATCACCGCCGTGCGCGTCCTTCTCACCGGCCACCACGGCTACATCGGATCGGTCCTCCTCCCCCTGCTGCTCGACAGCGGCCACGACGTTGTCGGTCTCGACAGCTTCCTCTACGAGGGATGTGACTTCGGCGAGGATCTCACGCCGGCCGTGCCTGTCATCCATAAGGACGTTCGCGACGTGACGGTGGGCGACCTCGACGGGTTCGACGCCGTCCTGCACCTTGCCGCCCTCTCTAACGACCCGATCGGAGACCTCAATCCCGAGTGCACCTACGCGGTCAACCACCGTGCCTCGGTCTCGCTGGCGCGCGCCGCCAAGCAGGCTGGGGTGCAGCGTTACCTGTTCTCCTCCTCGTGCAGCCTGTACGGCGCCGCCGACCACGACTGGATCGACGAGACCGCCGCCTTGCACCCGGTCACCCCCTACGGTGAGTCGAAGGTCCTCGCCGAGCGCGACATCGGCCTGCTGGCCGATGACGCGTTCAGCCCGACGTTCCTGCGCAACGCCACCGCCCACGGCCTCTCCCCCCGCCATCGCGGCGACCTCGTCGTCAACAACCTCACGGCATTCGCCTTCGCCACCGGTGAAGTTCTGATGCAGAGCGACGGCACCCCGTGGCGCCCGCTGGTGCACATCCAGGACATCGCGCGCGCCTTCCTCGGCCTGTTGCAGGCGCCGCGCGAGCAGGTTCACGGCGAGGCCTTCAACATCGGCGCCGACGAGGAGAACTACCAGATCGGCGACGTCGCTCGCATCGTCGAGGAGGTCGTGCCCGGCTCGCGGGTCGCGTTCGCGGCGGGCGCCGGGCCCGACAAGCGCAGCTACCGCGTCAGCTTCGCCAAGCTGCAGCGAGCCTTCCCCGAGCTGCACCCCGGATGGACGGTGCGCGCGAGCGCCGAGCAGATGCTCGCGGCCTACCGCGACCACGGCCTGCGCATCGAGGACTTCGCAGGGTCGCGATTCATGCGGATCGCGCGCCTGAGGGAGCTGGCGGCCGAGGGGCGGCTGGACGAGGCGCTGCGCTGGAGGGACCCCGACCCGCTGGCCGTCGGCTGATCGGGCGCGTGGCGAGAGCTCAGCCGCCGCGCGCGGCGGCTGGAGTCGGCGGAGTCGGCCGCGCCGGCTCCGACGCGTACCACTCGAACGTCGCCCGCAACCCGCGCTGCAAGTCCCACGCCGGCGTCCAACCGAGATCCGCGGCGATCGCGCTCGCATCCAGCCACTGGCGTTCGATCTCGCCGTGGGGAGTCCCGTCCCCGCGGACGTCCGGCGCGAGTCCCAGGCCGGAGATCTCGATGAGCCGCGTGACGACCTCCAGCACGCTCACCGCTCGCCCGATGCTCGCGTTCCAGGCGCGACCGCGCAGCTCCGGACGATCCAGCGATCCCGCCACCGCCAGATAGGCCGTGACCGCGTCCTCGGCGTACAGAAAATCGCGCTCCATCAGCCCGTTCGAGCGGATCACCGGCCGCTCGCCCGCCAGCAGCGCCCGGATGGCTCCCGGGATCAGGCGCGAGAAGTTGAAGTCGCCGCCACCGAACACGTTGCCGAACCGCGTGACCGCGACCGGTAGGCCGAACGTGTGTGCATACGAGCGGGCGATGATGTCGGCGCACGCCTTGGAGGCGTCATACGGATAGCGCGGCCGCAGCGCGTGATCCTCGCGGTAGGGAAGGCTCTCGTGCACGCCGTAGGCCTTGTCGGTGGAGGCCACGACGACCCTTACGGGCGGTGTATGGGCGATGCGGCAGGCCTCGAGCAGGTTCCAGGTGCCGCGGACGTTGACCTCATAGGTGTTCAGGGGCGAGGTCCCGGCCGACCCCACGATCGCGGTCGCCGCGAGGTGGAGAACCGCCTGGACGCCGTGGTCCTCGATCGCGGCACGCAGCGAGGCCGTGTCCAGGAGGTCGGCCGCCACCGCCGTGCAGCGCTCGTTCAGCCCGCGCAGCGCAAAGCGCGAGGGTTCGGCCGGCGGACGATCGAGGACGAGCACCTCCGCGCCCTCGTCCAGCAGCCGCTCGGCCACCCACGAGCCGATGAAGCCCTGGGCGCCGGTGAACAGCACGCGCGTCCCCGCCCATGATGCGTTCACGGTGCCCGCATCGGGCAGGCTAGGCCCGGTTGCCACGCGCGATCCGACGCAGGTCGATCGTCAGCGCACAGGAGGGGGCTGGCAGGCCCCCCTCCCGACCATCCCCCGATCCTCGATCCTCACACCCGATTTCCACGCGCAATCCTCCGCAGGTCGATCGTCTCGTCGTACAGCTTGGCGTCGACGCCCTCTTCCAGCGCGACCTCGCGCAGGGGACGCCCGGAGGCGGTGGCCTTCTGCACGATCACCGTTCCCTTGTCGTAGCCGATCGCTCCGTTCAATGCCGTGGCCACGGCCAGAGTCGCTCCGGCAGATGCTTGCGTGCCGGCCTTGTTGGCCTCGATGCCATCGACGCACTTCTCGGCGAACGCTCGCGCGGTGCTGGAGAGCAGGCGCAGCGATTCGAGCAGGTTGCGAGCCATCAGGGGGATGCGAACGTTGAGCTCGAACTGGCCCTGCATGCCGCCGATCGTGATCGCCGTGTCGTTGCCGATCACCTGTGCGCAGACCTGCAGGACGACCTCGGGAATCACCGGGTTGACCTTGCCGGGCATGATCGAGGAGCCCTTTTGCAGCTCGGGCAGCAGCAGCTCGCCGATGCCGGCGCGCGGGCCGGAGCCCATCAGCGCGAGGTCGCCCGCGATCTTCGTCAGCGAGACGGCGATCACCTTCAGGGCGCCCGAGAGCTCGACCAGCGCGTCGCGGTTGGCCTGCGCCTCGAACGGGTCGGCCGGCGGCGCGATCTGGCGCAGGCCGGATTCCTTCTTCAACCGCGCGCGCACCTTCTCCGCGAACCTGGGGTGGGTGTTCAGGCCGGTGCCGGTGGCGGTGCCGCCGAGCGGGATCTGCCCGACGTGCACGAGCGCGCTCCGCACGCGCTCGGAGCCGAGCGCGATCTGTGCGGCGTAGCCGGCGAACTCCTGACCGAGCGTCACGGGGACGGCGTCCATCAGGTGGGTCCGGCCGGACTTGACGACGTTCTGAAAGCTTTTAGCCTTCCTGGCGAATGACCGTTCGAGCTGCCCCAGCGCCGGCAGCAGCTCATTCTGGGCGACGTCCAGCGCGGCGAGGTGAACGGCCGAAGGAAACACGTCGTTGGAGGATTGGCCCATGTTCACGTGGTCGTTGGCGTGCGTGCCCTCACCGGCCAGCCTGGCGATCACCTCGTTGGCGTTCGTGTTGGTGGAGGTGCCCGAGCCGGTCTGAAACACGTCGATCGGGAACTGGGCGTCGTGCTTGCCCGCGACGATCTCGGCGGCGGCTTTCTCGATCCGCCTGGCGCTGCGTTTCGAAAGCAGGCCGAGCTCGCCGTTCACCCCGGCGGCGGCGCCCTTCAGGCGCGCCAGCCAGCGGATGACGGGCACGGGCACGGTCTCGCCCGAGATCGGGAAGTTCTCTATGGCCTTGGCGGTCTCGCCGCCCCACAGCTGCTTGTCCGGCATGTGGATCTCCTTTGTCGAGCAGGAACCCTATCCGCAGAACGCCACCAGCTCGCGCGCCAGCCCCACCGGATCGTCATAGGCCATCAAAAAGCCGGTGCTGGGCAACACCCGCAGCTGCCCGTCGGGCAGCAGTCGCAGCGCCGCCTCGGCAGTCGCGATCGGGTGCAGCCGGTCTTGGTCGGCCCACAGCAGCAGCACGGGCATGTGCAGGCGCGGGTACAGCCCCAGCAGATCCTCGCGCGCCCCGGTCGGCCACGCGCGCGCGCACTTCGCCCACGAGCGGGCCAGGGGCGCGTTGCCGGGAACGTCCGCGAACGCATGCCTGAGCAGGTCGCGTGCCGCCGGGTTCTCGCGCACGGACAGCCGCGATCCCCGCTCGGGGCTGAACACGGTGCGCATGCCGTATCCGACCAGGCGGTCAAGGCCGGGGATCGCGCCCGCCATCGTCGCCGCGCGCCAGAGGACGCGTGCCCGCGCGCGTTCGGGGGGAGCGTGCAGCCGGTTGGACATCAGCACCAGTCGGCTCGGTCGCACCCGGCCGCTCGCCACCGCCTGCAGCACGACCTCGGCGCCGGCGCCGTGTCCGCCGATCAACGGACTGGGGCCGAGCACGTCTGCGGCGAAGCCACCCAGGACCTCGGCGAACCAGTCCAGGGTGTAGGGGTGCGCGGGGCACTCCTCGGAGTCGCCGTGCAGCGGCAGGTCCGGCAGCACGACGCGAAAATGAGCCGAGAGCTGTTCGACCGAGGGCTCCCACTCCTTGTGGGAGAGCATCGCCGAGTGGATCAGCGCCAGCGGCGGCCCAGCCCCGCACTCGCGGTAGGCGACTCGGGTGCCGTCTGGATGGTGATAGAGCCGCAGCCGCACGGTTTGATCGTAGGCCGTCGTATGTGCTTCGCAGTCGCGCGCACACAATTTCGCCGGCTAACGAACTTCGTTGGCTGGCTAACGAAACATATCCGGTCGCCTGCGCACACATCCGTCGGCACGTCCGGCACGGTTCCTGCGCCTGCAACGCGCGTCGCGGTCTGCATCCCCCGTTGCGAGGGTTGTGGTTCGGGCGGGCAAAGCTCACCATCTCTGCATATGAGCGCGATCCGCACAAACGCCGCCGCCGCGATGCTGGGGGTCAGCCCCAATACGCTGCGCGGGTGGGAGCGGCGATTCGGCTACCCGATGCCGCACCGCACCGAGGGCGGGCACCGCCAGTTCGAGCTGACCGAGATCGAGGCGCTGCGCCAGGCGTTCGCCGAGACCCACGACATCGCCTCGGCCGTATCGGTCGCGCGCGAGCGCGGCGAGGGACCCTCCTCCCCCGCCCGCCTGCGAGCCGCGTTTGAGGCGTTTGCGGCCGACGCCGCCGACCGCCTGCTGGAGGAGAGCCTCGCGGTCCGCTCGGTCGAGCGCACGGTCGAGTCGGTACTGCTGGCGGCGCTGGAGCTGCTCGAGGAGGGCTCATCCGAGCGCGCGTTCGCGTTGCGCTACACGACCGGCTGGCTGGCGGCCGCCACCCGCGTCGCCCCGCCGGCCTCCCGCGAGGAGGGCGCCCTGATCTTCGACGCCTCGGTCCCGACCGCCCTGGACGCGCCGCATGTCCAGGCGCTGGAGCTGTTCCTGCGCCGGGGCGGCCTGCGCACGCTGACCCTCCCGGTCGAGCTGGACGCCGGGCGCGTCGGCGCCGCGCTGCGCGCGCTGAGACCGGGCGCGATCGTGCTCGCCGGCTCGGGCAACCGTTACGCCTCGCCCGACCTGCTGGGACGGCTCGTGTACGCCTCCCGCCAGGCGGAGCCGGGCGTGGAGGTGTACGACTACCGCGGAGCCATCCTGCCCGAGACGGGGGTAGTGGCCTCGACGGTCAAGCGCATCGGCCCCGGCCCCACCGCCGCGGCCGAGCAGTTGCGCGAGCGGCTGACCGGCGTGGTGCTGCGGCATCCCGTGGTCGCCGCTTCCTGAGCGGCCGGTCGCTCACCGATCGAGAGGGGCCGGCGGGGACAGTCTGCGTCGCGGAGGTGAGCCAACCTAGAATGGGCCGCTCGATGACGGTCGAGTCGAGAAACCCGCTGATCCCTCCGCGCGAGGTCGATCCCAAGCAGGATCTGCCCGCGATGGAGCTGGAGGTGCTGGAGCGATGGCGCGAGCGCGACGTGTTCGCGCAGTCGCTGCGCCTGCGCGAGGGCGCGGAGCGGTGGGTGTTCTACGAGGGGCCCCCGACCGCGAATGGCCCGCCGGGCTCCCATCACGTGCTCTCGCGCGTGTTCAAGGACGTCTACCCGCGGTATCACACGATGCGCGGGCGGCTGGTGCAGCGCAAGGGCGGCTGGGACTGCCACGGGCTGCCGGTGGAGATAGCGGTCGAACAGAAGCTGGGAATCACGACCAAGGCCGAAATCGAGGACGAGAGCGTCATCGGGATCGAGCGGTTCAACGCCGAGTGTCGCGAGTCGGTGTTCGCCTACCTGCAGGAGTGGAACCGGTTGACCGAGCGGATCGGGTTCTGGATCGACCTCGATGACGCGTATCGAACGCTGGACGAGTCCTACATCGAGTCGGTGTGGTGGGCGCTCGCCGAGATCGACCGTCGGGGTCTGCTGTATGAGGGGCACAAGGTCGTGCCCTACTGCTATCGCTGCGGCACCGCCCTGTCCTCACACGAGGTCGCGCTCGGGTACCAGGACGTGGTCGACAGGAGCGTGTTCCTCAAGCTTCCCGTGCTGGGCGGCGAGGACAGGCTGCTGGTGTGGACGACGACGCCATGGACGCTGCCGGGCAATGTCGCGGTCGCGGTCTCGCCCACGGCCACTTACGTCAGGGCGCGAGTCGGGGATGAGACGCTTGTGCTCGCGAGGGACCGCGTCGCAGCCGTCCTCGGCCAGGGGACGGAGATCGTGGAGCGGTTCTCGGGTGAGGAGCTGGTGGACAGGTACAGGAGCTATGAGGGTCCGATCTTCAACACCGGCCAGGCCGGCGGATACCCGATCCTCGTCGGCGACTTCGTCACAACCGAGGATGGCACCGGGCTCGTGCACATCGCGCCGGCTTTCGGCGAGGACGACTTTCGAGTGGCGGCCAAGGCCCGCGTCGGCGGATTCGACCCGACCGCCCCCGGCACGCTTCTGAACCCGGTACGACCCGACGGCACGTTCGACCAGCGTGTGCGCAGCCACCAGGGGCGCGAGTACGACGGGCGTGTCGTCAAGGACCCGGATGTCACGAACGATCTGATCGATGACCTGGACAAGCGCGGTCTGCTGCTGAAGGAGGAGCGCTACGAGCACTCATATCCGCACTGCTGGCGATGCGGAACCCCTCTGATCTACTACGCGAAGAAGTCGTGGTACATCCGCACGACGGCCGTGCGCGAGCAGATGCTTCAGGCGAACGAGACGGTCGCCTGGCATCCGCCGCGGGTCAAGCACGGGCGGTTCGGGGAGTGGCTGAAGGGCAACGTGGACTGGGCGCTGTCGCGCGAGCGCTACTGGGGCACTCCCCTGCCGGTGTGGCGGTGCCCGCAGGAACACATTCGTGTGATCGGATCGTTTACAGAGCTCGCCGAGCTGGCGAAGCTGCCGGACGGCCCGCTGAAAGACCACCATCGCCCATACATCGACAAGGTCGAGATCCCGTGCACAGAGCTCGGCTGCGGGCAGTCGATGAAACGCGTGGAGGAGGTGATCGACGTGTGGTTCGACTCCGGCGCGATGCCGTTCGCCCAGCACCACAGTCCGTTCGAGCACGAGCGGGAGCTCGTGCAGAGCTACCCGGCGGACTTCATCTGTGAGGCCCAGGACCAGACGCGCGGCTGGTTCTACTCGCTGCTGGCGGTCGCGACGCTGCTGGAGCGCGAGGCGCCCTACAGGAACGTGGTGTGCCTCGGGCTGATCCTCGACTCAGACGGCCAGAAGATGTCCAAGTCGAAGGGCAACACGGTCGAGCCCTGGCAGGTGCTCGACAGGTATGGAGCGGACGCGTTCAGGTGGTACTTCTTCACGTCCAAGCAGCCGTGGGACGGGTATCGGTTCTCGGAGGAGGCGATCGGCGAGGGCGTGCGGCTGT
>Ga0210408_10005684_pt1 | contig 10917 bp, 11 predicted proteins | sample IncBWH4MmetaG_FD_155471 | JGI IMG/M metagenome (GOLD analysis project Ga0210408, IMG submission 155471) | Forest soil microbial communities from Barre Woods Harvard Forest LTER site, Petersham, Massachusetts, United States - Inc-BW-H-4-M | ecosystem: Environmental > Terrestrial > Soil >... | reverse complement strand
TTGGACTCATTGGAAATCTTCAGCCGACCACTTCGATCCCCATGCTGCGGGCGGTGCCGGCGACAACCCGGAACCCGGCCTCTTCCGAAGTTGAGTTCAAATCTTTCATCTTAAGTTTTACGATTTCCAGGATCTGTTTTCGCGTGACCTTGCCGACCTTTTCTTTGTTCGGTTCCTTGGAACCGACGGTGATGCCGGCCGCTTTTTTGAGCAGCACCGAGGCTGGCGGCGATTTCGTAATAAACGTGAACGATTTATCCTGATAAACGGTGATGATCACCGGGATGATCATGCCGGGCTGGTCTTTGGTCTTGGCGTTAAATTCCTTGCAGAAACCCATGATATTCACGCCGTGCTGGCCCAGCGCGGGGCCAACGGGCGGGGCAGGATTGGCCGCGCCTGCGGGAATCTGCAACTTGATAATGCCGGTAACTTTCTTTGCCATAGTCTCAAAAATCTGAAGTGTTGGAGCGCTGGAGCCCGAACGCCTCGGCTCAATACTCCATCACTCCGTTCATTCTTTTAACCTTTTTCCACTTGCCAATACTCGAGTTCGACCGGGGTATTGCGGCCGAAAATGTTCACTGTGACCTTGAGCTTGCCGCGCTCAGGCTCGACTTCTTCAATCACCCCGCTGAAATTAAGGAACGGACCGTTATTAATCTTGACCGTCTCGCCCACCTCAAAGCTGACTTTGGGTTTCTCGTGCTCTTCCGAGGCCGAAATCTGGGTTTTGATTGACTCGACCTCTTCGGCCGGGGTGGGCGTCGGCGGTTCGCCGCCGACAAAGCCAATCACACCCTGAGTTTCCTTGATGAAATACCACGGCTTTTCGATAATCCGGTTATTCTCATCCAGCAGGACCATATCAACGAACACGTAGCCGGGCCAAAGTTTGCGGGTCGAGACGGTCTTCTTTTGGTTCCGCACCTCGACCACCTTCTCCATCGGGACCATCACTTCTCGAATAAACTCGCCCATCTCTTCGGGTTTGATGCGCTTCTCAATGCTCTCCTTGACCTTCTGTTCCTGGCCGGACAACGTGTGAATGACAAACCACTGGCTTCGCATGGTCAAAATAGCTTTCAGAGGTTTAACTGATCAAAGTTACGAACCAGGCGAAAATCGCATCCACGGCCACCGTGAAACCGCCAAGTATTACGATGGAAATCGCCACTACCACGGTGGAACCCTTCAGTTCCTCCCACGTCGGCCAGCTACACTTGCGTAGCTCCTCGCGCGTCTGCTTGATGTAGTCCGTAAACCGCGACAAATGGCCTGCCCGCCAAAGCCAGATGAAGCCACCGCCGATGACGACGGCCCAAACAATAATCCAGATCGTGTTAGTCTGCATAGGTTCCTGCAGGAGTGCTGGCGTATTGGAGCGCCGGAATATTGGGCCGAGGGATCAGCCCATTACTCCAGCACTCCAACAACCCATCATTCCGTGTTCCAACACTGGCGGAGAGGGAGGGATTCGAACCCCCGTCGGCGGTTAAGCCGAAGCGGTTTTCAAGACCGCCGCAATAGACCACTCTGCCACCTCTCCGGCACCCGCGGAGCGGGCGGATTGATGAATCAATGGAGAAATGGATAACTGACACGCGGGCAACGCACGTCTCGCCAACCATCATTCCACTCATCCATTTATCCATCAATCCATTCATCTGTTCTTCCGTTCGAGGCTGGCAGGGCGGGAGGGACTCGAACCCCCAACCGACGGTTTTGGAGACCGCTACTCTACCAATTGAGCTACCGCCCTATGGCCGGCAAGCGCTGTTTCGTTTTGCATCCAACAAAAAAGGAGGCGGAGGCACAGGCCCCGCACTCCCGCCTGGCTCCAAAACCTGATTACGCCAATACTTCAGTCACCCGGCCGGCACCGATGGTGCGGCCGCCTTCGCGAATGGCGAAACGCTGCCCGCGTTCCATTGCCACCGGCGCAATGACCGTGATTTCGACTGACACGTTATCCCCCGGCATCACCATCTCGACCCCCTGCGGGAGCGCGACCGTGCCGGTGACATCCGTCGTGCGGAAATAGAACTGCGGCCGGTAGTTGGTGAAGAACGGCGTATGCCGCCCACCTTCTTCCTTCGACAGCACATAAACCTCCGCTTTGAAATGCGTATGGGGAGTGATGCTGCCGGGCTTGGCCAGCACCATGCCGCGCTCGACCTCTTCCTTCTTGGTGCCGCGCAGCAGCACGCCAACGTTGTCGCCCGCATTGGCCGAATCGAGCAACTTGCGGAACATCTCGATGTCCGTCGCTACCGTCTTGCGGGTGTCCCGCAAACCCACAATCTCGACGTCGTCCATCCGCTTGAGGATGCCGCGTTCGACACGCCCGGTAACCACCGTTCCGCGGCCTTCAATGTTGAACACGTCCTCGATGCACATCAGGAACGGCTTATCCACTTCGCGCGTCGGCAGCGGGATGAAATCATCAATGGCTTCCATCAACTTCTGGATCGACGCTTCGCCGTCGGCTTCACCCGCCAACGCTTTCTTCGAGCTGCCGCGGATGACCGGGGTCTTGTCCCCCGGGAACTGGTATTTGGTCAGCAGGTCGCGCACTTCCATTTCGACGAGGTCCAGCAGCTCGGGATCATCCACCAGGTCCACCTTGTTGAGGAACACGACGATGGCCGGCACGCCGACCTGGCGGGCCAGCAGGATGTGCTCGCGCGTCTGGGGCATCGGACCTTCCGAGGCATCCACCACCAGGATCGCGCCGTCCATCTGGGCGGCCCCGGTAATCATGTTCTTGACGAAGTCCGCATGGCCCGGACAATCGATATGTGCGTAATGGCGCTTGTCGCTCTGATACTCGACGTGGGATACGGCGATGGTCACCGTCTTGGTTTCATCGCGCACGGTCCCGCCCTTGGTAATGTCCGCGTAGGAGATGGGCGTAGCCAGGCCCTTCTTGGACTGGGTCTGGACGATGGCAGCAGTTAACGTGGATTTGCCATGGTCGATGTGCCCGATGGTGCCGACATTCACGTGCGGTTTCGTTCGTTGAAATTGCTCTTTAGCCATTGCGCTCTCCTGGTGTTGATGTGTCTGTTTCTATGTCTCTTAAACCGTACTCTATGATCTGGACTTTGATCTGGAGCCCATGATCAGGGTTGAACTGATGACCTCGTCCTTACCAAGGACGCGCTCTGCCAACTGAGCTACATGGGCGAAGGCCAGATTCTCGTTCCTGATTACCTAAAAACGACAAAAAACCGTTGCCCCTGCTGTAACTAAAAAAGCTCAGGGGCTACGGATCTTCGACTTTTTACGGCCCAATTGCAGCGGGGAAATTACGAGATTTGGGAGGCCCTGTCAACGGGTTTCGGAGGTTTTTTTACGTTTTTCTTCAAAGCGAGCTTTTGCCGTTAAAAAGCGCCCAAAACAGGCCGAAAAGCTAAAACCGCCGCAGAAATGCCCGCACCTCGTCATGCGTCATGACCGTCTGAAATCACCTGCGCCGCCATTCCACCTTGGGCGGCTCGGGTAACCCCTGGGCCCGCAGAGCGGTGCGGAAGTGAATTTTGGCCACTTTGGGCAAGTCTTCGACGCCGTGTTTGACAATGAACTCTTTGGCCGCGGCATCCACCGCGGCGGAGGCTCCCTTTGGAAACGGCATCCCGTAATTCTTTTCCATCGTTCCCAATCGCGTGACAAATTCGTTTCGAGCCAGGATCGAAGCCGCCGCCACCGCCAGGTCCTCTTCGGCCCGATGCTTCTGCACCAGTTCGATACTCCGGCCCAGCGTCATGAGCGCCTTGGCTACCGTGTCCTTGTGGTAAGCGAATTGATCGCTGATGGCGCGCACGGGCGGCGGATTCATCTGGTGCTTTTGCGCCATGAGATTCTCGATCACGCGCGCGTGGCCCCAGGCCAGCAGCGTGTTGACACTGCCCATTTTGGCGTAAAGCCGGTTGTAGGCCTCATTGCCAATCGGCACCACCGTGGTCACGCACCCGGGCGTTTTGCGAATCAGCTCCGCCAATTCTTTCATTCGTTTGTCGCTCGAGATATTCTTCGAGTCGCGAATTCCCGAATCCTTCCACGCCTTCACCACCGCTTCGTTCACGTACGCCCCCGCCACGCAGAGCGGGCCGAAAAAATCCCCTTTGCCGCTTTCGTCCACGCCGAGTCGCGGCAGCAGCAACTCCGGGTTGAGCACCGCTTCGTAGCCCAATCGCGCCTCCTTTAAAATCTCGGGCTCCAGCACAAACTCGATAAACTCCTGCGTCCCCTTGCCTTGAACCACCAGCTTGCCGCTCTCGTAAAAGACAAGGCCGGTTTTGTCCTTTTCGGCCGCAAACCGGGCGTACTGCACCTCGCGGAATTGATAACCGTGGGCCTGCAACCAGGCTTTCAGCGCCGCTGCCTGTGCGTCCGACAGCTTGGCCGTGTAGGAGGTTAGTGGTTTCACAATCCCTGAAAGGGTAGAGGCTTGAGGCCGGCTCTGCAAGTTGCGCATGACCACTGACCACTGATTACTGATTACTGGCCACTGACTTCTGGCTCCTGACAAAGTCTCGTGTTTAGAATGAGCCAACAAATGAAGCGCGAATACATCGTGCGCAACTTGCTGTCCTGGTTTGCCCGCCACGCCCGCGACCTACCCTGGCGCCGCGCTCGCGCTCCCTACGCCATTTGGGTTTCCGAAATCATGCTCCAGCAGACCCAGGTCAAAACCGTCCTGCCCTATTGGGAACGTTGGATGCGCGCGTTGCCGACTCTGAGCGCGTTGGCAAAAGCCAAACCGGAACGGATTCATAAGCTCTGGGAAGGCCTGGGCTATTACAGCCGGGTGCGAAACCTGCAAGCGGCCGCGCGGCTCATGCTGAAGCGACACGATGGGCGATTTCCAGAAAACTTTACTGACCTGCTGGCCCTGCCTGGAATCGGCCGTTATACTGCCGGCGCGATCTGCAGCATCGCCTTCAACCAACCGGCCCCCATCCTGGACGGCAACGTCATCCGCGTGCTGACGCGCCTCTTCGGCGTCCGCGGAGACCCGCGCAAAAAGCGCGTCAACACCACCCTGTGGAATCTGGCCGAGGCCTTGGTGCAGCAAGCCGCCAAATCATCCGCCACCAGGGCTTGCTCGCATCTGAACCAATCCTTGATGGAGCTCGGTGCGCTGGTCTGCACCCCGAAGCAGCCTCAGTGCGGGATTTGTCCGGTGGCCGATTGCTGCGTTGCCTGCCTGCAAGGCCGTGTGGAACAACTGCCCGCTCTCCAGCCAAGGGCTCGTAGCACCGAACGCCGCTTTGTTGCTTTTATCGTGCGCAAACGCGGCCGCCTCATGGCTCGCCAAAGGCCCGCCGGCGTCGTAAATGCCCATTTCTGGGAGTTCCCGAACACCGAAGTCGGGTTCCGCGAAACGGACCTGAACAAAGTCGCCCGCCAAACCCTTGGCGTGAAGCCCGTGCGTCTCGAACCCCTCTGCACCATCAAACACACCATCACTCGCTACCGAATCACCCTCGAGGTCGTCCGGGCCACTGTGAATCATGGGGCGTACCTTTCCTCGGCCGCCGGCCGATGGCTCAACTCACACGATTTACTCCGCAAACCCTTTACCGCGGCCCATCGAAAAATCCTCCGGCACTTGCAAATCATCCTGCCCTAATCATTCTGCCTTCTTCCCCAATCATCCTGCCCGCTTGGCCCACTACCGCGCCAACGCCAGCGCGCCACTCAGCCACTTGGTTTGGAAGTCGCGCGCCAGCCGCATCCAACTCGTGAAATCGCTCGGCTTCACCTGGTAATCATGCGCCCCCAGCGCGCGCGCCTGCGCCTGGTCGGCTTCGAGACTCGACGAAGACAGCACCGCCACGTGCAGATGGCTCAGTTCTGCGCGCCCGCGCAGCCATTGGAGCACATCCCAGCCATTGAGCTTAGGCATTTGCAAGTCCAGGATCAGCAGGTCCGGCACCGGATTCTGAATCCGGTCGGCGTAAGGTGCCTCGCCGCTGAGATAATTAATTGCCTGCTGCCCATCGCTCACCTCCACGATTTGGGACGCCAGCCCGGTCCTTTCGAACGCGTGCCGGAGCAGAAAAAGATCGTTCGGATTATCATCCGCGATCAGCACAAGCTTATTCATAATTTCGCGGCACGAACGTGCCCCTCTGCTCTGTCATTGCCCGGTTGAATTTCTCCAAGTTTACTACAGCCGGGCCGTTCCTGGGAATATGGCTGATCACTGAATCCATTATCCGTACTTACCGCTGCCCTCTCCCGGGTCATTCCCTCTTTGTTGTCCCGCAACTGCTTACCTCCGATGAATAGTCCCCGCATGAATCGAGTCAATTCTGATGACAGATGAGGCGATTATGCTTACTCTGTTATAGGAACCAATATGAAGCACCGGTTTCTTTCCACGTGGCGCCTGCTGGCTGTCCTCGCCCTCTTGCTCGTCGCGGCGGCTCCCTCCCGGAGCGGCTCCAATCCCTCTCCCGACCCCCAGCCGGGTCTCCCATCCGATAGCCTTGCCGCACCTGCCGCCTCACCTTTGCCGGCCGCCGATTCCCTCTCGACCGATCAACCGGCCGATGCCGACATCTCCAGCGCCCCCGTCACACCCCTTTCCCGCGGCACCTCCCTGCCCCCCACCATCCGGCCCTCCAGCCCCGTCGCTGAAGTCGTCAAACTCGCCAATTCCGGCCTCGACCAAACCGTCCTGCTCGCCTTCGTCACCAACTCGACCAGCACTTTCAATTTGGATGCCGACAAAATCATTTACCTCAATGACATCGGTGTCCCCGCAGGCGTCGTTACCGCCATGATTCAACGCGACCAGGAAATCAAAGCCTATTCGGATGCCGCTGCCGCCGCGGCTGCCGCCCAGCCGCCCGCGCCCATGCCGCCTTATCCCGATCCCGCCGTCGCCACCGGCCCCGTCGAAGCCCCTCTGACCCCGCCGGACGACGTCACCGATGCCACCTTCTACGACTCCCTGGCGCCCTACGGCAACTGGGTCGATGTCGGTGGCTACGGCCCTTGCTGGCAGCCCAGCGTCGTCGTCGTCAATCCCGGCTGGCAGCCTTATTTCGATTGTGGCCACTGGCTCTATAGCGATTGCGGCTGGTATTGGTCCTCGGATTATTCCTGGGGCTGGGCCCCTTTCCATTATGGCCGCTGGTTCCGCCACAGCAACCTCGGCTGGTGCTGGCGCCCCGACCGCGTCTGGGGTCCCTCCTGGGTCTGCTGGAGACATTCAGATGATTTCTGCGGCTGGGCACCCTTGCCCCCATCCGCTGGCTTTACCCTTGCTTTTGGCCTCACCTTCCATGGCCGCCGCGCCGCTTCGGACTGCGACTTCGGCCTCCGCGCCGACCATTTCCATTTCGTCGCCTGGCACAACTTCTCCGACCGCCGCCTCCGCAACTTTGCCCTCGCGCCCCGCCAGTCCAACCGCATCTTCAACCAAACCCTCCCCTCCGTTGCCATCACCGCCCAGCAGGGCCGCATCGTCAACCGCGGCCTCCCTCCCGAGCGCGTCGCCGCCGCCACCCATGCCCCCGTTCGCCAGGTCACCCTACCCGATTTCAACCGCGCCGGTAGCGGCGTGGCCTCCGGCACGCCGTTCAGACCAAACCACGGTAACTTCGCCGGCGTCACGCCGAGACCCGCAGGCGAAACCCCGCCGCAGCTTTTTGGCACCCGTACCGCAAACCCCGGCACCCCCGCCACCCCGTCACCCGGCGGCTTTGCTGCCCTCCGTAACCTGAATCCGCCGGCCCATCCGGAACCCTCTTCACCCCTCATCTATCGCGGACGCGACCAGGTCTGGCCCCCCAATTCGCCCCCCAAAGAGCGAACGCCGGCCAACTCCCTCGTCGTCATTGGCGGCAGGGACAATGCCAATCCTCAACCCTGGACCCCTCCCCGGCCAGCCGACCCGCCCGCGCGCGCCGACCGTCCGCAACCCGCCTATCGTCCGGACACCTCGCGCCCCTTCTACGGCTTCGAAGTTCCCCACGCCGCCCCTTCCACCTTGCCCGCGCCGATGCCGGCCCGCAACATCGCCCCCGAAGTCCCGCGCTACACTCCGGCCCCCACCTTCTCTCGGCCGGCTTATCAACCCGCTCCCGCGATGCCCTCCGCTCCTCGCCAAACCTACTCCGAAGCCCCTCACTACTCGCAGCCCCCGGTCATATCCGCCCCTTCACACTCCGCCCCCTCCGCTCCGGCCGCCTCGCCCTCGGGTGGTTCCTCCCGCCGCTAATGCCCGCGGAGCGCTCTCGTTCCCGTTCCAATCCTAATCTCGATCCTAATCGTAATCCATATCCAAAGAGCGGGGTGCGGTCTTTTCGATGTTGGCTGAGAGAGGTTTCAGGCTATAATTAACTGGTAGTAAAAGACTTGCATTCAGAATTAGAGTCATTGAATATACGAACGGTTCGTTCGTTGAATAAACGTTGGCCATGAACGCGGCGCTGATTGCGGTTGGTTCTGGACTGGCGCTTCTGTGCGCTGGCTGCTCTAAGATCGAGATGGCACGGATGGATAACGAAACCGGGCGAGACGCGGTCTTAATGGTGCAGCGCTACAAGGAAGCATCGATTTCTCAGGTTGAGCCGGTTCTGAACGAGTATCTAGCGCTGGCGGACGGCTATGAGAAGCGGGGCTGGGACAAGTACGGCAACCCGGGTTGCATAGAGCATCTCAGGGCGATGTGCGAGGGCCGCCTTGCTGTGTTCTTCAAGGCGAGCGGCAAGCAGGACCTTTATAGGCTCCACATGGATCGCGCTGTCGGGCACCTCAGGAAGAGAAGCCCAGTGGCTTCGGACACCGACCAGGAGGTTGCTGCGCAGATCGAGGAGTTGGTAAATGGCTTGGACAGCAAGAACATTGATCCGAGCTGGAGGAAGCAACTTGGCCAACCAAACCGTGCAGCGAACCAGAGCCAGCCGGTGGGCGCAGAGACAAATCGACCGCCAGTGGCGGCTGGCTCCGGTCGCTGACTTTTACGTTCGGCGGCGCTGCTACACACTCTTTATGCTACCAGACAAAAAGACGAACACGAACATCGGCGTTGGGTTAGGTATTGTGCTTCAGCTTTCAAGATTCATCCTGGTCCGCCAGGGTATCATCACGCCAGATGTCGGCTCGGCGATTTGGGTGCTCGGCCTGCTGGTTTTCGTTTGGGGCTGTATGAATTATGCCGAAGGCAAGGGAGTTTCAAAATGGTTCGGTTTGCTTGGCATATTGAGCCTCATTGGGCTTTTGGTTTTATTCTTTTTGCCGGACCACCACAAAGATGACAAGTGTTTTGCCGCCGAATCACTCCCGCCAGCCAACGCCACCGCTGACCTCCGCGCGCGGGCCAGTGCCGTGTCCCTCAGTTAACTCAATTAACTCAATTAACTCATTTAACCCATTGCTTCTGGCGTCAGCCCTCACTCCCCTTCATGCCCGTCGTCCCCCTCGTCCCCATCGTCCCGGTCCCCGTCATTATCCGGACCCGTCCCGGGCACCGCCGTGATCGCCCCGAACAACCCGTGGAACCCGTTCGTGCTCACCATATCACTCGCGAAATACAGCGTATTGGTTGGCCCGGCGCCTGCCCCATTCCCGAAACCCAGTCCCCACAACCCCTGCGTCAACGTCAGCGGCGCTTCATCCGTTCCTCGCAGCACCCCGCGGAAATGCCCGTGTCCCGTCTACCCCCGCCCCACCCGAATGCGCCACCTTCAGCACCGCCAGGTTCCGATTCGATTGCATCGGGCTCCACGCCGAGATTGTCCCGTTCAGCGTCGCGAAAATGAATACCGTCGGCTTGCCCGTCGACACCTCGAACCCGGTCCCGCCGTTGAACGTTATCGCCGTCGCCGTTGCCCCGTTGGTAGGCGGGATCGCCACCACCAGCGGTTGCGGCTGGCCCGCCCCGTTGATGATCAGCGATACCCCGCCCACCTTGGAATTGACCCACCACGGGCTGCTCGGCGTCCGCGTCGTCCCCCAGGCCCCCATCAAATTCGTGTCCGTCACCGCCGCCACCCCCGGCACGTCCGATACCAGGTTCGTCTGCTGATAAAACTGCGCCAGCGAGCCCGGGCACAACCCGAGCATCATCCCGCTCACCAGCGCTGCCACGCCCAGCCTCTGGTCAGTCATTCCTGTCCGCCCCGCCGTGCCATTGATTCTATTTGTGCGCATAATTGCTCTCCTTCATTGCTGAGTTAGTCTTTTCACTGCCACCGGCTCAACCGTTGCTCCGGGCGCAACTCAAACCGGTCTCAGTTCACCACCCTCGCGGGGCGCGGCTCCGCAAGAACGAATTCATGGCGAATCATTTCCCCATCAACATTAGTGAAACCTCCCCGCTCGCCTATGGGGTCTAACCCACCGCCGCCGATTCCGGAACCGTGCCCATGCGAGAATACAGGAGCGCAGTCTCGCTCTGGACGACGCGCAGGCCATGCGGGGCTGTACCGAAAGGAGAAAGAACTCGAAGCGATCCTCGACTCCGAAGCGCCTCCGAACTCGAAAAAGCCGAAGCGCTGCGCGAATTCGAACAAATCGCCGAGTTCCAGCGCCAGCATGGCCGCCGCTCGCGCGACAGCGCGAGGCGCGCGGCGCACGCGGTCCGGAGCGCGATTGCGCGGTTCCACCAGCACATTCACAGCACGATGGGACAGGATGGTGGCCCGCACCCGGTTCTCCGGTCTTTTGCAGATCATATAGATAAGCACATTTTGATTCCGTCAGCGCGTTACTCGGGCCACGGGGGCCCGTATGCGAGGGCGGGTTTGGCCGGCTGTTTCACGTATGAGCGGCCCGGCGGCGTCTCGTGGTCGGAGTGAAATCGGTCGTGGAAAAAAAATAGTGTTATAGAGTGTTATACAGTGTTATAGAGTGTTGACGTCGCGATAGCGGCCATAATTTGGATGGGGGGCGGCG
>Ga0210408_10005683_pt1 | contig 10917 bp, 16 predicted proteins | sample IncBWH4MmetaG_FD_155471 | JGI IMG/M metagenome (GOLD analysis project Ga0210408, IMG submission 155471) | Forest soil microbial communities from Barre Woods Harvard Forest LTER site, Petersham, Massachusetts, United States - Inc-BW-H-4-M | ecosystem: Environmental > Terrestrial > Soil >... | reverse complement strand
CCTGGTTCTTTCACCGCTTCTACGATTTTCAGCCTGATCTCAACACCTCGAACCCATACGTCCAGGCCGAGATCCTCAAGATCATGGGGTTCTGGATTCAGCTCGGCGTTTCCGGCTTCCGCATGGACGCCGTCCCCTTCGTGATCTCAACCAAAGGTGCGAAGGTCAGTACACCGGTCGAGCAGTACGACATGCTTCGCTCGCTGCGCGAATTTCTGCAATGGCGGCAAGGTAACGCCATCATTCTCGCTGAAGCCAACGTCCTGCCCGAAACCGATATGGAATATTTCGGCAAGGATGGCGACCGCATGCATATGATGTTCAATTTCCACGTCAACCAGAATCTGTTTTATGCAATGGCGTCGGCCGACTCCCGTCCGCTCGCAAAGGCTCTCAAGGCCACACGGCCGCGACCAGCTTCAGCCCAATGGGGGCTATTCCTGCGCAATCACGATGAACTCGATCTGGGCCGGCTAACCAAGGTGCAACGGGCCATTGTGTTCAAGAACTTCGGCCCCGACAAGAATATGCAGTTGTACGACCGGGGCATCCGGCGTCGCCTTACGCCTATGCTCGGGGGTGATCGCCGACGACTCGAGCTCGCCTACAGCCTGATGTGTACGTTGCCGGGCACGCCGGTGATCCGCTACGGCGACGAAATCGGGATGGGCGACAATCTCGATCTGCCCGAGCGGAACTGCGCCCGCACGCCGATGCAGTGGTCGATGGAGCCGCAGGCCGGGTTTACAAAAAGCGACAAGCCGTGCTCGCCTGTGATCGATAAAGGCCCCTACGGTTACGAGCACATCAATGTTGCGAAGCAGCGCCGCGATCCCAACTCGATGCTGAACTGGACCGAGCGCATCATCCGGATGCGCAAGGAAGTGCCGGAGATCGGCTGGGGAGACTTCAGTGTGATTGCGACGCGAGATCCAGCCATTCTAGCTATTCGCTACGATTGGCGTAATAACTCGGTGCTGTTCGTGCACAATCTCGACGAGAAGCCGCGCGAAGCTTCATTCTCGGTTGGACTTGCCGGCGACGAGGGAAAACATCTGATCAATCTGCTGTCGGAAGACCACAGCGAAGCCAATAATCGGGGTAAGCACACTTTGCTGCTGGAGGCCTACGGTTATCGCTGGTACCGCATTGGCGGGTTGGACTATCTGCTCAAACGAAGCGACATTGACGGTGTGAACGCCAATCATCCCGAATAACGCACGATCACCTCAGCCGTATGATCAGGCCCTCGTCGCCGCGCAGACCCAGACCACCGGATACAGTCTCTCCTGTGCGATCCAGATTCGTCGAAAGCAGGATTTCGCCTGGAAATGCCATCGTGTCCGATCCGATCGAAATTGGATCGGATCCAAGATTGAGAACGATCAAAAGCGCGTTGCCGTCATATTCCCGCCTGTAGGCCAACAAGTCTCCAGTCGTCGCAACGGGCACGTAACTGCCTGCCACGAGTTCAGGCGTTGCCTTTCGCAACTCGATCATCGCGCGATAAAGATTGAGGACGGAACGGGTGTCCATGGCGAGATTCGCCACATTCTCGTGGACGTAGTCGTTCCACAACGGTAACCAGGGCTCGCCGGTGGTGAACCCACCATGAGCCTCGGCATTCCATTGCATGGGCGTGCGGCAACCGTCGCGTCCGACGCCGATCCCCGGGACGTTTTTCTCGAACGGATCGCGTACCTGATCTGGCGCAATAGCGACCTGTTGCATGCCGATTTCGTCGCCATAGTACAGCGTCGGCGTTCCCCGCAACGTCAGCAACAGCATCGCAGCGACGCGCGCTTGGGGCTGCCCCACCCGGCTTGCGACGCGCGGACGGTCGTGATTGCCCAAGACCCAGTTGGGCCACGCATCGGCCGGCAACGCGCTCTCATAATCGTCGATCAGCTTCGCAATTGCGCGCGCGTTCCAGGGCGCCGACAATAGCGCGAAATTAAATGGAAGATGCGCCCCGGACAATTCCCTACCGTAGTAGGCGACCAGCCGATCGACCGGAAGGTAGATTTCACCGATCAGCACCCGGTCTCTGAACTCATCGACCACGCGCCGCATCTCCGTGACCACGTCCAGTATCTCTGGTCGATCCGTGGTATATAGAGGCAGCAATGCCTCGTGCGGTGGCCGGCCCGGGCGAAAATTAGGATTGGGTGGATTGTCGCGGAATTCCGCATCCTTGATCAAATGCCAGAGTACATCGACGCGAAAGCCATCGACACCCCTCCGAAGCCAGAAGCGCATGACATCGTAGATCGCCTGACGCACTGCCGGATTGCGCCAGTTCAGATCGGGCTGCTCTCGCAGGAAGGCGTGATAATAATATTGCTTTGTGCCGGCGTCGTATTTCCAGGCGCTGCCGCCAAATTCGGACATCCAGTTGTTTGGGGCTGTCCCGTCAGCGCGCGGCTCGTGCCAGAGATACCAGTCGCGCTTCGGATTATCGTGCGAGCCTCGACTTTCGATGAACCAGGGGTGCTGGTCGGATGTATGGTTCGGCACTAGATCGAGAATGACCTTCAAATCGCTCGCATGCGCCGCAGCGACCAGCGTATCGAAATCATCCAGCGTGCCAAATATCGGATCGACGTCCAGATAGTTGGAGATGTCATAGCCAAAGTCGGCCATGGGCGACGGAAAAATCGGCGACAGCCAGACCGCATCGACGCCGAGATCGAAGAGATAGGACATACGATGGATGATTCCGGGCAGATCGCCAATTCCGTCGCCATTCGAGTCCTGAAACGACGTTGGATAAATTTGGTAGAGAATTCCCTTTCGCCACCAAGAAATCGCTGCGTGATTCATGTCGATAGCGCGCCTTGATCGTCGGTAAAATCGCGTGTCGGCTCGGTAGCTTTCGGATGCAATTCGGATCGGGACAATAGGTTGCAACTTGCTGCTCGCCTGCCGCTGTTTCAAATCGAACCCACTCATTCGCTGCAAAAAATTTGCGCCTATTTTCGGGGAACGATACGGAGCAACGGGCCTTACCTTTAATTCAGAGGCTCGAACCATGCTGAGGCAATCCAATGAACACTCTGCCTGTTGATCGCGCGCTAATCATATATGGCGCTCTTGCGAACCGCTCCGAGACCAAGGGTGCCCGTGAACGGCTTTCCGAGCATCTAATGAAAATGTACATCGAGGGCGAAAAAGACGAGCACCGCTTGACGATGGAAGGGCTGACTTACCTTCGCAACCTTGACCAGGAAATCGACTCCAGAAACTAGGGAAGTGTGTTGCCCTTTTGGGCATCCCGCTGCTTCCGCAGCGAGTTACTCCGCGTTATTCTCGCTTTGGCGGCGCGGACTGCTTCTATCCTTGTCGGCTGTTGTTTCGGTTGCGGCGTCTTCGCTGCCTTTCCCACAGTTGGCATCATAGGCAGCCCTTGTGTCGGCATCGAGCCGCGCTCGAAGGGTTGCATTGTCATTGGACCGGTAGATGTTGGTTTGCCTTTGGGCATCCTGAACACGGTGAGTAGATCGATCACGATCATTGGGGCGACCCTTTCGGGCCGCCTTTTGCAATGACGCTTACTGGCAGAGATGTCGGCGACCGTCTTCGCCACGGAACCAGGTTCCCGGCTGACAGACGAAGCCATTGCGCCTGGCATACCCGTCATCGTGACGGTAGCCGTTATCGTATGCATACGCCCCGCGGTACGGGGCCGTCGCAATAGCGGCGGCTGTTCCGACTGCTGCTCCCGCTATACCGGCGGCGGCATCAACCGGTCCACGGTCGCGGTAACCGTCGTGGCCTCGGTGATATACTTGTTGTGCCATTGCTGGTGCGACCATAACGGATGAAAGCACTGCAGCCGCGGCAAGAAGTTTCAGCATGGTCATCAGAATTCTCCTCTGTAGGTGCGAGAAGCCAACAACCTGCACGGAGAGACGTTCCGCTCCGCATTTTTATCCCTGGTGTCCTATGTTGAATCTGACGGTGTCCTAATTCGCTAATCATCCGTCAATGCTTTCGGAATGTGAGCAATATTGACCAGCGCCTGCGGCGGAAACACTGGAATGAAACGGCTTTTGTTTAGTGCTGGATACACTTGAGGCGTTCCTCGACAAAGGTGTTTCCGCCTTGGTTGGGGGGAGGTCTAAATCCTTGAGAGTGAGCCATATTGGCCAGCGAGTCTCGATCCGAAACGTCATATTTGGTTATCACCGCCCCATCCCGGCAGCTATCGGTGACTGAGAGTGTTGCGCTCCCGCCTCATCTAAGGAAAGCGTTATGCTCAATCGTTCCGTTCCCTCGTTTTTCCATGGCAAAGCTACCAGCGAGCGCCCGTTTTGCGCGGACTGTGAGGCTCCGATGATCCTCTCTTGTCTTGAGCCGGATAAGCCCGGCTTCGATCTGCGCACGTACGCCTGCCTTATGTGCGCCGCGACCGAAAGCATCGTCGTCTCCGTTTCACCGGCATCGCGGTGACCTGAGCTACCTAGCCGCACTGACGTCCCGCTCCAGATCGCCATTACCCGGCCCCAAGGAAGCCGCCCCAGCGCGCGAACGAGCTGAATGGTATTGTCCGCGGGCGGCTCATCTCGCGAATAAGCTGGCGTGCAGAACCGTGCTGGTAAGCAACAGCAGCTAAGACGAAATGTGAGCCTGTATAAATTTAACCGTCTTTCGCTGCCGTCTCGCCCGCAAATGAAGAGCTGTGCGCAACGGTTGATTGATGTCGGGGCGATGGCCAAAGTGGCTTCAGTGAACGATGGAACGTACCGCCCGGTCCAGACGTTTCCTATTCAAGCGCCGCGCTTTCATATTGAAATCGCGCATACCTCGATCGGAATACACAATGAATATTTTCTACATCATCGGCGTAGTGGTAGTTATCGTCCTTGTCGCAGGCTTCCTTGGTCTGCACGTCTGAATATCGAATGGCAAGGTCAGGCTTGCCGCAGCGATTGCGACTTCAGGGACGGCTATTCCAGAACCAACGGGTTCGTTTGTCAGCGGTGCACATGGCTCCGTGGTGAAGATGGTAAGCGACATATCTTTGAGTGACTCGTTCTGACGCGGGAAAGGCGGCCATCAGCCGCCCTTTCTCGCTTCAAATAGCAGCTCCGCCACGTCTGAACAGGGAAGCCTTACTTGTGATACAAGCGGAATTGAAGGTGATGAACCCGCTTGAATTGAAGCCAGCGAGTCCGAAGCAAATATGCAGCGTTGTTTGCTAGCCTTCGTGACGCCTTCCAAGCTTCCATCGATTCCACCAGATCCATCATTTGTCGCCAGTATCGATATCCGAACGCGAAAGCGGGAATCGACAGCAGCTTCTTTCGGTTAAGCTGAAACAGCTGTTCGACGAACATTAGCTTCAATACTTCGGCGGTGATAAACGTAATCGCGCCCGCGCCGAAATGACCGGTCCCCATCAAATATCCCGCCAGAGGCTTTGCCGGTTCCAGGATGATTACCGGAACCACTAAAAGCGCGAGCGCAGGATAAGGGCGCAAAGAGACGATCCAGAGCCGCGTTCGCTCGAAAAGATTCCTCTTAGCGATCCATACAGTTATCGGCCGCGTCGCGTAAGATAACACTCCGTCCACCACAAAATAGGCTGTGGCAACGATGAAAATAGCTGTCTTCCAAAAGCGGGCCAAGGCTCCTCCGCTGGGTCAAGGCGAAGGACATCAAACTGTTCCAAAAATACAGATTACGAAAGAATGAGAACACCCGGAACAATACATCGCTGGAGAAACTTGGCTTCCAGTTATAGCGCGCGGGATTTTCGAGAACCCAATGGACAATTTTGCAAACGCTTCTTTCGCACCCGACTTGATCGCAGTCATGCAGAACGCACTGGAGGGCGCGGTTTCGACACTGCCTCATCCGGTTAGCTCAAACCATATCAAGTCGATTGCAGAAACGATACTTCGAAGTGCCAATGAGGGTGAGCGGGATCCAAACACTCTGCAAACAATGGCGCTTTTGGAGCTTCAAATTTCGCCTAGAAAATAGATTCGAGCGAATGTTCTATCTTGACCACTGGCGCCTGGCTCTTAAGCCGGCCGATGGCTTCAATCGCCAACTTCAACAAGCTTGACGTCGCTCTGGTATCCGCGGATTTTTTTACCGACGCTTCCTTTTTTGGCGTTCGTCTTGGCCTCTTCAATCAGGCGTTCCGGGCTCCGCTCAACTTCATCGCAAAGCGTCTTCATAACTTTGTCACGTGTCTTTTTGCTTTTGAGCGCGTATCCGTGGACCCATATCTTCAGCTCGTCTTTGCCTGCGTGGTACTCGTGTTCTATTGTTGGGTTCTTTGACATTGTCTCTCCTGTTGGCGCTTCTGCCAAGCGCGTCCTTTGGTTGCCATGACTCTCCCTCAGATTGTCGGCGCTAGACCGGCCCGATCGAACACTGGCGTTTTTTCGATATCGTTCGGTGCGGCGCCAGAAGTCGTGTCTTCTGTCGCGTGCCGCAATGCTTCAGTGGTAGAATCGAGACCATTAACCGTCTCGTTGGCCTGGCTGCCGGAGTCGTGCGGTCGTGCAGGTACCCGTTCGCCTGTTTCATCAGTATTTGGGTCGCGGTTGGTCTGTGGCATGGTTGACTTCCTTGAATAGACCAATCCACTCGTTCGCATTCCGTTCCGCGGGCCAATGTCCCTTTCTTGCAATCTTGGCAGTGCGCCGCCAGCTCCAATGCTGACTAAGCCCGCTTACTCAACTCAGCGGGTTTTTCTTTTGCTTTTGCGGTGCGCGGCAAGTTGTTGCCGGAGCCTTTCAAGTCGGTGTTTTTGGGCGCAGCCGATGCGCGCGGCAAGACAAATCTAGCGGCCCACCGCTGCTCAAACCTTCTTTGAAGGTGAAGAGGAATAGCGCTCATGGCCAAAGCTCCGCGTTCGTCGTCGCCCCGGTCTCCCTGCCTCAACGCGCGTGGTCGCTTAAGGGTCCACCTCGGACTCACCAGCGGCCTTCCCGGACTCGCGCAGGGCCGTCGAGGGCGTGGCGCATGCCGGATCCTAAACCGGCGCTCGCAGCCCTGAAGATATCCACTCCATCGATTTGGTCTCAGTGACCGTCTTATCGACGTGATCGCAATTGACGCCCTGAAACGTGCGCAACTCGAAGCCGATGCGGGAGGGCTTGATACGCGTCAGGACCATTGATCCCAGACATTTGGGACAGGTGTGGGCCTGAATCGCGATGCGGCTTGAATCCAGCAAGACTGCGAGTGATGGCATGATGCTTCGCCTTAGATCAGGCGGGAGCGCAACGCTCTCAGTCACCGGTAGATGCCGATAAGGAGCGGTGATGGAGACACCCTGGAACCATCGCCATCTCGGCGCTGTTCCATTTTGCTCAGTTTTGAAAAGTTAACGAATTAGGACACCCGGGAAAGCACAACACCACCAAGCCCAATAATGCTTGGTGGCGTTGGATTAGGTCCGGACAGCGCAATCCCCCGGTGATTACCAACACAGCAGATATGCACTGCGATGGTCTGTTCAAAATTGCTCACCTACCGGTATTTTCAAACGGCCACTGTCGTCGGAAACAGGCCCGTACCCACTGCCCGGTGCCGTCCGGACACCCGCAATTTGAAACCAGGAGAGTGAGCAAAAGTGAGCAGCGCGCCGCTCTTGGATGTGGTCGGCTGCAAGGGAAGCCGCAGAGCCATTCTGCGGTTTCCCACAAGACCCCCAGACGGCCTCAGTGCTCCGCCCCCGCGCTGGGGCCGTTTCTTCTTGATATTCGATCGCCTCGTCAGCGCAGTCGAGCAGCGAGTGTGGAATGGCAATAGCCTTAGGCCACACCACATTTGCAAACCGGCTTTCTGTGCGCGCGGGAACGGGGCGGGAACGGAAACTGATCTTGTCGGTTGGTTCTCGGGGACGTCATCTTAAGGAGTGCGCCATGGACAAGGATCGAATTGCCGGCTCGGCGAAGGATTTCGCCGGTAAGCTCGAGGGCGCCGCAGGCGATATCGCCGGCGACGCAAAGACCGAGGCAGCAGGCCGCGTCCGCGAGGCGACAGGCACGGCGCAGAACCTGTACGGCCAAGCCAAGGATGCAGCGCGCGAAGCTTCGGATGCCGCCGTCAGCTATGCCAAAGACGCTTACGACAACAGCGGCGATACTTTCCGTGACGGCTCGCAAGCGATTGCGAAGAAGGTGCAGGACAACCCGCTCGGTTCGATGTTGATCGCGGGCGGGATCGGCTTTGCGTTGGCGTTATTGATGACGCGTCCGCCGCGGCGCTAGCGATATTGTTGGCTTGGAGATCAACTCGTGAGTGATGACATCCCGCTGGCCCCTTTTGCCCACGAAGGCTTGGATCCTGTTCCAGAACCGAAATCCGCTATCGCGGAAGTCTCCGAAGCTGTGAAAGGGACAGTCCATCGAGTTGGCGTCGCGATAGAAGCGGGTCGAAAACCAGGGATGCCGTTGAGCATCTTGAGCAACATCGCGCGCGAAGCGCCTCTTGGTTCGCTGTTGGTCGCCTTCCTGTTGGGAGTTGCCGTCGCCCGCCGTCGATGATGGTTTGGGGGCGCGCTAACCTTCCCGAGGTAAACATCCGCTGGAAAGCCAGCTCGCGCAGGTAGTAGTCATCCGTGGGCTCGTCGGCGAATAGCATCTCGACGGGATCCTGACGCAAGCGAGCCGCCCAGGAGCGACCCGAACTGCTCGTAGCTTCGATCCGCCGTTGTGCCAAGACATCCAAGCCTTGCCGAGCCTGCCTTGCGATACAATGCATCGCCATGCCTGATGTCAGATGCCTGCGACACGCGGGGCATCGCACCCACTGGTCTTCCATGACGCACATCAATGGTCTGAGGAAGGTCGAGGATGAGATTTGAAGACCGCTATCCGGCGATCAAGTTGCCATAGCTCGACGTCGTTGGCGTCAACCAATTGCTGAGCGCGTTCTCTTGCTGCCTGCTCGTCGGCACAATAAAGATTGGCCGCGCTGATAACGTGGTGGTGTTCATCCAGAAGGTAAGCCCGGTAGTGCAGCATCCCCACGCCCCCAAGCACGGAAACAATAATTCATGAGGCGCCGCCAGACCACAAAAAATTTAGTGGGGACGTAGTTTAGGTACTGGGGTGTTCACTCTTGAATGTCCAACGCTTCCCAACACTCAGCCTCGCTCGCGTGCACGGCCGCTCAAGACCTCTCAGAGCGAGCATCATCAGTTTATCGCACCTCAACGTTAGTCAGCTCTGCGTCGTTGCCGACACGGCAGTCGCGACGAGGAGCGGCATAAGACTGGCGCTCCGCGAATGTCGGATCGATCCTCCAGCTTCGCGTTCCGGCCGGAGATTGCTGCTAAGCTGAGCGGCGCCCCAAAAAGGCGAGACGTCCGAGATGGGTGGTCATTTTCGGACCTAGGCGCGCCGTTGCGACGTCCGCTTTACCTCCCCGATCAGCCGACATCGTCGCCCCCGCCCATCACTTCCGCAAGGTGCCAGGAGCGGCACGTCCGAAACTTGCCGCCGCGAAGAAACATGCGCGGAGATTTGCACGGACCAGCCCGTCGGCGACGCTGGACTTCCGGTCCAATTGCCTCAGTCGCCGCGGAAGACCGCCTCGATGTTGTTACCATCCGGATCGAGCACAAATGCAGCGTAGTAATTCGGCCTGCGCAGACCGGGCGCTCCGTTTTCGGCTCCGCCTGCCTTGAGGGCGGCGGCGTGGAATGCATCGACCTCGGCTCTAGTTTTGGCTGCAAAGGCGGTATGCTGTTTGACGGAGTGCGGGTGATATCGATCGATCCAGAAGCCAGGATAATCGAAACCGCAGCCGATGCCGTCAGTCCCCGCGTTGTCGGGCATCTGCATCACTCGGCGCATACCAAGCGCCCCCAAAGCGGCGTCGTAGAAGGTGGCGGAACGGCCGACGTCTGCGACTCCAATGCCGGTGTGGTCAATCATTGCGGCCCCTCAATCCATGAACCGGTGCAATCACTGTTTGAGCGTATCTTTGATCTGATCATGGAAGGGTGATGCTGCCAACCCGACAACGGCTGTCGGGTGCAATTGTGCTAATGTGAATCTGCTGGTGTCCAAATTCTTTGTGAATTGTTTTTGAAGTGAGCCGTATTGATCAGCATCCCCGAACTCGGAAGAGCATGCTGGTTACATCACCGCCCCTTATCGGCCTCTATCGGTGACTGAGAGTGTCGCGCTCCCGCCTGATCTAAGGCGAAGCATCGTGCCATCACTTCAGCCTAAGCTTGTAGACGACCAGATTTCCTCGGAACGAATTCCGATCTTCCGCTTGGTGTATCCAAGGATAGACAATTGCACGGGGTCGTGCGGTGTTCGACAGCCAAACCAAGTTCCAGTCTGAGAACGTCATGGCCGACGTTTATCTCAGCATCGCGATTGCTGGCGCAAATACGCTGATCGTCATGGCAGTGGCTATCGCATTCGTTATCATATGAAAGTCCGCCTCATGTGTGGATGGCCTCATGGCCATTCAGCTATCGTAATCTCACTTCCTGAGTGTCCAAACGAAAACGGCCCCAGTCCTCGGGGGAAAACTGGGGCCATCTTGGGGGAGAACGGCGCGAAATGCCGGGCCCCGCGGCGTTCGGCTACAGCGGACCACATCCAACAGCGGCGCGCTGCTCACTGTTGTTCACTGTCTTAGTTTTCAGCGTGGTGTCCTATTCGTTGTTTACTCGTGAATTGCTTTTTGAAGTGAGCAAAACGGGACAGCGGCGAGATCGTGATGGTTCCAGGATGAAGCCATCGCCGCCCCGTAAGCAGTGCTAACAATCTGACCAAAAAGAGTCGTCGGACCGCAGCAGGATGAACATGCACGAGGGATGGAGTAAGAATCATGAAACGTTCAATGATCGCATTGGGCTGCATTCTCGTCGCTGGGCCTGTACTGGCGCAATCCATTGGCGAGAGAACCGGCGTTAATTCGGCGCTCGGC
>Ga0210408_10005682_pt1 | contig 10918 bp, 8 predicted proteins | sample IncBWH4MmetaG_FD_155471 | JGI IMG/M metagenome (GOLD analysis project Ga0210408, IMG submission 155471) | Forest soil microbial communities from Barre Woods Harvard Forest LTER site, Petersham, Massachusetts, United States - Inc-BW-H-4-M | ecosystem: Environmental > Terrestrial > Soil >... | reverse complement strand
CGCGATGACGATGCCGATCAGCCCCATGAACAGGAAGGAGCCGAACTGCGACAAATCACGCTGCGTGGTGTAGCCGTAGAGGCTCATCGCCGCAAAGGTCCCGGCGGTGATGAAGAACACCCGCGCGACGCTCGCCCCGGTGAAGACCAGGAACACCATCGCAAGCGACAAACCCATCAGCCCGGCGTAGACCCAGAAGACGAGCTGCAATGTGCTCGCCTGCATGCGCTGCGCGCCAAAGCTCATCAGCATCACGAGCCCCAGCGGCGCCAGAATGACGAGCCAGATCAGTGGTGTCCGTGCGATCGACTCGTAAAAGCCCGAAAAAGCCGCCACATAGGCCACGATCCCGGTGAGCGCGAGCCCCGACGCCATGTAGTTGTAGACGCGGAGCATGTAGTCCCGCAGGCCGACATCGATGCCGACCTGGGCGTCCGCCGACCGCACCGTCCAGCGGGGCTGCGAACCTAAGGCCATAAACCCCCTCCAAGGAGAGAAGCGAGAGCGAGGGAAATTCCTCGCAGCTGCGATATTGGCACAAAACGGGATCTTTTCAATAAGCACCCGCAGAGGCCAAGCCCAGGTACCTTTCCTGCTATCCCGGCACCTGCTATTCGTTGCGCAAGAATTGCGCCGGCTTCGCGCCGAGCGCGCGCCAGGTGCCTGCAAAACCCAGCGCCGCGGTCAGCAACGCGGCAAGGCTCACCGTCCACAGCAGCGGGGCCGGCAGGAACACCCAGTCGATCTTCATCAGCCGGGTCACCAGGAAGTAAGCAGCAGTGGTGCCGAGGACACCCGCGACGAGGGCGGCGAGTGTTCCGGTGATGCCATTCTCGATCAGAAACGCACTCATGATCGCCCCGCGCGTTCCGCCTAGCACTTTGAGCACAACTGCATCGTAAACCCTGCGGCGATGTCCGGCCGCGACTGCTCCACCCAAGACGAGCACTCCGGCAACGACGGTCACAAGCGCGGTCAGGCGAACGGCGTTACCGATCATGCCGATGATGCGGTCGACTGCGGCAAGCGCCTCACGGACATGGATCGCCGAGATGTTGGGAAACCGCTCGGTCACCGCCTGCGCCAAAGCATCCTCCTCGGCCTGCGGCAAGTACACGGCGGCAAGCCGCGTCTGCGGCGCGTTTTCGAGCGTCCCGGGCGCGAAGACCAGTGCGAAGTTGATGCCGAGCCGCTCCCAATCGATCGAGCGCAGATTGGCGATGGTCGCGGTGATTTCGCGACCGAGCAGGTTGACGGTCAGCGTATCGCCGACCTTGAGCCCCATACCGCGGGCGAGTGCCTCGTCAAAAGACACCAGCGGCAAGCCTTGATAATCAGGGGGCCACCAAGTGCCGGCCGCGAGGCGCGAGCCCTGTGGTAATTGCGCGGCATAAGTGAGACCGCGGTCGCTGCGGAGGGCCCACTGCGCTTCCGGCGCGACCGCCGCATCTTCGACCGTCACGCCGTTCAACCGTGTGATGCGGCCGCGCATCATCGGTACCTGATCGAACCGCGCGCCGGGCGTGTCGCGGACCCGCGCGGCGAAGCCGGCGAGCTGATCGGGCTGGATGTCGATGAAGTAAAAGGCCGGGGCCTCGGCCGGCATTCGCGTCTCGACCTCATGGGAGAGACTGGCCTCCACAAGCACAACGGCGATCAGCACGGTCAGCCCGATACCCAAAGCGAGCACGATTTGCGCGGTCGGGGCTCCCGGACGGTGCAAATTTGCGAGCGCGAGGCGCAGTACCGGTTGGCGGGGCCGGCCGAGCCGCCTCGCGACCCAGAGGATCGCCGCTCCCGCCGCGCGAAACAGTGCAAAGGTGGCGATCGCCCCGGCGACGAACCATAACGCCACTTTTCGGTCGTGCGCGGTAAAGACGGCGAGGGCCGCGAGCCCGAGCACCAGCACCGCCGTCGCTCCGAGTACCCCGGAAGGAACGCGGCGCCGCGCACGATCGACGCTGTCGCGGAACAGCGCTCCGGCGGAAACCCGGCCAATGCCAGCCAGCGGCCAGAGCGAGAAAGCGAGCGTCGTCAGAAGCCCGAACAGTGCCGCCAAGGCCAGCGGCACCGGATGGATCGCAAAGCGAACGGACACCGGGAGGACGCCGGCCAGCAGCGGCGACACGGCGACGGGCGCCAGCGTGCCGAGAAGGAGCGCGACGGCGATGCCGAGGAGAGCGAGCACCAAGACTTCGAGGAGATAGGCTGTGAAGACCAGCCGGTTCGAGGCTCCCAGGCACTTGAGCGTTGCGATCGTGGTAGTCTTCCCCGCGATATAGTTGCCGATCGCATTTCCGATCCCCACGCCGCCGACAAGCAGAGCCGTCAACCCGACCAGGCTCAGAAACAGACCGACGCGATCGATCAATCGCTGCAGTGAGGGGGAGGCTTCGCCGAAGCTCCGGATCTGCCAGCCGGCCTCCGGGAAGGCGGCTCGTGCCGAATTGCCCCAGGCCGCTGCGTCGACCCCGGGTCGCAGCCGCAGCCGGTAATGGTATGTCACGAGAGCGCCGGGCCGGATCAGCTCGGTCTCGCCGAGCGCCTGGGCGGAGGTCAGCACGCGCGGCCCGAAGATGAGGCCCCCCGTCGCGGCATCGGGCTCGCGCACAATCGTGGCGCGGATCTGCAAGACCGACTCGCCGATCTTCATCCGATCGCCAATAGAAAGACCGAGCCGACCAAGGATGGCCGAATCCACCGCCGCTCCGTAATTCCCGTCACGCGCGCCGAGTGCAGCGTCGAGGCTCTGGGCCGGCGAGAGGTCGACCGCGCCATAAAGCGGGTAAGCGGCATCGACGGCTTTCAACTCGATCAGGCTGCGCCGGACGCCGTCCTCGGTGCGCGCCATCGCTCGCATCGTTGCGACTTCCGACACCGAGCCGGCTTCCTCTAGAAATTCTCGCTCCTTGGGGTCAGCCGGTCGGTAGGCCAGTCGCGCCTCGGCATCGCCGCCGAGCAAGTCTCGGGCATCGTCCTTGATCGCGGCGGTGACCGAAGCCGCGATCGAGCCGATCGCGGCGATCGCGGTCACACCGAGGACGAGACAGCCCAGGAAGACACCGAGGCCCTGCATGCCGCCGCGCAGCTCGCGCCTGGCGAGCCGAAACGCGTAGAAAGGCGAGGCGGCGGTCAAAGCGCGTGCCGGACGGCGGCGACCCGGCCTCGGGTGGTGCGCCGATCTTCAACGATTCTGCCGTCCATCAGTCGAACTTGGCGCTCGCAGCGTTCGGCAATCGCGGGATCGTGGGTGACCAGCAGCAGGGTCGTGCCGTGCAGGGCGTGTTGTTCGAACAGGCAATCGATGACGAGGCGACCGGTGGCGCCGTCGAGATTCCCGGTGGGCTCGTCGGCCAGCAGCAGCTTTGGTCCGGCGATGAACGCGCGGGCGATCGCCACACGCTGCTGCTCTCCCCCCGAAAGCTGGCCGGGATAATGCGTCAGGCGGTGATCAAGGCCGACCGTTGCGAGGGCTTGCGCGGCGGCGGCAAATGCATCGGTGCGGCCGCCGAGTTCAAGCGGGATCGCGACATTTTCCAGGGCTGTCATAGTGGGCAACAAGTGAAAGGACTGGAAGACAATGCCGATGCGAGCGCGGCGGAACCGCGCAAGCGCATCCTCATCCAGGCCGCCGAGATCGACTTCGTCAACCCGTACTCGCCCGGCGCTCGGCCGCTCCAGCCCACCGAGGACCATCATCAATGTGGATTTCCCGGAGCCTGACGGGCCAACAATGCTAACCGTCTCGCCTGCGTTGATCTCGAGCGAGATCCCGCGGAGAATGTTGACGGGACCGGCGGCGCTCCCCAGAGTTAGGTGGACATCGTCCAGCATTGCGAGCGGGCCGCCGGGATGAAGCGAGGTGGTCATACTCCGTCCGAACGAACAAGGCCGGCCGGCCGGCAACATTCGACCCGCGGCGCCGGGCACCAAAACTTCGGACCATATGGCGCGATCACCCGTAGTTTCAACGCGGTGCGAAAGATTGGCCGAGCCTCACCTTCCCACTAACGTGGGCCCCTCCCGCCCTCCGCTAGCGCGGGGCGAGCGCAAAATCGGTCCCTCTCCCCGCTTGCGCGGAGAGGGTCGGGGTGAAGGGCTCTCTTCCGGCATCCTCCTTGGCGTACTCATCTTGGGCTTGATGACAATCGTTTCCCCGGCGGTGGCGCGCGTGCCGGTAATCCTCGGTTTTGGCGACAGCCTTACCGCCGGGTACGGCGTGACGGCAGCACAAGCTTTCCCGGCGCGGCTGGAGGCGTGGCTTCACGAGCGGGGGATAGCGGCGCGGGTCGTCAATGCCGGGGTATCCGGCGATACCACGGCGGGCGGCCTGGCGCGGCTCGACTGGGCGCTCGCCGACAAGCCCGACCTCGTCATCCTGGCGCTTGGTGCCAACGACGCTTTGCGCGGTATCGAGCCGTCGACCGTGCGTGACAATCTCGACAAGATGATCGTGAAGATCGAGGCCGCCGGCGCGAAGGTGTTGCTTCTCGGCATGCTCGCCCCGCCGAATTGGGGCGAAGAGTACAAACGCGCATTTGACGGCATCTTCCCCGAGCTTGCACACAGCCACCATTTGCCGCTCTATCCATTCTTTCTCGAGGGTGTGGCGATGAAACCGGAACTCAATCAGCCTGATGGGCTCCACCCGAACGAGAAGGGCGTAACCGTTCTCGTCGACAGGATTGCACCGGTTGTCGCGGGCCTCATCGGGGGCGCGTCATGAGCGCACAATTTGCCGCCGCGGTGGCGACCGGAGATCCGGTCAGCCTCGTGGCGCAGTGCGTTGCCAGAATCTCGGCGGCCAAGGGAGCGAATTTGGGCATCCTCTACCTGACGGAGCCGGCCGCCTCGGTAATGCCCGAACTCGTTCGCGCGCTCGCCGAGCGCACCGGGATCGACGCTTGGGTCGGCGGCGTCGGGCTCGGCGTCTGCTCCGCGGAGGAAGAAATTTTCGACGAGCCGGCGGCGGTTGCGATGACGGCCGTTGTGCCGCCGGACAGTTTCCGCATTTTTTCGGCGACCCGTGATCCGGGATCCGATCTGCCGCGCCGGCATGCAGCCTGGATCGAGACATCGCAACCGGCATTGGCGCTCGTCCACGCCGACCCGCGCTGTCCCGACTTGCCGAAGGCGGCGATCGATGTGGCAACGGCAAGCGGAGCGTTTCTCGTGGGCGGTCTCGTTTCGCACCGCTGTACCAGCCCGCTGTTGGGCCGAACTACCGGAGAACGAGACGGCCTCGGCAGTGACGGATTGGCCGGCGTGATGCTGGCTCCCGGAATTTCCGTCGCCACCGGGCTGACGCAGGGCTGCATGCCTATCGGGCCGGTGCGTCGGATCGACGAAGCGCGCGACAACGTCGTGATGGTCATCGATGGACGCCCCGCGCTGGCTGTGTTCACCGAGGACATCGGCCCTGGGCTCGCGAGCGATCTGCGACGCGTCGGTGGACTGATCTTTGCCGGGCTTCCCGTGCCCGGTTCGGATACCGGGGATTATCTCGTTCGCAATCTGATGGCGATCGATCCAGGACGGGGCTGGCTCGTGCTCGGCGCGGAGGTTGCGGCGGGCGATCCGATCTTGTTCTGCCGCCGCGACCCTGAAAACGCGCGCCGCGACATGATCCGTATGGTGAGCCAACTCGCCGGGCGGCTCAGCGCTCCTCCAAAGGCAGGGATATATGTCAGTTGTGTCGCGCGCGGAGCCGCGTTGTTCGGCGAAGCCGGAGTGGAAACCGCGCTAATTCGGGAGGGTCTCGGCGAGTTTCCGTTGATCGGCTTTTTCGCCAATGGCGAAATCTCGCGCGATCGCCTTTATGGCCATACCGGGGTGCTCACGCTTTTTACCTGAGACGAGTTGGCCCGGAGCGGTGGGCAGATTGCATGCTGCGCCTCTTTGTCGGAATCGGCTTTCCGCCGGAACTGAAGCTGCGGCTTTCGTTGCTGTGCTCGGGAGTACCGGGCGCGAAATGGGTCGACCCCGGCAACTTCCATTTGACTCTGCGTTTCATCGGCGAAATCGGCGAGGATACTGCCGTCGATATTGACGATGCCCTGTCCCGGTTGCGGGCGCGCCGCTTCACATTGCAAATTGCCGGGACTGGGGTTTTTGGCGATAAGCCGCGCAACCTGTGGGCAGGGGTGGAGCGCAGCCCAGAGCTCGTCGCGTTGCGCGACAAGATTGAGCAATCGCTGATTCGCGTCGGTTTGCCGCCGGAGCCTCGCAAGTTCGCACCGCACGTCACTTTGGCGCGGCTGCGCGACCCGCCCCTCGATAAGCTGCGTGACTTCTTAACTGCGCACGGGCAATTTCGCGCCGAGCCGCTCCCGGTCGAAGGGTTTAGCTTAATCGCCAGCTTCCAGACCAAGGCGGGCTCAGTATACGAGGACCAGGCCGACTACCCGCTGCTGTGAGCGGAAAAGGAACAGCGATGGCTTATTGGCTGCTCAAATCGGAACCGTCGAGTTATTCGTGGGATCAGCTGGTCGCAGATGGCCGCACCCATTGGGACGGCGTGCGCAACCCGCAGGCGCTGAACAATTTGCGGGCGATGAAGCTCGGCGACCGCGCTTTTTTCTATCATTCGAACGAGGGCAAGGAGATCGTCGGAGTCGCCGAAGTGGTCAAAGCCTTCTACCCGGACCCCGCCGATAAGACCGGCAAGCTCGGTATGGTCGACATTAAGCCCGTAGCGCCGGCGGGTGTCCCGGTCGACCTAAAGGCGATGAGGGCCAATCCCGAGCTCTCTAATCTTTCGTTGTTGAAGCAATCACGACTTTCGGTCTGTCCGGTTAGCGAAAGCGAGTGGTCTACACTCTGCAGAATGGCCGGCATCTCCACCTAATTTTGCTGGACGTTTACTATCTGTTACGACTGATTACAAAAATTTACCGTCGAGCTTTCAATCATGACGTCATCTTCTCGCATAGGATTCATACAAAATCTGCCAAAATCTGCATTCCGTGAGACTGGGGACGAATATGCTCGGTCGGCTGGTTGAGAACGCGGCGAGCTGTCCACCCAGCGTGGTCGCCGGGTGCGCGAGTCCGGTGCGGCGGCATTTAGCGATCGTCGACCACAGTCAATTGCGGTGCGATTGCCTCAAACTGGCTCTGGCCCAGCAGCCGAGGCGTTGGCGCGTCACCGACGCCGCCACAGCTTCCGAGCTCGCGGCACTGTTGCGCAGCGGCGAGGAGTTCGACGTCATTCTCCTCGGCGGGTCGACCTGCTCTAATATCGATCTCTCCGACATCGCGCTCTTGGCCGACTCGGCACCGCATAGTCCGATCCTGGTCGCCGCGGAATGCGACGATCCGGAACGGGCGCGCGCCATCCTGCGGAGCGGAGCGCGCGGTTTTCTCCCGACGAGTTATAGCCTGAAGGTGTTGATCGGCGCCCTCGAACGAGTGCGTGCCGGCGGCACTTATGTGCCTTTGGCCCTGAGCGAGGCCGTGCCGGAGGCTAGTGTCGAACGCGCCCAGCGCGCCCCGTGGCGCGAGCTGACCCGCCGTCAGTGCGACGTGCTTGCGCTGATCGCCGAAGGCAAAGCCAACAAACTGATCGCCGATGCGCTGAACATGTCCGAAAGCACGGTCAAAGCGCACGTCAAGCAGATCATACGCCGCCTCAATGTTGCCAACCGAACGCAAGCGGCGTTGCTCGCGACGCGAAGCGGCGGCGGGCATTGAGAAACCGAGCTGCCGGACAGGTATTGTAAGCGCTTAGCCGGGCGGAATATCCTCGGCAGATAGTACGACGCGCAGCCAGCGTCGGCAACCGAGGAGGAAATACGCCATGTCCGGGCGGAACGTCATCCCCATCTCTGCCCATCCGCAAGTGGGCAAGATCAGCGAGGCCGATTACTTCCGCCTTTACGAGCGATCGCTTGCCGATCCGGACCGCTTCTGGGCCGAGCACGGCAAGCGTCTCGATTGGATTAAACCGTTCACCAAGGTGAGGAACGCTGCGTTCGATGGCGATGTACACATCGCCTGGTATGAGGACGGGACCCTCAACGCGTCGTACAACTGCATCGATCGCCACCTGCCGAAGCGTGCCGAGCAAACCGCCATCCTGTGGGAGGGCGACGACCCGGGCGAAGACCGGCGGGTTACCTATCGCGAGCTGCACGAAGCCGTATGCCGGCTCGCCGATGTCCTGAAGGGGCGTGGTGTCCGAAAGGGCGATCGGATCACGATCTATCTCCCGATGATCCCGGAGGCCGCGATTGCGATGCTCGCCTGCGCCCGCATCGGCGCGATCCATTCCGTCGTCTTTGGCGGCTTCTCACCCGATAGCCTCGTCGGCCGGATTCAGGATTGCCGCTCTACCGTACTGATTACCGCCGATGAGGGCCGGCGCGGCGGTCGGGCGATCCCCTTGAAGCGCAATGCCGACAACGCACTGCAGCATTGCCCGGAGGTGCGGGATGTCATTGTCGTCCGTCACACCGGCGGCGACATCGATTGGGTGGAAGGGCGCGACCTCTGGTATCACGAAGTCTGCGCCGCCGCCTCGCCTGACTGCCCGCCGGAGGAGTTGTCGGCCGAAGACCCACTGTTCATCCTCTACACCTCAGGCTCGACCGGACAGCCGAAAGGGGTGTTGCACACGACCGGCGGCTATCTCGTCTATACCTCGATGACGCACGAATACGTCTTCGACTACCGCGAGGGCGAAGTTTATTGGTGCACTGCAGATGTCGGTTGGGTCACCGGACACAGTTATATCGTATACGGACCGCTCGCCAACGGCGCGACCACCTTGATGTTCGAAGGCGTGCCCAATTATCCGGACCCGTCGCGGTTCTGGCAGGTGGTCGACAAGCACAATGTCGGGATCTTCTATACTGCACCGACCGCGATCCGAGCGCTGATGCGCGAGGGGGAAGAGTACGTCCGGCGCACCAGCCGTCGCTCACTGCGGCTCCTCGGCACAGTTGGCGAGCCGATCAACCCGGAGGCGTGGCTCTGGTACTACGATCATGTCGGCGGGCAGCGCTGCCCGATCGTCGATACCTGGTGGCAGACCGAGACCGGCGGCATCCTGATCACCCCGATACCCGGCGCGACACCACTAAAGCCGGGCTCGGCGACGCGGCCCTTCTTCGGCGTCGAGCCACTCATCGTCGACAATAACGGCAAGGTGATCGATGGCCCGGGTGCAGGAAATTTGTGCATCGCCAACGCCTGGCCCGGCATTATGCGCACGGTCTTCGGCGATCATCAGCGCTTCGTGCAGACCTATTTCTCCCATTTCCCTGGGCTGTATTTTACCGGTGATGGCGCCCGCAGGGACGAAGATGGCTTCTACTGGCTGACGGGGCGGGTCGACGACGTCATCAATGTCGCCGGCCATCGCCTCGGCACTGCCGAGATCGAGAGCGCGCTGGTCGCCCATCCCAAGGTCGCGGAAGCCGCCGTCGTCGGATTTCCGCACGAGATCAAGGGCCAAGGTATCTATGCCTATGTGACCCTGAAGGTAACCGAGGCCCCGAACGAGGAGCTGCGCCGCGAACTCGTCGCCTGGGTGCGGCAGGAGATAAGCCCGATTGCCGCTCCCGACCTGTTGCAATGGGCGCCGGGTCTGCCGAAGACCCGCTCGGGCAAGATCATGCGGCGCATCCTCCGCAAGATTGCAGCGAACGAGCACGACGCCCTCGGCGATGTCACGACCTTGGCCGATCCCACGGTTGTCGACGAACTCGTCGACAACCGGATGAACCGGGCGCCCTGACTAAGCCCGTACGTCGGTTACCCCAGCGCGTGGCGGAGCTGGCGGATGGCGACGACAAGCATTGCAAGGTCGGGAGTGGCAGCAACACGCAGCTCCCTGATCAGCGGCTCGGCCGGGGCAAGAGCCGCCGCGTGCGCAGCAGACCACGCCGCAATCGGATCCACTTGGGCTGAACAGCTGCTCGCCAATACTCGAGCTGCGAGATCGGTCTGCAGCGCAAACAGATCATCGATCGTCGCTTCGACCGCCTGCTTCTGCCAAGGGGTCTCGGCTCGCAGCCGGCGCGCGGCCACTCGCATCTCGTCCAACGCGAACTGGGCGCCGACCCCGTAATACACCCTTGCGGCTCGGTCGAGTTCCTGGCCCGAGCGTTCCCCCAGATCGGCGATGTCGAGCGCTGCAGCGAGAAACATCAATTCGCCGATGCGGTTTGCGAGCGCTTCGGGCACGCCTGCTTCGGTCAAGCGGAGGCTCCGCTCGGAGACAAGATTGCGATCGCTCGGCGGCAGCACATCGAGTAGAGAGGCAGCGAGGCTGTGGACGCTCGGCCCAAACCTGCCGATCTCGGGACCGATCGCGAGACGTTTGCGATACAGTAGCCAAACGGCCGCGCGTTCGACCAAGTCCGCGATCTCGAGGAGCATTTCGATCTGCACCTGAGCCGCCACTTTGTTGTCGAGCGCCTCGATTTCAGCCCACAGATTCCGCAGTTCATAGGTTTCGCGCACGATCATATAGGCCTGCGCGCTTTCGGCCGGTGACCGGCCGGTACGCGCCCGCATGTCGTGGACAAAAGTAATTCGCGCGCGGTTAACGATCTCGTTGGTGACGACGGTCGCAGTGATCTCGCGGTGCAGTGGATGAGTGGCGATCTGTTCGGAAAGCCGGTGGCGCACCGCCTCAGGAAAATAGCTGCGCAACTCCTGGGCTAATTCCGGAGCATCCGGAACAGTGGAGACCAGCAGCGCCTCATACAATGTCATTTTCGCGTAGGCGAGCAATACCGCCAATTCAGGCCGGACGAGCCCGCGCCCTTGCGCCGATCGCGCAGCGAGCGTCTCGTCATCGGGGAGGAACTCGAGCGCTCGGTCCAGCCTGTTCGCCCGTTCGAGATCGCGGATCATGCGCAGCTGCCGATCGAGCGACACGACGCCGCGCGCCTCCGCGGCCGATAGCGCCT
>Ga0210408_10005681_pt1 | contig 10919 bp, 9 predicted proteins | sample IncBWH4MmetaG_FD_155471 | JGI IMG/M metagenome (GOLD analysis project Ga0210408, IMG submission 155471) | Forest soil microbial communities from Barre Woods Harvard Forest LTER site, Petersham, Massachusetts, United States - Inc-BW-H-4-M | ecosystem: Environmental > Terrestrial > Soil >... | reverse complement strand
CAGCACGATTCATTTACGATAGCCTTTGTCTGTGATCATAGCGGGCTTATGCAGGCTCAGATGACTACCGATTCCTGGTATTCGCCGAAGACGCGGCGGAGGGCGTCGGAGATTTCGCCTACGGTGGCGTGGGCTTCGACGGCGGTGAGGATGGCGGGGAGAAGGTTTTCTGTGGTGACGGCGCGGCGCTGGAGTTCGGCGAGGGCAAATTTCGTGCGGGCGGAATCGCGCTTGGTGCGCAGGGCATTTAGGCGCGCGATTTGGGAACGTTCGATTTCGGGTTCGATGCGGAGCGTGGGGATGGAGCGCTCTTCTTCGGCGATGAAGTCATTTACGCCGACTATGATTTGTTCTTTGGATTCAACGGTGCGCTGAAAATCGTAGGCGGCTTTTTGAATTTCGCCTTGGACGAAGCCCGATTCGATGGCGCGGAGCATTCCGCCCATGGCGTCAATCTTGGAAATGTATTCGATGGCGCCCTGCTCTATTTCATTGGTGAGATGTTCGATGGCGTAGGAGCCGGCTACTGGATCGATGGTGTTGGTGACTCCGGTTTCGTGGGCGAGGATTTGCTGCGTGCGCAGGGCGATTAACGCGGCGTCTTCGGTGGGGAGAGCGAGGGCTTCGTCCATGGAATTGGTGTGGAGCGATTGGCAGCCGCCTAGAGCGGCGGCGAGGGCTTGGATGGCTACGCGAACGATATTGTTTTCGGGTTGCTGCGCGGTCAGGGAAGAGCCGGCGGTTTGGGCGTGGAAGCGGAGGAGGAGCGAGCGCGGATCCTGCGCGTGAAAACGATCGCGCATAATTTTGGCCCAGAGGCGGCGGGCAGCGCGGTACTTGGCGATTTCTTCGAGGAGGTCGCTGTGGGCGTTGAAGAAGAAGGAGAGTTGCGGAGCGAATTCGTCGACGGCAAGGCCTGCGTCTAGCGCGGCTTGCACGTAGGCGATGCCGTCGGCGAGTGTGAAGGCAACTTCCTGTATGGCCGTGGAGCCGGCTTCGCGAATGTGGTAGCCGGAGATGGAGATGGTGTTCCACTTAGGGAGATTGTCGCGGCACCAGGCGAAGATGTCGGTGACGATGCGCATGGCGGGGCGGACGGGATAGATGTAGGTGCCGCGGGCGGTGTATTCCTTGAGGACGTCGTTTTGTACGGTGCCGGAGATTTTTGCGAGGTTGGCGCCTTGTTTTTTGGCGACGCCTACGTAAAGGCAGAGGAGAATGGCGGCGGTAGCGTTGATGGTCATGGAGGTGGAGACTTTTTCAAGGGGGATGTTGTCGAAGAGGGTTTCCATGTCTTCGAGAGAATCGATGGCAACGCCGACTTTGCCGACTTCGCCTAGAGCCAGGGGATGGTCGGAATCCATGCCGATTTGGGTTGGTAGATCGAAGGCTACGGAGAGGCCTGCTTGGCCTTTGCTCAGGAGATAGCGGTAGCGCTGGTTGGATTCGACCGCAGTGCCAAAGCCTGCGTACTGGCGCATGGTCCAGAGGCGGCCGCGGTACATCGTTGGGTAGATGCCGCGGGTGTAGGGGAATTCGCCGGGGTAGCCGATGGACGATTCCGGATCCACACCGGAAAGATCGTCTTGGGTGTAGAGGCGATCGATGGGAAGGCCGGAGAGAGTTGTGAAGTGCTCTTTGCGTTCGGCGGAGGGCTTGGTTTTTGTGTCAGACATTTTTGCGCCGATATTTTGAGCCAATTGGGAACAGGTAACAGCAAGAGCGGGCACGGCGTGCCGTGCCCCTACGGGAATAGATTACAGCTTGCGGGCGCGGCGGAACGAACTTAGTGCGAAAAAAAAGAAGAGCAGGGCGAAGGCTACGGCGGTGGCGATGATCCAATAGGATACGTCGCGCGTCCAGGAGCGCAGAGCGGCATTGAGCCAGAGGATTCCCAGAAATGCAAACGCAGCGCCGGCCAGCTCAAGGAAGAGTTGCTTCAGCGCTCGCCAAAAGCGCTGAAAACCTCCCTGGCGACCCGCGGCTGCCGGTGATGTGGCTATCGAAGACATGAGTGGATCTTAGCGCAAAACAAGGAGTGAAATCCGTTGAGGAATGGAGTAGAAAGGCTGCGGAAGGCGCTCCAGACCTGCACTAACGTACTGTGAACCTATTGGAGACAACGCAAAACGAGGTGACTTGTATCCTAAGAAATGCGGGCCTAGAATGACAATTGAAGTGAGGGGAGCAGCCCTTGCAACTCGACGATCACCTGAAGAACTTGCTTCGTGAATTGGGACACGCAATCAATGATACGGTGTCCGACTCCGACCGGATCACAGGCGCCATTGCCGGAGTGCGCGCGCACGGCTACGATATCGTGCTGAAGCTGGATGCGACGATCGGTTTGGCGAAGCGGGATGCAGCCGCGGCGGAAGCGGCGAAGCTGACGACGCAGGACCGGCGCTTTTTGGAATCGTTGAGAATTCAGGTGGACCAGGAATCGTTTGATCAGATTCCGGACAAGAAGCCCGCGGCAAGACTGACGATGACGCCGCAGGATGTACGGTTTTTGAAATCGTTGAGGATTGCGACGGACGACATCGAATGAAGGCACTGACAAAAATCGCGGGATTGAGTGCTGCGGCGCTAGTGATGACGGGCGTTTTCAGCACGCCAATTCGCGCGCAGGTTCCCGAGGTAGTTAAGCCCGTTATCATTGATACCGCCGTACCGATTATCGTCAACACGATCAAGCCGAAGCCGAAATATGTGGGGCTTGGCAAGTTTGAAGGTTACGTGATGCACGCGAACACTGTGCAGATCACGGTGCGCGCAAAGGGAAATGACATGTCCCTCCAGACGTTCGCACTCTCCGAGCGAGCGTCAACGGAAATGCAGACAATTGTCGACCGGGGCGGCTACCAGTACGGCGACAAGGTCACGGTTTATTACGACCCGACATCGTTGAAAGCCCTCAAGGTCAAAGGCAAACCCTCCAGGCCACTTTGATTTGCGGAACGGCTTAATGCTTCGCCTGCCCGCTGTTTCCGGACGATTTTACCCCTCCCATCCAACGGAACTGACTGCACTGATTCGGGAATTCACAAAAACTGACGGAAACGCCACGCCCGTGCGGGTGAAAGCGTGTCTGGTGCCGCATGCGGGCTACGTCTATTCAGGGCACGTGGCGGGAGCGGTTTATGCGCGAATAGCGGTACCGAAAAAAATTGTGATTCTCGGCGTCCGGCATTATCCGCGAGGGGAAAATGCCGCGATTCTCTCTAGCGGAGCGTGGAGGACGCCGTTAGGAGATGCAGCGATCGATCAAGCTTTAGCGGAGGCGTTACGCGCGGTTTGCCCGTTGTTGCGCGAAGACAGCGTGGTGCACAGCAGCGAGCATTCGCTGGAGGTGCAAATCCCGTTTTTGCAGGTGCTACAGCCGGGGTTTACGTTTGTGCCTGTCGCGCTCGGGACATTGCGTTTCGAGGATCTTGTCGCCGTGGGCGAAGCTATCGGACGAGTGCTGGCCGCTTCCAAGGAGGAAATACTTTTGGTGACGACTTCCGATTTGAATCACTACGAAAATGAGCCAGCGACACGGGTGAAGGATGGCATGGCAATCGACCGAATTCTGGCACTGGACGCTCGGGGACTGTACGACACCTGCCGGAATGAGGCGATCTCCATGTGTGGATTGGGGCCGACCGTAGCTATGCTGACGGCGCTGCAAAGCCTGGGCGGCGCGCGGGCAGAGTTGGTGCGTTATGCGACGTCGGGGGATGTTTCCGGAGACTTTGACGCGGTCGTAGGCTACGCCGGAGTGCTCTTCTCCTAGAAACGAAAAACGGCTCCCAATCGAGGAGCCGTTTTTTCGGGAATTTCTGAAATGATAAATGCTTCAGTGCGGGCGGCCGCCTCCACCGCCGCCAGAGGAAGAAGCTGAAGCGTGCGACGCTGACGAAGAGGGCGCTGATGAAGCGCGCGAGGATGCGCCTCCGCCGGAGTAAGTGCCACCGCCCCCACCGCTGCTTGAGGAGCGAGACGCCGGCGGCGGTGCCATTGAACGAGAGGGCGGAGCCGTGGCGCGCGCGGGAGCGGATGCACTAGCAACACGCGTTGCCGTTACGGTTGGAGGAATCTGTGTGATGTGATCGTTCCTAGCCCCACCCGGCACATTCTTTCCCGCAAGTGGTTCTGTCTCGCGTACGGAAGGTGGAGCAGCATTGTTGTTAACAAAGCGGTGCTCGTGTGGGTCGTACGTGATGGAAGAATCGTGGTTGAGGGAAACAATGCGCGTCCCGCTGCTTCCTTCAATAAGCGTGCGCGAAGTGCGCACTGGCGCCGTTGTAGCAACGAGACCGCCGCTAAGCGCATCGCGCTGCGGAGATTTTACGGTTTCCCATTTCTGTCCACCTGACGCGGAGAGAGCCGGCACCGTTGCATTTCTGGCGGGATCGACGGAAAAAACACCATGCTCCAGGTTCAGCGGAGTCTTGCCATTCTTATCGAGCGGGTGCATTGGCACGACAGCGAGCTGGCCGTTTTGGCGGACGAAAACGGCAGTAGTCGCGCGATAGAGCGGGCGCGGTGGATGGACGATGGGAGGAGGACGCTTTACCGGGTATCGGCCGTAGCCTCCGTAGCCGAAGTAAGCTGGCGGCGAATAGAACCATCCGCCGCAAGAGGCGTCAAAGAGCCAACCGCCATAGTGATAAGGAGCCCAACCCCACGGTTGGTAGCTGGCAAAAGTCCAGCCGAAACCGGGATCCCACATCCATTGACCCATGGTAAACGGCGACCACCCCAGGCTTGCGCCAAAGGGGCGCCAGCCATACCCGTAGCCTCCGCAGGAAGACCAAGCACCGTACGTATAAAGATCGGCGTACCCGGGCGCGTAATAGGGAGTGTTCGTGTATTGAAGAGAGGCATTCGTTGCCGAAGAAACGGTATCGATGCGGCTGGAAACCCAGTGATCGAAATCGTCATCTGTGGGAACGCGGCCGATGTTCACGGAATCTTCGCCTGCCTTCATGGAAAGTGACTGGCCCTTGCCAAGCTGCGTGGTCTCCTTCTTGTGCAAGACGGAGGCGTGGCCGGTTATCACGTCCACGTTGCTGCCGTCGTCAAAGTTGTTGAGGCGGAAGGAGCTCTTACCGTTGGCCTCGACCGTGAAATCGCCGCCGGTCACGCTGAAATAGTCCTCGTTTGCGGGATTTACGTAGAAGGAAGCGGAGCCCTGGCGGAGGACCAGACGCGTGGTGCGTGCGCCATCGTCGAGCGAAAGATCGAAAAATTCGAGAACGGCGTTCTCGTTGAGAAAAGCCATCGCGCCATTCTCAAATTCGACCTCTGCGCGGCCATTGTCCGTGGCAATCACGTAACCCTGACGGATGGGGAGGTTGGCCTGGGCCTTTTCCCATTGTGCCTTTTGATCCGCGAGCGGATCGCCATGGGTTTCTCGAGAAAAGCGCACGTCGCCCTGGACGAGACTGAGGCGAATGACGCGGGCATGGCTAGAGTCGGCAGAGGCCGGTTGGAAGCCGGCCAAGAGAGCGAAGAACGAGAAGGAAAGGAGCGAACGGAACACGGTGCTAGAAGTCATGTGTCACCCCCATCGGCGACGGTGGCTGATCATCAGCTATATCGTTAGACGGATAGCAAGCGGAACAGGTTGCGCCCATTCAACCCAAGAGTAATGGTCTCGCCGGGTAAAGTCCGCGTCAAGTGTCGAGTATGGACAGACGAGCAAGACCAGCCGCGGCGAGAGGCTTGACGGCACAGCTGATGATTTGCTTCATCAAAAACATTTATGAACATTCTATGAAAATTTATGCCTTCGCGGGTTGACACACCGAAGCTGAATCGCTAGTTTCAAAATAGGAATGCTCACTGGCGCGTGCCGTGTTCCGGGGGACATTGGCGCGATTCGAAGCATTAAACGCCGTGATAGTCATTGTTCAAGGTAAGACAGATCTTAAGTTATCACCGGGGGGGTGAATCATGTGGGGTATCAGTAGATTGTTTGCAGGGGTGTTGTTGCTCGCAGCAATGCTGGCAGGCGTGAACGCGTACGGGCAAGGCGGCGCGACGGGCGCCATCAGCGGCGTAGTGGTTGATACCAGCGGAGGCTCCATCGCCTCGGCGGACGTGCAGATTATCGATGCGCGGACGGAATCGATCGTGCGCAAGCTTCCCACGAGCACCGAGGGAATTTTCGTTGCCACGCTGTTGCCGCCGGGGAATTACATCATCGTTGTAAACAAATCCGGATTTGGAGAAGCGAAAGCCACGGACATCGAGGTGCGCGTTACAGAGACGACGCGCGTGACGATCACGCTGAAACCCGGAGCGGTAACGGAAAAAGTCGAAATTTCGGCGCAAGTGGCGGCCGTGGAAACCAGCAACGCCACAACCGGCGAATCCCTTGGCACCGCCACGATCCGCGAGCTTCCCCTGGCGACGCAGAACTACCAGCAACTGCTGACGCTTTCCACCGGTGCGCAGAGCGAACTGAACGCCGCGGCGCAGCTTGGGCGCGGTAGCGTGAAACTCTTCGTTAACGGCCAGCGCGAAGACAACAACAACTTTTTGATCGAGGGAATCAGCGCCACGGACTACAACGTTGCGCAAGCGACGTACGTTCCGCTTCCCAATCCCGACGTAATCCAGGAGTTCAAGGTCCAGACTTCGCTGTATGACGCCAGCCAGGGGCGCGACGGCGGGGGAAATGTCAACGCGATTCTAAAGTCCGGCACAAGAGAGTTCCATGGCGACGCTTACGAATATTTCCGCAACACGGTTTTGAATGCCAATGACTTCTTCCTGAATCGCGAAGGTCTAGCACGTCCCGAAATTATACAGAACATCTTCGGCGGAAGCCTTGGCGGACCTGTGATAAAGGAGAAGTTCGGGTACTTTTTCATGAATTACCAGGGCACGCGGCAGCGCAGCGGCGATTCCCCGGGCACGCTCATCAGCACGACGATCCCGTCGCTTCCAGATGTCCGAACACAAGCCACGATTTCGCAGGCTTTTTTCGGGAATACGACGACCCCGATCGATCCGGTGGTGTTGAAGCTGTTGAGTTTTCAGAGCAACCAGTTCGGCGGGACGACCAACGGGCTGTTGATTCCGAGCAGCAACCCTGCGACGGGTGCATTCGCCATCAGCCGGGCAGGGAAATATACCGACAACCAATTCACAACCAACTGGGACCGCGAATTCCGTAGCGGCCAGGACAAACTTTCCGCCAGGTTTTTCTTTTCTGATTCCGAGAGCTTTTTGCCTTTCGGCGGCGGCGACCTGCAGGAATCTCTGGGCAGCACGCTGGCCAGCAGCGTAAGCTCTTCTTCGCTGAACTTTCCGTTTGACACGCCGGTGAATGCCCGATTCCTGAATATTACGGAGACGCATCTCTTCTCAGCGACGCTCGTGAATGAATTCAGGTTCGGCTACGTGCATATCAACGACGTACTGAGCAATGTGGCGCCAGTCACCACCACGGACCTGGGCATCGACCGGCCTACGAACAGCGTGACGGACTCGATTTATAAGTTCATTTTCGAGAGTTCCGGCTTCGAGATTGGACCGGCGCCCTTCGGGAACCAGTCACAGGACCAGAACAACTACAATCTTGTGGACACCGTGAGCTGGGTAAAAGGCGCACACGTATTGCGTTTCGGTGGCGACTTCACGCGCGTGAATTTGAACAAAAACTTTCCGCAGGTGTTCAACGGGGAACTGTTCTTCACAAATACGCCGGCGGGGTCGGGACCGCTGACAGGTGTCGCGACGACCGACTTCCAGAATTTTCTTTTGGGCGCGCCACAATTCAGCTTTGGGGGAGGTGGCCTTTCGAATCACGAATACCGGTCCAATAACTATGCGGTATTTGCACAGGATGACTGGAAAATCCGGCCGAATCTGACGCTGAATCTGGGAGTGCGAACGGAAATATTCGGAGCGTTTCATGACGATCTTTGCCACATCGGGAATCTTGATCCGACTCTCGCGAATGCTGGAGAGTTCCCCTTCATCTACCCGTCCTGCGTGAACAACCTGCACCTTGCGGGACTGACGGGCAGCGCGAATGGCACTACGTTTAACAACAATTACTCTACGAATATTGGACCGCGCATCGGCCTGGCCTACGACCTCTTCGGGCATCACAATACGACGATTCGCGCCGGATACGGCATCTACTACGTGCGCGAGGACGTTGGCACTGCGGACCAATTGTCGTTTGAGACGCCGTTTCTTCCGGTGGCTTTCGGTGGGGGCGCGCCGGGGTGCCTGGGAACCTATTTCTCGGCAACGCCGCTGCCGGGCTGCCCGACCCCGAACCCGAACGCGCTGCCGCAAGCCGGCACGTTGGACCCGGGCTTTGTTCCCTGCCTGAACGTTTTCCAGGGCTTCCCTGGAGGAGATACCACGCAAGCTGCAAATTATGGACAGGCTGCCGGAAACGGCTGCCCAGGACCACTCAATACACTCGGCATCTTCGGATTGGCTGTGCCTCGCCACTTCGTCGTACCGAGCACGCAGCAGTGGAATTTGACCGTTCAACATTCACTCGGCAAGCAGTGGGTGCTTGAGGTTGGCTACGTAGGCACGCATTCCATCCATCTGCGCGAAACACGTGATGCACTGCAATCGCAGGACGCGACACCGACGAATCCAGTAGACATCAGCAGCACGTTTTGCAACCCCAGTCCTTGCGTTATAACCACCAACACGTTCGCCAACGCTATCGCTCGCTCGCGAGCCCAGGGCATCAACGGCTACGCTGGGTTTCAGCTCTTCGCCAACGATGCTTACTCGCACTACAATTCGCTGCAGACAACGGTATCGCGCCGGTGGGGCGCCGGGTATTTCCAGGCCGCCTATACTTTCTCCAAGTCGACCGACGCGACATCAACGGGCAATACTGCCTTCAATACCGCCTTCAACGACGAATCCACACTGAATGATTCGCGCGGGCTGTCTGATTTCGACCGCACGCACCGGTTGGCCGTGAGTTACCGCTACGATTTGCCATTCTTCAAATCCGCGGAAGGCTTGACCCACCAGTTGCTCGCGGGATGGGCGGTGAGTGGCATCACTATCATTCAATCCGGCGCGCCGTTCTCGGTCCTGGATTCCGGAGCTGGCACAGGGTTTCTAGGATCGGGATCCGCTCCAGGCGTGCTGACGGCAAGTCTGGCACCAGGGGCTACGATTTCTAGCGCTCAGACCAGCGGAGGCATCGGCACACGGGTCAACGGCTATCTGAATCTCAGCGCGTTCACACCGGCGCCGCTTCTCTACCCGGCTCAGTGCGATCCTATAAACAATCCCAACTTCTGCACTACCGGCTTCGGAAACCTGGGACGCAACACCTTCCGCGGGCCGAGTCAGCAGAACTGGGACTTCTCGTTGATCAAGAACTTCAAGATTACCGAGCGGCAGGAGCTGCGATTCACTACCGATTTCTTTAACATTTGGAATCACGCGAACTTCGCCAATCCTGCTTTCACTGACGTGGAAGGGGGCAACTTCGGAAAGATCACCAGTACGGTGGGAGCGCCGCGGCTTATCCAGTTCGCTCTGCGGTATTCCTTCTAGGCGAGGAGTCGAAGTCGGAACAAGTCCTGACAGAGGGGCATGGTATGCCGTGCCCCCACTCAATCCGCGGCGTCTTACGACTCAAGTTTGATGATCGCGCTAGCGGGATCCATTGCAGCAGAAATTCCTCTGCAATTCAGAGAGCTGGAATCTCTGCGAGATCGGTGTAAATCTTTAATCCTAGACTCCGGCCGACTCGCACCATTTCATCCGCGCCGGCCGAAGAGCCTCCGACGCGAAGAACGGCATCGCACTTTTCCAGAAGCCTGACCGCGATGGGATGAAAAATCTCGTTGAACGGTTCGTCGCCGATTTTCTTGGAACCGGCAAGGTTCACAAGCGGAAGGGCCAGCCATTCGCCCAAAATCGGGATGTGTCCTGCGCAAAAGATGGGCAGCGCATACGATTCCATCTCGTGAACGTTTCTTGCGATCAAAGCGGGATCGTCATTCGTTCCGGAACGGTAGGGCCCGGCAATCAGAATCATCATCGATTTATTCGAAGTTGGAGTCACAAAGCCCTTACATAGAAAGGGAGTTTGAATGCCGCAAGCTTCTCAATATACTCCCGGCAGGCATATTCAATAAACGCGCCACTCGGCTAGATTGTTTTCTTTTGTCCGGCGTTGCGGCCCAGCGGCCGGCTGATCGGACTCTCATGGAAGAGAATCTTCTTTCCTTTTTCCGCGCACGCCAGGGACATTTCCGGCTGGAGTCCGGTCATCATGGCGAACTGTGGCTCGAGCTCGAGACCCTGTGCCTGCATTCCCGTGGAATACAGCCATTTGCCGCTCAACTCGCAGCAAAACTCTTGCCGCAAAAGGTGGAAGTAGTCTGCGGGCCGCTCGTTGAAGGCGCCTTCATCTCGTTACTGGTCTCCCTCGAACTTGGCTGCGAGTTCGTCTACGCCGAGCGCTTCGCCAATTCAGCACCCGAAGGTTTATACGCGATCGAGTACCGTCTTCCGAAAGCGCTTCAGTCAGTAGTCCAGGGCAAACGGATCGCGATCGTTAATGATGTCATTAGCGCCGGTTCGGCTGTCCGCGGAGCCTTCTCCGATTTGCAATCCATTGGCGCTCACGTTGTCGCCGTAGGGGCGCTCCTCGCGCTCGGAGATTCCATCGCCGAATTTGCAGAAGAACATCATCTCCCGCTCGAACTTCTCCGCCGCATGCCTTATAACTTATGGACGCCTTCGCAATGTCCTCTCTGTGCAGCGGGACAGCCGCTCGAAATCAAGGGCGCCTCGTAAATCGTTGACGGGGAGATCTCTAGACCTGGCCCAACAAGTTTGCAGGACTGGGCCCTGCTAAAAATCCTCCGTCCAAAACTAAATTCTGCCCCGTCATAAACGAGGCCCGTTCCGAGCACATC
>Ga0210408_10005679_pt1 | contig 10920 bp, 4 predicted proteins | sample IncBWH4MmetaG_FD_155471 | JGI IMG/M metagenome (GOLD analysis project Ga0210408, IMG submission 155471) | Forest soil microbial communities from Barre Woods Harvard Forest LTER site, Petersham, Massachusetts, United States - Inc-BW-H-4-M | ecosystem: Environmental > Terrestrial > Soil >... | reverse complement strand
CGTAAACCTTAAAGAGTCATTAATTGGTAGGCTTTTTGCTCTTCAACATATTTCATTAGTGGGCCCCTTGCAGCCAATGCAGGCCTAAACGTGATCCGCGAATTCCTCACGGATCTTGCGCCGCCGGCGTCGAAGGAAGCACTAAGTACGAATCTGCTAGGTCCGTCGATTTCCTTTCGGAATGCTCCATTCTTGGTCCGAAGCCGGCGGCTATTTCATCCCCAGTGGACGAAAGGTATTAGCGCTGTATCGAAAGCGCGCCGGCACGAAACGATCCCAAGGGTTCGAGTGAGAACTCATTCGACTTGTTTCCGCGTAGTCGCCTACCTCTTGGACCTCCTCTCCTCGCGATGGTTATGACGGGTGGACATACCGCCAACTACCATTCCGGCAGCCGCTCCCTTGCCAGCGTCCCCCGCAATGGCTCCGACGGCGGCTCCGGCTGCCGCACCCTTGGCCCTACTGTGGTTGTTCTGTTGCTGTGGTTGCGTCGACGCTGGTGGCGTCGACGCTGGTGGCGCCCCCGTATTTGCGGGCGGCGTTTGCGCTGACGATTGTGGCGCCATGGTCGTCATCACGGAGAGTGCCATTACGATTGTTGAATATCTCATATAGGCTTCTTTAGGCCCTCTGTTCCGGTCCGCAATATCCGCGGCGAATGGCGTCCAGCGAGGGCACTGCCTACTAACTATGATCCCTGCCCTGTCGTGTAGAGGCTTTTTAGCAGGATGATGAAAAACCGGGCTTGACAGGCGGGTCTTCGATTCCACATCCGTTTTTTCTTGATTTATTGGAGCTTACTTCTATTTCAAGCCCCTCAGTTTGTGGCCCGAACCCCCTATTTCGAGGGGTTTGGGCACACTTGTCCCCTGACTTATGTCTGCTGAACTGCCGGAGACAGCAGGTTCCGCATCCGCACCAAGTTGTAGGCGGCGGCCGCGAAGGTAAATACCCAGCCGACTTTTAGCACCCCTCGGTGTCGCGTCTTGCGCAGCGATGCCACGGTCTTCAGCCAACCGAACACTTCCTCGATCTTCTTGCGTTTTTGTTGACTGACTTTGTACCCGGCGTGCCGCGTGGTGCGCTCATCAATGGCGCTCCCACCCCGACGGCCATCATTCTGCGCCACGTGCGGAGTGACCTTCATCTGCCGCATTTCCCTCACGAATTCCTTCGTGTCATATCCTTTGTCAGCGCCCAGCGTCACACGACCGTCGCCATCCAGCCGCTCCGCCATCAGCATCGCAGCATCCCGTTCCGCCGTTCCATTGCACCGCAGCAGTTCGGTGTCCACCACCAACCCATTCCGGTTCTCGATCAGCACGTTGCCGCAGTAGGCCAACTTTGCCTCGTGGCCGCCGCTCTTACGCGCCAGCCGGGCATCGGCATCGGTCGTCGACTCATGCGTTTCATTGCTCCGCTTCTCCCCATGGAAGTCCACCGTCGGATTGCCAGGATCGTCTGCCGGCGGCTCATCCCCTCGATCTTTCCGCTGAAAACTCTTCTGGCTGGCCCAAGCCTCGATCATCGTTCCATCCACACTGAAGTGCTCATCCGATAACAAGTCCGCTTCCCGCGCCGGCTTCAGCACGCCGTCGAAAAACCTCTCTGCGATTCAGTCCCGCCTTTTTCCGCCTTACCCACAACTTCAGTTTCTTACCCTGCTCCTCAATCTCCTTCTGATAAACCCTGTATCCAGGCCATCCCAGAACCCTCGTCCAATCATGTTCTCTCACCCTCTCAGACTAGCCAAAGATCCTTCTCTCCGAGAGCTGCCTTTTCCGCTAGCCCGTCGGATTCCTGCGCAGAGCCGTAAATCGTGACGGATGCTCCGATTGTGTCGGCACTGGCAAAACCTGGACTATGACGGCGGCAGCGATGGAGAGTCCGTAAGGGATCACGCTCAATGGATGATCTTGGTGTCCGCCTTTGCGGGCTTTCCACTGACCTGTTTCGGAGTCGGGAGTTGTGAGCGGTCCCAGCCTCCGCCGAGAGCCACGATTAACTGGACGGCTGCCACCATTTCCGATACTTGCGTGGTAACCAATGTCTCTTTATCCGTGAGCAGGGTCGCCTGCGAAATCATGACATTCATATAAGGATCGATGCCGGTCTCATAGCGGCCTGTCTCGAGCTTCAGAGCGGTATCGGCGGATTGAACGGCCTCCCGTAGCGTGATCGCTTGCTGAGACAGAATGCGCGTGGCCGCCAGAAAATCCTCCACCTGCTGAAAAGCGGTAAGTACGGTCTGGCGGTAAGCGGCGACTGTCGAGTTGTACGTAGATATGAACTGGTCGACGGTTGCGCGCCGCAATCCCGCATCGAAGACAGTCTGTGTCAGGGTTCCGCCGATTGCCCAGATTCGGCTGGACCAGAGGAACAGGTTCCCCAATGTCGAGCTTTCAAAGCCTCCGGCGGCGGTAAGAGTCAAGGTTGGATAGAAGGCCGTATAGGCGATGCCGATCTGCGCGTTGGCCTGGGCCATGGCGCGCTCGGCCACGGCGATATCCGGACGGCGTTCCAGCAGCTCCGACGGGACGCCGACCGGGATGGGCGGTGCCTCCCTGGTCATCGGCTTAACGGGGATGGAGAAGCTCGATGCAGGCCTGCCAATCAGCACGGCGATCGCGTGCTCAAACTGGGCTCTCGCAACTCCGAGATTGATCGCCTGCGCCTGTGTAGTCTCCAGGGTAGTCTGGGCCTGAACCACCGAAATCATGTCGCCGACGCCCGGCGCATAGGCCCCCTGCGCCAATTCGACAAGTTTCTTGTCCACCGTGACCATATCGTTAAGCATTTTCTGAAGGGCGTCCTGACCTCGAATCTCGAAATAGATCTGGGCGAGGGTGGCCTGCTCGATCAGCCGCTCATTCTCCAAATCTGCGGCACTCAACTGCGCCGCATACTCAAATTCTCGTACCGTCTTCCGGACTTTACCCCAAAGGTCCGGCGCCCAAGTGATGTCTACAGGCAGGTCGTATATCGTGCTTTGCTGGCCGGTAAACGTGGCTACTCCGGTGGCCCCTCGGGCTGCGCCCGAGCCCGCCAGGGTTCCCGAAGAACGGGAGCGACTGTAGGCCGGCGCGGTAGTCACGACTGGAAAGTACTGCGCGCGGGCTTCGCGAATGAGAGCGCGTGCTTCCATGAAGTTCGCGTAAAACTGCTTAATGTTCTGGTTGTCGATATTGAGCTGTTCTTCGAGGGCGTTCAGCTCGAGGTCCTTAAAGATCTCCCACCATTTGCCGCGCAGCATACCTTCGTTCGGCTGCGCGACCTTCCAGCCTTCCACCGCCTTGAAGTGAGTGGTCGATTCCTTGTAGGTTGGCGCCGCGGGAGGTGGGGATGGCGGACGATACTTCGGGCCCACGCACCCGGAGAGCGTCAATGCAAATATGGCGGACCATAGCCGCGTTTGAATCTTATGCTTCGCCATGGGGACTTTCGTCCGGATGATCGGGATGCCCGTGGAAACGACGCCTCAGATTGTCCAGAACCACATAAACCACGGGCGTCGTATAGAGAGTCAACATCTGACTGACAATCAAGCCCCCGACGATGGTGATGCCAAGCGGCCTTCGCAACTCCGAACCGGTGCCCGTCCCGAGTGCCAGGGGTAAAGCGCCAAACATCGCGCACATGGTGGTCATCAGGATGGGGCGGAATCGCAACATGCACGCCTCGGTAATCGCTTCTGACGGGCTCATGCCGCGTTCGCGCTCCGCGACCAACGCGAAGTCGATCATCATGATTGCGTTCTTTTTTACGATGCCAATCAAAAGCACGATCCCGATAATCGAAATTATGCTGAGATCTGTCTTCAGAAGTATCAGCGCGAGCATGGCGCCGGCGCTTGCAGAGGGAAGCGTGGAGATGATCGTCAGCGGGTGGATCAGACTTTCATAAAGAATGCCGAGCACGATATAGACGGCCAGTAATGCGGTCAGAACCAGATATGGCTCGGCGCCAAGCGACTGTTGGAAAGCCTGCAGCGTGCCCGAGAAGAATCCATGGATGCTGGACGGCATGCCGAGCCTTGTTTGCATGTCCTGGATGGCTTGTGCCGCGTCGCTTAAGGAGACGCCCTCCGCGAGGTTGAACGAAACCGTGACCGATGGGAACAGGCCGGTATGGTTTACCGACAACGGCGTGGTCATCGCTTGCGAATGCGTAACGGCGCTGAGCGGCACGCTGCCATTCGGAGGCGTGTTCAGGTATATGAATTTCAGTCCATGCGGGCTCTGCCAGAATTGCGGTGCGACCTCCAATACCACGTAGTATTGATTCAACGGGGTGTAAATGATTGAGACTTCAGCCTGGCCGAATGCAGTATAGAGCGAGGAATTCAGCGACTGCGCGGTAATTCCGAGCCGGGCCGCGGCGACACGGTCATAGGTCAGATACTCGTCGAGCCCGTTGTTCTGTTGATCGGAGTTTGCGTCCCGCAACCCGGTAAGGCTCTTCATTTGAGCCAAGATAACCGGTCCCCATTGGGATAGATCTTTGATGTTGCTGGACTGGATTGTGTATTGATAGAGCGCGTTCCCCGTTCTGGCCCCGACCCGCAGATCCTGCACCGCCTGCAGGAATGCCGATGCGACCGGCTGGCGGAGCATTTTAGGTCTCAGCCGGTTGATGACCTCGGATGCGCTTACTTTGCGGACCTCGAGCGGCTTCAGGGCGATATATATGAAGCCCCCATTCGATGGTCCCGCGCCGCCGGTAAATGCGACGACGTTTTCGACCGCGGGGTCGGCCATTACTACTTCGGAAAGCTGCCGCGCGGAGTTATCCATCACTGCGAACGACGCATCCTGCGGCCCTTGCATGCCGCCCATGATGGCCCCGGTATCCTGCTGCGGAAAAAATCCCTTGGGAATACGGACGACCAATCCGATGTTCAAGGCGATGGTGGCCAGTAGAACGAGAATAATCGAGGGCCGATGGTTGAGCACCCAGGCCAGCGAGCGCCTGTAGGTCGAGAGCATTCCATCGAAGATCCGTTCGCTGGCGCGGTAGAGCCGGCCGTGCGGCCTCCCCCGCTCGTCTTTCAGCAGATAAGCGCACATGGTCGGTGTCGTGATGAGGGAGATTATCATGGACACCAGGATTGCGGTGGAGAGAACGATCGCGAATTCGCGGAAGAGGCGGCCTACGATGCCGGCCATCAGGAGGATAGGGATGAAAACGGCAATCAGCGAAATGCTGATCGAAAGGACCGTGAAACCGATCTCTCTTGCTCCGGCGAGAGCGGCAGCGACGGGCGCCATCCCATCTTCCAGGTGGCGCACGATATCCTCCATCACCACGATGGCATCGTCCACAACGAAGCCGGTCGCAATAGTCAGCGCCATCAGCGACAGGTTGTCTATGCTGTAGCCGAAGAGATACATCACGGCAAAGGTTCCGATGAGAGAAACCGGTACGGCGACCGTAGGTATCAGGGTGGCGCGCCCGTTTCTCAGGAAGAGGAACACGACCGCAATCACCAGGATGATGGAAACAGCCAACGTGAATTCGACGTCGCGCACGGAGGCGCGAATGGTGGTCGTGCGGTCCAGAACGACCGTGATGTCGATGCCGCTTTTGATGGACGCCTTAAGCGAGGGTATAGCCGCCCTGACGCGCTCGACGGTTTGGATGATATTCGCTCCTGGCTGGCGGTAGACGATAACCACGATGGCCGGTTTATTATTCAAGTAACCCGCGGTGCGGATGTTCTGGGTGGAGTCCGTTACATTCGCTACGTCTGAGAGGCGGACCGCCGCGCCACGGTTATAGCCAATCACCAGCGGCTTGTATTCCTCCGCGCGGAAGAGCTGATCGTTTGTTATGACGTCGGCGGTAACCAGTTCATTTGAGATCTGGCCCGTTGGCTGGTGCGTATTCTGCAGGCTTAGCACAGACTGCACAGCTTGCAAAGTGAGACCCATGCTGCTGAGCTTGGTGGGTTCAACGTCCACGCGCACGGAAGGAAGCGTACCGCCGCCGACCAACACCTGTCCGACCCCCTGGATTTGCGACAGCTTTTGCTGGAGGATGGTGGACGCAGCGTCGTACAGTGTTGCGCGATCATATTGGTCCGATGTAAGACCGAGGATGATAATCGGGGCATCGGAAGGATTGACCTTCCGGTAAGTGGGATTGGATGGCAAGTTTGTAGGCAGGTAGGTCCGCGCGTTATTGATACCCGCTTGTACCTCGCGCGCAGCGGCGTCGATATTGCGGCTGAGGTCGTACTGCAGCGAGACCGAGGTATTGCCGAGCGAGCTCGTCGAGGTCATTTCGGTTAGGCCCGCGATCTGCCCAAACTGGCGCTCCAGCGGGGTGGCCACGGAAGATGCCATAATCTCGGCGCTCGCGCCCGGCAGTGTTGCGGAAACGGAGATGGTTGGAAAATCGACCTGCGGCAGAGGCGCAACGGGCAGAACGGTGAATGCGGCCGCCCCCGCCATGGCGATCGCGGCTGTGAACAGCGTCGTTGCCACCGGCCGCCGGATGAAGAGGGCCGAGGGAATCATGACTCTTCCGGCGGACTGGGCTCGTTCCCAGTCTGCGTCCTGGTTGGCGATGGTGGCCGCCGCCGGACAAACCGGTCGAAAAAGATATAGATGACTGGGGTGGTGTAAAGGGTCAGAACCTGGCTGAGCAGTAAGCCGCCGATCATCGCGATTCCCAGCGGTCGCCGCAATTCAGAACCGAAACCCTTTCCAAGTGCCAAGGGAATGCCGGCAAGCAGCGCCGCCATGGTTGTCATCATGATGGGCCGGAAGCGCAACAGGCAGGCATCGTAGATCGCATCGGTTACGTTCTTTCCCTGCTCGCGCTGTCCTTCGAGAGCGAAATCGACCATCATGATGCCGTTTTTCTTCACGATGCCGATCAGCAGGATGATGCCGATGATAGCTACCACGGTAAGTTCCTGATGAAAGAAGATCAGCGCCAGAAGCGCGCCGACGCCGGCGGAAGGCAATGTGGAAAGGATCGTAACGGGGTGAACAAAACTCTCATAGAGAATGCCCAACACGATATACACCGTCACCAGTGCGGCGATGATCAGCAGCCCTTCATTGGAAAGGGAATTCTCGAATGCCGCAGCGGAGCCCTGGAAATTGGCGCTCAGACTGGCGGGCATTTTCAAACTCTGCTGCACATTATGGATGGCGGAGATTGCGCTGCCGAGAGCCGCCCCGGGCGCCAGGTTGAACGACACCGTCACAGCCGGAAACTGGCCTTGGCGATTAATCGACAGCGGGGAACTCCTCCGTTCGATACGTGTGAATGCGTTTAAGGGCACTGCGTTTGCGCCATTGGAACTGCTGGGGAGAGTCGTCGTGGACGCGGGGGCGCCGATGCCGGCGGTAAGGGCCCTGCGTGCCTGTGACAGAACTTCTGAGGACGGCGTGTACTTCACCGGTGTGGTGAGGGCATTTGACCCGGCGGAAGCGGAACCAGAAGCTGCGAAGGTCGTAGCCGCGGCCGGACCCGATGTGCCAGTCGACGAGTTGGCTTGAATATACATCTTGTTCAGCATCTTGGGGTCTATCTGAAAATTCGGAAGCGCCTCGAGGATGACGTGATACTGGTTCAGCTGCGTATATGTCGTGTTAATCTGCCGCTGGCCGAACGCGTCGTAAAGCGTGTTGTCGATCGTAGAGGGAGCAATGCCGAGTCGGGAAGCGGTGACGCGGTCGATGACCAGGGACTCCGCCAGCCCTCCGTTCTGGCGGTCCGTGGCCACGTCCGCGAGTTGCTGCAATTGCCTGAGCTTCGCCACAAAGCGATCCGTCCAGGTATTGAGTAAGTTGGTATCCGGGTCCTCCAGAGTGAACTGGAACTGAGTGCGGCTCACCCGGTCGTCCACGGTGATGTTCTGAACCGGCTGCATATAAAAGGTAATCCCCTGAACTGTTTCCAGATCCTTCTGCAACCGGCGGATCACGTCGGCGGCACTGATCCCGCGGACGCTAAACGGTTTCAGGTTTATGGAAATCCGGCCGCTGTTCAAAGTGGTATTGGTGCCATCGGCGCCGATGAAGGATGACAGGCTCTCAACCGCGGGGTCGCGCAGGATCACCTGCGCGAGCTGTTGCTGCTTTTGAGCCATCGCTTCAAAAGAAATCGTTTCGGGCGCCTGCGAGATCCCCTGGATCACACCCGTATCCTGAAGTGGGAAGAAGCCTTTGGGGATGGCGATGTACAGATAGACGGTGATTGCCAGCGTTGCCACGGCCACCAGGAGAGTAATCGGTTGGAACCGCAGAACGAATCTCAATGTGCGCCCATAGAACTCGATCATCTTCGTGAACACCCATTCCGACGCGGCGTGGAAGCGGCTCTCCCGGCCGGCGGGAGCGCGCTTCAGCAGGTGCGCGCACATCATGGGCGTCAGCGTGAGCGATACCGCGGCGGAAATCACGATAGTAACGACGAGTGTGACGGCGAATTCACGGAACAGGCGGCCCACCACATCGCCCATGAATAGCAGCGGAATCAGGACCGCGATGAGCGAAACGGTCAGCGAAAGAATTGTGAAGCCGATTTGCGCGGCTCCTTTGAGCGCGGCCTGCAGCGGCGGTTCGCCCTCTTCGATAAAGCGCGAGATGTTCTCGATCATCACGATGGCGTCGTCAACCACGAAGCCGGTTGAGATAGTCAAGGCCATTAGAGACAGATTGTCGAGGCTGTAGCCGAGCGCATACATGGCCGCGAACGCGCCAATCAAAGACAAAGGAACCGCCGCACTCGGAATCACGGTTGCGGAAAGGCTGCGGAGGAAGAGAAAAATCACCATCACGACGAGCCCGATCGTCAGCAAAAGCTCGAACTCCACATCGTCGACGGAGGCCTGGATTGGCGCGGAAAGATCCGTGAGGCGGACTACGCGGATCGACGCGGGAAGTCCGCTCTCCAGTTGAGGCAGTATCGCCTTAATGCTCTTGATGACATTGATGGTGTTCGCGCCGGGCTGCCTCCGGATGTTGACAATCACGGCTGGAGTCAGGTTCATCCAGGCCGCCAATTTGGTGTTCTCCACGCCATTCACAGCCTGGGCTACGTCCTTCACGAAGACCGGCGCCCCGTTTCGGTAGGCGACCACCACTGGATGATAGTCGGTGTTCGTATACAACTGATCGTTCGCGTCTATCTGGTAGTTCTGATATGGCCCGTCGAAATTGCCCTTGGCGGTGTTCACGCTCGTCTGCGTCAATGCCGTGCGGAGATCCTCCAAATTAATTCCATAGGCGGACAATGCCGCGGGATTGGCCTGAACCCGAACCGCGGGCTTTTGGCCCCCGCTGATGCTGACCTGTCCGACTCCGTTGACTTGTGAAAGTTTCGGCACGAGCCGCGTATCCACGAGATCCTCCACCTGAGGCAGCGGAATCGAGTCTGAAGTGATCGCGAGCGTCATGACCTGAGGGTCCGCGGGATTCGTCTTGCTGTACACGGGCGGAACTGGCAGGTTGGATGGTAGAAAGCTTTGCGCCGCGTTAATTGCCGCCTGAACTTCCACCTCCGCCACGTCGAGACCCAGACGAAGATCGAATTGCAGCACGATGATCGAAGATCCGCCCGAGCTGGTGGAAGTCATCTGCATCAGGCCCGGCATTTGGCCTAACTGCCGCTCGAGCGGCGCAGTCACCGTGGTAGCCATTACGTGCGGGCTCGCGCCCGGATAAAACGTCAGCACCTGGATGATGGGATAGTCGACCTGCGGCAGCGCGGATACGGGTAATTGCGTATAGGCTACGATGCCGGCCAGAAGGATAGCAGCCATCAATAAGGAGGTCGCGACCGGACGCAGAATGAATAGACGGGACGGACTCATGGTTTTTTGCGTTCCGCCGCGGCGCCGGGCGCCAGCTTCTTCGTTGGAGTCACTGGCGCGCCATTTTGGAGCTTGTCAAAGTTGTCGGTAGCGACGACCGTCCTCGGAGGGATCCCCGTAACCACTGTCATCCCGGAATCGCTGGCGCCGATCTTGACGTTCTCTGTTTGCGCTGCTCCGTCCCGGATCACATATACGAATGCCGTCTGACCGTTGTGCTGGATAGCATGCGAGGGAATCAAGGTGACATCCTGCAGCGTCTTCACCAGCAACCGGGTGTTCACGAATTGATTGGGGAACAGCGCGTCATCTGAGTTCTCAAATGTCGCGCGGAGCTTGACCGTGCCGGTCGTAGTATCGATCTGGTTATCAATCGCCGTCAGTACGCCGGTGGCGATCCTCGTCTGCATCGTGCGGTCGAACGCGTAAACCGGCAACGACGCCCCGCGGCGCGTTTGAACGCGAACCTCGGACAGGCTGTCTTGCGCCAGGGTGAAGACAACGGTAATCGGCGCGGTCTGGGTGATCACTACGAGGCTGGTCGTCGCGTTTATCGTATTTCCCTGGTTGCCGGCCGTGAGCACAACCACATTGCCCGGATCCACCAGGCGCAGACCCGCACGTCCGGTGAATGGCGCGGTAATATGCGCCCATCCGAGCTGCACCCGCAGAAACTTCAGGTTGCCCTGATCGCTCTCCACCTGGCCCTCATCCTGACGGACGATTTTTTCCTGGTCTTCGAGCTGTTGCCTCGGGATCGCGTTGCGGGCCCATGCCTCGCGGTATCGCTCCAGGTCCATCCTTGCTTGAGCCAGAACATAGCTGTCCCGATCGAGAGTTCCCTGCGCTTGCAGCACCTGCGCCTCGAAAGGACGCGGATCGATATCGATCAACGGATCTCCTCTATGCACGATCTGCCCTTCGGCGTAATGCACGGCGGCAATTAGGCCGTTCACCTGCGAGGTGATGGATGCGGTGCAGACAGGCGTAACCGTACCGATGGCCTCCAGGTAAACGCCGATGGCGCCTTTTTTCGCACTGGCTGTAGTTACTGGCAATCCTCCAGGCTGTATGAGCCGCGAGGCCTGTGG
>Ga0210408_10005677_pt1 | contig 10924 bp, 10 predicted proteins | sample IncBWH4MmetaG_FD_155471 | JGI IMG/M metagenome (GOLD analysis project Ga0210408, IMG submission 155471) | Forest soil microbial communities from Barre Woods Harvard Forest LTER site, Petersham, Massachusetts, United States - Inc-BW-H-4-M | ecosystem: Environmental > Terrestrial > Soil >... | reverse complement strand
AACAACAAGTAATAAAGTTAATTTTTTCATTGTTTAATTTTTAAAGGATACTAACCGTATTCAAAAATACTTAATTATTCGTTAACCCTAAATATCGCTTAATTGGCCTTATATAAAATAAAAAAAGGCCTTTGATTTTCAAAGGCCTTTCTTAAAAAATAAAATAAAATTATTTTAAAGTACAGTCTGATTTAGTACCAGTTGTAGTAGTACCACCGGCAGTAGTTACTTCTTGTGATCCCATACAGAATAAACGAGCATCAGATTTTTTCGATTTGTAATAAGTTGTTACTTGAGTGTAAGAAGTACCAGACGTAGGAGTAAAATTACATGTACAAACACGGTCTTTCTTGCAAGATGCAAAACTAATTGCTAACGCTGCAACAGCTAAAATTGTTAATTTTTTCATTGTTTAGTTTTTTTAAGGTTTTAAATGTGGGTCAAAAATAGGTAAATATTTGCAATTAGCAAATACTCCGTTTGGGGTATTTTTTTGGGATTGAAAAACTGACCATTTTTGGCAGGTTTTATATTATACATACATCCCCAAATATAGTTAAACCTTATTGTGCGCTTAACATCTTTTAACAGCACTATACAGGCCTAAACCCCTTATGCTTACTACTTTTGAAGACATTTAAAGTTTATGGTAGATATAAGAGAATTAAACGAAAAAATACAACGCGAAAGTGCGTTTGTAGACCTCCTTTCCAGCGAAATGGACAAGGTAATTGTGGGCCAGAAAAACATGGTTGAACGCCTGTTAATTGGACTCCTTAGCAATGGTCACATACTTTTAGAGGGTGTCCCTGGCCTGGCTAAAACATTGGCAATTAATACATTATCTAAATGTATTCACGCTGATTTTAGCCGTATCCAATTTACTCCGGATCTTTTACCGGCCGATTTAATTGGAACAATGATCTATAATCAAAAGCAGGAAGCTTTTTCAATTAGGAAAGGACCGGTTTTTGCAAACTTCGTTTTGGCCGATGAAATTAACCGTGCTCCGGCAAAAGTTCAATCAGCTTTGCTTGAGGCCATGCAGGAACGGCAAGTTACAATTGGTGACAAAACTTTTCCTTTACCAAATCCGTTTTTAGTTTTAGCAACTCAAAATCCAATTGAGCAGGAAGGAACTTATCCTTTACCTGAAGCGCAAATGGATCGTTTCATGTTGAAAGTCGTAATAGGTTATCCAACAAAAGAAGAAGAACGTAAAATCATTACTTCCAATATTTCTCCGGAAGGAATGCCAAAACCAAATGCGATCTTATCTCCTGAAGATATCATCAAAGCACGAAGCGTAGTGAAAGATGTTTACATGGATGAGAAAATTGAACGTTACATCGTTGATATTGTTTTCTCAACACGATATCCAAAAGAATATAAACTCGAAAAGTTTAACGGTTTGATTTCTTACGGAGGTTCACCACGTGCAAGTATTAACTTAGCATTAGCAGCAAAAGCGTATGCATTTATTAAACGCCGCGGTTATGTAATTCCGGAAGATGTCCGCGCTGTTTGTCCGGATGTAATGCGTCATCGTGTTGGTTTAACCTATGAAGCAGAAGCGGAAAATATTACTTCTGAAAACATTATCACCGAAATTTTAAATACAGTAGAAGTACCTTAGGATTTAAGATTTTAGAAGTGAGAATTTAGATTTTTCTATTTCTTATTTCTTATTTCTTAAATCTGGCATCTTAAATCTAAAATCTCAATGGAAACCTCAGAACTTTTAAAAAAAGTCCGCAAAATTGAAATTAAAACACGCGGGTTAAGTCGCCAGATATTTTCGGGCGAATACCACAGTGCTTTTAAAGGAAGAGGTATGGCGTTTTCTGAAGTTCGTGAATATACTCCTGGTGATGACGTAAGAACAATTGATTGGAATGTAACAGCGCGTTTTAATTCGCCATTCGTAAAAGTATTTGAAGAAGAACGTGAATTGTGCGTAGTGTTATTAGTGGATGTTAGCGCCAGCGGATTTTTTGGGACTCATAAACAATACAAAAAAGATCTGATCACCGAATTATGCGCGGTTGTTGCATTTTCTGCTTCCACCAATAACGATAAAATAGGGGTCATATTTTTCTCTGATAAAATAGAAAAATTCATTCCGCCTAAAAAAGGGAAAGGACATGTACTCCGTATCATCCGCGAATTAATAAATTTTAAAGCAGACAGCAAAGGAACCAATTTAGGTCTGGCACTAAAATATTTGACCAACGTTATTAAAAAACGCAGTACTGTTTTTTTATTGTCTGATTTTTATTCCAATGAAAATTATACTGATGCTTTAAAGATCGCCAATAAAAAACATGATCTGATCGCGCTGAAAATAAACGATAAGGCAGAATTAGAAATTCCGAAAATAGGATTATTGAAATTGAAAGATAACGAAACGGGAAGAATTGTGTGGGCAGATACCAGCAGCAAAGAATTTCAAAAACAATTTAAAGTAAATGTATTAAAGCGCGAAAATGCTTTAAGAGATCAGTTTAATAAATGTGGCGTTGATTATTGTGATATCTATACCCACGAAGGCTATATTAAACCATTAATGAATTTATTTAAACGCAGATAATGAAAAAAAAACTGCGACATATTTTTTCACTTGCTTTAATAGCGATTTTTTCGTCGTTAAATGCACAACAAATAAAAGTAAATGCTGTTTTAGATTCAAGTAAGATCCGTATTGGTGAGCAAACTAAGTTAGATGTTTACGTGACTTACGACGCCAATGCGCAAAAAAGTTTAAAAGTACAATGGCCTTCGTTTGAAGATACAATTACCGGAAAAGTTGAAATTGTTTCTCGCACTGTTATCGATTCAACTATACCTGACAAAAATAATCCATCCATCATTCAACAGCATCAGCAATTTGTTGTTACTGCTTTTGATTCGGGTTATTTTGCGATCCCGCCTTTTAAATTTTTTGTAAATGGAGATACAGTGAATCCTGTTTTAACAGATGCCTTGTTTTTAGAAGTAAATACTATTCCAACAGATACAACCGATGCAACAATTAAAGATATTAAACCACCCTTTGAAGAACCATTCGACTGGAAATGGTATTTGCCTATGGTTTATTGGGGAGCCGCGACAATTCTTATAATCGCATTAATTGTTTTCGTAATAATTAAATTGACTAAAAAGAAACCGGAACAAATTGTGGAACGCAAGCCGGATGTCCCCCCGCATATTTTAGCACTTGAACAATTAGAACGTGTAAAGAATGAAGCGGTTTGGAAAGATGGTAAGACAAAAGAATATTATTCGGCCATTTCAGATTCTGTTCGTTTATACATCGAGGGTCGTTTCGGAATTCAGGCTTTGGAATTAACTACTGATGAAATTGTCCGCGCGTTTAAATCACAAGTTGTAGATTCCGTAAGTAAAGAAAAATTACAGCAAATGCTTGTACTTTCCGATTTTGTAAAATTTGCTAAAGTAATTCCTATTGAACAGGAACATGCGATCGCTTTACAAAACGCATTCGATTTTGTTAATGGAACTAAACGTGAAGATGAAATTGTTATTGAAGAGAATAACGAACTGCCAAATAACACAGAAGAACCAAAATGATCAGCTATTTGCAAGACATACAATTTGCCGAGAAGCAGTGGTTCTGGTTGTTTTTAATACTTCCGGTAATGCTGATTTGGTATTTTGTGAAGTTGAGAAAGTATGAAGGTGAGGTTCAGTTTTCTTCTTTCGATAATTTTAAGGGAATAAAAAAATCGTTGAAAGCAAGATTACGTCACTTAACATTAGTGATGAGAGTGATCGGCGTCTCCTTAATAATTTTAGCATTAGCCCGTCCGCAATCACGCAGCAGCTGGAAAAATATTAAAACCGAAGGAATTGATATCGTAATAAGCATGGACATTTCCTTATCAATGCTAGCAAAAGATTTTAAACCAAACCGCTTAGAAGTTGCCAAAGAAGTAATAACAGATTTTATTGATGCCCGCCCAAATGATAAAATTGGTTTGGTCATTTTTAGCGGCGAAGCTTTCACACAGTGTCCGCTTACAGTTGATCACAAAATTTTAAAAAATATGTTCCCTGATATTAAAGCAGGCATGCTCGATCAGGGAACTGCAATCGGCTTAGGATTAGCAGATGCTGTTGCGCGCTTAAAAGACAGTAAAGCAAAAAGTAAAGTCATTATTTTAATTTCGGATGGCGTGAGTAACGTTGGTGAAATCGCGCCGCTTACTGCAGGGGAAATTGCTAAAACTTATGGATTGCGCGTTTATACAATTGGTGTTGGTACAAAAGGAAAAGCACTTCAGCCGGTAGCAATGTATCCTAACGGGCAATTAGAATACGATTATGTAGATGTTGAGATCGATGAAGCGGTAATGAGTAAAATTGCAGAGATGACGGGCGGAAAATATTTTAGAGCTACAGATAAAGAAAGTTTATCGAATATTTATAAAGAGATCGATAAGTTAGAGAAAACAATCATAAGCGAGAAAAGTTTTACCAATAAGGCAGAACACTTTTTACCATTAGGCATTGGCGCTTTGATAGCATTGTTATTGGAATTTATTTTTAAACGTGTAGTATTTAAATCGGCACCATAATGTTCAGGTTCGAGAACGACATATTTTTTTACGCTTTTGCAGCATTGCCTTTAATGCTGTTGATCTTTATTTGGTATTTATTCTCTATCAGAAAACAATTAAAGAAATTAGGAGAGTACAATTTGGTGAAAGAGTTAGTACCTGATGTTTCCAGATCTAAAAAGTTTATCAAGTTTATTTTATTAATGTTAGCATTCAGCAATTTAATATTAGCACTGTGTAATTTGCAAACAGGAAGTAAAACGCAGGAAGTAAAGCGTGAAGGTGCTGATATAATTGTTTGTTTAGATGTTTCTAACTCGATGCTTGCACAGGATCTATCACCCAACCGTTTAGAACGTGCTAAATTTGCTCTCGAGAAAATGATCGACAAATTACAAGGCGATCGTTTGGGAATTGTTGTTTTTGCAGGAGAGGCTTATACACAATTACCAATTACAACCGATTACAGCGCGGCAAAATTATTTTTAGGAGGTATCAACACACAAATGGTACCAACGCAGGGAACAAACATTGGTGCCGCTATCCGTAAAGCGTTAGAAGGTTTTAGTAAAGATCTTGAAAAAAATAAAACCATTGTTATTATTACCGATGGTGAAAATCATGAACCGGACGCAGTGGAGGCCGCGGAAGAAGCTGCCAAAGCCGGTATACTTATTAATTGCATTGGCGTTGGTTCTGAAAACGGTGTTCCCATTCCAATGGTATCAAATGGTGTTGTAAATGGCTACAGAAAAGATAAAGATGGAAATACTGTTGTTACTAAATTAAATAAAGAGGTTCTGCAGGAAATTGCAGGTAAAACAGATGGTATTTTTGTGCAAGCTACAAATGCTGATATTGGTTTAAATGCCATTTTAGATAAGTTAGCGCAGTTAGATAAAAAACAAATCGATACCAAAATGTACACCGATTATGAAGACCAGTTCCAATGGTTTTTAGGTTTAGCATTACTTTTCTTTATTCTCGAATTTTTTATCAGCGAACGCGTTAGCAACTGGTTCAGGAAATTTTTTGCACACATTTTAAAATCGAATAAGACGGGTGCGGGTGCAATGATTTTGGTGATATCACTGTGTTCTGTGACAAAAATTTCCGCACAAAAAGAGAAAGAATTAATTTATAATGGCAATAACAATTATCACAGCGGAAAAAATGTTCAGGCGATAAATCAATACAGAGAAGCATTAAAAGTTAGTCCGGGGTTTAAAAAAGCGAATTTTAATTTGGGTGATGCTATTTACAAAGAAGCTGTAGGAATTAAAAATTCAAAGAGCAAAGAACCCATTATGGGAATGAAACCCGACTCGTTAGCGAATTTGATGCTGGATGAAGCGGCTTCACAATTTGATGTTGTATCGCAAACGGTTTCCAATAAAGATACTTTGCATAAAGCTTTGCATAACATGGGTAATTGCCGTTTAAAACAACAAAATTATCAGGGAGCAGTTGATGCGTATAAAAAATCTTTGAAAGTGGATTGTAAAGATGAAGAAACGCGTTACAATTTAGCTTACGCATTAAAAAAATTAAAAGAGCAGCAAAAGAAAGATAAAAACAAAAACAAGGATCAGCAAAAACAAAATCCACAGGATCAGCAGCCGCAAATGTCGAAAGAACAAGCAGAACGCATGCTGAATGCCCTAAAAAATATGGAACAAAAATTGCAGGGTAAGAAAAAGAAAGGCGAGGGAGAAAAAGTAAAAACGGAGAAGGACTGGTAGTCCGGTAGGCAGTAAATAGTAGCCAGTTGGCAGTAGTTAAAAAAAGGAAATAATTGAATAATAGAACGTCTTAAAAATTGAATGAAGAAACCAGGATTGTTAATTGAATACTTCGAATGTTCAATTGTTCGTTTGTTCAAATGTTCTACTGTTCAAAAATAGAATGATTAAAGTTGGAAATAGAAATATAATGGTTGCAATGTTTAGCGTTGTGACTTTGCTGTTTTCTATTTCTTCAATTCAGGCACAAAAATTAACAGTACAAGTAAGTGCAAATAAAGTTCAGGTTGGTGCCGCCTTTCAGGTTGTGTTTACTGTGAATGCACAGCCGACAACCTATACGCCGCCAAATTTTAAAGACTTTGATGTTTTTTCAGGTCCTAATGTTAGTCAAAGCACTCAGATCATGAATGGGAATATGTCGCAACAATTTATGATCTCTTTTTTAATTGCGGCAAAGAAAGAAGGCAAATTGCAAATTGGTCCTATGACGATGGTAGTGAGCGGACAAACTGTTGCAAGTAATCCCGTTACAATAGAAGCTACAAAAGGTGCGGTTCCTCCCGGACAACAACAGCAAACTACACAATCTAATCAAAACCAAAATCCGGTTGAACAAAGTGCTAACGTGAGTGGTGAAGATGTGTTTGTGAAAACAACTGTAAGTAAAACTAAGTGTTACATTGGTGAGCAGGTAATGGTAACGCAAAAAATTTATTCGCGTTTAGATCTGAGAGGTTTTCAAAATATTAAATTTCCTTCTTACAATGGTTTTTGGTCGCAGCAGCCTGAAGGTGTACCGAATGTGCAATTACAAATTGAAAATATAGACGGAGTAAATTATTATGTGGGTGAGTTTAATAAAACTTACATTTTTCCGCAGCGTACCGGTGCTTTAACCATTGATCCAACAGAAGTGGAATGTATTGTTCGGAAACAAAGCAATAAAAAACCGCGCAACATTTTTGAGCAATTCTTTGGCGGTAATGCTTTTGAAGATGTTGTTGTAAAAGCTTTCAGTAAAAAAATTAAGATCGACGTAATGGATGTTCCCGAGGCAGATAAGCCGGCGAATTTTTCGGGCGGTGTTGGTAGTTTGAATTATAAAGTGGAAGCCAGTAAACAAAATTTAAAAGCAAATGATGCGTTTAATTTGAAAATTACAATTAGCGGTCGGGGCAATTTAAAATTGTTGGAAGCTCCTAAATTAACTTTACCTGAAAGTTTCGAGAGTTACGAGCCAAAAGTAACGGAGAATATTTCCAATACTGGTGGCGTGAGCGGCTCCAAAACTTATAATTATTTAATTATTCCGCGTGAGCCCGGCGACTTTGTTTTGAACGGATTGGATTTTAGTTATTTTGATCTGGATAAGAAAAAATACGTTACAATACCTTCTCCGGAAATAAAAATAACCGTTACGCCGGGTGATGGAAAAAGTAATGCCAGTGCGCAAGTGTTTGACCATTTGAAACAGGAAATAAAAGAGACAGAAAATGACATTCGTTTTATTAAGAAAGGCGAATTCAAATTGCAAAAGGGAGATACAGAGTTTTTTAATTCTTCGGCGCATTTATTTTTGATGTCGTTACCGCTTATTTTATTTGCCGGTGCTCTGGGCTACAGGACTTATTATATTAAACAAAATAGCGATGTTGTTGCTGTCAAAGGCAGAAAGGCTGCCAGTTTTGCTAAAAAACAATTGGTGAATGCTGAAAAGCAAATGAAACAAAATAATAAAGAAGCATTTTATACTGAGGTGATCAACGCACTAAATAGTTATTTGGGAAATAAATTTAATATTCCGGTAGCAGATTTGTCGAGAGATAATATAACAAAAGAATTACAATTAAGACAGATCAAACCTGATACTCAAATAAAACTATTTGATGCCATTGATCAGTGCGAATATGCAAAATATGCTCCGGGTGCTGTGAGCGGCGATCTGCAATTGGTTTATAAAAATACGGCGGACTTAATTTTGGATATTGAAAGCGAATTAAAGAATGTTTAAATTAAGAAACATATTTATGTTATTGTTTTTGATCGCAACGTCAGTCGCTTTTGGAAATGATCTGCTTTTAAAAGCCGAAAAAGCCTATGAAAAGCGCGAATACAAAAAAGCGATTGAAACCTATGAGGAATTAATAAAAGATGGTTACACTTCCGATAATTTGTTTTACAATTTGGGAAATGCCTATTACCGAAACAATCAGTTGGGAAAGGCTATTTATAATTATGAACGCGCGAAAAAAATTAATCCGTATAACGAAGATGTAAAAAACAATTTAACCCTGGCCTATTCGAAAACGATTGATAAAATTGAAGTAAAGGAGAATTTTTTCATTAGTGCAGTTAAAACAAACGTGTTAAGTAGTTTTACTACTACTGCATGGGCATGGTTAACCATTGGCGCTTCCTTTTTATTTTTCTTAATGATGTACTTATTTATTGCAGGTTCTTCGGTACTTTTAAAACGTATTTCATTTTTTGCATCCTTAGTTTTAGTAATTGCTTTTTTCATTACTTATTTTTTAGGGAACTCTGCTAAGAAAGCCAAAGAAGAAAATAGTTTTGCTATCATCACGGCTACTGAAACAAAAGTATATACCGAGCCAACGTCCACAGCAAATTCTAAATTCGGGCTGCACGAGGGTACGCGTGTCCGCATCGTTGAATTAAACGCAGATTGGATCCTTATTAAACTCGAAAATGGTAATGAAGGCTGGCTGCGGTTGAATGATGTTGGAGTGTTTTAGCCGCAGATTTCGCGGATTTGCGCAGATTGACTATTTTTACAATAATATTTATCTGTCTTAATCCGCGAAATCTGTGGCTAAAAAATTAATATTCTCTTTTCTTCTCATTTTTAGCCTTGAAACATTTCCTGCTCAAAATGCCGATTTGCGTATTCTGAAAAGTATCAACCAACACGATCATCCAATTTGGGATGAAAGCATGCGTGTTACTTCTGATGGTGTTTATCCTTTTATGGTTATTAGTCCGGCTGCTTTATGGTTAACAGGTTACCTTAATAAAGATGAAACCATGAAACGCAATGGCGTAAAAACTGTTATTGCTATTGGTGTTAATATTGCTATAACGGAAGGCTTGAAGGAAAGTATTAAACGGCCGCGACCTTTTACTTCATACCCTGATGATATTAATTTACGGACAAAGGCTAGCGGATTTTCTTTTCCTTCCGGACATACATCTTGTGCTTTCGCAACTGCAACCGCATTAACCTTGAGTACAAAAAAATGGTATGTCGGTGTTCCGGCTTTTGCGTATGCTGGTTTAGTTGGTTATTCACGTATGCGTTTAGGCGCGCATTATGGAAGTGATGTGTTAGCAGGGATTTTAGTTGGTGTTGGTTCGAGTTTGCTAACCTGGCAATGTGATAAGTGGATAAATAAGAAGTAGGCAGGAGACAGGAAGCAGTGGCAGTAGACAGTAAAATGAGAATTTAGAACAATAGAATAGTGAACGGCGAAGTAAAGTATGAATTAAGAATGTAGAATTGAGAATGAGAAATTAAGATTAAATGTGGTTTAATTTACTTCTAAATCTTTAAATAATAAATGCAACAACGAATTACATTTTTCACGATCGGCGTTTCTGATCTGGAAGCGATGAAAAATTTTTACAGAGAAAAATTTGGCTGGGAAACAATGAAAGACAGCGACGGTATTGTGTTTTTTAAAATGAACGGATTTATTTTTGGCCTGTATCCTAAGCATGAATTAGCGGAAGATATAGGAGTGAAAGATGACCCCGAAAAAAACGGGGCAGGGAGTAAAGGCTTCAAGCAATTCGCAATGGCCATAAATTTAAATTCTGAAAAAGAAGTAGATGACTTATTCGTTGAATTTAAAAAGAAAGGCGTAAAAATAATTAAAGCTCCCGAAAAGGTTTTTTGGGGTGGTTACCGCGGTTATGTTTCTGATATTGAAAATAATTATTGGGAATTTGCTTTTAATCCGTTTTTGAAATTAGATAAGGATGGGAATGTTATCGAACACAAATAATGCACAATTAGAGTCTGGCCACTACTCACTAACCTCTAACCACTCTTTGAAACAATTCCTCCAAATACTGATTCTTACTTCCTTTTTGTCAACCGGGTTTTCTCAGACACACATAATGGTACTAGGAATTGCGCAGGATGGCGGCTATCCGCATTTGGGTTGTGAGAAAGAATGTTGTAACAAAGCTTGGAAAAATGATTCCCTTAAACGTTTTGTAGTTTCTTTAGCTTTAGTTGATCCAGCCTCTAAAAAATGGTGGTTGTTTGAAGCCACGCCGGATATTAAAGAACAACTACAGTACTTTAAAATATTAACGAGAGATGAATATCCATATTTACCCGATGGAATATTTTTAACGCATGCGCATATTGGTCATTACACCGGTTTAATGCAATTGGGAAGGGAAGTGATGAATACAAAAGAAGTTCCTGTGTATGTTTTACCAAAAATGAAATCTTTTTTAGAAAGCAACGGACCATGGAGTCAACTCGTGACTTTGAAAAATATTTCATTGATACAATTGGATACAGCGCAAGCCATTTATTTGCAAAAAGGAATTTTTGTGAATTCTTTT
>Ga0210408_10005676_pt1 | contig 10925 bp, 4 predicted proteins | sample IncBWH4MmetaG_FD_155471 | JGI IMG/M metagenome (GOLD analysis project Ga0210408, IMG submission 155471) | Forest soil microbial communities from Barre Woods Harvard Forest LTER site, Petersham, Massachusetts, United States - Inc-BW-H-4-M | ecosystem: Environmental > Terrestrial > Soil >... | reverse complement strand
ACGAGCTGTGCGCCCCCCAGCCGGTGGACGTGAGCCACACCGATGTCTGAGCCGTATTCTGGAACGAGGAGCCCGACGCGAACCCGGGCGCCCGGCAGGTCACCGACGCCAGCGCGGCCCCGGACGTGCCGAGCGCCGCGAACGCCGCGATACTGCCGACGCACGCCGCCAGGGCGACGCGGCGTCTACGCTTGTGATGACGGTTCATTCGAACCGAACCTCCTTCACTCCCAAGGGAGAGATAGTGGACTGTGCAGGGTTACAGTAACCGGGTAAAATCACTCTGACAAGCAGAGATCACACCTTGATTCCATCCGATATCCCACTTTGTCACCAAATCGTAACCATAGTTACGATTTGTAACATCTTTGGCTCCGGTTGAGCCCTACCGGCGTGTAAATGCCCCTACCGATGCGCGTGCAAAACGGCGGCGCTCAACGCGAGCCGCAGGCTGGCAGCGCCAGGATCACCGAGCGAGTCGTGTGCTGAGACGATCACAAGCGCATTGAGGTGCTTCAGCCTTTTCAGGAGCGCCACCCCGTTCGCTGAAAGGCGCACGCTGACCGTCTCATCCGCGCCTCCACTGACCGTAAACGGCGCTTGTCCGAGCAGCAGCCTGTTCTCCCTGCGCCTGTGAGTGCGTTTCTTTCGCGCGACGAAGGCGGCCTCGGTCTCGACGCGGATATCCCCGGCGCACGAAGCCTTTGTCGCCGGGCACGAGAGCTTCACGGTAACCAGTCCCCGCACGAAGCGCGCGTGAATCGAAAGCCGTGTCGAAAGCCGTGTCGGCCCTCTACTCGGTGCGGGCGCGGGGATCGCGTATATAGGCGGCGGAGTGGTCGCGAGCGGAGCAATAAGCGGGCCTATCGGATCTGTCGCCGGTGGCTTTGCTTCGACGGTCACCGTCTGCGGGGCGGATGTCGCGGACTGGTAGGAGCTGTTCGTGACGGTCAGCGTGACTGTGTAGCTGCCTGGCTGTGCGTATGTGTGAGCGACCGTCGGACCCTGCTGGCCTTCATCTTCCGCGCTACCGTCGCCCCAGCTCCAGTGGTAGTTGACGATCGTGCCGACGCCCGCCGTGGAGGTCGCGGCATTGAATGTCGCCTGCTGACTGCCGGGCGGACTGGTTACGGTGAAGTCGGCGTGTGGATGAGCAGGACCCGTGACGATCACAGTTGCTGACGGCATTGCATATACACCATAGTCGCTGCGCAGACGTGCTCTCACCGTATAGCGGCCGGGCTGTGTGTACTTGTACGTGGCTGTTGCGGGAGGAAAATAGTATTCCGGAGACTGTATTTCGTTGACCATCTCGAAGCCGTCTTGCTTGGGTCCATTTGTCGCATTACCATCAAGGTCCCATTCATACGCAAACGGCTTGCCACCCTGCAGGCTGATCGTGCTTGCGTCAAAGGTAACCTGCGTCCCGGCCGCAATCTTGAGGGTTTCTCCGCCAGACTGACTTGAGCCACCTTCTGGCGTCATCATGAAGGTTCCCGACGGCTGGGGGCAAAGCCGGCCAATACCGGGTGCCAACTCGATCACTTGACGGCCGACGCCAGCTGCGGCGGGCGAACTCGACTTGGGACCCTTGTCCAATACCCACAAAGTCCCTGTTGACCCGGCTGCCAGCACTGCCTCCGGAGCATCGAGATTGCATGCCCCGCCAACCACCACATTGCCAAGCGTGTTGACAATCGTGTGTCCACTCGTATCTACAATCGTATGATCGACTGCAGGCTGAAGAAGCCGAACTCCGATATTAGATTCGTAGTTATATTGAGAGGTACCTGACACCCAGTATTCGGGGCCATGAACTGTAGGGCTGAATTGCACGTCGGTGTTTTCGCCTATTTTTCCGGCCGACTGAGAGAAGATATCCGCGGCATACAACCCACCGATGGCTCCGGATGCCGCCGTCGATAGTTGAACGACCTCCGTGCCCGCCCCATACACATAGGAGATCCCGATCCCTACCACCGTCGAGAATGGCGATTCGTCTATCCACATAGGTGCCTGATCAAAGTCACCTATGGGTGGCTCGATCGTATCGCCATTTAGGACAACGGGATGAGTCAGGTCAGCGTCTAGCCTGACGACATAGGCGTTGGTTGCGGACAGATTACTCGCATCTAGCAGCGCTGTAATGGTTCCATCGGGATTCGTAGATATACCTAGCGGTCCCCAATTTGCTCCAAGTTCGCTAGCTAGACTGGATCCCGACCACTCTTTGAGAGGACTTCCAATGCCACTGCCATCTGTCTCAATTTGCTGAACGACGGTGCCGCCAGGGATCGGTTTACCATTCCCCGTGCCAGACAAGTCACTGGCCTCAATCGCGACGGGATTGTCGACGCCAGGATTGTCGAGTGGGTCAATGGTGATTCCTTGTGGCGCGTGAAGCAGGGAGCTCGCGGACGACTGGAGCTGTTCGCGGCTACTGACTAGACCGCCTGTCGTATGCAGGGGATCGTTGGCTAGGCTCGGTGCCGCTTGCAGTTCGCCATGACTATTGGAAGTAGTCGACCATGCCAGCAGCTCCTGTGCGACTGGTGTATCCGGGGCGGCATTTGGTAGCGGCGGGGGACCGATGACCAATGCATAAAGACGTTCCGCACGATGATCGACCGCCAGACCGGTAATTGCATAAGCTCCGAAATTGCCGTTTGGCAACGTAAATGTGGTTGTACCCAACACGTCACCAGCCGGGCTGAACTCCTGAATACGCCACGAAGTGGGATTGTGCTTATAGCTCGACGTGCGATCGATGACGTATACCGTGTTGTCCTGTGTATCCACGGCAAAGCCCGTCGGGTCGAGGAACTTGCCCGGCGTGGGCGTGCCCCCGTACTGCCCGCCGTTGTAAGCGCTGCTGTCAAAGCCGCCGAAGCGAATTACTTCGCCATATTCAGACGACGAGTCGGCGCTCGCGGTCGTGGCAAGCGCCAGCCCGGCCACCACGGACAGGAACACCATCCACAGCGCACGAACAATCCTCATCGGCCCACCACAGTCCCGACAATCGCTTCCTTGGGCACCGGCCCAAAGATGCGGCTGTCCTCTTTGTAGAGCCCAAGGTTGGTGGACATAAGAAAATAGTGGCCGGCGGGCACCGTGATCGCCTTGGGGAGCTCGCAGCCGACCATTTCCTGCTTCCCACACGCGATCGTCGGCAGTTCGGGCTCGGGCTTGCCGTTGCGGATCACGCGTCCCGCGTGGATCGCGATCGTGTCGCCCGGCAGCCCGGCGACCCGCTTGATCGCGAGTATCTTGGTGAGCCCGGGAACGGGGACGGGACACGGCTCCGCGCCCACCTGCACCGCGCCGCACGAGCCTGCCGCGTAGCCGACCGGCAGGTGGAAGACGACGACTTCGCCGACCCGCGGGCTGGTGCGCGCCGGATCGTAGTGGACGGTCTCTTCCGGCCTGTAGGTCGGTTCCATCGACGAGGTGCGGACGACGTAGGGCACGCGCTTGTGCCCCCCCGCAGCGGCGGATTCCTTGCCGCCGCGAGCGTGGCTCGTGGCGGCGGTGACGGCTGTGCCCGTGGCGACGGGGGTCTGCGCGCTCGGGCTCGTGGCGACCGTGCCCGCCGCGTGCGAGCTGCCCCCGCAGCCGGCCAGCGCCAGGGTGCCCGCGGCGAGGAGCGGCGCGAACGGCTGGCACGCAGCCCGGAGGCGACCGCCGCGCGAGCGGGGAGCCCGGAGCATGTTGGTCATGGCGAGCAAGTCTCTCCGAGCGTAGGAGTTGAACGACGGCAATATGTGACAAATCCGTTGCCGGCGTCGATCGCACCTGGAGACGGCGCCGGTGCCTCGCCCACGCCCACGCCCACGCCCACGCCCACGCCCACGCCCACGCCCACGCCCGGCGGTCCTACCAGCGCCCGTGACGGTTGGACCGCGCCCGCGCGAGAGCCGGCGCCCCGCGCGTCCGCCGCCCCCGGCTGGCGCGGCGGACGCCCGTGCCGGCGCCGGCGGCGAGCGCGATCAGCGCGATCAGCGAGGCGGTCGGCAGGTGCGGGTCTTCGGGCGTGTATGCGGCCATGCTGGCGCGCGCGTTTTCCACCGCCTCCTCGTCTTCCTGTTCTTCCTTGGGCGCGACCGCGGGGCTGAACACCGACACGGTCGCGGCACCCGACGGCGGGATCGGGCGGGCGAGCACCGGGGGAGGCGGCAGGATCGCCGCGGCCAGCGCCACCGCCGGGACAGGCGTGATGAAGAACGGCGGTGGCGCGGGGCGGGGAGCGGGGCGAGCGGCCGGCGGGATCGGCGCGAGCACGGGCGCGGCCGGCGGCGCGACCGGCACGCTCGTGGGAGCGGCCGAGCTGGGCGGCGGCGAGCTCGGCGGCAATGGGCTCACCGGCGCCAGCGCCGACACGGCGACGGGCGGGTTGATCAGGGGAACCGTCCCGCACGGCTGCTCGACGCTGCCGGCCTGGACCGTGACCGGCTCTGAGTAGGTGAGCCCGCCGGTCGTGATCGAGACCGTCGTCGTGCCGGCGTTGAAGGCGCAGAACAGGCCCGACTGGGCGTCGGCGACCGGCTTGCCGTTGCTGGCCTGCTCCACGGCCCGGGGGTTGGGGTTGCTCGGTTCGTGCTCGACGAAGTTGCCGACGTCCGGTTTGGAGGAGGCGAACGTATAGCTGGGCGCGATGAATTGCGCGCAGCCGGCGCCGATGCAGGTCTCGGGGATCGGCACGTAGGGGTCGGGGGCGATCTCGCCGCTGGAGCTCACGCCACCGGCGAGCTCGAGGCCACCGGCGGGGCGCCCCGCGAGCCCGTTGAAGAGGGCCACCTGGCTGCGGCGCAGGAGCGTCCCGTCGGTCGCGTCTAGTGCGAGCTGGGAGATGCTGGGAGTGAGCGCGACGCTGACCGGAGCGCGATCGGACGCCGGATCGCGGGCCGCGAGATTCAGGCTCACGAGCAGGAAGCCGCTGGCGCCAAGGAATTCTTCGGGGTTGGCCGGCGGTGGGACGTAGCCGAGCGTGCCCGTCCCGAGCGCCGGGATGGCGGCGGCTCCCGCGCCGATCTGCTCGGAGCGATTTTCGCCGGGGCTGTCGAACAGGTAGGCCGAGGCGCCGCCGGCGAGCAGCACGCGGCTCAGGGCGCCGGCGTCCTGAGCGTCGTAGTTGGGCGCGTTCGCTTCGACGATGTCGGCGCTGCCCATCACGACAGCCGCGATACCCGCGCCGCGGGCCTGGGTGAGCTGCGCCGCCAGCCATGCGAGCTCGCCGGGCCCGAGCGCGGAGCCGGAGAAGTCGAGCACGATCACCCGCACGCTGCCGCCCGCGCCTTGCGAGTCGAAGGCGTAGGCGCCGCTGCCGGCCGGCGGTGGCTGCGTGCCGGTGGGGACCGTTCCGGCCGGTGCGTGCGCGCCCAATGCCGCCGCGAAGCTCGCAAGCCCTCCGCTCGCGTCGACATCCGACGGCGAGGGAGCGACATACACGGGCAGCGCGCCGGCCGCGCCCAGGTCGCCGCCGTAGGCTTCGAGCTCGCGCGAAAAGGCGCCAGGGAAAGCGCTCAGCGCGCGGGCGGCGCCACTTGCCACGCGCTGTCCCGTGTACAGGAACGCGTGCAGTTCGCCGTGTTGGGCGTGGATCTGGGCGGCGCGCGCGAGCGCAGCCGACAGCCACGCGTCGGGCCCCACGCCCTCGTTGGCCAAGTCCGCGCACGGCCCGGCGCACTGGGCGTCGCCGCCGACGGCAAACGTGACCTGACCGGCGGGCACGACGATCGGCGCGCCCGGGTCTTGCGGCGGGGCGAGGTCGCCGCCCAGGCGCAGCGCCGCGGCGCTCTGGCTCGCGAATTGGGCTCCCGTGATCGCCGACTGCTCGACGATCCCGCCGGTCTGCCCGCCGACCGCCCAGCCGCGGGCGCCGCTCGGGTCGACGTCGAGCGCCAGCACCGCGTCCGGCCAGTTGGGCAGGTCGGTGTTCAAGCTGGAGGGCACGTACGGGTAGGCCTGCCCCTCGACGTCCTGCCAGCCGGTGGGCGTCTCGCGCAACAGGTAGCCGCTGACCGGCATCGGGTCGGCTTCGACCAGGGCCCCTGGCTGGCCGAACCCTGTGGGCGGCGGATTGTCGATGTTCAAGATGAAGTCCGTGGGGTTGTTCGGGTTGCTCGCTCCGGCCAGATCGACGGAAACGAGCGCCTGCACACCTGGCCCGGAGCGGATCGCCGCGAGCGCGGCGATGTTCTGCGCTTCGGGCAGCGGCTGGCTCGAAAAGCGCCACGGCGCGCTCGCCGAGTCGCGCTCGATCACGACGCCCGGGCCGGCCGCCACCGCGCCGCCGTCGGGTAGCCCCGCCACCTTCGAGAGGACGCTCGCGCTCGCGCTCGGCAGCCCCGCGAGCAGCGCCTGGGCGCCCGGATCCACATGCCAGCCCGAGCCTTCGTTGACGATCAGGCCGCCGACCTCGGCGCCCCCGGAGACCATGCGATAGGTGGCCAGCGCCTCGCCTCCGGCAAATGCGATCGAGGTGAAATCGGCCTGCGCCAGCCCCGGCGGCGGCGCCTGCTGCGTCCATGTCTTGTCGTAGGCGAGCAGCACTCCCTGCTTGCCCACGGCGTAGCCGAGCGACGGATCGAGCGGCGAGAAGGCGATCGCCGTCAGGTTGGCGTGAAAGCTCAGCGGCTTGGCGGGATCGGGCTCCCACAGCCCCGTATCGCTGCGCCACACCCACATGGCGCCGAGATCGCCGACGGCGTAGGCGCGCCCCGCTTCCGGCCAGGCCACGCCCCGCAGGCGAGGTTCTTCCCTGACGCCGGCGGCGTTGTAGAGGAATTCGGGCGTCCAGCCCTCGCCCGGGAGATAACGGGCGATCTGACCCAGGTCGCCGACCGCGAGCGCCTGAGCGCCCGGATCGCCAGGCGTCGTGCCCGGCTGCGTCACGATCGCCGTCAGCGGGCGGCGGAAGGGCAGCGGCCACGACTGCAGCGAAGAGGGGGTCGGGCTCGCGCTGACGTGCTCGACCTGCGCGCTGATCGCCCCGGCCGGGGACGCCGCGGAGATCCACCCTTCCTGGGGGGAGGCGAAGGCGGCGTCGCTCGAGGGGTTGCCGCCACCGCCCACGAGATACTGGAAGTCGCCGGCGCCCTGGAAGCGCAGCAGCGCGCCGTCGCGCAGGCCCGCGAGGATCCTGGTCCCCAGATCGCCGGGGCTGGCGCCCGGCCAGGCGAAGCTCCTGTAGTGGGCGGGCAGCGGCGCGCCGAGCGAGCCCTGGCCGCAGGCGGCCTGCGGGTAGCACCAGGTCCCGAGCACTGTCGTGGGCGAGGCGGCGTCGAGCAGCAGCGAGAGGTCGGCGGTCTCGTTCGGCGCCGCGGGCGTGGTGAGCGCGGCGTCGACCCACACCCCTTGTTCTGTCACCGTCAGCATCTGACCGCCGGAGCGCGCGAAGACGGTGTCGCCGCTGGGCGCCCATGCGGCCGGCTGGCTCTGCACCCACACCGGCGGCCCGGAGGCAACGGACGTCCGCTTGAACAGCATCAGCGGCTGCGAGGCGGAGCTCGCGAGCAGCCACGCGTTTTGCGCGGAGCTCGCCCCGATCGCGAGGGCCTTCAGCCCCACGGCGCTGTCGGTGCACGTGCTCGCGCTGTACTGCGTGCAGACCGGCTCGCGCGTCCAGCGTGTGCCGTCGTAGTGCAGCAGGCCCGTCGGCCCCGTGGAGGAGCTCGCCGGCGGCGCCGGTACGAGCAGGGCGCCCGCCCGCGCGGCTTCGCCCCCCTGCGCCGGCTCGTCGATCGCCGCGAAGACCGGCGCCGCCTGCGCTCCCACCGGATAGAGCGTTTCACCGCTTTCGAGCACGGCGCCGGGCCCGCTGCCCGGTGGTGCGGGCGCCACCGCGAACGCTCCACCGGGGTCGCGCGTGACGATCGTTTGCGCGCTTTGCCCCGCGGGGCCCGTTTCGGAGAGCAGCACGATGGCGCCCTTCGTCGTGATGCTCGGGGCGCCGTTGAACGGGAGCGCTTCGCCCTGGGAGCCCGCCACGGGCACCAGCTGCCAACCCGTCCCTTCGGCGTGACGCAGCAGAACCTCTTTGTTGTCGATCTCCTGGCCCCCCACGCTCGCCGGGACGGATCCGATCACGCCGGTCGCCCACACCTCGCCGGGGGACTCTCCGGGAGAGGCACCAACCATGTTGACGGCGCCGGCGGGAATGCCGAGCTGCGGCTGGAAGCTGAGTGGGCTCGCCTCGCACGCGCCTGCAATCGCGAGGCCGAGCACAATCGCAATCGCGAGCAGCGGCGAGAAGCGACGGGCAAGATACACCGCGGCACCCCGGCGATGTTTGGACGAAGAGGGCATGTAGAAGGGTCGCGCCGGGCGCGAGCCTGCGTAATCTGACCGCTCCGGCCACCCGTCCTGTGAAACTGTGGTGAAGCTGTTGCCCGGCGGCCGTGGCTGTGCTTAGCATGAGGCGATCCCCGCCGCGGGTATTGGTCGGTGGCGCCGCGGGGACGACCTCCTGTGATGAGTCTTCGTTTCAAGCTTCCGCGCTGCCTCGTGGCACTCTGCTGCTCGGCGCTCACGCTCCTCGCGCTGCTCGTATCCTCGCCACGCGCCGGCGCCGTGCTGGCGCGAGCGATCACGATCGACGGCCCAAGCGCGGCGATCCTCGACGTCGACGGGGCCGCGATGGCGCCCGACGGGAGCGGCGGGATCCTCTATCGCAAGCTCGTCAAAGGCCAGGCCCACCTGTTCGTCGCGCGCTTCTCGCGCGGCGCCTGGCAGCCACCGCTCGAAGTCGATCAGGGACAGCCTTTTCCGGCCAGCTTCCCGACGATCGCCGCCGGCAACGACGGCCGGTTGATGGTCGTATGGGCCGAGCCGTGGGCGGTGATCCGCCAGAGCACCCACTACGAGCTCATGTCGGCCGAGCTCGACCCGGGGGCCGAGCGGTTCGGACCGGCGATCCAGATCGACCCAAAAGACATCGGCGACGGCACCGCGGCGTATCCCTCGCTCGCGATGGCACCCAACGGCCAGGCTTACGTCGTCTATCGCGTCGTCACCGACTCGCTCGTGGGGAGCACGATCGTGCCCCTGCGACCGGGCGACGAGCTGGTCAGCGTGCGCGTGGCGCACTACAACGGCCAGGGCCTGTCCTGGAGCTCGCTGGGCACGATCAACACCCACCCGCAGTTGACGATGCGCCACCCGAGCGCAGTCAACGCGCCGGTGATCGGAGTTGACCTCGCCGGCAATGCCGTCGTGGTCTGGCAGGAACCTGACTCCGCCGGCGTGGCCCGCATTCGCACGATGCGGATCTTCGGCAACCGCTTGGGCAACCCGATGGAAGTCAGCGCCGCGAGCGCGAACGGCAGTCCGATCGCAGCCGAAGCGGATGCTCCAGCGCTGGCGCTGGGTGCCTTCGGCGAAGCCCGGATCGCATACCGCCTGGCCGGCGGCGCTGGCTCTCCCTACGGTGGCGCGCGGATCTTGCTCAACCGACTCCCGGCCGAAGTCGATCCGGCCGGCGCCAAGCTCAAGGGTACCGTCGTCATCGGGGGAGCGAGCACACCGGGGGCACCGAGCGTTGCGATCGACCCAACCGGAGCATTCCGACTCGCCTACACCGGCGACGGCGCGACGCACAGCGTGAGCGGCGATAATTTCCACCCGCTCGGCTCGCCCATCTCGCTTGGCTCAGCCGCTGGCGCACAGGCGATCACAACGATCAACTCCGCGGGCGGAGGCGTCACGGCCTGGGCGACGACGAGCGGGGCCCTGCCGGTGGTCGGGGCGCGCGAGGACTTCCCCGGCGGCGGTTCGCAGTCGGCATGGCTATCCGCGCCGATCAGCGGCCCCCTCGGCTCGCTGGTGCTCGGTGGCTCGGGTGGCGGCGACGCCCTGATCGCCTTCGCCCAGGGACCGCCGGACGAGCAGCAGGTGATGGCGATCGTGGTCAAGGCGCCGCCTGGCCAGTTCCTCGCGGCCGCGCCGGACGGCTGGGTGCGTGCGAGCGACGCCACGATCGCCTGGGAAGCCACGCCCGAGGCGTTTGGAGGCACAAGGTATTCGGTGCTCGTCGACGGTCGTGTGTGGGCCCGCTCGCTGCAGGTGCTCACGACGCGTCTGGACCCGCGCGGGCTCGGCGACGGCGTCCACCGTATCCAGGTGCTCGCCACCGACAACCTCGGCCAGCAGTCCATGACCGCCGCGGTCGAGCTGAAGGTGGATGCGAACCCGCCCGAAGTGAGGGTGAGGCGCTTGCGCGGCCGGGCGATCTCGGTGCACGTGCTCGACCGTGCCTCGGGAGCGGTGGCCAAAGACACCTGGGTCTCCTTCGGCGACGGGAAGCGCTCGACCCACAGACTCAACGCTCGCCACACCTATTCCCTGCCGGGGCTCTACACGCTCTCGGTGCACAGCCGCGATCGAGTCGGCAACGTGCTAAACGCCCGCACGAGGGTGCAGATCGGATGAGACAGTCTCAGCGTGCCATCCACGCGATCGGACGCTTCGCGCCCGCCGTCGCCTTCTGCGCGGCATTCGTGTGCTGCGCCCCCGCTCATGCCGCGTTCGGCCCGCCGGCGCTTGCCTCCGGCGACCCGGCGCGCGAGCTCCAGGCCGACTACGCCTATGACCCGGCGATCTCCGCCGGCGGCGGCTACGTCGCGTTCACCGGCTCGGTCGCCTCCAAGCCCGGGGTCTACCGCAAGAATCTCGCTACTCAGCAGTTGGAGCTCGTAGCCAGCGGCGCGGACACCGGCGCGCCCTCGATCAGCGCCGACGGCCGTTACATCGGCTTCACCACCGACGAGAACCCGGTTACCGGCGAGACAGAAGGCGCGGGCGCGTGTAGCAACGTCTACGTGCGCGATATGAGCCAACCCGACGGGCCTGGGGCATTTACGCTCGCCTCGGCGCGCAACGGCTCAGACGAAGCGCTTTCCTACCAAGCCCCGTCTCCCGGTCAGCCC
>Ga0210408_10005674_pt1 | contig 10927 bp, 8 predicted proteins | sample IncBWH4MmetaG_FD_155471 | JGI IMG/M metagenome (GOLD analysis project Ga0210408, IMG submission 155471) | Forest soil microbial communities from Barre Woods Harvard Forest LTER site, Petersham, Massachusetts, United States - Inc-BW-H-4-M | ecosystem: Environmental > Terrestrial > Soil >... | reverse complement strand
AAGCCGAGGCCGAGATCGAGCGCATCAACGGCATCATCGCCAAGATCGACACTGCGCTGGCGCTGCCCGACATCTTCACCCGCGACCCCAAACAGGCCGCCCAGCTGACCCAGGCCCGCGCCAACGCGGCAAGCGCGCTCGAACGCGCCGAGGAGGAATGGCTGGAGGCGAGCGCGCAGCTCGATGAAGCGGCGGGGTGAGAAAAGTCTCGGTGTCGTCGCCCGGCTCTGGAATACTGGATTGCCCCGCTTGAAGCGGGACATGACAGCGGAGAGGATATGGCTCAGCATTCTCGCGGCACCCATGCATCGAGAAGGAACACATCGTGGCAGATGAACCTGAAAGTTCCAACGATGGGCCGCTGGATCGCGCCATCGCCATCCTGACTTTCGTCGCTGAGCAGAAAAAGGCGCTTTCTGCTGCCGAAATCGCCGCCGCGCTCAGCCTTCCACTTCCGACCGCGCATCGCCTCATCGGCAATCTCGAAAACCGGGGGATGATTCAGAAGGCTCTTGGAACGAAACGCTACGTGGTCGGAAGCAAGCTGGTCACGCTTGCGGCCAAGACCATCGGCGCGGCATTTCGTACCGTGCGCCGGCATGCCGTCCTGAGTGCGGTGGCCGATCGCATCGGCGAGCAATGCGAGATCGGCGTCGTCCGCGACAACGTTGTGGTCTATGTCGACAGCGTGCGCTCCAAGCAGCAGCAAGCATTGCAGTTCAATCCCGGCGAAGCCGCTCCACTCCACTGCACCTCGACCGGCAAGATCTACATGAGCCGGCTGCCCGCGAAGGTCCGGCAACGGTTGGTCCATTCGCTTCCGCTCGTCCGCTATACGCCGACGACGATCGCCGCTCCCGACGCGTTACTGGCGCTGCTCGAAGAGACGCGACGCAAAGGCTGGGCGAAGACCAACGAAGAGTTCGTTCAAGGGGTGGTGGGATGCGCCGTGCCGATCGTTTCTCCGGCAGGCGACCTGATCGCATGCCTGGGCGTTTCGGTGCCGGCAGCGCGCGTCGGGTTCGCGGGTCTCGATGCCTTCATCCCTCCTTTGCAGGAAGCAGCATCCCTCCTCTCCGAGACGATCCTAAGGGATCATGACGAGGACATAGAAGATTCTCAATTTTCGGAATAAATACTCTCGATTTTCGAAATAGAATCTCGATTTCAGGCGATGCTTCTGTATCCTCAAGGCAGTTGATCGAGCTCGCCAGGATTCAGGCAGCTCTCTGCAAGTCCACGTCGCCAACACCTGAACCGATCGAAGCCGCCGCCGGCCCACCCGGCGGGATGCTTCGCCGTGCCCAAAAGTCATCGGGATGATCATGAGCCAGCACTATGACGTTGCCGCCATTCGCAAGGCCTTCCCGGCCGCCGAGCACGTTGTCTATCTCGACAGCGGCTTTCAGACGCCGCTCTCCCGTCCGGTGAAGGAGGCCTATGAGCGTTTTCTGTGCGAAGGCTTCGAGACCGCCGGTCCCAAGCAGATCTGGCTCAACCGTCTCGAAGAGACGCGCGCCAAGGTCGCGACCTTGCTTGGCGCCAAGTCGCACGAAATCGCCTTCACCAAGAACACGTCCGAGAGCATGAACATCGCCGCCAACGCGTTGCCCCTTCGCGCCGGCGACAAGGTTCTGATGATTCACGGCGATCATCCCAACAACGCCTACGCCTTCCTCAACCTTCGGAAGAAGGGCGTCGAGATCGTCTTCATCCCGATGACCGAAGCGATCGATGCGGAAAGCTTCAGGCCGCACATCGATGAAAGGACGCGTGCAATCTCCATGTCGCACATCACCTTCCACGCCGGGCATCGGTTCGACGTGGAAAGCGTAGGCGAGCTCTGCGCGCGGCATTCTCTCTACTTTGTCGTGGACGCGATGCAGGGTATCGGCGTGGTGCCGATCGACGCCAAGGCCATGAAGGCCACCTTCATCGGCTCGGGCACGCACAAGGGGCTGCTCGTCCCGCAAGGGCTCGGTCTGCTCTATTGGGACGCGACGCGGACCGAACTGGAGCCGGCCTATCTCGCAGCCGCAAGCCTTGCCGAACCGCCACGGGATTTCATCGCCCGGCCGGACAACATGGCGCTGCCGGCGACAGCGGGCCGGTTCGAACTCGGCAACTTCAACCTTCCGGCGGTCCAGGGCCTGGGCGCGGCGATCGATTTCATCAACGCGGTCGGAATCGACAACATCCAGCGCCACTGCTTCGACCTCGGCGATCATCTGATCGAACGTCTTGATTGGCTCTACGTCGGACTGATCGGTCCGCGAGACCGGCAGCACCGCGCGCCGCACATCTATGTCATCGCTTTGCCGGCGGCCGAGTGGCTGGACTACTTCACGCAGAATGGTATCCGCGTCTCGCCCGAACGCGACGGCATTCGGGTGTCGCTCGGCATGTTCAACACCAAAGCAGACATCGACAGGCTGATCGAGGCCATCCGCGCCCGCAACGCGCCGTCCATCCAGGCCCGCACAGCCGTCCTATCCGAGCTCGGGTAGCCGACCAGGCTCTCCCGTCCCATCCACAGCAGCATCCCGAGACGTTCGAAAAGCGCCACAGCTCGGATGCCGCAAACCCAAGGTGGCGCCAAAGATCACGTCAAGGATCACGATAAGGATCACGTCATGCAGGCAGGCAGCAAGACACAAAATCCGAACCGGCTGACCACTTACATCATGGTCAGCCTGTTGCTTGGCATTGCCGTGGGTTACGCGTGCAACACGTTCGCGAGCCCGGAGCAGGCAAAGGTCATCGCCGGCTATTTCGCCATTCTGTCGGATATCTTTCTGCGGATGATCAAGATGATCATCGCCCCGCTGGTGTTCGCCACCATCGTCTCGGGAATTACCAGCCTCGGCGCGAGCAGCGGCGCCGTCGGGCGCATCGCCGTCAAGTCGCTGGCCTGGTTCATCACGGCGTCGCTGGTGTCGCTGTTGGTCGGGCTAGTGCTCGCAAACCTGCTTCAGCCGGGGCATGGCCTTGGTCTCGCGCTCCCCGAGGCGAACGCCACGACCAACGTCCAGACCAGCAGCCTGAACATCAAGGATTTTGCGGCTCACGTCTTTCCCATCAGCGTGGTCCAGGCGATGGCGGGCAACGAAGTGCTGCAGATCCTCGTCTTCTCGATGTTCTTCGGCTTCGCGCTGAGCGCCGTCAAGGCAACGCTTGCCCCTGATATCGCGAAATCGATCGATCAGATCGTGCCGGTGATGCTCAAGTTCACCGACTACGTCATGCGCTTTGCGCCCGTGGGCGTCTTTGCCGCGATGGCTGCGGTCATCACCACCCAAGGCCTCGGCGTGCTCGTCACCTACGGAAAATTCGTCAGCGCCTTCTACTTCGGCCTGGTGGTCCTGTGGGCCATTATCATCGGCGCGGGGAGCGTCGTGCTCGGCGGAGCGATCAAGCCCCTGCTTCGCCTGCTCCGGCAGCCGATGATGATCGCTTTCTCGACCTCCAGCAGCGAGGCAGCCTTTCCGAAGATGATCGAGCAGCTGATGAAGTTCGGCGTCTCGGAGCGCATCACCGGCTTCGTCCTGCCGCTCGGCTATTCCTTCAATCTCGACGGCTCGATGATGTACCAGACCTTTGCGGCGCTGTTCGTCGCCCAGGCCTTCGGCATCGAGATGCCGATTTCGACCCAGATCGCGATGCTGCTTCTTCTGATGATCACCAGCAAAGGCATCGCCGGGGTGCCGCGCGCCTCCCTGGTCGTGGCCGCTGCGACGCTTCCCACTTTCGGCCTGCCTGCGGGGGGCCTCGTCCTGCTCATCGGCATCGACGCCTTCCTGGACATGGGACGGACGATGACCAACGTCATCGGCAACGGTGTCGCTACCGCGGTAGTTGCGAAGTGGGAGAACGAACTGGCTGAGCCCGTCGAGGAAGCAGCCGACCTCCTGCCGTCGGCTGTAGCGGGATAGAGGTGCAATTAGCAGATCAGAGCGCGTGCGCTCACAACGTGGTAGCTGCCCCAACGATCGTGCCGCGCAGCCATCGGTGCGCGGGCACATCGTCGAAGCGTCGATGCCAGCTCATGACGCTGTGCAGAAACGGCGCTTCGAAGGGAAGCTCCCTGATCTCGATCGGATAGGCGCGGCGGAATTCCATCGCGAGCTTGCGTCCGAGAATGGCGACCAGGTTCGATTGCACCAGAACCGCCCCTGCCGAGAGATAGGGCACGTCGGAGGCCACGAAGCGGGCACTGTTGCGGGCCTTGAGGAACTCATCCAGAAACGTCAGATCCTCTGGGCTCGAGCTGATCCCGAGATGCTGCAGCTCGGCAAGCGAAGCCGCCGTCAGCTTCTTGCGGAGCGCAGGATGGCCGCTGCGGAGCACCGCCACGAAGCGGTCCTCGATGAGCTGCTGCGAGGCGAACCGCTCGCCGTCGACGGTACGCCCCGACACCGCAAGATCGAGCTCGCCGCGGTCCAATCGATCCCTGAGATTCAAAGTCCCGCTGGGCACGAGCGACAGCCGCACGTTCGGAGCCTGCGCCCGCACCGCGGCCACGATCGGCCCTGCCGCAACCACGGCTGCGTAGTTGTTCACCGCGATCGTGAACCGTCGATCGGCCGTAGACGGATCGAACGTATCGCCCTCGACCGCGAGTTGCAGCTCGTTGAGCGCCTTGCGAACCGGAAGCGCGAGCTGCTCGGCCCTGGGGGTCGGGCTCATTCCCGCGGGCGTGCGGACAAACAGCTTGTCCTTGAGCGCATGGCGCAGCCGGTTGAGGGCATGACTGACGGCCGGCTGGCTGATGGCAAGGCTGTCCGCGGCGCGCACCACGCTGCGCTCGCGCAGCACCGCGTCGAACACCAGCAGCAGGTTGAGATCGAGGTTTCGCAGTCGCATGGGCTTACATGCACAACGTGAATTAGCGAATTATGTCAATTCATTTGAACAATAGTCCCGCCGGGCTCAAGTTCAAGCCATGTCGATACACCAGCCACATGGAACCGCTGCGCGGCCGGCACGCACCGCCGCAAAGGCGATGGTCGCGGTCCTGGCCGGACCAGACACCCCGCTCGTCGCGACGCCTGCGGAGCTGCCGCGATGGCGGGCGCTGACGCCGCTCGCTTTGTGGTCCGCCGTTTCCGTCCGCGACACCAGTCCCGATGAGATCTTGCGCGGCGTTGCCGCTGAGCTGGCACGGCAAGGCGTGGATGCATCCCGCTTGATCCTGCTTGCAGAGGGCAACGCGGCCCGCACTGCGCTCGAGCTTGTGCTGCAGGGAATCCTCGACTGCGCCGGCATCCTTGCGATCGCGCTTCCCTGCGCGGCGCTGCCGTTTCGTATCGCCCCGACCGCTACAGCCGTACGGCTCGTCGTGCAGCGTGAGGATCGCGGGGATTTGCCGGCCGATCTCATCACCGCACTGCGTGCCGCCGATGTCGACGCGCGGATCATCAGCCTCGATCCGGCCGTTACGCGCGAGGCACGAACCGCGGCGAGCGCGGCTGAAACCTTTGTCCTGGAGCTGGTCGCAAATGCCAGCCGCCAAAGCCGTTATGGAGTGTGAAGCGATGCTGTTCAGAAAGACCTTTCTCCTCGCCGGCGCGGTTCTCCTGATCGGGGCCGGGCTCGGCGCGCATTTCCTGCGAGGGCCCGCGCCAAGCGACGCGGCCGAGCCGAAGGCCGCACCATCAGTTCCGGTGACGGCAGCCCATGCGCACAAGGGCGACGTGCCCATCGTGCTTGAAGGGCTCGGCACCGTGACACCGATCAACACCGCAACCATCCGCACCCAGGTCCAGGGGACGCTCGACAGCGTCGATTTCGTCGAGGGGCAGGAAGTGAAACGCGGCGACGTGCTCGCGAAAATCGATCCGCGCGTGTTCGAAGCGCAGGTCGACCAGGCGGAGGCCGCGCTTGCCCGCGATCAAGCGGGCCTGAAGAACTCGCAAACCAACCTCGCGCGAACGCAGCCGCTCGCCGCGCGCGGCTTTGCCACCCAGCAGCTGCTCGACACCCAGGATTCGCAGGTGGCGCAGGGCCAGGGCACGGTTGCGCTCGACAAGGCGGCGCTGGAGGCTGCGCAGACGCAGTTAAGCTACACCACGATCACGGCGCCCTTCGACGGCATCACCGGCATCCGCCGCATCGATCCCGGCAATATCGTGCACCCCACCGATACCAGCGGTCTCGTCATCCTCACGCAACTTGAGCCGATCTCGATCATCTTCACCCTCCCCTCGACCGAGATTCCCGATGTGCAGAAAGCGATCGCGTCGGGCGACGCGTCGGTCGACGCCTATGACGCCGCCAACAAGCAGAAACTCGACCATGGCAGCCTGATGCTGATCGACAACCAGGTCGACGCATCGACCGGCACGGTACGGCTGAAAGCGTCCTTTCCAAACGCGAAGAAAAATCTGTGGCCGGGATCGTTCGTCAACATCCACCTTACGACAGCGATCCGCCATGACGCCGTGACCGTGCCATTGACGGCCGTTCTGCAGGGACCCAGTGGCGCCTTCGTCTACGTCGTCGACGCGAACCATGCGGTGAGCGTACGCGACGTCAAGGCCGGCCAGTCGCGCGAAGACAAGGTGCTGATCGACCAGGGCCTGTCCGGCGATGAGACGGTCGTCACCGCCGGCCAGTACCGGCTGACACCGGGGACATCGGTCGAGGTCGTGCCCGACGCTCGCAAGGACGTAGTTCAGAACGCCACCACCGCAAGCGCAGGTATGCTGCCATGAACATCTCCCAAGGATTCATTCGCAAACCAATCGCCACGGCCTTCCTCGCCATCGGCATCACGCTGATCGGCGTGGTCGCCTTCTTCCGGTTGCCCGTGTCGGCCCTGCCGTCGGTGGATACGCCGACCATCCAGGTCACCGCGCAACTGCCCGGCGCCGATCCGCAAACCATGGGCTCGTCGGTCGCGACGCCCTTGGAGCGTCAGTTCGGACAGATCGCGGGCCTGGCCGCCATGACCTCGTCGAGCGGTTTCGGCAACACCGAGATCACCCTGCAATTCTCGCTCAACCGCAGCACCGACGCGGCCGCGCAGGACGTGCAAGCCGCGATCAATGCGGCCGCCGGGCAACTGCCGAAAACCATGCCGTCGCCGCCGATCTTCCGGAAGGTCAATCCGGCCGACGTTCCGGTTCTGCTGATCGCGCTAACCTCGGACACCGAGCCGCTCACCAAGGTCGACGATTACGCCGACAGCATCCTGGCGCAGAAACTGTCGCAGGTGCCGGGCGTGTCGCTGGTCACGATCGGCGGCATGCAAAAACCCTCGATCCGCGTCCAGGTCAATCCGGCCAAGCTTGCCGCGGCCGGTATCGATCTCGAACAATTGCGGACGACGCTTGGCAACGTCACCGTCAACCAGCCCAAGGGCGTGCTCTACGGCAATCAACAGGCCTACACACTCGCGACCAACGACCAGGTGCTGACCGCGAAGGGCTATGAGGATCTGATCATCGCCTACCGCAACGGCGCGCCGGTGCGGCTCCGCGACATCGGGCATGCCGAGGTCGCTGCCGAAGACGTGACGCTGCACGGATGGTACAACGACAAGCCGTCGGTGATATTAGCCATTCAGCGCCAGCCGGGCGCCAATGTGATCAGCACGGTGGACGGCATCAAGAAGCTGCTGCCGCAGCTGGTCGCGGGCCTGCCCTCGGACATCAAGGTCACGATCGCCTCGGACCGGACGCAGACCATCCGCGCCAGCGTTGCCGACGTGCAGTTCACGCTGCTTCTGACCATTGCGCTCGTCGTCGGCGTCATCTTCCTGTTCCTGCGCAATTTGTGGGCGACCATCATTCCCGCCATTTCGGTCCCGATCTCGCTGATCGGCACGTTCGGTGTGATGTATCTCCTGAACTACAGCCTCGACAATCTGTCGCTGATGGGCCTTTCGATCGCGGTCGGCTTCGTCGTCGACGATGCCATCGTGATGATCGAGAACGTCTCGCGGCATATCGAAGCAGGAATGTCGCCGTTGCAGGCTGCGCTCAAGGGCGCGGGCGAGATCGCGTTCACCATCATGTCGATCTCGGTGTCGCTGGTTGCGGTGTTCATTCCGCTGCTGTTGATGGGCGGCGTGATCGGGCGGATGTTCCAGGAGTTCGCAGTCACGGTGTGCGTCGCGATTGCGGTCTCCGTGATCGTGTCGGTGACGCTGACACCGATGATGTGCGCCTATCTGCTTTCGGACCACGGCGCCGGCACCGGCGTGGTTTCCCGGACTCTGGAACGCGGTTTCGTCGCGATCGAGCACGGCTACGAGGCGCTGCTGTCCGTTGCGTTGCGCCACAAGCTTGCGACGCTAACGGTCATGCTCGCGAGCATCATAGCGACCGGCGTGCTGTTCGCTGGCATCCCGAAGGGGTTCTTTCCCCAGCAAGACACCGGCATGATCACCGGCATCACGGAAGCCTCGGCCGACGTTTCGCCAACCCAAATGGCGGAGCTGCAGCGGAGCGTGATCGACGTGATCGCGAAGGATCCTTCGGTCGCCAACGCCACCGGCTATATCGGCCCGGGCGGCCCCACCGTGACCGAGAATAACGGGCGCCTGTTCGTGCTGCTGAAGCCGCGGAAGCAGCGCTCGCTCAGCGCCGACCAGGTGATACGTGAGCTCGATACCAAGCTCGCCAGGCTGCAAGGCATCGCGGTGTTCATGCAGGCGACCCAGGACATCAATCTGGCGAGCCGCCTGTCGAAGACCCAGTACCAGTTCACGCTCACCGATGTGAACCAGGATGAGCTGAACGACTGGGCTGGCAAGCTGTTCGCCAAGCTCAAGACGCGCCCCGAGCTCGCCGACGTCGCCAGCGACCAGGCCAATGCCGCGCGTCAGCTCAAGCTCAGGATCGACCGCGACGCTGCTTCCCGCCTCGGCATCGATCCGGCGGCGGTGGACAACACGCTGTACGATGCGTTCGGCCAGCGCCACGTCGCCCAGCTCTTTACCACGCTGAACACCTATTACGTGATCCTCGAGGTCGATCCGTCATTCCAGTCCGGCCCCTATGCGCTGAACCGCATCTATGTCCACTCGTCGAACGGATCGACGGTGCCGCTCAGCCAGTTCACGACCATCGACTATGGCTCGGCGCCATTGGCGGTGAACCATCAGGACCAGTTTCCGTCGGTCACGCTGAGCTTCAATCTGGCGCCGGGAACATCCGTCGGTGCTGCGGTCGCCACCGTGCAGCAGGAGACGGCTGCGCTGCACATGCCCACGACCATCGCGACGAGCTTCCAGGGCAACGCGCAAGCCTTTCAGTCGGCGCTCGCCTCCACGCCGATCCTGATCGTGGCTGCGATCGTTGCGGTCTATCTCATTCTCGGCATGCTCTATGAAAGCACGATCCATCCGCTCACGATCCTGTCCACGCTGCCGTCCGCCGGCCTCGGTGCGCTGCTGACGCTCTGGATTTTCGGCTTCGGGCTCGACGTCATCGGGCTGATCGGGATCATCCTCCTGATCGGCATCGTGAAAAAGAACGGTATCATGATGGTCGATTTCGCGCTGGAGGCCGAACGTCACCGGGGGCTATCGGCCGAACAATCCGCAATGGAGGCCTGCAAGGTCCGGTTCCGTCCGATCCTGATGACGACCATGTGCGCGATGCTCGGAGGCGTTCCGCTGATGATCGGCACCGGCACCGGGTCCGAACTGAGGCAACCGCTCGGCTTTGCGATCGTGGGCGGCCTGATCGTCTCGCAGCTCCTCACGCTGTTCACGACGCCGGTCGTCTACATCTATCTCCAGAATGCCAGCGAATGGCTCGCAAAGCGGCGAGCCGCGCGGCGCTCATCGCTTCCTGTTGCCGGGGCGGCCACATAGAGATGTTGCGCAGTCAGGTTGAATCAGTGACCGCCGCGAACGACCATTGCCTCGTAACCGTTGCCGGCCTTGCGCACGGCAATCCTGTCGGTCTCCATCAACGGGCCGAGCGGGATGTCCTGGTCGGGCAAGATCAGGGTTGCATCGAGATTAATGCAGACGAGGACGTACATGCCGAGATGCAGATTCCGCTTCGCCCAAAGCCGCAATTGATCGTAGTAGGGCTGCCTGCGCCACGCCGAGGGAGCGCTGTTGTCGACCTGCACCATGACGTAGCCGCTCACTGGATGGATGGCGACCACCATCTTGGCCTGATCCGGTTTCCAATGCGGCGGCAATTGCTCTTCGGTCCGCCACAGGCAATTGAACTCGGCGCATTGATGTGGAAGCGCGTGGTGAATCACACAGCCCTTGCCGGGTTTGCAATGCGAGCACCATTTGCCCGCAGGCTTGTTGAGCTCCGCGATGTTGTAGACCTTGCAGCACATCGAGCAGCTGCCGCATTCCCTCCCGGGAACAACGCGCGGCGGATCGGCGGTGATCGGCACGGAAGACGACATCAGAACTTCCGATTGCTGGCTGGATAAATTCCATCACAGGGCGACAAAAAGCTCAAAGCGTTGCCTCGACTTGCGCACGCGACGTATCAGCGCGGCCTGCGCAGTTTGGCCACCGGGCAAAACCCCGGTCAGTTGCTCCTGGTTCCGCGGATTGCACCGTTTTCGAGAAGCCACGCCACGACATCGCTCCGTCCCGCTTGCTCGGCGATGTCGAGCGGCGTTTGCCCTGACCAGGGAGCGGGCCAGTTAAGATCAGCGCCATGGGCGAAGAGATATTGCGCGGCGCTGAGCTCGCCGCCTTGGCAGGCGTTCCAGAAAGGCCCGGAGAGATCGGCCCCGCGGAGCGCCGGCGCCGCCGCGACTCGACGGGTGATCGCCTCCATCATTCCGAGCGCAGCTTCATGCCAGAGCTGGGTTTTCGCGCCGCGCGCGACCAGCCGCCGCGCCCCCTCCCACTGTCCGTAGCCGACAGCACAAGACAGCGGCGGACCGCCATCGATCGACGAGCCAGCGCGTTCGATATCGGCGCCGGCATCGAGCGGGA
>Ga0210408_10005673_pt1 | contig 10927 bp, 8 predicted proteins | sample IncBWH4MmetaG_FD_155471 | JGI IMG/M metagenome (GOLD analysis project Ga0210408, IMG submission 155471) | Forest soil microbial communities from Barre Woods Harvard Forest LTER site, Petersham, Massachusetts, United States - Inc-BW-H-4-M | ecosystem: Environmental > Terrestrial > Soil >... | reverse complement strand
GCGTGTCGGACCGGAAAATGGCACGCAAGGGCGACCCCCAAGCGAGGACGCGGGGTCATGAGCAGTAAAAGGGTGCAGCCCGCGAGCGAATGCCAAGCTTGCGGTGGGACAGGTTATGTCGCCGGCGCGCAGCCGATAAAGACCGGACCTTATGTCCTTGAACCCCCGCCCTGCCCGGTATGCGGAGGCACGGGTCGCGCGCCTCAACCGAAAGAGTGAGCTAAACCGACTACCGCCGACTCAGTTCTTAGCGTGTGGCACCTCGCTGGGCGAGGCGTTGGGCCTGCCGCGCGAGCGACTCATAACTCGTTGGCCAGTCGGAGCATTATCATCCTACTCTCGGGATCGCCTGTTTCACTTGCCAGCGAGCGCATTTCATCCGAACGAACCCGCCAGCGCGGCGAGTCGTTCAGGAAGTGGTGGGCGACATTCACGAGGCTTCCCGACTGCCCGATGCTTTAAGCGCGCTTCAAAGTATCACGGACGGGAACAGACCGAGACTCGTATTTGTCCGGGTTCCACAGTTTCTATCTGTTGAGGACCTTGCCTTGCATTTTTGCTTCGAATCGGTGCTCAAACGTTTACTTCCAAATGAAGCCCGGTTTGCGCGGCATGTGGCTCATTCCCTCTCTCATCCTGTTGCTTGGTGTAGTGGCCGCAGGCGCGCCGCACCCGCAAGCATCCGTCTTGGTTGCGTTCGCCCCGGACGAAAATCCGACCGCCGCTCGGCCGACCACAGAGAAGTCCACCGCCAGGGCAATGAAAAAGGCGGCCCTGAAGCACAAGACGCCGGTAGGTAGGCCCACCGCGTCCCCGCCGACAGACAAGCCCCCTGAGCTCCGCCCCTGGCCCGAATCGGCTCCGATGTGAAACGGCATCGTCGAGACCGACATTCCCAGACTTTCGAAGTCGAGTCAGCGCTTCGGTAGCTCCGGCAGCTTGGCGATCTTCGCGGCGATGCGCCGGGCCTCGTCGCGCGTGAGGAGGTACGCTGCCGCTCGCCGTCCCGGCTGGTCGGCCAAATAGACTGGGCGAAAGGCACGGATGCCATAGAACGGATGCCATGGAAGAGAACCCCGGGCCGTCTACGCACCCGGGGTCCGCTGAGTACTCACGCTTAGGCTTCTGCGCAGATCGGCAGGGCGTGTCGGGGGACGGGGCTTGCCGCTTTGTCCGGCCCAATGCAAACAGTAGGGTCCGGCTGCCCCTCGGACACAAGTTGCACCTTCGTTTATGCGGGCGATCTGAAAAGGCTAGCAGCTACGGCTTCCCGTCGGGACACAAGTTACACCTTGGTTCATGCGCACCATCTAAAGTGCTAAGACGCTGCGCGCGAACTTCTATGACCTAGATCGCGGCACCCGCCCTGCGGCTTGGACAGCTTGGCGACGTTGGCAGCGATGCGCCGAGACTCGTCGCGGGTCATCAGCTTGGTGGCCGATTCGGCGTCAGGCTCCGTCTCAAAATAGACGTAGGCGCACAAAAAAGACGCAGGTTTCCGAAAAGCCCCGCGTCGAGTTCTCGCGTGGTGTCGACGTTGCTTTGGGGGTCGCCCCCGGCGTGCGACCCGAGTCGCGGGATGGGTCGGCCGCGTCGTCTGGGGTGGTGTCGGGTGGCGGTTCCCATGATGACCAATGGGGCGCCGATTCGTTATTTGATGGCGGCCGCTGCTCGGCCGCGTGACCGCTACTCGCACCGGCTCGCGAAGAGTTTCTCAGCTAATACCCGGTCCACTTCCGAGAACGACAGAGCAAGCGGCACGCCTTTCGGCGACGTACCAGGGCGGCGGGAAGCGGTGTGCCGTCGTCACAGCATTTGCGGTGGCGCGGCACGCCGCTCAGGCTTCAGTGGCGCGGTCGATGAGATCGAGCACATCGAGCATGCGCTGGCGGCCTTCGACCTGCGCTACGATCGCTGCCACCGAAGCCACGAGGTCGCGAGCCGCTCGATGGAAGGCGGCATCGCCGCAATGCCGGCGAATCTCCTTGAGCACGCCGATCACGCTCTCACGCAATTCACGCGCTGCGCGGTCACAGCGGACGCGGGCCGGCAGTTCGAGCACCTTGGCAGACATCACACAACCCCCAATGACACCACTGGGTAGAAGCCTGACAGGCCGAAAAGGCAAAAGTTGGGGGAGCGCAACTGGCGCGCCTGGCAGAGGGTCAGCGTCCGTTTCCTCGACAGTCGACCGCGTCGGGAAGCGGCGCTCGGGCAAGCTCAACGCTCCTGTCGGTCGATGATGCTGAGCACCATCTGCAAGTGCTCTCCGCAGTGCGTTCCCCGGCGCGCTGCAGCTCGTCGGCTACGCCAGCGCGGCGGAGCGCGTGGCATGCGTGAGCGGCCTTGTCCTTCATGCGCTTGTGCGTTTCCTGCGCTCGGAAGCCCCACCCTAAGAGGACGCGAGGCGCCCCAACCGCGAGCGGGAAAACCTGTTGGGCGAGCGCACGCGCATCGTAAATGGGGTGGAATGCGCACTCTGCACCGCTTGGTTGCATGTGCCGGTATCACAAGTAATGATAGCATCCGCGCAGAACGAACCCAAAGAAGATTTCAAAGATCCTGCACCGCCTTAGCGTCCGTCTGGCGTGCGCAAGCCGATCCACGCATCGCGGATCTGGTGGTAGTGGACCGACGGATCGTAGATCGCGATCGGCAGGCCGAGATCGCGCGCCGACAATCGGCCGACCGCTGACAAAAGAGCGTAGGATGCGACGACCCGATCGTGCTGCGCGACAATCAGCGCGACTCGCGCATTCACCAGCGCCTGTTCGGCGTTGAGCACGTCGAGCGTCGTGCGCTGGCCGGCCTGCGCCTCGTTGCGCACGCCGGTGAGCGCCCGTTCCGCGGCATCGTTCTGCCGGATCGCGGCCTCGATCTGCGCCTTCGCCGCTTGCAGCTGTCCCCAGGCCTGGACCACGTTGGCCCGCGTCTGGTCGCGCACCTGATCGACATTGAGGCGCTGCTGGCCGACGTTCTCCTTGTCGAGGCGGATGGCGGAATATTCGGCGCCACCCTGGTAGATCGGGACGGACAGGTTGAGCTGCCCCGTGGCGGTCAACAGACTTTGCGTGAGGATGTTCGGAAAAGTCTGCTGCTGGACGCTGCCCTGGAGGCCGAGCGTCGGCCATAGCGCGCCTTCGGCGATCTTGACTTGCAGCTGGGCGACATCGACCCCGTAGAGCGCCGCGGTTACCGACGGATTCTCCGCGAGGCCGACATTGACAGCGGCGTTCAGCGTCGAGGGCGACAGCCGGTCCACCGGCGCGGCGGGAGCGAGATTTGCCGGCTCGACGCCAATGATGCGCCGGTAATTGGCCCGCGTCGTCATCACTGTCGACTCAGCCGCATGCAGGCTCGCTTCGCCCGCTGCCAGCTGCGCCTCCGACTGGGCGACGTCGGTCGACGTCACCTGCCCGGCGTCGAAGCGGTTGCGCGTGTCCTTGAGGGTGCGCTGCAGGACGCGAACATTGTTCTGCTGCACCTCGAGATTGGCGGTATCGCGCGAGACGTCCATGTAGGCGGTCGCGGCCGCCAACAGCACCGACTCCTCCATCACGCGCAGCGTCTCCCGCGCTTGCGAGACCTGGCTTTCGGCGGCGCGCACCCTGTTCGCGGTCTGCTGACCGTTGAACAGGGTCTGGTTGCCGGTGACGCCGAGGGAGGAGACTGTGTTGGTGCCCGTGAGCGGTACCGCAATGCTTTGCGTTAAGGCTGTGCCCGGTATCGCCGGGAATATTTGGGTTGTGTTCACGTACTGCCTGCCGACGCTGGCGTTCGCCGAGAGGGTTGGCCGATAGCCGGAGAGCGCCTGTGCCACGCCCTCATCGTTCTGGCGGACGATGGCGCGTTGTGCGTTGAGCTGCGGATTGCTCTGATAGGCCTTGGCGAGCGCCGACGGCAACGTTTCGGCGGCGGCTTCGCGCGGCACCGCGGCGCCGAGCATCATCGCCGCCACAATGAGCGCCGCGGCCGCCGCTGAACCCGCTCTTCGCGGGAAGGCGGATGAAGCACGAGTGGCCGACCCGGTCCGATCGCCGCTGCGGCCGCGCGTCGACCATGAGATTGCCGACCCGAATTGCGACCGCTGTCGAGTTCCCGAAACGATAACTCTACGCGTCACAACCAGCCCCAATCAGCGTGCCACAAACCTTAACGTGGGCGTATTTGCCTTACAAGCTTGGGGCCGATCGCGAGCGCAGGCAAGGCGTCGTGGCCTTGGCGGCCAGCCGTTTCTGCAGGTTGCGGCTGCTGCGTGTTCGCGCCGGCGTCCGCTCACGCGTCCGGAGCGCGGCGGGCGCCACGCGTCCCTTCCGCGGCCGCCAGCATGCGCAGCTCGCGCAGCCCGAGCGAGAGCGCGGCGAGACAGAGCGGAAGCAGGAAATAGAGCACGCGGAACGTGAGCAGCGCGGCCAGAAACTCCTCCCGAGGAAATTGCGGCAGGCCGATGAGCATCGTCGCCTCGATGACGCCGAGGCCGCCGGGCGCGTGGCTGACCGTGCCCAGGAACGCTGCGGTCAGGAAAGTGACGAACACCGGCAGAAAGCCGACACTCGGGCTCGACGGCAGCAAGGTGTACATCGCCAGCGTGACCAGGCAGAGATCGGTCGCCCCGATCCCGATCTGCACCAGCGTGAAACGCATGTTGGGGAGGAGGATGCGCCAGGGGGAGCGGCCGATAGCACGCGGCCGCCCGGCGAGCCAAGTCAAATAGCAGACAATGGCTGACAATGCCGCGACCCCGATCGCGCGGTTGACCGACGACGGCAGGTGATCGATGGCGCTTGCCGTCTCCGGCGCGTACGTCGCCGCGCCGCCGAGCAGGAACGCATTGCCGAGCCAAAACGTCATGCCGGTGATGACAGCGATCTTGCCGACATCGACGACGGTCAGGCCCCAGGCGGCGTAGATGCGCAGTCTGACCAGGCCGCCGGTGAGCACGGCGGCGCCGAGGCTGTGGCCGATCGTCGAGCTGGTGAAGCTTGCGAGCGCCGCGACCGGGTAGGGGACGGCGTGGCGGCCGATCATGCGCAGTGCGAAGAGATCGTAGAACGTCAAGGTGAAATAGCCGGCGACGACGAACGCGGCGGCGACGGCGATTTGTTTGATCGGCTGCACCTCGAGCGCCACCACGACCCTGGCGAGGTCGACGTCGCGCACCAGGCGGTAGAGCGTGAAAACGGCGACGGCCAGGACCAGCACGCTGATAACCGCGCTGATCCTGCTCCCGCTCAACCTGTGAATGATCGTCTGCGCTGTGGTGCTCGTCACGTCGGCTTTCGGCGAGCGCAAATGAACTCCCCGACGCAAGGACGTCGAGCGACTCGTGACACAGACGTTCGCATCCATCTGTAACAGCTTTATTACAAACAAACGGATGTTGGATTGCCGTCCGCCGCGACCGTCACACGATTGAGACATGAAACGGCAATTCTTGTCGCACGCGATTCGCAAATGTGACAACCGGGATCTCCCGGCCGGGACCAAACAGATGAAAATACTCGTGGCGACGGACGCCTGGCATCCGCAGGTTAACGGCGTCGTGCGCACGCTCGGCTCGCTCAAGCGCGCCGCCGGCAATCTCGGCGCCACGATCGATTTCCTTTCGCCGGAAGGATTTCCGTCGTTTCCGGTTCCGACCTATCCGGGCCTGCGGCTCGCCTTGCCGAGCCGGCGACGGATCGCCGAGCGCATCGACACGGCGCGCGCGGACGCCATCCACGTCGCGACCGAAGGACCGATCGGACTTGCTGTGCGCTCCTATTGCCGCCGCCGCGGGCGGCCGTTCACCACGAGCTACACGACCCGCTTCCCGGAATACATTTCGGTCCGCTCGCCGATCCCGCAGGAATGGATCTACGCGGCGTTGCGCCGCTTCCACGGCGCGGCAGCCGTGACGATGGTGGCGACGCCCTCACTGATGAGCGAGCTGAGAGCGCGCGGATTCACCAATCTCGGCATGTGGACGCGCGGCGTGGACGTCGATCTGTTCCGTCCCGACCGCGCCATCGACCTCGACTTTGCGCGGCCAATCTTCATGACGGTGGGGCGCGTCGCCATCGAAAAGAACCTGGAGGCGTTCCTGTCGCTCGATCTACCCGGCACCAAGGTCGTCATCGGCGCCGGGCCGCACGAGGCGATCCTCAAGCGCAGTTTTCCGCAGGCGAAATTTCTCGGCCCACTGGACAACGGCATCCTGGCCGCACACCTCGCGGCGGCGGACGTGTTCGTATTCCCGAGCCGCACCGACACATTCGGTATCGTGCAGCTCGAGGCGCTGGCGAGCGGGGTCCCGATCGCTGCTTTTCCGGTCACCGGTCCGAAGGACGTGGTCGGCGAGCGCCCCGTCGGGGTTCTGCACGAGAACCTCGGCCGCGCCTGCATGGACGCGTTGAAGATTTCCCGCGACGCCTGCCGCAAATTCGCGCTCGACTGCTCGTGGGAAAACAGCGCGCGCCAATTCCTCGGCCACGTCCGCAAGGTCGCGGCTGGCGGCAGCCGCGAAGTTGAAATGGCGATGACTTTTACCGAGGCCACGCCCGGCTGAGGCCGGCGCGGCGGATGTTTCAAGGCGAAGGACCGATCATGACCCATCTCTCTCCTGCCGAACTCGACAAACAGACCATCACCAAGGCCTATGCGCGGTGGGCGCCGGTCTATGATCTCGTTTTCGGGGCGGTGTTCGAACGCGGGCGCCACGCCGCCATCGCCGCCGCCGAGCGGATCGGCGGGCGCATCCTCGAGGTCGGAGTGGGAACAGGCATATCGCTGCCGGACTACGCGCCCGACTGCCGCCTCTGCGGTATCGACATTTCCGAGCCGATGCTGCGCAAGGCGCAGGAGCGGGTCGCGGAGCTCAAGCTCGCCAACGTCGAGGGGCTTTGGGTGATGGACGCCGAGCACCTGTCCTTCCCCGACGGCGCGTTCGACGTGATCGTGGCGCAGTACGTGATCACCACGGTGCCGAACCCGGAGGCGACGCTCGACGAGTTTGCCCGCGTGCTCAAGCCCGGCGGCGAGATCGTGCTGGTCAGCCGCGTCGGCGCCGAAGCGGGTCTGCGCCGCGCCCTGGAGCACTGGTTCGCGCCGGCGGCACGCAAGCTCGGCTGGCGCACCGAATTTTCCTTCGAGCGCTATGCGGGGTGGGCCAAGCAGACCAGCGGCATGCGGCTTGTCGAGCGGCGCGCGATGCCGCCGTTCGGCCATTTCTCGCTCATCCGTTTCGCCAAGGACGGCGGCACGCGCCGCGCGGGTCAAGACATTTCGGCGATGCGGGCCGCATCCTGATCGTTGCGAGGCCCTGCCGCTTCCTGCCCTTTGTAAGGCCGTTGCCATGAAGGCGTCATGCTGACCCGACGGTAGTCGGCGTTTGGCGCCTTCATTCGTCCATTGCTTCATCAGGCAGTCACATACAGCGCTTCCATGACGCCAGTCGCCAGTGCGCCTGCGCGCACACGGCCAATTCGCTCTGTCCGCCACAGGATGTTTTTAGAACCATGACGATGTCGTGAACTTCATGTCTGTCACAACAGATTCATGGAATCGCCATAACGAGACCTGATACTCTCACCGTGGGGGAAAAGATGGACGGATTCCGCGAGGCACTGCGAATTCAGCGCTGGGACGATCATCGCTACTATCATCACAGCCGCATCAATCAATCGCTCCACTTCGTCAGCGCGATCAGCTTTCTGTTCTCCTATGTGATGATCTTCAAGGACCCGGCGATCGCGGCGCTCGCCGGCTGGCTGGTGGCGATGACCACGCGGCAGGCCGGGCATTTCTTCTTCGAGCCCAGGGACTACGACGTGGTCAACGAGGCGACCCACGAGCACAAGGAAGAGATCAAGGTCGGCTACAATCTCCGCCGCAAAGTGGTTCTGCTGTCGGTGTGGGCGCTGTCGCCGCTGCCGCTCTACTTCGACCCGACCTTCTTCGGCATTTTCACGCCGCACGCGAGCAAGACCGAGTTCGTCCGCCATGTCGCGGAGATCTGGCTCGCCATCGGCGTTGGCGGCGTGCTGTTCCGCACCCTCCATCTGTTCCTCATCAAGGACGTGCAGACCGGCTTGGTGTGGGCGACCAAGATCCTCACTGACCCGTTCCACGACATCAAACTCTACCACAAGGCGCCGCTGGCGCTGCTGCGCGGCGAGTTGATCGACCCCGGCATTCGCGCGACCTGGGACGAGCACGAAGCGGACGAAGCCGAAGAGGCGCCGCGGCCGACCTGAGCGGCGGCCGTCATGCCGCAATCCCGGGGCGCGGGTCGAAGGATGCGGCTGATGCTTGGCCACAGTCCGATCAAGCCACCCAATTTCCGCTCATTCCCGCGTAAGCGGGAATCGAGAGGCGGACCGCCGACATTGCGACAAGCCTGCTGGGTCCCCGCTTTCGCGGGGACGAACGCTCAGAGTAGTCGGATCGATCTTGTAAATTAGCGCCAGTTCCCGCCGCGCTCAGGAAACAACCGATGGGCGATCATCTCCTTCAGGATCGCCCCCTTGATCGAGCGGTTGGCCACCGCCGGATTGCCCCACCACCAGCCGTCCTGCTCCATGGCCTTGGCGGCGGCGACGAAGCGATCCACGACCGCGTCGAAATCGGCGTTGGTGTAGTTGAGGCTGAAGATCAGGCGGCCGGTGCCGACCCAGCTCAGCGCCAGCCCTTCGGCGCGCAGATAGTATTGGAACATCCAGTTGTAGCGCGACGGCTGTTCGTAGCAGACGGTCCAGATCGAGGACATGTTGGCGACCGCGACCGGCAGTGCTTCGGCGCGCAGGCGCTGGTTGAGCCGCTGCGCCCGTTCGTTCCAGGTGCGGTCGAGGTCGCGGTAGAGTCCCTCTGCCTGCGGCGTATGCAAATGACGGAGAAATTCGTTCATCGCCGCCATGACGTAGGGATGCGAATTGAATGTGCCGCGGGCAAAGCAGATGTCGGCCGGACGATCGCTGCGGAAACGCTTCATGAGATCGCAGCGGCCGCAGACGACGCCGATGGGGAGCCCGCCGCCGAGCGTCTTTCCGTAGGTAACAAGATCGGCGCGCACGTCGAAATACTCCTGCGCTCCGCCTCGGGCGAGGCGAAAGCCGACAAACACTTCATCGAAGACCAGGACGATGTTCTGCTCGGTGCAAACGGCGCGCAGGCGCTTGAGCCAGTTGCCGTAGGCCACCTTGTCGAAATGGGCGCGTCGCGCGCTGTCGAGCAGCGCGGAATCGCTTGGCGCCCCTGCGTTCGGGTGCAGCGCCTGCAGCGGATTGACCAGCACGCAGGCGATGTCGCGCCGCGTCTGCAGCACCCGCAACGAGTCCTCGGACAGATCGCGCAGCGTATAGGTCTCGTGCGCGGGCAGCGGGTTGCCGATGCCCGGCTGCACGTCGCCCCACCAGCCATGGTAGGCACCGCAGAATCGCACCAGGTGCGTGCGCCGCGTGTGGTAGCGCGCAAGCCGCACCGCCTGCATGACGGCCTCGGTACCGGACATATGGAAAGAGACCTCGTCGAGGCCCGAAATCTCCTTCAGCATCGCGACGTTCTCAGCGATCAAAGGATGATAAGGGCCGAGCACCGGCCCGAGCGCGCGCACCCGGGCGGCGCCGCGCTCGATCGCCTCCTTGTAGAAGTCGTAGCCGAGGACGTTCACACCGTAGGAGCCGGTGAGGTCGTAGAAACGGTTGCCGTCGAGATCGGTGACGGTCACGCCGTCGCTCGACTGCACGAAGGCGGCGGAAGGCAGGTGGGCGCGCACATAGCGGCTGTACTGGAACGGCACGCGGTACGCGTCGGTGAACTGCAGGTCGGAAATGCTGGCGGCGGCCTCGGCGCTGCACCGGATGGTCTCGGCAAAGCGCGTCGCATAGAGCGCCGAGAGCCGCTCGAACCCGGCGCGGCGGCGCGCGGCAATGTCGGCGGGCGCTCCGTCGGAATTGAAGAATTGCGCCTCGTCGTATTCGTAGAACGGCACCAGGGCCGCGAGCCGGCGCGCGATTCGCGCATGGCCGGCGAGGGAGGCGTGCTTGGCGCGCGACAGCTCAAGCCGCCGGCGCAACGTCACCAGCGAGGTCGCAAGCGCCGCCCCGCCCATTCCATAGAGCGCCAGTGTCGTCGTGGCCCACTCCATCGAATCGCGGTGTACCCGGCGGAGTTGACAGCGCCATGACGGTCCGTTCCGAGCTTCTGCGCGTCCTGCAGCAGGAGGACATCAATTTCCTGCTCACCAACCGCATTCCGCGCCGGCTGGTCACGCAATTCATCGGCTGGTTCAGCCGCATCGAGCAGCCGCTGGTGCGCGATCTGTCGATCGGCACGTGGCGCCTCTTTTCCGATCTCGACCTGCGGGAGGCGAAGAAAACGAGCTTCCGCAGCATGCACGATTGCTTCGTCCGCGAACTCAAGGACGGCGCGCGTCCGATCGACGGTCGGGCGGACGTCCTGGTGAGCCCGTGCGACGCCATCGTCGGCGCTTGCGGCGCAATCGCCGGCACCCGGCTCTACCAGGCCAAGGGATTTCCGTACGCGCTCGGCGAACTCCTGCCCGAGCGCGACCTCGTGGAAGCGCACCGCAACGGCCGCTATGTCACGCTGCGGCTCACCGCGAGCATGTATCACCGCTTCCATGCGCCGCACGACTGCCGCGTCGAACGCGTCGTCTACGTGTCGGGCGACGCCTGGAACGTCAATCCGATCGCGCTCAGGCGGATCGAGCGGCTATTCTGCAAGAACGAACGCGCCATCGTGAGCACCCGGCTCGCGGCCGGCGGCCATCCGGTGACGCTGGTCGCGGTCGCCGCCATCCTGGTCGCCAGCATACGCCTGCGTTGTCTCGACGTGCTGCTCAACCTGCGCCATCGCGGCCCCAACGTCATCGCCTGCGATGCGAGCTACCGCAAGGGCGAGGAGCTGGGCTGGTTCGAGCACGGCTCAA
>Ga0210408_10005671_pt1 | contig 10928 bp, 6 predicted proteins | sample IncBWH4MmetaG_FD_155471 | JGI IMG/M metagenome (GOLD analysis project Ga0210408, IMG submission 155471) | Forest soil microbial communities from Barre Woods Harvard Forest LTER site, Petersham, Massachusetts, United States - Inc-BW-H-4-M | ecosystem: Environmental > Terrestrial > Soil >... | reverse complement strand
CCATTCTTAAAATCAAGATAAAATTGATGAGAACCTCATTTTATTGCTATATTTGCAAACCAAAATCATGACTGTTACCGAAGAAATAAACCGTCGCCGCACTTTTGCTATCATTGCTCATCCCGATGCCGGTAAAACTACGCTTACTGAAAAATTATTATTATTCGGAGGCGCCATTCAAACTGCAGGTGCTGTTAAATCAAATAAAATAAAAAAGTCGACTACCTCAGATTTTATGGAGATTGAGAAACAACGCGGTATTTCAGTTTCCACATCAGTAATGGCCTTCGATTACAAAAATTATAAAGTAAATATTTTAGATACTCCCGGTCACGAAGATTTTGCTGAAGACACTTACCGCACATTAACTGCAGTCGACAGTGTTATCATGGTGATCGATTGTGTGAAAGGTGTTGAACCTCAAACACGGAAACTTTTAGAAGTTTGCCGCATGCGCAACACGCCTGTAATTGTATTCATCAACAAACTCGATCGCGAAGGACAAAATCCTTTTGATCTGTTAGATGAGATCGAAAAGGAATTAAAAATAAAAGTTTGTCCGCTCACCTGGCCTATTGGTATTGGTAAATCGTTTAAAGGTGTTTATAATTTATACGGGAAAACTTTGAATTTATTTCAGGGCGACAGCAAAACAAAAGTGGAAGAAACTTTAGAGATCACTGATCTATCGTCAGAAGAAATTGAAAAACGAATTGGTGTTGATTTTTCAGAACAACTCCGTAATGATGTTGAATTGCTGAGCGGCGTTTACGACAAATTAGATCGGAAAAAATATTTGACCGGACAAATTAGTCCGGTATTTTTTGGAAGCGCGGTAAATAATTTCGGTATAAAAGAATTACTGGATTGTTTTGTTGAAGTTGCGCCTTCTCCTAAAGAACGCGATACAGATCATGAGATCGTAAAACCGGATGATAATAAGTTCAGCGGATTTATTTTTAAAATTCATGCTAATCTCGATCCAAAACACCGCGACAGAATTGCATTTTTAAGAATATGTTCAGGCGTATTTGAGCGTAATAAATATTATCATTTGGTCCGCGGAAAAAAAGAATTACGTTTTAGTAATCCAACCGCTTTTATGGCACAGCAAAAATCGGTTATTGATGAGGCTTACCCGGGCGATGTAATTGGCTTATACGACGCGGGAAATTTTAAAATTGGAGATACATTAACTGAAGGTGCTGATTTTAATTTTAAAGGTATTCCGAGTTTTTCGCCGGAATTATTCCGTTATGTCACCAATCTGGATCCAATGAAAACAAAACAGCTTCAGAAAGGTTTAGAACAATTAACGGATGAAGGCGTAGCACAATTATTTACACGAAAAGTAGACGGCAGAAAAGTAATTGGCACGGTTGGGGCTCTTCAATTTGAAGTTATTCAGCACCGCTTGAAATCAGAGTATAATGCTACCGCCAGTTTCGATCAAATTAACCTCTACAAAGCCCTTTGGATCAGTTGTCAGGATAAGAAAAAATTGGAGAGTTTTATGCAAGATCGCTCAGCCCATATTGGCTATGATAAGGAAGAACGTCCTGTTTTTTTAGCAGAATCCGCCTGGTTACTCCAAATGGCACAGGAAAAATTCCCCGACGTGGAGTTTCATGTAAAAAGTGAATTTTAGACCACTTATTAAGCGCCCCTTACCAGTTATTGAACAAGATCTAAAATCGAAGATTTTATTGTTAAATTTGCATTAGGAAATGTACCCGCAATTTGCATATTTAAATCTCACGAAAAAAAGCCTGAAATGCTGCTTTTTTCTGTTGCTTTTTATTTTCAATTACAATACCTCCAAAGCTCAGTGTAACTTACAGATTGTTGCAAATAACGTTCCAATAAATTGCCTTACCTCTACAACTTCCGGAACCGTATTTATTTTTACCCCCGGAACTCCGCCTTATACCTATACATGGCTTCCAACGGGTGGTAATTTTTCTGTTGCGGTTGGATTAGTGCCGGCCACTTATAGCATAATTGTTAGGGATGCAGTTGGCTGCGTTGCAACAACACAACTTATTATTTATAATTCTACAGGGGTAACGCTAAATATGGCCACTAATAACGTTACTTGTTTCGGACAAAATAACGGACAAGCCAGCGTCAACGTCACTGGTCCAGCAAATTATCCCGTTACTTATTCCTGGACTCCTGCAGCGTCAGCTTCTTCTGTTATTACAAATTTAACCGCAGGCAATTATAGTGTATTAGTAACTGATGCGATAGGTTGTAAATACACGAATACGGTTGGTATAACACAACCAAATTCAGTAACCGCGACAATTGCGACAAAAACAATAACATGTAATGGTGGTTTATCCAGCGCAACAGTTACAGCCTCCGGAGGAACGGGTACTCTTACTTATTCATGGGCTCCAACTGCAGGAACAGGAACGGTTTTAAATAATATTCCCGCCAATACATATTCTGTCACCATAACTGATGCTAACAGCTGCGTAACTGTACAAACCGTTACTATCACTCAGCCTGCACCTTTGCAAAACACTTTAAATCTTGTGCATGTTGCGTGCAATACATTTACTAACGGACAAGCATCAAGTAATGTTTCAGGTGGTACTCCGGCATATTCTTATACATGGGCGCCTGTGAATGTAAACGGTTCAAGTGTTTCAGGTTTGAGTGCCGGTTCTTATACTTTATTTGTAAAAGACTCGAAAGGTTGTTCGATCACGCAATCATTTACGATCAATCAACCACTGCCCATCACTTATACGATGACACATACGGATGAATTTTGCATAAATGCAGATGGTACAGCAACAGCAAATGTTAGCGGAGGTAACGGTCCGTACACCTATAGCTGGAGCACAACTCCCGTACAAACCGGTTCTGTTGCCACTAATTTAGCTGCAGGAAATTACAGTGTATTTATTACCGATGCTAACAACTGCAAAAACACAGGTGCTGTTACTATTGGAAATATAAGTAACATGGTTGGAAAAATTATTTCGAAAACTGATGTAACTTGCAATGGTTTGTGTAACGGAATTTCTACCGCTGGTATTTCAGGAGGAACCGGACCTTATTCTTTCACCTGGTTGGGAATTCCAAACGGAACTTTAGCTACGGTAAATAATTTATGTCAGGGAACATACTCAGTAAAAATTACAGATGCTTTAGGATGCTATACACAAACAACAGTTACAATTACTGAACCGCCCGCAATGACTTACAGTATTTCAGGTAATGGTGTAATTTGTTTCGGACAAAGTGCTGCGTTGAGTTCAACAGTTGCAGGAGGCACACCCGGCTATACTTATAATTGGCAACCCGGCGGCTTAACAACCAGCTCTGTAACGGTTTCCCCCACTACCACAACTGCTTTTTCGTTAACTGTTACAGATAGTAAAGGTTGTGCCGGTGCCCCAAAAGTTTATTCTGTGACTGTCAACTCACCAATTACAATTAATGCCGGCGCTAATAGTTTAACTGTTTGTCCGAATGTTACAACTTCCGTTACTGTAAACGCCAATGGCGGCAATGGCATTTATACTTATTTATGGATGCCCGGAAACATAACTACCAATAGCATAAGTGTTAATCTGCAAAGCACAACTGTTTATACTGTCACGATCCAAGACGGATGCGGGACTACACCTGTCAGTACAACAGTTAGCATCACTGTTTTTCAGGTGCAAAATCCTTCCTTCACAGTTAGCAATCCTACAGGATGCGTGCCATTATGTACACAATTTAATAATACATCAACAGGTACAACAACTGCATTATGGAGTTTTGGTGATTTTTCTTTACCTGTACAAAGTCCTGCTGTTACACATTGTTATACCAAAGCAGGAAATTACAGTGTTGGTTTAACCATTACAAATAGTTTTGGCTGTAAATTCACGTTAATAAAACCAAATATAATTACCGTACTCGGTAAACCATTAGCTGATTTTGTTCAGCATCCTGCTTTTATTGATTTAAATAATAATGTGGGTACTTTTGATAACGCTTCAGTTAACGCAACAAATTTGTCTTGGTCGCTGGATGGTACTTATCTTTCAAATGGCGGCGAAATTCAACATGTTTTTTTAGAGGCACGTTGTTATGATCTGCAATTGATCGCTTCTAACTCTAGTTCATGTGCTGATACGATCACAAAACAAATTTGTGTGACTGAGGGATTTAATTTCTGGATGCCGAATGCTTTCGCGCCCGGTAAAGATGGACACAACAATACTTTTTTTCCGAAAGGTACAGGCTGGGTTGATACCGATTATAAATTTGAAGTATATAACCGCTGGGGCACATTAATTTTTAAAACCACAGATACGAAAGGAGAATGGGATGGAAATTATGGCGGCAGCGAAGCAAAGGATGAAGTTTATGTATGGCGCGTTTTCGTAAGAGATATATACGACAATGAACACAACTACCGCGGATATGTTTATATAATGCGTTAAAATTATTAAACGCGAATTCCTATAATACAAATATCATCAACTTGCTCAAGATTTCCTTTCCAGTTTACAAAACTGCTTTTCAGAATTGATTTTTGTTCCTTCATCGGCAAATCACTACACACCATTAACAAATCCTCTAATTGTTTGTATTTGTATTTTTTTCCTTTCGGTCCACCAAATTGATCCGGCAATCCGTCTGTTAAAGTATATATCACATCTCCCTTTTCGATCTTGTGATGACGGGTAGCGAAAGGCTCTTCATCTTTTGGTGATTTACCAACAGGCATTTTATCAGCACTGCAATTAATTATTTCCTTATTCCTGATAATATAAAAACTATTGTTTGCCGCTGAATAATCTAACATGTTTTTTATGAAATCAAAACAAAGTAAAATACAATCCATACCATCCTTTCCACCCTCATCGCTTCCGTCTGTTTTTAATGACTGTATAAGCCGTCTTCTCACATGACTTAATATTTCACCCGGGTCACTAATTTTCTTTTCTGTAATTGCTTCATTTAAAAAAGAGATATTTAATAAACTCATAAATGCGCCGGGTACCCCATGCCCTGTACTGTCAGCAGTAACCATATAAAATTTACCATTTGCTTCTGTAGCCCAATAAAAATCTCCGCTTACAATATCTTTTGGCTGAAAAAATAGAAAATATTCCGGAAGACATTTATTCAACAAAGTAGTTGATGCTAAAAGAGCATGCTGAATGCGCTGTGCATAAAATATGCTGTCAACGATTTCTTTTTGTTTTTCCTCCACCATTGCTTTTTGTTCTTCTATTATTTGTTTTTGATGTTTAGTAACTTGAAAACGTTTGAAAAGAAAAAAGGAAAATAATAAAACAATTAGAAGCACAATAATGATTGAAAGTATAATTAATTTTTGCCGGCTGCTCGCAGCCTCATTCCTGATCCTTGTTTTTTCTTTTTCTGCTTCAGATTTTGCGTTCAATTCAATCTCTCTTTTTTCGACTTCAAATTTTGTTTTCACATCACTTAATGCTTTTGAGTTGGCTTCATTAAATAATGTGTCTGAAATAAATTTTAATCTTACCATACTTTCATAAGCAAGCGGATAATTTTTTTTTCGGTGATAAATTTCTGCCATTCCCTGATAAGCATAAGGGAGATTGGCGAGGGCGCCGGATTTTCTTGAGAGCAATTCTACCTCTTTATATAAAGCAATCGATTGATCATATTTACCTGTTAATCCATAATAGGAAGCCATGTTTATTTTCGAACTAATTCTGTTTTCGTATGAACCAAATTCATCAAAAATTTTATCTGCAATAAAATAATAATGCCCCATTGAGTCAATATTATTCAAATATTGATAAGATAATCCAATGTTCATATTACACATTGCAATGCCTTCTTTATTATCTGCAAGCTTGCAATAAGGCATTGCTTTTCTAAAAAATAAAACAGAGGTGTCCATTTTTTTCATGTTTTGATAAACTATACCAATGTTCATGTAGGCCCTGCTTACGGCAAAATAATCTTTCAATTTTAGAGCGATTTTACCGCCGGAATCATAATAGGATAAGGCCTTTTCATATTGCCCTTGAATATCATACATGGCACCAATGTTAACCTCGAGCGCTGCAACGCGTTTATTATCCTTCATTTCATTGGCAAATTTTAATGCTTCAAGATAATATTTTAGTGCAGAAGGATAGTTTCCTGTATAATCGTAACTCGCTGCCAAGCCGGCATTAAAAGCAAGTACGCCTCTCTTATATCCAAGTTTTAGCGATTCGGCCAAACCATTTTGTGAATGTATCCTTGCAGAATCATATTGGCCTTCCGCAATTAATGCATTAATTCTTATAATTAATAAATCTAATTTCGCATTAACTGTAGTTGTTTGAACAGAACAAAATGAATTATAACCCAAAAAAACTAAGCCAATACCGATAATATATTTTGATAACTTTTTAATCACTATTAAATATACTAAAATTATCCCACCTTCGCCCAATCGGGCCTTGTTTTTTCGCGCTGCACTAATCCTTTATGTAAAATCTTGTTTTTTTCTAAAATTAAATCAGGGTCCTCATTCAAAATAGTTTGTGCTGCTGTTCTTGCTAATTGAATTATTTGTCCGTCGCGAACTAGATCCGCAATTTTCAGATCTAACACACCGCTTTGTTGCGTGCCTTCAATGTCACCCGGGCCGCGTAATTTCAGATCTACTTCGCTTATTTCAAATCCATCTGTTGTGCGTACCATTGTTTCCATTCGTGTTCTGCTATCCACTCCTAATTTATAAGAGGTCATTAAAATGCAATAGGATTGATCCGCACCGCGTCCTACTCTTCCGCGCAATTGATGTAATTGTGATAAACCAAAACGTTCCGCACTTTCAATTACCATTACGGATGCGTTAGGAATATTTACACCAACTTCAATTACTGTTGTGGCAACCATAATTTGAGTTTCTCCTTTTATGAAACGCTGCATTTCCGCATTTTTTTGTTCTGAAGTTAATTTGCCATGAACAATACTAATTTGATATTTTGGCTGCGGAAATTCTATCAGCAGATCATCATATCCTTTTTGCAAATTTTGAAAATCTAATTTTTCACTTTCTTTAATTAAAGGATACACTACATAAATTTGCCGGCCCAATGCAATTTGTTCTTTCATGAAACCATTTAAGCGCAAACGTTGTGTTTCCATATAATGTGAAGTGCGGATCGGTTTCCGTCCCGGCGGCATTTCATCAATTACTGATGTATCCAGATCGCCGTAAAAAGTCATAGCTAAAGTTCTTGGAATTGGTGTGGCTGTCATAATTAAAATATGCGGCGGTACTTTTCCTTTATCCCGTAATTTAGCGCGTTGTGCCACTCCAAAACGGTGTTGTTCATCGATCACCACTAAACCTAAATTATTAAATTTTACTTTGTCTTCGATTAAGGCGTGTGTCCCGATTAAAATTTTTAATTCTCCGCTTTCTAATTCCGCGTGGAGTTTTTTTCTTTCTTTTGCAGTTGATGAACCGGTTAACAATGCTATTTTCGTTCCTATCCCTCCTAATAATTCTGTAATAGTAACAAAATGCTGGTTCGCTAAAATTTCAGTTGGCGCCATGATGCAGGATTGATAACCATTATCAATTGCCAGCAACATACTTAATAAAGCAACTAATGTTTTGCCACTTCCAACATCACCCTGTAGCAAGCGATTCATTTGGTGGCCGCTTCCCATATCAGTTCGGATTTCCTTTACAACGCGTTTTTGCGCGTTGGTTAATTGAAATGGCAAATGTTTATTATAGAAATTATTAAAATTATCTCCCACTTTACTAAACACAGCACCAGGAACAGTTTTTACGTTGATATGATGCAAGCGCAATAATTTTAACTGAATAAAAAATAATTCTTCAAACTTTAAACGGTATTCCGCTTTCTGCAATAAAGTATTTGAATCGGGAAAATGAATTTGTTTCATCGCTTCCGACTTCGGTAATAATTTAAAATCAGATAATAATTCCTGTGATAAATTTTCTTCAACACTCGCCGGATTTATCTGAGAAATTAATTGTTTCATTAATCTCCTTAAACCTTCACTGTCAAAACCTTTACTTTTTAATTTTTCAGTTGAAGAGTAAACAGATTGAAAAGCAGATTTCATTGCCATATTCGCATCGCTTGCTAATTCAATTTCAGGATGCGCTAAATTATAACGACCGTTAAAATTAGTTGGCTTTCCGAAAACAATATATTCAGTTTGGTTTTTGCCGAAGGCATCCCTTTGGGATAATTTATCGGCCATCCATTTATGCCCTTGAAACCAAACTAACTCAATACTTCCGGTATTATCTTTAAAAACGGCTACTAATCGTTGTCCGCGTTTTACACCAACAACTGTTAAGCTTTCTATTATGCCACGCAATTGAACATAAGGAAGATCATCGCTAATTTCTCTTATACTTTGGAATTTAGTTCTGTCAACATACCGAAACGGATAATGTGTTAAAAGGTCACGGAAAAGGAATATATGCAATTCACTTTTTAACACTTCAGCGCGCTGCGGACCGATCCCCTTAAGGTATTCAATTGGTGTATCGAGGAAGACTGACATGGGTCTCTAAAATTACAACAAGCGTATTGTTAATACAATTATCCGTTATTTAATTATAAACATTGTTTTAGCATCTAATTTTGATAGAGTGAAACTGACGAGGCATATCCTATTTTTAGTTGTACTATTTATCTTTTTCTTTAAAGGTAATGCGCAGCTTTTGGATAGTTTTAAAGTTATCATAAAAAGTAAATCATCGCTCGATCTGCGGATCGAGTCGCGTTATTCATTTATTGATAACAGTTTAGCAAGAATGCTTGGCGTAAGAGTTGGTGTTTCATACAGGCGGAAATTAAAATTAGGCTGTGGTGTAAGCTGGCTCAATAGTGATATTAAAAACAGCGATTACACTTTATCGGAAACAGGCATTCTAATTTATACTCCAAAATATTTAAAACTGGCTTATTTTGCATTGTATGCCGATTTTGTTTTTTACAAAACGCAGCGGTGGCAATTAAGTGTTCCGTTACAAACCGGTTTTGGCGCTTCGTGGTTTCAGAGCTCTTATCAATTCAGCATGGATAAAAACAAAAAATATTTCTTGATGTTGTATGAACCCGGAATTTCAACTCAGTTTAAAATTTTCAAATTTTTAGGACTTGGTGTTGATGTTGGTTATCGTTTCGCAGCTAAAAATAATAATTCCGTTGGTTCAAGATTTAGCTCCCCTACTTATGCCTTTAAAATAATGTTTTGGGCCGATCAGTTATTTTATGAAGTATTCCCGAAATCAAAACTGACTGAAAAATACGGACCTTCAGTTTGGTAAACTTATTCCTTAGTCAAAAAATTCTTCAAAGCTTTATAAACGATCAATGCTTCTTCATCACTTAACTGCATTCCGAATCTAACTACTTTTGATTGGCAATGAAATTCTAAACGTTCACCGCCTTTTATCCAAAAACTTTGATTGATCGTATCAGCAAAACTGGCATCGCTAATTTCAATTAATTCCAGATCGGTGACCAATTCCAGATCAAATTCTTTTATCTTTCCTTTCCCTGCGATTTCACGTTGATATTGCAATTTGCCTTTCTTGATCCATAATTTTTCGAGTCCGAATTTTTTCCATATAAAAGCTCTCGAAATTTTAAATTCATAATAAGCCCAAAACGATAAATACACTAAAATAAAGATCTTTGCATCGCGATTAGTAATATTAAAATAATTTCCGAATACGATAAGTCCGCACACAGTCCAGGCTGTTAGCCATAAAAAGAGAATAAAAAGTTTCTTTTTATCAGTAGTAGGTAAGATAACAAGGCTAAACACATTGTCTTTTTCAACAATACTTACCCTTGGGCTAATTACTTTCATTTTTTTTTAAATAAATTTTCAAAACTAAAATTTAAATACTTTCTTTATGCGCCCGCCTAAAGACAAAACTCGTTCGGGTGAACAAATTTATAATTAGTTTAATGAATAACCCAAAACGGACCCTAAATTTATTTGACACTGTAATGATTGTTTCGGGCTCAATGATCGGCTCGGGTATTTTTATTGTGACAACAGGCATGAGCAGAATGCTTGGTTCGCCTTTTTGGGTGTTGATGGCTTGGGTTTTATCAGGTATTATCACCTTATTTGCAGCTTTAAGTTATAGTGAATTGGCAGGAATGATGCCGGAAGCCGGCGGACAATTCATTTATTTAAAGAGAGCTTTCGGTAAAATGACCGCCTTTGTTTATGGCTGGACTGTTTTTTTGGTAATACAAACGGGTGTTTTTGCTGCTGTAGCAATGGCTTTTGCTAAATATACAGGTGTATTCTTTCCTTTCTTTGATGAAAAAAATATTTTATTACAGCTTGGTTCTTTTCAAATTTCGAGTGCGCAAATTTTAGCAATCTCATCAATTGTGTTTTTAACATGGATAAATTCGAAAGGAGTTAAAAACGGAAAAGCGATACAGCGCGTTTTTACTTCTGCAAAAATTCTGGCGCTCCTGATCTTAATTATTCTTGGTATAGGATTTGGAATGGGTACGCATGTTTTTTCTGAAAATTTTTCAAATCCTTTTAATTCGTTCTTATCGGAAGTTAAAGATGGTGTAGTTACGACAGTAGATCTCCACGGAATTTCTTTTATAACCATTTTTGGAGCTGCCATGATCGGTGCTTTATTTAGCAGTGACGCCTGGAATAACGTAACCTTTATTGCCGCCGAAGTAAAAGAACCGCAACGCAATATTCCATTGGGTTTATTAATTGGAGTTGGTTTAGTAACCCTGCTTTACATTTTAGCTAACGTTGCTTACTTTATGGTGCTCCCTTTTAATGGTGATCCAAATTCGAGCGATGTAATTAGTCAGGGTGTTATGTATGCGCAAAACGACAGAGTTGGAACGGCTGCCCTATTTGTGATTTTTGGTAAT
>Ga0210408_10005670_pt1 | contig 10928 bp, 11 predicted proteins | sample IncBWH4MmetaG_FD_155471 | JGI IMG/M metagenome (GOLD analysis project Ga0210408, IMG submission 155471) | Forest soil microbial communities from Barre Woods Harvard Forest LTER site, Petersham, Massachusetts, United States - Inc-BW-H-4-M | ecosystem: Environmental > Terrestrial > Soil >... | reverse complement strand
CCCTCCGTGACGGACTCGGAGGTGAACAGGAACTCGTTGTCTGCGTGCTGGCTCATGGGTCGGGTCGGCTCCGCGTTCGTCGCTTGCGAGATAAAAGTCGGGTGAGTCTATCCACGCTCGTGCGCGCCACCGCTTGCGGGTGCACGCGAAGTCGCGCCCGGAGCTCTCAGCGACCGGCACGCGCACGTCGCGCCGTGTCGACGCCACGCCCGCGCTCCCCGCGCTGGACGAAGTCCACGATCAGCGGCACACCGTCCATCCCGTAGCGCGCGCGCAACCGGTTCTCCAGGAAGTAGGCGTAGTCGCGAGTAACGCGCGTGCGCGAGTTGACCTGGATCGCAAACCTTGGTGGGCGCTCGCCGATCTGAGCCATGTAGATGAGCTTCAGGCGGTGCCGGCCGGCGCTGCGGCGGGTCCCCACCGGCGGCTGGCGCGCCTGGACGGCCTCTGCCAGGAAGCGGTTGAGCTCGGGCGTGGGGATCCGCCCGGACATGCGATCGCCCAGCGTGATCGCCTCGTTCAACAAACGCGCCACGTGCCGTCCGGTCAGGGCGCTGGCTGTCAGCACGCGTGGACGCAGCCTGAGCTTTTCGGCCACGCGCGCGCGCTCGTGCTCCAGCCCGCTCTCGTCGCCCTCGTATGTGTCCCACTTGTTCAGCACGAGCGCGGTCGCACAACTGGATTTCATCGCCAGCTCGGCGATGCGCAGGTCCTGCGAGGTGACCCCGTCGCGCGCGTCGCACACGACCAGCGCCACATCCGCCCGTTCGGTGGCGCGGCGAGAGCGCAGCGAGGTGTAGTACTCGACCGAATCGGCAACCTTCGACTGGCGGCGGATGCCGGCCGTGTCGATCAGCGTCAGCTTGCGCCCGTCAACGACCAGGGGTGTGTCGATCGCGTCGCGTGTCGTCCCCGCGAGATCGGAGACGATCGTGCGCTCCTCGCCGAGGATGCGGTTGACGAGCGAGGACTTGCCGACGTTGGGGCGTCCGATCACCGCCAGACGGACGGTGTCATCCTCGGGCTCGGCCTCCTCCGCGGGCAGCAGCTGCACGATCCGGTCGAGCAGATCGCCCGAGCCCAGACCCTGTGCGGCGGACACCGCCAGCGGCTCGCCGAGCCCAAGACGATGAAACTCGGCCGCCTGGGGAATGTCGCCGACGCCGTCGCACTTGTTGGCCGCGACAATGCTCGAAACCGAAGAGCGGCGCAGCAGGTCGGCCAGTTCCTCATCGCCCGGCCTGATCCCGGCGCGCGCGTCCACGACCAGCACCGCCACCTGCGCATCCGCGAGCCCGGCTCGGGCCTGGTCGCGGATCGAGCCCGCCAGCGGGTCCTCGTCCTCGAAATCCACCCCGCCGGTGTCGATCAGCTTGAACTGGCGTCCGTTCCACTCACAGTCGAGCTCCTTGCGATCGCGCGTCACCCCGGGGCGCTCGTGCACGACCGCCTCACGGGTGCCCGTGAGGCGGTTGATCAGCGAGGACTTGCCCACGTTGGGATAGCCGACGACGGCGACCTTCAGCATTGAGCCAGTATGACCGGCCAGAGCGGTCTCCCCGGGCGGATGCGCGGACTCTGCGGCCGATGGCCGGGCAGCGGTGCCCCTACACCTTCCCCGAGGCGCAGCTCCTCACTCCCGCGCGTGGGTGATGCAGCTCCTCACTCCGCGCGAGGGCGATCGGGGCGCTTGCAGTCGTGCGCGAGCCGGGCGATGCGGGCGACGACTTCGTTGACACCGAGGTTGGTGGTGTCAAAGGTCACCGCACCCGGCGCCGGATGCAGAGGGCTGTGAACACGCGTAATGTCGCGCTGATCGCGTATGGCCTGCTCGGCGAGCACCGTGCCGACGTCGGCGCCCAGTTCGACCGCGCGCCGGTGCGCGCGCGCTTGCGGATCGGCCGTGAGGAAGACCTTGAGCTCGGCTTCGGGCATCACGACGGTGCCGATGTCGCGACCCTCGGCCACCCAGTCGCCATGCGCAAGCAGCTCGCGCTGCTTGACCACCAGCGCTTCCCGCACCGCCGGGTCGGCGGCTACGCGGGAAGCTGACTCGGAGACCTCAGACGTCCGAATCTTCTCGCTCACATCGCATCCGTTCAAGAAGACCGAGCCCGGCTCTCCCGAAGGCAGACCGGAAAGCTCGATTTTCGCCGTGCGCGCCAGCACGGCCGGCTCCTGTTGTGGTGACTCCAGCGCCAGCAACGCCACGCACCGATACATCGCACCACTGTCCAGAAAGGCGAAGCCAAGCTCCCGCGCGAGGGCCCGAGCGACCGTGGACTTGCCCGCCCCGGCAGGACCGTCGATCGCTATCAGCACAGCCCCGCCAGATCCTCCACGAACCCCGGATAGGACACCGCCGCCGCCTCGATCCCGATGACCTCGACCCCTTCGCGCGAGGCGAGGCCGGCGACCGCCCCCATCATCGCCAGGCGATGGTCGCCGTGCGCGTCGATGCTTCCCCCACGCAGGCCACCCGTGCCGCGCACGGCGAACCCGTCGTCGATCGTCTCGATGTCCGCCCCGAGACCGCGCAGCCCCTCGACCACGCTGGCGATGCGATCGGACTCCTTTACGCGCAGCTCCTGTGCTCCGCGGACGATCGTTTCACCCTCGGCGTGGCAGCCGAGCAGCGCCACCAACGGCAACTCGTCGATCGCGAGCGGCACCTCGTCGGCCTCGACGACCGTCGCCTCCAGCGCGCCGTGGGCGATGTCGAGATCACTCACGGGCTCGTGCGCGGACAGCTCGCCGGTCTCCGGCTCGAGATCGCCGAGCACGATCCCGCGCATCCGTCGCACGATGCGCAGAAAGCCGGTGCGCGTCCAGTTGACGCCGACGTCGCGCAGCAGCAGGCGCGAGCCGGGTACGAGCACGCCCGCGGCCACCAGGAACGCGGCCGAGCTGGGATCGCCGGGGACACGCACCCGATCGAGGATCAGCTCGTCGGCGCCCGCGACGGTGACGTGGCGGCCGTTGCGATGGATGTTGACTCCGGCGCGCAGCAGCATTCGCTCGGTGTGATCGCGGCTGCGCTCGGGCTCGCCCACAGTCGTGGCGCCGTCCGCGACGATCCCAGCCAGCAGCACGCACGACTTGACCTGTGCACTCGCCACCGGCAGCTCGCAGGAGATCGCACGCAGGCGCGCGCCGTGCACCGTCAGGGGCGGAAACCGCCCGTCCCTGACATCCAGCTCGGCGCCCATCTGGCGCAGCGGGACGGCGATGCGATCGACCGGGCGGCGACGAATCGAGTCGTCGCCGTCGAGCGTGAACGAGCGGCCCTCCTGCGCCGCCAGCCAACCGGGCAGCAGGCGCAACAGCGTACCCGCGTTGCCCACGTCGATCGGGCCATCCGGCTCGCGCGCCTCGCGCAGGCCGGTGCCGCGGATCGTGGTCTCCCCGTCGCGGATCTCCACGAGCGCGCCGAGCGCCCGCACCGCCTGAAGCGTCGAGGACGTGTCGGCCGCGTGCAGGTAGTTCTCGATACGCACCGGCTCAGACGCCATCGCACCGAGCAGCGCGGCGCGATGGGAGATCGACTTGTCCGCCGGCGCGCGCAGCTCACCAGCAAGCCTGCTGGACGGCTCGAAGCGCAGGTTCATGGACCCAACCCTACGAGCCTGATCCCAGCAGCGTCTCGCGCTCGGCCCGCGCCCGCTCGTTCCAGTCGCGCAGGGCCTGAGCGTCGCCCGCCTGCAGGTCGGCGCGAACCTGTGCGAGCCGTCCCGTCAGATCGTCGATGGCCTCGATGAGAGCGTCGCGGTTGGCGAGGTAGATGTCGGTCCAGATCGCGGTGTTGGCCCCGGCCACCCTGATGAGGTCATGCAGGCTGGGACCGGCCGTCGGGGGGGAGCCCTCGTGCTCGAACGCGCCGGCGGCTTGGGCGGCGAGCACGTTGGCGAGCACGTGGGGAAGGTGTGAGACGCAGGCCATCAGATGATCGTGGGCGCCGGCGTCGACCACCCGCGGACGGGCGCCGAAGCGCTCGATCAGGTCTCGTAGGCGCTCATACAGCACCGGGTCGCTGGCCTGGGTCGGCGTGAGGTACCAGATCGCGCCCTCGAACAGATTCTCCCGAGCTCCCGAGATGCCTGCCGTCTCGGCCCCGGCGAGCGGATGACCGCCGACGAACCGCCGATCCCGGCGCGCGTCCTCGAGGGCCAGCTTGGTGGAGCCGACGTCGCTGATGACGCAGTCCGGCCCGACCTCGGCGAGCGCCTCAGACACGGCCTGCTCGAGCGCCCCGACCGGCGCGGCCGCGAACACCACGTCGGCTCCGACGACGGCCGTGGCGACGTCGGGCGCCCCCCGGTCGATCGCTCCCAGCTCGAGCGCCGCCGCGCACGCCGTGGGATCGGGGTCGTATCCAGATACGTCAGCTCCGGCGCGCGCGCGCGCGACGAGACCGATCGAGCCGCCGATCAGGCCGACGCCGAGGACGGCGACCTTCAACGGCCGACCCCCCGCGCGGCGACCGGCCTCGAGCCCTCGGGCGAACGCGTGCTCGGCCGGGCGCCCATCAGACCGCGCTGAGCGCCTTGCCCGCGAACTCGGCGGTGCGGCGCACGGCGGCGGCGTACTCGTCGAACGTGTCGGCCAGGAGCGCCTGCGGACCGTCGCAGACGGCCTCGTCCGGATTGGGGTGCATCTCCACGATGATGCCGTCCGCCCCGGCCGCGGCGGCCGCGAGCGAGAGCGGCAGTACCAGGTCACGCCGTCCGGCGGCGTGGCTGGGATCGACGATCACCGGCAGATGCGAGAGCTCCTTGAGGATCGGCACCGCCATGATGTCGAGCGTGACGCGGCGATGGTCGGTCTCGAACGTGCGAATGCCACGCTCACACAGCATCACGCTGGGGTTGCCCTCCTTGAGGATGTACTCCGCGGCCATCAGCAGCTCGTCGAGCGTCGAGGACAGACCGCGCTTGAGCAGCGCCGGGCATCCGGAGCGCCCGATCTCGGTGAGCAATGGAAAATTCGCCATGTTGCGCGCCCCGATCTGGATCACGTCGGCGACCTCCAACACGTCGTCGATGTCGCGCAGGTCCATCAGCTCGGTGACGATCGGCAGGCCGGTCTCGGCCTTCGCCTCCGCGAGCAGGCGCAGCCCCTCCACGCCGAGACCCTGGAAGGCGTACGGGGACGTACGCGGCTTGTAGGCGCCGCCGCGCAGCAGTGACACTCCCGCGTCGCGCGCCACGCGCGCGGTTTGCAGCGTCTGCTCGCGCGATTCCACCGTGCAGGGACCCGCGATCAGGGCGAAGTGGTCACCCCCGATCTTGCGCCCCTCGATGTCGAGCACAGTGCGCTCGCCGTGACGGATCTGCTCGGAGGCGAGCTTGTAGGGCTTGAGGATCGGCAGCACCCGGTCGACCCCGGGCTGTCCTTCCAACCCCAGGCTTTCGATGTTCACGTCCTGCTCGACGTCACCGATCGCCCCGATCACGGTCAGGCGGGCGCCGACGATCGGGTGGGCGAGCGCCCCGGCTCGCTCGATCTTCTCAACGACCGCATCGACCTCCTCGGGGGTCGCGGTCTCCTTCATGACGATCATCATTAAGACTCATCCTTTCACGTACGCCTGGAGTGTTACGCACCGACCGTGTGAGTTGGCGTTGTGCACGCCGCATGAGGCGCTCGGTCCGGACATCGGACCCGGTGCGGCCGCCTGCGCCCGCTGTCACACGCGTGCGGGCAGTGGCGTCCGAAGCGCCTAGGTAAATCGCCAGGCGCGGTAGGCACAGGACGAGGACCACGCGGTGCGGGCGCGAGTTGCGGAGCCGGATGTGAGAACCGTCGCGGTCATGTCGTCAAAGCTCTTTGTAGCAGACACACGACGCGCGGTCGAGGGGTGGGAGACAGGTTGTGGCGATGCGCGCGGACGATCGTGGCTCAGGACGGCGCATGCGCCGTCCTGCGGGGGCGCGCATGCGCGCCCCCGCAGACCAGGCCGCATGCGGCCTGGTCCCGACCGGCACATGTGCCGGCCGGCGCCATCGCACATGTGCGATGGCGAACTGCATCCTCCTACGCGCCGCGACCGTCCGCAGGCGAGCTAAGCACCTCGCTCAGCGCCTCCAGGAACCGCGCGTTCTCCTGGGATGTGCCATAGGTGACTCGCAGCGCGGGCGTTTGGCTGCCCAGGGCCTCCCCACCGCGAACGAGCACACCGCGGTCCTCCAAGCCGCGCATGACCTCGCTCTCGTCACGCTCGCCGAGGTCGATCCAGCAGAAGTTCGCCTGCGAGTCGGCCGACCGCAGGCCGAGGTCGCGCAGTCTCTCGCCGACGGCGATGCGCTCCGCGACGGTGCTGGTGACGCGCTCGAGCACCGCGTCCTGATGGGCCAGCGCCTCGACCGCGGCTGCCTGGGCGAGCGCGTTGCAGAAGAACGGCTGACGCACCTGATCGACCGCCCGGGGCAACTCCTCCGAGCCGCACAGCGCAAATCCGACGCGCAATCCGCACAGGCCATACACCTTCGAGAATGTCCGCAGCAGCACGAGGTTGGGGTGCCGGTGCAGCAACTCGATCGAGGCGTCGGGGTCGCCGAGCAGGTTGAACTCGCAGTAGGCCTCGTCCACGATCACGCACACGTGCGGCGGGACCTCGGCGATGAACGCGGCGATCTCCTCTGCCGGAAGCGCGGTCGAGGTCGGGTTGTTCGGGTTGCACACGATCGCCAACCGCGTCGCGACGGTGATCTCTCTCAGCATCGCATCCAGGTCGTGGCGCTGCTCGGCGTCGAGCGGGACGGTGAGCGCACGTGCCCCCGAGGCCGCGGACAGGTGCGGGTAGACCGAGAACGACGGCCAGGCGTGCACGAGCTCGGCCCCCGGCTCGAGCAGCGCCTCTCCGGCCGCGAGCAGGATGTCGCACGAGCCGTTGCCGATCGCGATCCGCGACACCGGCACTTCGTAGCGGTCGGCCAGCCGCTCGCGCAGGATCGAGTTGGACGGGTCGGGGTAGCGATTCAACGATGACAGCGCGCGGTCGATCGCCTCGCGCACCGCCGGCGGGGGGGGGTAAGGGGACTCGTTGCTCGCCAGCCGCACGAGCGGCGCCTGCTCGGCGTAGCCGCCGGCGGCGGGATACACGGGGATGCGACGGATGCGCTCGGCGAACTCGATGGGCATGGCGTCCCATTGTGACGAACCGTCGCCGATGAGCCCGCCCGAGCCGGTGCCGGTGGCTACTGCGCGGACTGTAAGTCGGCGCGCAGCTCGACGGCGTCGCCGAGGTACACGTGCCTGGACTCGTGCCCGTCCTCGGCGTAATAGTGGATCAGCACCCTGATCACGCGCGGCATCGCCCGCGGCACGGGGATCTCCCGCGAGCACAGCAACGGCACCCGCTCGAACCCGAGCGCCCGCGCTGCCACGGCCGGGAACTCCGCGTTGAGGTCGTTGGTGGCCGTGAATATGCAGCTGACGACGTTCTCGGGCGTGAGCGCGTTGCGTTCCATGATCGCGTTCATCAGCGTGGTCGTCGCGTCCAGGATCTCCTGGGCGTCGTTGCGCGGCACGCTCGTGGCGCCGCGCAGGGCGAACAGTCGCATGGGCGCGATTGTGTCAGAGCGCGTGCAGACACTCGACCTCGGCAGCGCTGCACCGCCGGTATGACCCCGGCGCGAGGCCGTCCAGGCGCAGCGGACCGAATGCGACCCGTTCCAGCGTCAGCAGCGGATGGCCGACCGCCTCGCACATGCGCCGCACCTGCCGGTTGCGGCCCTCGTGGATCGTCAGCTCGAGCTGGTCGGGCTTGACTCGCCGCACCCGAGCGGGGGCGGTGACGCCGTCGTCCAGCTGCACGCCGCCGCGCAGCGTCCGCACGGCGTCCTCTCCCACCGGCCCGCCACCGACGCGCGCGCGGTACGTCTTGGACACCTCATAGCGTGGGTGTGTCAGGCGATGCGCCAGCTCGCCGTCGTTGGTGAGCAGGATCAGCCCGCTGCTGTCCACGTCCAGGCGCCCCACGGGGTACAGGCGCAGCCCCTGCGCGGGCACGAGCTCGACCACCGTCGGGCGGCCATGCGTGTCGCGCGCGGTGGAGACCACGCCGAGCGGCTTGTTCAGTACGTAGACGACCCTCTGCTCGGCGCCGGTCAGCACGCGGCCGTCCACCTCCACGCGACTGCCCTCCCCGATGTCTCGCGCGGGGTCGGTCACGACCTTGCCGTCCACCCTCACTCGCCGTTCGGCGATCAACGTCTCGGCGGCGCGGCGGGATGCTACGCCTGCATGGGCGAGATGCTTGGCCAGACGCATCGGGTTCCTGCTGACCTACTCTGGGGTCGGTCCGCCCCCCGCGCGTGCCTCCCCCGCGCGCAGCAATCGCTCGCGCAGCTCCGCCTGCTCCTCGGGCGTGGGGTCCCAGCGTCCCACGTCGGGCAGCTCCACCAGGGAGCGCAATCCGAACAGCTTCAGGAACAGGGGGCTCGTGCGGTAGGTGACCGCGCCGAACTGCGAGCGCCCCGCCTCCTCGATCAGGCCGCGCTCGAGCAGCGTGGTCGCGGCTGAGTCGGCGCTGACGCCGCGGATGCGGGTGATCTCCGGGCGCGACACCGGCTGCAGGTAGGCGACGATCGCCAGCGTCTCGGCCTGCGCGGGCGTGAGCGCGGCCGTGCGCGAGCGACTGAACAGGCGCCTGGCGGCGTCCTCGGTGGCCGGATCGGTCGCGAACGTATACCCGCCGCCGAGCTCGCGCAGCACGATCCCGCGGGCGCCGGGCACGTACCGCCCGGCGAGCACGCCCAGCGCCGCCCGAGTGTCGGGCTCGCCGGCCTGGGCCGCTTCGGCCAGCTCGGTCACGCTCAGCGGGTCGGGCGAGAGGAACAGGAGCGCCTCGAGCGTGCTCGCCAGCTCATCGTCCGCCTCGCCGCCCGTTGGGTTCGCATGCGCGCGAATCGCCATCTCACCCTCCGCGTCCGCGGCGGGCGCTCCCCGGGCGATGGCGTCCATCTCGGCGTCCATGACCCCTATCCTGCCACGGCCGCGACCGCTCGGGGATCCAGATGCGCTCCCCGATCGGCCGGCGTGGAAGGCTGAGCGCCGGCGGCCTCGATCGCGATCTCGCCGAAGCTCTCGGGCTGGCGCCAGTCGACCTCGCCGTGCTTGTACAGCTCCAGCAGCGCGAACAGCGTGACCGCGACCGTCATGCGATCGGCCCCGCTCACGGCCTCCTCGAAGCTGAACGATCCCCGGCGCAGCAGCCCACGCAGGTGCGCCAGGCGCTCGGCGAGCGTCACCCGCGCCGCGCTGATGTGACGCAGGCTGATCGTCGGGGGCATCGCCAGCAGCCGTCCGATCGCCTCGCCCAGGACGGTCGGGTCCTGGGAGCCCTCCGCGGGCGCGAGCTCGGTGCGGCGCAGGTGCGCGGGCGGCGGCGCTTCGCGGAATCTGCTCCCGTGCTCCCGGGCGAGCAGCTCCTTCAGGTGGCCCGCGGCAGAGCGGTAGCGGCGCGCGTCCAGCATCCGCGCGAGCAGCTCCTCGGCCGCCTCCTCGGGCTCCATCTCGAGCAGCTGATCGTCCTGCTCCTCGCTTGCCAGCATCAGCTTGGACTTCAGCTCCAGCAGCGCCGCGATCAACACGATGAACTCGGTCGCCGTCTCCAGGTCCAGCTCGCCGCGCGACTCCAGATGGTCGAGATACGCGAGCACCACGTCCGCCAGCGCCAGCTCGAGCAGATCCACCTCTTCACGCAGCACCAGCGTCAGCAGCAGGTCGAACGGCCCGCTGAACACATCCAGGTCGAGATCGAGCGTCGCGATGGAGGTCACGCTTTCACCGTACCGATCAGCCCCGACGGGGCGGGCCCACGCCCATTCGCTCGCGCACCTCCGCGAGCGTCTGCCCGGCGATCGCCCGGGCCCGCGTGGCGCCGCCGGCGAGGATCTCCTCCAGCGCGTCCTCGTCGGCGCGCAGCCCGGCGTAGCGCTCGCGTACCGGCGCGAGATACTCGACCACGGCCGACGCCACCGCCGCCTTCAGGTCGCCGTACCCGCGCACGTCCGCCATCTCCGCCTCGACCGCCTCGGGCGTGCTTGTGCGCGTGACCGCCAGGATCTCGATCAGGTTCGACACGCCCGGCTTGTCCTGAGCACGCCTGATCTCCGTACCGGAGTCGGTGACGGCGCTGCGGATCTTCTTTTCGATCGCCCGCGGCTCGTCCAGCACATAAACGGTTCCCTGCTCGCTGCCCCCGGTGGTCGACATCTTGCGTGTCGGGTCCTGCAGGTCCATGACCCGTGCGCCGATCTCGGGAATGCGATGCTGGGGCACCACCAGCACCTCCTCGCCGTCGCCGAACCGGGCGTTGAACCGCCGTGCCACGTCACGCATCAGCTCCAGGTGCTCGCGCTGGTCCTCGCCCACCGGCACCTCGTTGGCGCGGTAGGCGAGCACGTCGGCGGCCTGCAGCACCGGATACATGAGCAGTCCCGCCGACACCAGCTCGCGCTGGGCCACCGACTTGTCGCGGAACTGGTGCATCCGCTGCACCCTCCCCAGCTCGGTCACGCCGCTCAAAAGCCAGCACAGCTCGGTGTGCTCCTGCACGTCGCCCTGCCTGAACAGGATGCAGCGCCCAGGGTCCAGCCCCGCGGCGAGCAGCAGCGCGGTCAGGTCGTACAGGCTCTCGCGCAGCTGGGCGGGCTCGTAGGGGACGGTGATCGCGTGCAGGTCGACGATGCAGTACAGCGCCTCGCCGCGATCCTGCCCGGCGACGTACTGGCTGATCGCGCCGATGTGGTTGCCCAGGTGCTTGCTGCCGGTGGGCTGGATGCCGGAGAAGATTCGCATCTATGCGAGTTGCTGGCGGATGACGGGCCGCTTGGCGGCCGCGACCTCGTCCAGGCGCCTGACCGGGGTGGTGTAGGGGGCGTTCTGCGCGACCTCCGGCCCATCGGTCGCGGCCTCGCGCAGGA